>WNEY01000743.1_pt1 | contig 21354 bp, 17 predicted proteins | sample 5400531 | NCBI WGS metagenome assembly WNEY01 (sample SAMN13153338, study PRJNA577476) | soil metagenome | isolation source: 200 cm saprolite under Douglas fir tree site 1 | place: USA:California | collected 2015-04-18
CCAGGGGACTTCGTCCCAGCGCCTCCGGGGTCCCCAGGTCGTCGAGCGCGGTCCTGACCAGGTGCTCCCGCGCGGCCCGGTCCGGATCGAGCGTCCAGCGCTCCTCGCTCGGCGCGTCCATGAACACGGCGTACGGCTCGACCACCGCCGCGGGCAGGCCTGCCCTCAGCACGCGGCCCATGAGCCAGCTGAGCATCGTGCACGCGATGATCGCGCCCGCCCACAGCGAGGCTCCCCAGGTCGTCCCGCCGGGCAGCAGCGAGATCTCGGCCATGTAGGCGAAGGCATACGTTCCGCCGATCACCGCGCACAGCGAGGCGGACGGTTTGCCGGGCCGCCGCCCGCTCCAGGCCACCCACGCGTCGGCGGCGATGCCGGCCAGGATCGGCGCCGGCAGCAATGAGAAGTGACCTTTCGTGATGCAAACGAGGATCCCGTTCAACGCGAAGACGAAGGTCAGCGAGCCGGGTCGCAGCCTGAAACCGCTGTTGAGCAAGAGGCCCGTTCCGGCCGGGATCGCGGTCTGGGCCAGCAGAGCGGCCATGCCCATGTTCTCGCCCATCCATGTCTGCGCCGCGTTCCGAAACTCGTAGTCGCCGGCCGGCCACGGATCGATCAAGGGATGAGCGAACTGGGTCGCGAAGGTGAGGACCGACAGCAGCAGCGCCGCCGACGTGAGCGTCACCGGGCTGGCGACCGTCTCCCCGCGCCGCGCGGCGGCACGCAGCGGCCCGCTGACGATGATCGCCGTCGCCGCGATCTCGACCAGGTGGGGCGGCGTGAAGAGGCTGTCGAGGCCGATGGCGTTGCTGCCGAAAACCGGCGACCAGAAGGCCTGGTCGACGATCCATGCGGCACCGAAGATGAGCGCCGCGGCGAAGGTGCCGGTCTGACCATCGGGCAGGGCGCGATTCCAGACCCTGCCCTCGCGTAGCCCGCGCGCGAACACGACGAAGAGGTAAAGGGTCAGCAGAGACCAGGCCGCAGTCACGGTGGTCAGGCCGGCCTTGCTGGCGCCCACCAGGAGAACTCCAGGCTCGTGCACGTACGCGTATGCGGCCACGTATCCGCCCAGCACGAACCAGGTGGCCAGGACGATCACGACGGCGTCGACCGCCCTCGGATCGTCCACGAACCTGCGCAGGACTTTCACCGTCCCAACCCCGGGCCAACCATACCGCCAGCGCTCAAGGATTTTTGAGACCGATTTCGACACTGCGCTGAGACTGCGACTGAGACCGGATCCCCTTGACCCTTGGCGGCGTTGCCGGCCATCCCGTGTTGAAGGAGGAAGGTCCCATGTCGATCAGCCCCGAACTCGCATACATCGCGGCCGTGGCGATCACCGAAGCGCCGGTCGAGCCGACGAACGGTCACGTCGCGGAGCTCACGACGCTGCCGATCCCAGTCGCGCCGGCGCCGCAGCCTGAGGTCAAGGCCAAGCGCGGCCGGCCGAGCTGGCTCGCCTCGGCAAGCGTCGGCGTGGTCGCTCTTTTCGCGACGGGCACGCTCGGGTACACGTTGTACACGACGAGCCAGCAGAGGGACGCCACGCAGCGCCAGCTCGCCGCCACCCAGGCGACGCTGACCGCGGCCCAGGCGGACGCCGCCAAGCGCAAGCTGACGGCGGACTACGTCACGCTCTACACCGCCGATTCAGGCAGGGTCCAGCTGGACTACCAGAACTTCGTCGCGTGCAACAACTTCGGATCGTGCCGGACCTCGTCCCAGGACCTGCTCAACGACCTGCAGGCATTCCAGTCGGACCGCAAGACGGCGAAGGTCCCCTCCGACCTGGCAGGCGTGGACGCGGATCTCGGCGACGCGCTCAGCGCAGCCATCGCGGCGACGCAACAGGTCATCACGGCCATGGACTCCGACGACCTCAACAAGTTCAAAGACGGGGAACGGAAGGTCGACGCGGCCATGCTGAACATCGCCAAGGCGCAGGTGGCGCTTGGTAATCACGTCAAGTAGATTCGTTGCGGCGGCGGTCGTCGTGACCGTCGCCGCAGCCGCCTTGGCTCACGAGTGGCGGTCCGAAGCGTCGATGCGCACCCAGCTCGCGACGCAACAGCGAACCGTGGAGGAGCTTCAGGCAAGACTCGATGCCACGGAGACCGACTGGTCGGCGATCGCCGCCACGGCCGAGGCGTCAGTGGTCACCGTCGAGGCGGGCGATTCCCTCGGCTCGGGTTGGGTCGCGCGCTCGGACGCGAGCAGCTCGGAGATCGTGACCAACTTTCATGTCGTCGCGGAGACGTGGTCCGACGGGACGGCGACCGTCCAGGTGCGGCGGGGCGACCACACCTCGACCGGCACCATCGTCAGGGTCGACCGCAACGACGACCTCGCGGTGATCCACGTCGCGCAGCACCTGCAAGCGCTCACGCCGGCCAAGCAGCGGCCGAAGCTTGGCACGACCGTGATGGCGGTCGGGTCACCACTCGGACTGGACGGCACCGTCTCGATCGGCGTCGTCTCCGGATACCGCAGCCTCGGAGGCAGCAATTACCTCCAGTTCACGGCGGCCATCAGCCCGGGCAACAGCGGCGGGCCGGTGATCGACTCACGCGGCCGCGTCGTCGCGATCGCCGCGGCGAAGCTCGTCTATCCGGGCGCGGAGGCGCTGTCGCTGGGCATCCCAGTGAGCGTCGCCTGCGACAGCCTCGTGGTCTGCGGCGTCACCCATCCATGACGTCGCGAGTGCGCCAAAAGGGGCCTTAAAAAGCCGGGTGATAGGCCCCTTTCACGGCACTCGCGTATCAGTCAGACCTCGACAGCGCTAGGGCTGCGGCGAGGCCATTCCTGCGCTGAACTTGCTCGTGGTGCCGGTCTCGGCGTGGATGACGTGCATCACCGCGTTGATGAGCGCCAGGTGGGAGAACGCCTGCGGGAAGTTGCCGAGGTGGCGACCGCTGCGGGGGTCGATCTCCTCGGCATACAGCTGCAGCGGGCTCGCGTAGGAGAGCAGCTTCTCGCACAGCTCTCGGCCACGGTCGAGCTCGCCGATCTCGCACAGCGCCGACACGAGCCAGAAGGAGCAGATCGTGAACGTGCCCTCCTCGCCACGCAGTCCGTCATCAGTCTCGGCGGTCCGGTAGCGGAGCACCATCCCGTCGACGGTCAGCTCTTCGGCGATGGCGAGCACGGTCGCTTTCACGCGCGGGTCGTCCGGTAGCAGGAACCGAACCAGCGGGATCAGGAGCACGGAGGCGTCCAGCGCTGTTCCTCCATAGTGCTGCACGAAGACACCGCGTCCGTCGACGCCGTGCGTGCAGATGTCATCTTTGATCTCGTCCGCGATGGCCTGCCACTTCTTCGCGAGGACAAGGTCACCGTGCATCTCGGCGAGGCGCGCGCCGCGGTCGAGCGCGACCCAGCACATGAGCTTCGACGAGGTGAAGTGCTGCGGCTCGCCGCGCACCTCCCAGATGCCCCGGTCGGGCATCCTCCAGTTCTCGATCGCGCACTCGACGGCCCGCTTGAGGATCGGCCACACGACCTCGGGCAGGTAGTCGCGCGACTTCGTGTGCAGGTAGACCGAGTCGAGCACCGCGCCCCACACGTCGTGCTGCTTCTGGTTGAACGCGGCGTTGCCGACCCGCACGGGCTGCGAGGCTTCGTATCCGCTCAGATGATCGAGGGTCCTCTCGGAAAGTTCGTGCTCGCCGCCGATGCCGTACATGATCTGCAGGTCTTTCTTGCCCGCGGCGACGTCGGCGATGAAATAGAAGAAGTCGTTGGCCTCGCGCGCGAAAGCGAGTGTGTAGAGGCCCCACAGCATGAAGGTGCCGTCGCGGATCCACGTGTAGCGGTAGTCCCAGTTGCGTTCGCCGCCGATCGTCTCCGGCAGCGACGTGGTTGGCGCCGCGAGCAGCGCGCCGGTCGGGCTGTACGTGAGCCCTTTGAGGGTCAGGGCGCTCCTCTGCAGGTAGCTCTGCCACGGGTGCTCCGGAAACTCGCCCCGGTTGATCCACTCGCGCCAGAACTCCGCCGTCCGCTCGACACGCTCGAATGCCTCGTCGATGCTGGCCGGCGCCGGATGCTCGGCCCAATATTCCTTGCCTGTCGAGTGGCGCGACCGCGGCCACACCATCGCGACGTAGGCGCGTTCGCCCTGCCGCAGCACCTTGGTCGCGTGCGCGCCCGGGCCTTCGAACCCAACCCGAAGGTCGGTCACGAGCCGGATCGGCACCTCGTCCTCACCACCGCTCGCGATCGCCTCGTTGTATCCCTGCCCGGCGTATTCCCATTTCGCGCCGGTCTGCCCGTAATCGAAGACCGGCTGACAGTCGAGGCTCAGCTCCACGCTGCCGACCACGCAGCGAGCGGTCCTGAGGAGGATGTGCTCCGCCTCATGGTCGGACGGCGGGCGACGGTACGTGCCCGAGCGGCGCTGGCTGTGGTACCAGGGCCCGATGCACATGGCGTCGCGGACGATGAGCCAGCCTGTGCGCGTGCGCCAGGTGGTTTCCAGGACCAGCGTTCCTGGGAGGTAGCGGCGCCCGGCGGGCACCTGCACCCCACTCGGCCCGAACCGGAAGCTGCCCGCGGCCCGGTCGAGCATCGCGGCGAAGACGCTGGGGCTGTCGGGCCGGGGTAGGCACATCCACTCGACGCGCCCGCTCGGCGCGATCAGGCAGTTGACCTCACAGTCGGAGAGGAAGGCGTACTCGGCGATCGGCGGGAAGGGGCTCGAGACGCGCGGCTCGGCGACCTGCGGCCCAACCTCGATGACCTCATGGCCGTCACCGTTCCAGGCTGGGCGCTCGTCATCAATCGGCCGCATGGCCTGGCCCAGGTCGGACTCGCGAGCTTTGCGGGCGGTCATCTCATAGCTCCCCAGCTACGCAGAGGATATGCCGACGGCCCGCCTGATGCGCCCAAAAACCTGGTCTGGCGAACCGACGCCGCTGACGAGCTGGACCGGAACACCTTTGCGCCGGTAGTGGTCGAGCACCGCCTCGGTGAGCTTGTGGTACTCGTGCATGCGCTCCTCGATCGCCTGTCGGGTGTCGTCTTCCCGGCCCTCCACCTCCGCCCGGTGCAGCAGGCGGTCGACCAGCTCGGCTTCGGGCACGTCGAGGGCGACCACGAAGTCGACCTTGTGGCCCTCGTCCGACAGCATGTTGTCCAGCGCTTGCGCCTGGCCGACCGTGCGCGGAAAGCCGTCGAGGAGGACGCCCTCGCCGGCCTCCGCCTCGGGCAGTCGTCCGCGGACGATGTCGACGATCAGCTCGTCGGGGACGAGGTCGCCGGCGGCCATGATCCGCCCCACCTCTTTGCCGACCGGGGTCCCGCGAGCGACCTCGGACCGCAGGATATCGCCCGTCGACAGGTGTTTCAGCCGGAACGCTTCTTCGATCCTGGCCGCCTGCGTCCCCTTGCCGCTGCCGGGCGGGCCGAAGATGATCGCGATCATCCGCTGATCTGGATCCTGCGCCGTCGGCGCCACCAGCTCCTGGCGTTTTCCGCCAGCAGGGCCTCGACCGCGGGGTCGGGACCCGACGGCTCGCCTTCCTTGCTCAACTCGAGCCATCGCCGCGTGATCTCCACGTACAAGTCGGCCTCGGTCCAGCCGTGAAGCTGCTCCACGACCTTGTGCTTGCGGATGGCCTCCGCGATCGGGTGGTACACGTGGTCGTACCAGCTGGCGGCCGCCTCCTGCAGCGGGACGTCGCGATGCTGCTCGAGGGACAGGAAATAGCGATGGCCGACGATGTGCTGCATGATCTCGTCGTAGCGTCCGAGGCGGCTGCATTCGAGCCGAGCCTGTGGACGCGTGCGGTGCAGCTGCGTGATGTCGAGGAACGCTGCGTACTCCGCCGCCCGCAGCAGCGATGCGGGGTCGACGTCCGGGCTCAGGGGTGCGCGGGTGCGGACGTTGATGACGCGCGCGTTGATCATCGGACGGCCGAGGTTGCGAGCCACCGAGACTCGATGATGGCCGTCGATCACGTAGTAGTTGTCATCGACCTTGTAGACGTCGATCGGGGGCAGCTCATCGCCTTCCACCATCGCCTGGTAGATGCGCGTCCAGCGCTCCCGCATCCGCCGGTTGACGGGCAGAAAGCCCGGGTCGAAGTCGCCGGTCTTCGCGTCGGGCGCGACGGAGCCGACGATCCGGTCGACCGGGATCTCCAGCACGCCACCAGAAGAGCGTCCCTCGAGCCCGGCCGCGCGCAGCACCGGCTCGATCGACCGCAGGCGCTGGGCGCGGCCTGTCAGGACCGTGCGCAGGGAACGCCGAAACGCCCGTGCCCGCGCAGCGTCGAAGTCTTGAATAGCGCGGATGCGCTCTACGCCCAAATCGACCGAAGCCTAACGATGCGGAGTGCTAGAGAAGTGCTTGCTCGCTTTCGGCGTCGAAGAAATGCAGCGAGCGCGTGTCCAGCCCGAGCTTGACGCGGTCGCCCGGACCCACGGTCATCCGAGGATCGACTCGAGCCGTGACCTGGTCACCGCCGACCATCCCGTAGAGGAACTGGTCGGAGCCCAGCCGCTCCACGACGTCGACCTTCATATCGAAGGACGGGGCGCCGTCGACCACGCGGTCGGTCACGGCCTCTGGACGGAACCCGAGCGTGCCCTTTTGCGCGGCGACCGCCTTGGGCAGCCTGAGCTCGAAACCGGAAGCTTTCGCCGATCCGTTGGTGACGGTTGCCGGCACGAAGTTCATCGTCGGCGTGCCGATGAAGCCGGCGACGAACAGGTTCGCGGGGTGGTCGTAGATCTCGCCCGGCGTGCCGACCTGCTGCAGGATGCCCGCGTTCATGATCGCGATCCGGTCGCCCATCGTCATGGCCTCGACCTGGTCGTGCGTCACATAGATGAAGGTGGTCTGGAGGTCGCGATGCAGCTTCTGCAGCTCGACACGGGTCTGGCCACGGAGCTTCGCGTCCAGGTTGGAGAGGGGCTCGTCGAGCAAGAACACCTTGGGGCTGCGCACGATGGCGCGGCCGAGTGCGACGCGCTGGCGCTGGCCGCCCGACAGGGCGCGGGGCTTGCGCTTCAGGAAGTTGTCGAGACCGAGGATGCGCGACGCGTTGCGCACGCGCTTGTCGATCTCCTGCTTCTTCATGTGCTGCATCTGGAGCGGGAATGCCATGTTGTCGTAGACCGACATGTGCGGGTAAAGGGCATACGACTGGAACACCATCGCGATGTCGCGGTCCTTGGCCGCGATGTTGTTCACGACCCGCTCGCCGATCATGATTTTGCCCTCGCTGATCGCTTCCAGGCCGGCGAGCATGCGCAGCGCCGTCGACTTGCCGCACCCCGAGGGGCCGACGAGCACCATGAACTCCTTGTCCTTGATCTCGACGTTGAAGTCCTTGACGACGGTGAGATCGGCGGTGTACCGCTTGACAACGTGGTCGTAAGTTACAGATGCCATCTTTTACCTATCCCTTCAACAGAGTCCACCTGGACGCGACTCCCGCATCCCTGCCCCTCAGTGAACATTCTATTTACCTCCTCTTAATCCGCAAATCTAAATTTGTGGCCGGTGCAGTCGAGCCACGGATGACCAGGCTCGTTTTGAGAGGCGCCGGCGATGCCACCGGCTTGCCTTTCATACACTGGATCAGAAGACGCGCGGCCAGCCGCCCTTTCTCGACGATCGGCTGGCGCACGGTCGTGAGCGGCGGGTTGGTCCACGCGGAAGCGGGCACGTCATCGAACCCGACCACTGAAAGGTCGTCCGGAACCCGCAGCCCGCTCGCCTGGGCGGCGGTGACGACGCCGATCGCGGCCATATCGCTCATCGCGAGCACGCCGGTCGGGCGGCGCTTGCCTTTGGGCAGCGACTCGAAGGCGCTGGCCCCGGCCGCGACCGAGATGCCGGCGATGACCGAATGCGGCGCCGGACAGCCTGCTTCGGTGATCGCGGCCCGGTAGCCCGCGAGGCGCCTTTCGGCCGTGGGCGTGCTGTGCACCTGCGACCGTGCCGGCGGCAGCACGAGGATTGCGAGCTGCCTGTGGCCGAGGCCGATGAGGTGCGCCGCAGCCGCCCTGGCGCCGCCGCCGTCGTCCACGTTGACGGTCGGATGGGACGGCGAATCCTCCGAGTCGACCAGCACCGTGGGGATCCCGATCCGGTCCAGCACGCCCAGCGCGCTGTCGTCGGGGCTCAGCCCGAGGCTGATGAAGCCATCTACCGACGCCTGGCGGATGGCACCCTCGAGCGACCCGTTGAGAGGCGGCACCAGCAGCAGCGTCAGGTCGTGCTCCTCGCAGAGCTCGCCCAGGCCCTGGATGAGCTCGCTCAAGAACGGGTTGGCGAAAACCGTGGACAGGCGCTGCGGGATCAGCACCCCGATCGTCCCGCTCCGTCGCATCGAGAGCGCTCGAGCGGCCGGATGCGGCGTGTAGCCGAGGTCCTGGGCGACACCCAGCACGCGCTCGAGCGTGGCCTGGCCCAAGCGCTCGGGGTTGTTGAACGCGAAGGACACCGCGGTCTTCGAGACGCCGGCCGCGCTGGCCACGTCAGCGATGGTGACCCGGGACACCCAACCAGGCTCCAGATCTGAACAAGCCGCCCTCCCCAAGTCACCCCACGAAGTCTTCGACTTCGCGGGGACCCCGACAGGCGATAAACCGATTTAGTAAATCGGTTTAGGCGATCGTATGCGCTGCCGGGCGACCTGTCAAGACGGCATTTTGCCGACGTGGCTACGGACGTGGAGGCGAGCCGTCCTCGCCGGCGTCGGAGTCCAGCACCTCGCCCGTCAGAGGATCGACCTTCACCTGCAGCTTTTCCACCAGGAGCTTGGCGAGCAGCCGGTCGATATCGTCCTCGGGACTTCCGTCCGGACTGCCGTCAGCCTCGGACGGCCGGGTTGGTTCCACATGCCCTCCAAGGTGAACGTCCGCGAGCAGTCGCGGACTATATCACTCTTAACGACGCTTCGCCGTTTGCGTGATCGGCTTTACGAGAGCGGCATCCAGTCCGGCCGGCGGAACCTGGGCCGGGGAGACTCGGATCTGGGTTCCATCCGGCCTCCAACTAATCACTAGGCGAACGTTCGCTGCCCGCGCATAATAACCCCAGCGTGGCGTCCCGCAAACCGGCAAGGCACGTTTCGGTCAAAGACGTCGCCGCCCGCGCCGGGGTCAGCTTCCAGACCACGAGCAAGGTCCTGAACGGCGGCGGCACCGTCTCCGAGGTGACCCGGGCGCGGATCCACCAGGTGGCCAGCGACCTCGGCTACGTACCGAACCTGCAGGCACGCAGCCTGGTCATGCAGCGGACGCGGACCGTTGGCCTCCTCGCCGGCGATTTCAGCGACCAGAACCTGAGCCGGCTGATCGTCGGCGCTGAACGCGAGGCTCGCCGGCAGGGATACGGCGTGCTGATGACGAGCATCGACCTGGAGGTTTCCGGCACCGAATACGCGCTGCCCTCCCTGATGGAGAGACGGGTCGACGGCATCCTCCTGGCCGCGCCGCAGATGGAGGAGGACCGCGCAGTGGCGCGTGCCCTGGACAAGACCGTGCCCGTGGTCAGCCTGCATCACATTCCCGGCGGCGGAGTCGCGACGGTTGGCTCGGACGACGAGCTGACCGGACTCCTGGCCACGCGGCACCTGGTCGCCAAAGGACACCGCGTGATCGCAATCGTGATCGGGCCCCCCGCGCGCCGTGTTACTGAAAGCCGCCTGCGCGGATATCGGAAGGCGCTCGAGGAGGCGGGCCTGCCGTTCGACGAACGGCTCGTGACCGAGGGCAACGATGGGGCGGCGACGGTGGAGCTGCTGCAGCGCGTGCCGGGGATCAGCGCGATCTTCGCGGAGAACGACCACCTGGCCATCGGGGTGCTCAGCGCGCTGCGCGACATCGGGAAACGTGTGCCGCAAGACTGCGCGGTCGTCGGCTGCGATGACATCGAGATGGCCGCCTTCACCGTGCCTCCGCTGACGACGATCCACGTTCCGTTTTACGAAACCGGCGAACAGGCGATGCGTTTGCTCGTGGAGATGATCACCACCGGCTCCATCGCTCCGCGCAAGCTCCTCCTCCCCGTCCACCTGATCGCGCGGAAGTCGACCTAGACGCCCGCGAGCGCGCGGCGCGAAGGCGGAGCGATTACCCGCCGTTGCATGCTCCCGCGGGTTTCCATGTGCTTCGAAACCCGCCGCAACATTCAAAGTCTGAACGGCGACTGGGCGTCGACGTACTCGTCCGGCTAAAGCTCCGCGACCGGTTGGTAACGCATTGGTCCTGATTCTCGTTGGTAACCGGGATGAATTCCGCGGCGGCTCCCGCATCATTCTTGGCCGTGAATTCTCTTCGTATGGTGCAGGTCGGCCTCGGCCCGCACGGCCGCAACTGGGCCCGTCAGGTGCTTCCGCACATCTCCGAGATCGACGTCGTGGCGTACGTCGACACCGACCCCTACGCGCTGGATGCGCTCCGCGAGGAGGCCGGCGTGCCGGCTGACCGGTGTTTCGAATCCCTGAAGGAAGCGATCGCCGCCACCCAGCCGGAGGCGCTGCTCAACACCACCGCCCTGCCGGGCCACGTCCCTGTGATCCGCGCGGCATTCGACGCCGGGCTCCACGTCCTGGTCGAGAAGCCGTTCGCCCCCAGTCTGGAAGCGGCGGAACAACTGGTGGATGCCGCAGCCGTGCGAAACCTGATCCTGATGGTGAGCCAGAACTACCGTTTCTTTCCCGCTCCACGCGCCATCGCCGACCTGGTCCGCGAAGAGGAGCTCGGCAAGCTGCACCAGGTCTCGATCGACTTTCGTCGCTTCTCGACGGCGGGCCCCAACGGTCGCGGCCGCCATCACCTCGAAGAGCAGCCGCTGCTCGTCGACATGTCCATCCACCATTTCGACCTGCTGCGGCTGATCCTCGGCCGCGAGCCCGACCGCGTCTTCTGCGAGGCGTGGAACCCGAGCTGGACCTCGTTCACCGGCCCGTCCGTCGCGGTGGCCACGATCAACTTCGACGGCGTCGTCGTCAGCTATCGCGCCAGCTGGGTCAGCGCCGGGCCGATCACACCGTGGGCCGGCGAGTGGAGCATGGAATTCGAGCACGGGGAAGTCGTGTGGACGAGCGCGGCAGACAGCGACGTCACCCAGGACAGGGTCGAGATCCGGCCGCGCAACGGGAAGGCGCGGACGGTGGCGCTGCCACCGCTGCAGCGAACCGGTACGTCAGGCACGCTGACAGAGTTCGCGCGCGCGATCAGGACCAAGAGCGAGCCGGAGACTTCGGGCCGCGACAACCTCGGCACCATCGCGTTGACGGCCGCGGCAGTCGAATCCGCTACGCTGCGCGAGCCTGTGACGATCTATCCCACCGGGAAAACGACCGGCGCAGCAGCCGCGATTTGACGGCGGCTCGCCGCCCGCTCCGCGTCACCGTCTGGAACGAGTACGTCCACGAGCGGCGCGAAGAATCGGTCAAGCGCATCTATCCCGAAGGCATGCACCGCCCGATCGCGGATGGGATCCGGCGGGAGTTGGGCGGCGACGTCACGATTCGCGTCGCCACGCTCGACGAGCCACAACACGGCCTGACCGAAGAGGCGCTGGCGCAGACCGACGTGCTCACCTGGTGGGGCCACGCTGCTCACGACAAGGTCGACGACGCTGTCGTTGAACGCGTGCACGCGCGCGTCCTCGACGGCATGGGCATCGTGGTCCTGCACTCGGGCCATTACTCCAAGATCTTCAGGCGCCTCATGGGCACCAGCTGCTCGCTCCGCTGGCGGTCGGATCCCGGAGGCGAGCGCGAGGTGATCTGGTCGGTGAACCCGGCCCACCCGATCGCCGCCGGCGTGCCTCAGCCCATCGTCATCCCGCACCAGGAGATGTATGGCGAGTTCTTCGACATCCCGCCTCCGGACGAGCTCGTCTTCATCAGCTCGTACGAGGGAGGCGAGGTGTTTCGCAGCGGATGCTGCTACATCCGCGGCGCCGGACGGGTCTTTTACTTCGCTCCCGCCGACCAGGAATTTCCCGCGTACCACCAGCCGGATGTGCAGCGGGTGATCGCCAACGCAGTCGCCTGGTGTGCTGGAGCGGTCCGGTCCAATAACGAGTCCGTGAAATCGAGCGGCAACGCGCCGCGCGACTGGTTTCTGTCCGCAAAGGTCACCTGAGCCGGGTCGCCAGCCAGAAAGCGGCGGACATCGCGAAGCCGACCACCGCCAGCACCGCCGGCGCCCACCCGACCCCGAAGCCCGCAATCACCAGGCCGATCGCCCCCGGTCCGGCGATGCCACCCACTGACGCGGCCGGGAACAACCACGAGGTCGCGCGCGAGTCGCCGGGCCTGAGCTTGGCCAGCCATACGATGCCGGTGGGGAATATCGGAGCGAGCGCGAGCCCGGCCGCGATGTAAGCCCACGGCGCCAGGGGACCGATCGAGGCCGCGAGCAACGCAACCGCACCCAGCCCCGCGCCCGCGATCACGATCACGTGCTCAGGCACTCGCGCGGGCATCAGCGTCATCAGCAGGCGCCCCGTGACGATCGCAAGAAAGAAACCGGATGTCGCCGTTGCCGCCTCCTGCGAGCGCAGGCCCGCGGACTCGAGGTGGGACGGCATCCAACCTCCCGTGCCGGTCTCTACCCCGACATAAAGCGTGAAGGCGACGATGAAGACGAAGACGAGCAGCCCCGGCCGGCTCGGAGAGCCAGACGCGGTCGGAAGCCGCCCCAGGATTCCGGCCGCGCCGGGAATGAGCGCCAGGGCGACCGCCGCGGCGGCGAGGAAGAACAGTGAGAAATGGTCGCGCGCAAAGACCACCACCAGGACCGGGCCGGCCACCGCACCCGCCGAATAAGCGCTGTTGAGGGCGCTCAGAAGGGCGGCTCTGCGCCGGCCCTCGCTGTAGGCGACGAGCTGGTTCAGGCCGAGCACGAGAGCGCCGAAGCCGAGCCCGATCACGAAGATCGCGGCGAGGAAGAATGGCCAGATGAACGCAATGGCGACAGCCGCGCAGCCCAGGCTTGCGATGCCGGACCCGGCCATCACCGTGACGCGGGCGGGCAGCCTCTCCATCGACCGCATCGCGATCAGCACGCCAACCAGCCCGCCGGCGAAATGAACGCTGATCGTCGCGCCGGCCACCGGGAGACTCACGCCGAAGCGACGGGTCAAATGCTCCAGGAGCGGTCCGTAGGCGGAGACGACCAGCCCCATCAGCAGGAACGTGAGCCCGATCGCGACGATCGCGGTCCTCGTCAACCGCACCTGGTCAGTGGGCATACTGGTTTCCGTCAAGGATCAGGAGCGTAACGGCGTTGGGCGAGACTCCGGATGGGGAGTCGACGAAGACCTGTACGTGCCCCCCGAACGCGATGAAACCGGTCCCTCGATGGTTCCACTCGCCTCTGGCACCAACAGGTGGGGGCGAACCCTCGGATGCCTCTTCATTCCTGCAGCCCTCGTCCTGATCACGTTCGAGATGGATGGCTCCACATCCGCGCGGCGGCGGTGTGGATATCGCTTGTCGGGCTCGTCGTCGCTTTCGTGCTCGCCGGTTTCTGGATCGATCGACGACGGACCTAGGTCTCCATCGCGAGGCGATGTCGCGGTGAGGCGACCGGGCCTTTGAGCAGCGGGTCGTCTGTCTCGCGCATCCATAGCCAGAGCTGCGCGCTGAGCTCGCGCTCGACGTCGCGGAAACCCTGGTTGCCCGCCAGGTTGTGCTCCTCCAGCGGGTCAGTCTCTAGGTCGTACAGCTCGACGACGTTCGGCCGGTCGGTGGAGTACCGCGCCGGGTTGGCGCGAAAGATCGCGCCCTGTTGGATGTCGCCCGGGACTTCGACCGCGAAAGCCGTCTCGAAGTTGCGGATGTACTTGTGCCTTCGGGTGCGGATGCAGCGCATCGGGTCGTAATAGCTGTGGAATGTCTTCTCGGCGAAGACGGCGTCCCGCCCCGACCCGAGCAGGGACCGGCCCTGCACGTTGGCTGGAATCGCGATGCCGCACGCCTCGAGAAGCGTGGGCAGGACGTCGATGTTGCTCACCAGCTCCGAATTGGCGACGCCGCGTCCGATGTCCCCGTGAGTCCAGCGCACGATCAGCGCAACCTCCAGGCCTGGGTCGTAGAGCGTGCACTTGGCGCGGGGCATCGCGAGGCCGTGGTCGGTGGTGAACACGACCAGCGCATTGGGTGCCCGCCCAGCTGTTTCGAGCGCATGCAGCACACGACCGACCGCGCTGTCCATCGTCGTGATCGTCTGCTCCACCGCGGTCATCTCTTCGATCGCCTCCGGGCCGTCGGGGAGATAGCCAGGGACCACAAGTCCAGCGGGCGGTTCGCCCGCCGGCGGGTAGGGGCGATGGGTCTCGTCGAAGTTGATCTCGAGGTATAGGCGCCGGTCCTTCGGCTGCGAGGCGATGACCTTATCGATCGCATCGGTGGGTTGGATCCGATCGAATCCAAGCCTGTCCGGGTGCTGCGTGACGTGCTGGCCACCGAACAGTACCGATGCGAAACCGGCGCTCGCGAACACAGCCGCCGCATGCTGCGCTTCCAGCTCCCAGTCGAAGCCGTGATGGGCGAGCCCCATGACGCCGTTGTTGTGGGGGTAGAGACCGGTCGCGAGGCTGGCCCGGCTCGGGCTGCACTGAGGCGCGGTCGCGTAAGCCATGTCGAACCTGATGCCAGCACCGGCGAACGCGTCCAGGTTCGGGCTGACGACGCTGTTCACGCCATAGCAGTGCAGATGGCGGCCGATATCGTGCGTGGTCATCAAGACCACGTCGAATGCCTGGCTCGCTACGCCGTTAGCCCTTGACGGATCCGCTCGTGATGCCGCGCACGAAGTAGCGCTGCAGGAAGATGAACACCGCCAGCGGCAGCGACATCTGAAGCACGGCCGCAGCGGTCAGGAACTGCCAGCCTCCGCCCAGTGACGTGACCAGCTGAGTGATCACGACGGTGAAGGGGCGGTTCGGGCTGCTCCCCAGGAAGGTCAGGGACACCAGCAGGTCGTTCCAGACCCCGAGGAAGACGAAGATCGTCAGCGACGCGATCGCCGGGATCGTCATCGGGACGGCGATCCTCAAGAAGCGAACGGCATGGCCGGCGCCGTCCATCTCGGCCGACTCGAAGATCTCTCGCGGCAGGCCGCCCAGGTAGTTGCGCAGCAGGAAGACCTCGAAGGGCAGGCCGTAGCCCGAATGGGCGAGCCAGACGGCGATGAACGTGCCCGCGAGACCAAACGTGTGGAACAGCTGGAGGACCGGAATCAGGGTCATCTGGATCGGGACCACCATCAGCCCGACGATGACGATGAAGAAGATGTCCTTGCCCGGGAACTTCATCCAGGCGAAGGCGTAGGCGCCCATGGTCGCGATAGCGAGCTGGATCACGGTCGCGGGCACGGTGATCAGGACGCTGTTGAAGATTGACGTGGCCACGTTTTCGGTCTGGAGGACTTGCTGGTAACTGCCGAGAGAAAAACCGTGGGGTGGAAACAGCGCGCTCCACCATCCGGCGTTGCCCATGTCCTGCACGTTCCGGAACGAGTTAACGATCAGCCCGATCGTGGGCACGATCCAGATCGCGATGAAGATGATGATCACGAGGTGAAGCGGCAGCCGCTGCAGCTGGTGGCCCCATCTCTCGAGGACAGACGCCGCCGCGCCGGCCCGAGCGGTCTCGCGACGAGTCTCGACCTGGACGCCGCTCATCGCGTTTCCTCCTGTTGCTGGAAGCGACGGATGTTGACTACCAGCAGCGGCACGATGGCCAGAAAGAGGACCACTCCGACCGCGGCAGCACGGGCCAAGTGGGCCGTCGCCAGCTGCCTGAACATCTGGGTCGCAATGACGTCCGTGTCGTAAGCGCCGCTCGTCAGCACGTACACGATGTCGAACGTCTTGAGAGCGTTGATGATCATGGTGGTGCCCACAACTGTGATCGTCGGCCACAGCAGCGGCGTGATTATCAGCTGCACGATCCGAAGCTCGTTGGCGCCGTCGATTCGGGCCGCCTCGAGGACTTCAGTGCTGATCGACTTCAGGCTGGCCGAGATGATCACCATGCAAAAGCCCGTGATGCTCCAGACGCCGACGAAGATGAGGGCCGGGTTGTTGGTGGTCGAGTTGACCAGCCAGGCCACCGGCTGTCCACCAAAAGCTCCGAGCGCCGCGTTGAGCGTGCCCGTCTGCACCGCGCCCGGCGGCTGGTAGTCGAACATGAACTTCCAGATGATCGACGCGGCGACCGCGCTGATCGGCACCGGTAGGAAAATCGCGATCTTCGCAAGCGACTCGTAGCGCACGCGGTCGAGGAGGATGGCGATGATCAAACCCAGGCCAACCGCGAACAACGTGTAGAAGACCAGCCACAGCAAGCTGTTGCGAAGAGACGTCAGGGTGTCGGGGAACGTGAAGAAGTACACGTAGTTGTTGAATCCGACCCAGTCGGTATCCGCGTTGTTGCGGAAGCTCAGAATGACCGTGCGGAGCAGCGGGTAGACCATGAAGATCGTGGCGAAGCCGATCGCCGGCAGCGCCCAGAAGTAGGGTCGGATCCAGGTCTGCACGCCGTCGGGTAGGCGCTCAACGATGCGCTCACCCAGGATGATGTAGCCCAGCAGCACGAGCGGAACGCCTACGACCGCAGCCACCGCTGTGATGATCTGATCCACCCCGCCTACCTCCTTCTGAGGGTGCCTGGGGTCGGGGCGGGATGCACCCGCCCCGACCGATCAAAGACGATCCTGGCCGCTAACTGGTCTTGTACGCGGCCGCTTGTACCTGGTCGAGTTTTGCCAGCTCCGAATCGAGGCTGCCCGGGTTCCTGGTGACGTTCAGCAGGGACTTCCAGAACGCGGCCTGCATGTCCGAGGGCATGAAGTCGCCCGCCGTGACGAGCAGGTTCTTGGCGCCTCCCGCGACCTCCGCGGCACGCGCGAAGACGGGGTCGTTGTACTTGATGCTCTTGATCGCCGCCAGGGTCCCGCCGGCGTCCGCCCAGATCTGCTGAGCGGGCGCTGTCGCCATGTACTGCATCAGCTTGCGGGCCGCGGGCGTGTCGTTGTACATCGCGAAATTGTCGTAGAAGCCGTTGACGTTACCGTCGTACTGCGAGTTAACGCTGGGGTGTCCAAAGAAGTCGAAGTCGACGCCCGCCTTGAGGTTCGGGTAGTCCTCGAGGAAGAAGCTCGGGATGAAGGTGGCCTGCTCGAGGAACAAGCAGCCGGGCTGCGCCGCGAAGAGCGGCTTTCCGGCCCGCTGGAACGCCGTCGACAGAACGGTGTTCGGGCCGCCGAACACGTTTTGACTAGAGACTTCCTTGAGGTAGGTCTGGTAACCAAGCTTGATCGGGGCGCTGGTGAACTTCACCTTGCCCTGGATCCAGTCCGTGTAGACCGAGTCGCCGGACTGCCGCATGATGATGTTGTCGATCTGGTCGCTCGCGGGCCAGCCGGACGCGCCGCCCGATTCGAGACCGACGCAAAACAGCTTCTGGGCTCCGTACTGCGAAGGGTTGATCGCCAGCATCTCGTCGAAGGTCTTCGGAGCGGTACCGGTGAAGACTTTCTTGTTGTACCAGAACAGACCTTTGACCTGGGTCTTGACCATGAGCTCGTAGTGCTTGCCGCTCACGATGCCGATGTACAGGTCCTTGGACCCTCCTGACGCCGTGGTGAGCGCCGGATAGGTGTTCGCGATGTAGTCGTTGAATTTGTCGCCGAGAGCCGTTTCGACGGGCTTCATGACGCCCTTGCTGACCCAGTCCTTGACCTTGTCAACGCTAGGGCCGGGGGCGATGTCGGGAAGGCTCGTACCTGCGTCCACGTTGATCGAGAGCTGGTTCGCGTCGCGCACGGTGGTCAGGTGGACCTTGATGCCGGTCGAGCTCTCGAACGGCTTCAAGACGTTCTGGTACGCCTTCAGCTCGTTGCCGCCCCACGCGGTCCAGACGGTGACGTCGGTCGACGACGCCGTCGGCGCGTTTCCACCGCCGGATGAGCAGGCGATCAGGAGGAAGACGCCGAGACCCCCCGCAATCGCCCGCGAACTAAGCCTTGCCAAGACCTCGGTCATTACTGCAAACCTCCCCAAATTTCGTCCCCTGCCGGGGGCGCCCAAAATTTCGTCCCCTGCCGGGGCGCCCAAATTCGACGTGCGGGGTGCGTGGCCCCCGTGTATCGACGCGTCAAGACGAACGTTCGCCTACGGTAACGGGTCGGATACTAATTGGAGCCAGGCGGCTTGTCAACTTTCCTTTTGGCCATGTCCCCACCCGGCCGCCAAGGCACCGCTGGTGGAGGGCTACACTCCGCCGGATGAGTGACACGCTGCGGTTTCCCGACGGCTTTCTTTTCGGCGCTTCGATCTCCGCGTATCAGACCGAGGGCGGCAACACGAACAGCGATTGGTGGTGGTGGGAGCACATCGAATCCACGCCGTGCCGGGAGCCCTCGGGCGACGCGTGCGACTTCTATCACCGGTATCGCGAGGACATCGCGATGCTGGCAGGCTTCGGCCTCAACTGCTTTCGGTTCGGCATTGAATGGGCGCGCGTCGAGCCTGCAGAGGGCGAGTTCTCACGTGCCCAGCTGGCCCACTACCGGCGCATGCTCGACGCCTGCCACGAGCACGGTGTGGCCCCGATCGTCACGTTCCATCACTTCACCGTCCCGAAGTGGCTGCACGACCAGGGCGGCATCGCCTCGGAGCGCTTTCCCGCCCTTTTCGAGAGGTACTGCGATCGGGCGGCACAGGCGCTCGGCGACCGGATCGCCTACGCCTGCACGCTCAACGAGCCGCAAGGCCTGGGCTCGAGCGGCTGGTTGCTCGGGATCAACCCTCCCGGCCACACCGACGACCGAGAGGGCGCGCAGCGAGCGGTCGACAACCTCCTCGAGGCGCACCGGCTGGGCGCCGCCGCGATCCGCGCCCGGGCCGGCATCCCGACCGGCGTCACGCTCGCCCTGCCCGACATTCAATACGAGGACGGCGCCCAACCTGGCACGAGCTCGCTCGAGCTCGAGTCCCGAATCAATGACTGGTTCCTCGAGCTGGCCCGTCAAGACGAGTTCATCGGCGTCCAGACGTACACGCGATTTCGCTACGGGCCCGAGGGACCTCGAAGCCCAGGGAATGACTGGAGCGACATCACGCGCGAGCTGACCGAGACCGACCAGACGACGCAGATGGGCTACGAGTACTACCCCCAGGCGCTCGGCGGCGCCATCCGGCGGGCGCATCGCGCCTGTCCAGGGGTGCCGGTCCTCGTCACCGAGAATGGGATCGCGACCGCCAACGACGAGAAGCGGACGGCCTACATCCACACAGCGATGCGCGAGGTGCTTGCATGCCTGGCGGAGGGCATCAATGTGCGCAGCTATCTGTACTGGTCGCTGCTCGACAACTACGAGTGGGCGTTCGGCTACGCGCCGACGTTTGGCCTGGTCGCTGTGGACCGGCAGACGTTCGCCCGCCATCCGAGGCCCAGCGCCGCCTGGCTGGGGGCGGTCGCGCGTGCCGGTGCTTTGAGCGGTGCTGCGCAATCCGTGTGATGATCGGCTGACTAAATGATTCGCCCGCCGGTCGAGGCCAACTCGGGGCTTGCCGCGGTCCTCCGCGGCGTGATCGCCGACTTCCAGCATGCGTCCGGGGCGGAGATCGTTTCCATCTTTCTCTATGAGGAGTCGACCCACAGCTACTACGCGCCGTTCGCCACCGGCCAGCCCCAGGAGAGCCTCCTCGACTCGCTGACCGACATGCACGAGCAGCTCACCCGGTACCTGACCGACGAGGCGCAGGGCAAGGTGCCCGACGAGCTCGCGGTGCACCAGTACGGTTCGACGGTCTGGCTCACCGTGACGCGCCGGCGCCTGGTGGCGCGCAATGCGCCAGCCGAGATCGACTCGACCTTCATCCGCCGCTACCAGGTCCAGTCGACGATCGGCCTTCCGCTGCTGTCCGGCGACCGCCTGCTCGGCCTGATCTACCTGAACTACCGGAACAAGGAGCACGCCCCGGACGACAGCCGCCTCAAGGAGCTGGAGCGGCGGGCCGGCACCGCAGCCGGTCTCATCCAGGCCGCACTGGAAGGGGCCGAGCGGTCGGCTCTCGACGGACTCTCCCGGCTGACGTCGCTCCTCACCGCTCCTGTTGGCGACGCGCGCACGAACGCCAAGGAGCTCCGGCGGCTGCTCTCGATCGCGCTCGCCGACCTGCTCATGGCGAGCAACCTGGACGGCGCCGCGATCTACCAGTTCGGCCACCAGCACTCGGACCTCGAGCTCGTGACCGCCCACCTTCGCGTCGCTGCACCGACGCAGATCCAGCGCGGCGACTCTTCGACGCCGTGGGACGCCGTGCTGCGCAAGGCCATCGGCGAGGCGACTGCGGAGGCCGACCTGCATCCCGTCGCCACATACGCGCTGGGCCAGCCCGATGACCCGCATGGTTACCTCGTCCTGCTCAGCCGCGACCGCCTCGCCACCGTGCGCCGGGCGCCGTCGACCGACGAGATGTTGAAGGCGGGCGCGCAGCTGATCGGAGGCGCGCTCGCCTCGCAGCGCCTGATCGCCGAGCTCGAGAACAGCAACCGGCTGCTCAGCGCGCTCGGCGACATGACCGCCGAGATGCTGAAGCCTGGCGCCGGCCGGCACCAGGTGATCGACGCCGTCGTAGGCCATCTGACCGACTCCGAGGTGCCGGAGTTCGACTTCAACTTCGCGACGGTCTATCTCCTCGAAGAGCGGGAGGACCCGATCGAGACGACGGTCGTCCGCATGGCGGCGGGCGCGGCGACCGCGGCGAACATCGACGCCGCCGAAACGTCTCGTGGCGCTGGACCACGGGCAGCCCATTCCCGCGTGCCGCGTTGGGCGCTGGAAGAGGACCGCGTCCTCTCTCACGACGACGTGCTCGTTTACGTGGCTCGGAGCTGGCAGCCGGTCATCGTCGGACCCATGCCGTCCACCGACCACTCGGACGTCATCTCGGGTGGGATCCCGGTGCCGTCGACCTGGACCGAGGTCCCGGTCGTCTACGCCAACGGCATGGTGCTGGGCAAGGTGCTCGCGTGCCTGATCGGCGAGAAAGAGCAGGGCCACGCCGCCGACGGTCCGCCGTTCACGCTCGCCGGCGAGGTGTTCGAGCGCGGCGGCCACAAGGACCTGGTGCGGATCTTCGTCCCGTTTGGCAGCGACCAGTCGGGCCGCGCCACCGGCGTGCTCGAGGTCGGCTATCACCGCTCCGACCAGCGGCGCCCGGACTGGGGCCAGGTCGAGGCCCTGCGGGCGGCCGCCGGTCAGCTGGCCGTGGCCGTTGAGACCGCGCGTCTGTATGAGGAGGCACGGCGCCATGCCGAGCAGCTGGAGCTGGTCGCGGACGTCAGCAAGGCGATCGCGAGCTCG
>WNEY01000745.1_pt1 | contig 21344 bp, 16 predicted proteins | sample 5400531 | NCBI WGS metagenome assembly WNEY01 (sample SAMN13153338, study PRJNA577476) | soil metagenome | isolation source: 200 cm saprolite under Douglas fir tree site 1 | place: USA:California | collected 2015-04-18
GCAGCCGGGTCGTCCACGTCGTGCCCTTGACCGCGAGGGCCTCGCCGTGGAACGCGGCGTCGCCGGTGCCGTGCACCTCCCGGCCCTGGAACGCTTTCGCGAGAATCTCCAGCATCTGCGCGGCGAGCTGAACCTGGGAGGCGGTGCCCTTGCCGCGCCAGAGCCGGAACAGGACCGGCAGCGCCGCGGGCGAGGGGCAGAACGGCAGCTGCACCACGATCGCCGCGACCACCCAGGTGTTCCCGAACGCGATCTTTTTCCCGCCCTGCGCGGAGCCGTCATAAGCCCACCGTGCCTCCGCCACGCGCCGGCCCCATCGCCGGAAAAAGGTCCCGTCTTCCGCTACCACGATCGGATCGTCGTCGCTGAGCAGGTACTTCACCACCAGCCGGGCCACGGCCAGGCCAAGAGCGTCCAGGTCCCATTTCGCGCTGGCGAAGAACCAGCAGGCCCGCCGCCATTCCTGCCCGATCCCCGCCGCGGAGGCCATCGCGACCACCGTGGACCGGTCGGCCAGGATCATCCCGCAGGCCAGCGCCGTGAACAGCCGGAACGTCGACCGCCGCGCGAACACCGGCGCGAGTTCCCCCAGCAGCTCATGCCATTCCCGCGGCATGGGCACAGGTAGCCTCTGGTCAGGCAGCATCGGCGGACACTCCCGGTAATCGGCGATGTGACAGGAACCGCCGATGCTGCCGTATCACGCCGATACCGGCAAATCACTCATGTCACAGCCGTCACCCTGCCAGCCGTCGCACCGTCACGTACGCCAGCGGGAACGCTCACTCACCGCGAAACTCGGAAAGACGAGTTATTTGTAGAAAGCTTTGCGGTGGCTGAGTGCCGTGGCGCAGCCGAAGCCTCGCCGCCGTCCCGACCCCGAACCCGGGTTGTTCACGAAGCCGCCGCTGGTGACGCCGCTGGGGTACATCAGGATAAGCGAGTTCGAACAGCTACGTCCGGACTGGCGGGTGCCGGGCATCGCGGCAGTGCCGTCTGGGCGGCGAACGCGGTGCCGTGATCGTCGTCCATTCCGCGCGCTGTGTTCCCGGTCGTACCCGGATCAGCGGGGCGGCCAATGCCGGCGGGCGCACTCGCCGGCATCGTGAGCGGAACCGGGTGGCGCCGGTATGCGTCACATAGGCAGGTAACCCTCTGGCCGACCGGGAGTCGCCATGCCTGTCACGTTCACCCCCAGTTTCCGGGCACTGGCTGCCGGCGCCGGCGCTGCCGCCGTCCTGATCGGCGCGTTCGCGCTCGGCAGCGCGTCGGGCAGCGCGGCGCCGCCGCTGCGGGGGCAGCGCCCGCCGGGTACGCGAACCGAAGCCGCGTTCACCTCGGCGGCCGGATCGGCGCGGATTACCGTCACCGGCACCGGAACTGTCACAGGTACTCCCGATCAGCTGATCTTGTCCATGGGCGTCCAGGTCAGCGCCGCCACGGTCGAGTCCGCGCTGCAGCAATCCAGCCAGGCAGCGGCACGCGTCACCGCGGCGCTGCGGGCCGCAGGCGTCGCCTCAGCCGATATCCAGACCGCCGGCCTGAACATCCAGCCCGACTACCGGGCCGATTCGCAGGTCCCCGATCGCTACCAGGCCAGCGAGTACCTCACCGCCACCCTGCGCCGCATCACCGCGGCCGGCGCCCAGATCCAGGCTGCCGTGCAAGCAGGAGGCAACGCCGTGACCGTGGACGGCGTGTCGCTGAACCTCACCGACACCAGCGCCCTGCTCGCACGCGCCCGAGCCGCCGCAGTAGCCGACGCCCGGCACAAAGCCGCCCAGTACGCCAGCGCAGCCGGCCAGCCGCTCGGGCCCGTGATCAGCATCACCGACCAGGCCCCCGCCCAGCCCTACCCCTTCTACGCATCAGCCTCCGGCGCGGCACCACGCGCCTCCTCCGTGCCCATCTCCCCGGGCACCCAGCAGCTCAGCGTCTCCATCACCGTCACCTACGCCCTCAGCTGACCCGGTACCGCCAGCCCCCGGAGGGTACCCGGCCTGGAGGCGCCCGGCCGCTCACTCAGCCGATGGGCGGCGGGGTGATGTTGGAGGGGGTGAACTGGGCTAGGTCGTAGATCCCCAGCGCCTGCTCGATCGCGGCCACCCGGCTGACCATGGCCGTGAAGCCCGGGCCGGCGAACTGCTCCCGCTCAAGGCTCGCGAAGCGCTCGCTGACTTCGGCCGCTTCGGCTGCGCTGAGCAGGGAACGGAAGGCCGGGAAAATCACAGTGTCCTCGCGGGCCTCGTGCGGTTCGTACATCCGGACGAAGGAAGCCATGGCCACGGTCACCAGAGCAGCCGAGCCGGCCCGGAGCACCCCCGCTCGCTCCGTCTCGGCGAGGATCAGCTGGGTCTGCTCCCGGCCGCGCGCGTGCTGGAGCAGCAGCGTGCTGACGGTCGGCCCGAGCTGCTTCCAGACTCTCGCGTTCCACTGCTGCTAGTCCTCGCTGCCTGTACCTAGCTGTCGCCCCAGGTATTGAGATGCAGCGCGGTTATGTCGTGGCAGCCTGGTTGCGGCGCTGGCACGAGGGTCGTCGCTGGGCATGGATTCAGGATTAGCGGGTCCCGGGGCGCCTGAGAGAAGTCGAAATCCTGCACTAGGTCGCCCAGCAGCGGCGAATCCTCCCTTACGTCTGGACGCGGGTCGGGACGACCGTCGGTGACCGGATTGATCCGCGCGCCGCTGAGGAAGTCATCCTCGATGAACTTGAGGTAGGCGTCGAAGGACAGGGTCTGGTGGTCGACGAAGCCCTGTTTGGCGTACGGGCTGATGACCAGCGCGGGTACCCGGATGCCGTAGCCCATCGCGTCGGCCTTGGGCGGGACGGCGTTGTCGTAGAAGCCGCCCCAGTCGTCCCAGGCGATGAAGATCGCGCTGGAGTCCCAGTCGGGGCTGCGCATGACGGCGTTGATGACCCTGGTGGTGAACGTCATTCCGGTGCTGATCAGGGCCGGAGCGTGCTCGCTGTCGCGGGGGTCGGGCTGGACCCAGGACACTGCGGGCAGCGTGCCGGCGCGGGCGCGGGCCGTGAAAGCACGCAACGGGCGGATGTTGCCGAGCTGGCCGTCCTTACGCACGTCGGTGAAGCCGGGGAGCTCGTTCCAGAAGTTCCAGACTCCGCCGGGATTCGACGTCGACCTGGCGCCTTGGTCCAGGTAGAACCCCCAGCTCACGTTTTTCTTGTGAAGTAGCCAGGTGATGTCGGTCCAGGCGTACGGCGTCTTATGAGTCGCGGTCTGCTCGGCCGGGTAGAAGATGCTCTTGCAGCTCATCGGATCCCTGGGCACGCTGCATAGCGCCGACCACGCCGAAATCTCGTACAGGTGCGCCGGCCCGCTCCAGGAGCTAATGGACTCGAACATGTGATCGTTGAGCACAAAGTTCTTGGCGTAATCCCAGTAGTTGGGTAGGTCGCTGCCGGTGTGATAGCCCATCACGTCTTCGTGGCACGGCACTTTCGGCTTACATTGCTGGTCTACGGCCTCTTTGACAAATCCGTCCATCTTCCCGCCGTCTATGTCACCGGCGCTGCCGCCCTCGCCATGCGGCTCGTTCATGTTCTTGTCCAGGTGGTCGGGGAACGGCTTGACGCAGCTGCGGCGTGGGTCAGGCAGACAGACATCAGGCGGGATGCCGTCTGCTCCCGGGTAGGTGCCAAAGTAATTATCAAACGATCGGTTCTCTTGCAGAATGACAATGACGTGCTTGATTTTGTGGATACCGTCGTCCGCGCGGGGGACGGCCGGACGAGGCACGTACGGCTGAGCCTGCACGCTTGCGTCGGCCGCCAATCCGGCGATCGCGGCCAGCATCGTGCCGATCGCGAGAACCCAAAAGCGTCTCAACTCAACCCCACTTCAGAAGCCGTCACCGTCTCGTCAAGTTGCGTTAGCGGTCGGCGTAGTACTTAGACCCGGAATGTCCGGTCGAGTTGATACCTTCGCACAAAATCTTCCGGTAAGTGCGGGCTTGGACCCCGACAATCGACGCGGGGTGGCGGTCGGCTAGCTGGAAGTGCCAGTGATGGCGCGGGCGCCGGCGCGGCCCGAGCCTCCGCTGACGAAGGCTTAGCCGGAGTCGATAAGCGCCGGGTCGAATCGTGGCGGATCGTTTCCTCGGCGTCAGCTCGGTCGCGGTAAACCGGCACGGGGCCACCCAAGGCGTGCACCAGTTGGTTGAGCCGGTCTCGGACCACCCGCGGCGGCTTCACCGACTCGCTGCCGATCTTGGTGATTCGAAACGGCCCGGCGAGCTCCAGGTCAGTGGTCGTCGCCACGAATGCGTCACGATCGCCGCTGGCGAGTGCCGCCTGCATCGCATCGAGGATCTGTTCGATGGCCACCCACTTGGTCTCGGTCAGATCCCACTGCGACGCATCCAGTAGCGCGTCGAGCGCGTCGCCCCGCGCTGCGGCGTCAGCAACTGAATCTGATCGCAGTGCCTGCTCTTCCGGGGAAACCATGTCCTTAGCATAGTCAGCAAAGGTCAGCGGAAGGCCGCGATGCCGGGAGGCGAAATGACTCGGGGCAGACGCGAGGAACCTTACCTGCCGCCTGGTCCGGCTCGTGATCTGGCCGATCTATTTAGGTGGCTGCGGGGATCGTGTTCCTTGAGCATCGGACAGATTGCATCGAGGAGCGGATACTCGGCCAGCCATGTCAGCGAGGTGCTCAGCGGGCGGAAAGCGCCGAGTCCTGATGCCGCCGCCACGATCGCGCAGGTGCTCGGTGCGGACGGCAGCGCCCTGATTCGAGCCCGTCGCCACGCTGAGGACTGGCAGCAGCTCCGGCGCTACGCTCCGAAGGAGCGGGACGGCGACGGCGCGCAGGCGGACCAGCCAGGCCCTGACCTGCTTCGGGTCCCGATCCGTCATCAGCTCAGGAATCCTGATATCGCGATCACGATCCTGGCCGGTAATCTACTGGACCAGGAGACCCATATCGCCGTCGGCTTCAGCGACACCTTTGACACGTCTATCACGGACGACCAGATCATTAACAGCTCTAGCCTTCAGGGTCAGTTGCTGCTTCGGGTATTCAACGGCGATGAGCAGAAACTTGATGAGCAGCTGGCCGCTGCGCTGGCCGCGTTCAGTCCGGTAGCCGTCGAGGACCGACGCGATAAACCGCATGGCAAGCTCAGCCGTTATGCGCTCGGAACCGTCGCCGTGCTCGGCTCGACCCAGCGACTGATTTTCGCGCTGGCCTATGGCCGAATGGGCAATGACCTGATTGTGTGCGCTCCCGTCGACTGGCTGTGGCACTGCTATGCCCAGCTCTGGGATGCGGTCTATCGCCATGGTCAGCGGCAAGCGCTCTCCATACCGCTCATGGGCGGGGGACTGGCCCGGGTGGAGGGACTCAATCGCAATAATCTTCTGCAGCTAATCCTGCTTTCGTTCGTAGCTTATTGCCGACAGCGGTTGATTTGCCATGAGCTGCGAATCGTCATTCATCCCGATCACATAGACTGGATTGATCAGGTCAGTTTGACGGCATTCTGCCGGTCATTGTGATGGATCGGACGCGGCGCCTGGCGCCCGGTTCAGGGCGGCCAGGTCATCGAAGCCTCCGGCGCGCAGCCAGTCCTGACCGGACCGGTCGACCGGACATCCGGCCTTTTCGAGTCGGTTGGCGACCTTGCTCCGCCAATCGGAGCCGCTCTGGATCTGAATGTAGTTAAGACCGCCCAGATCGGTCACCGGACGTTGCTGGCCGATGAAAAGGATCAGAGTCTGGTCTGGTTTCACCGCGAGTGCCATGCCGAGCTCAAGCAGGACGTTCGGTCTGGCCTGCATGTTGTCCGCGGTTTCGGCCTGGCTCTCCTGCCGCCCGTGCAGATCGGGATGCAGCCGCACGATGTCTTCCGCCGTCATCAGCACGATCACCGCAGTGGAGACCAGCAGACCTTGGCGCACCGCCTCGCTCAGCGATGGCGCGGCCCTGCCGGTCTCCTGGACGAGTGATTCCCACTGCAATGGCCGTAGATCAAGGGCGCGCAGATACTCGAAGATCGCCTTTCGTGCGGCCTCGTCGCGTCCGTACACGACGAAGACGTTGCGCTTGCGATCCTGCTCCAGCGAGCGTTCGGCCGCGTGAACGGTCGGCTTCCCGGCCTGCTCGAGCCCGGGCACTGGCCGGGCGGTACCGGGAATCAGATCGGCCTTGCGGATCGCGCGATCCAGATAGCCGATCTCGTCACCGAGGCGCTCGAGCACGGAACGAGCAAGGTCGGCGTCGTCGGCGAACGGTCCGCCTGGAACCATCAGGTCAGCCAGATCTACCGCTCGGGTCATGTTGTCGGCCGCGATCTCGGCCGTCTGGCGCAGCGTATCCAGGTCCAGGCTCAGTCGCCTGGCGTCCTTGCTGCGCACGGCTAGCAACGCTTCCTTGTCTGGATCCTGGGCGTCGAGTCGCACGATCTCCGAGCTCAGGCTGTCCAGCGCTGCCTGGAGTTGCCTGGACTGACTATCTCGCTGCCACACCCGCATCTCATATCGAAGCTTGGCGGCATGCAGCAGGTACCTGGCCAAGGGCGGAATTGTCGCGTCGCCACCGGACCACACCCAGGCGCTGGCGACTGGATCGGCGTCTGGGGTGATAGCGACGACGAACCGCCGAAGCGTCCGGTCATCGGGCCGGATAGCCGTCTCCCAGAGGGCGAAGTCGCCGAGCACGGGTACCCCGGCGGACGGTTCCTGGCCGCTAGCAACGGTCGGCGGCAGCAAAGGACTAAGGCTCTGGTACAGGCCGGGAGAAGCCGAGCTGATCTCGTCCTTGGCGTCGAGTCTGGCCAGGAAGAACCTGGCTTCGCCGAGGAACAGCCCTGCGCGCGGCTCGCATAGAAGATGCCATCCGAAGTCGAAGGAATTCCACCACTCCGGGATATCAGCGGGTCCGGCGGAATCGCTGCCCGGGGGAGCGGGCAACGTCCAGGGACCAGGTTGCATTATTCCGATCGACAGGTTCAGCACATCATGATGAAGGCGCAAAACGGCCTGGCAAGCGTCGGCGCCGGGTCGTTCCCGAGCCGCCAGCGCGATCTCGGCGCCGGCTGGCTGCGATTCGAGGGTCTCGGGTAGCAGGACCGGCAGACCGGAGTCCGATATTGGATCGGTCATGTGATAGAGCTGGCCGCATCCCGTCCAGATGGCGCGCAGCGCCTTGTAGGCAGCCGGAGCGTGCGGGCCTTCGGCGGGGGCGAAGATATGGGCCACGAACTGCTGATCAAGGATCGTCGTCATCGCGAGCCATTCTCGCACTCAGGTGCTTTCACAAGGGCGGGCGGCGGAATTCGGCGCGCCAGCGGCGCGGCCAGGGCATCTGCGGGTCGGCGATGTCATCGATCTTGACCGGTTCCAGGCCGGTCTGGGTGAGGGAGTCGATCTCGGCGCGGGTTAGGGCCCACGGCGGCCCTTCGACCGGCTGCTCCGGCTCGCGAGCCCGCGCCATGACGATCAGCGTGCCGCGCGGCGCGACCAGGCCGCCGAGTTGGGCGATCGCCTCGTGCCTGGGCGGGTCGGGCAGGGCCTGCAGGATGAAGCTTTCCACGACCAGGTCGAAGGCCAGGAGCCAGTCCGGCGGTGGGTACAGCAGGTCTGCGGCTTCGTAGTGCACGGCGGAGCCGGGGAACCGGCGCCGGGCGGAGGCGATCGCGGTGGGTGAGATGTCGAAGGCGGTAGTCCGGAAGCCGAGCCCAGCGATGAACTCGGCGTCCTCCCCGAGTCCGCAGCCGACCACCACGGCGCTGCGGCCTGCACCGTTCAGGCCGTGTTCGGCTGCCCAGGCAGTGAGGTAGCGGCTCGGTTTGCCCAGGTCCCACGGCACCGCCAGTTGGCCGGCTGCAGCGGCCGCGTACAGCGGCTCGAACCAGCCGGTCGGATCGCCGGCCGCGATCGCCTGGGCCGCCATCCGGCCAGCGATTTCCTCAGCTTCCTCTGGCTGCGTCACGTCCTCGATGGTAGGCGCCAACGACCGCGGTCTCCGGGGGGTATCCGGCTGAGACGCCGACGTGCAGCTAGAATTAGTTATGTAGATCTGATCTACATAGATGGGAGCTACATGACGACGGGGTTCGTGGGCAGGCAGTCGGAGTTGGCCCTGCTGCACAAGCGACTGGATCGTGTCGCTGAGAACGGTGCAGGCACGGCGCTCGTCATCAGAGGCCGGCGACAGGTTGGGAAGTCCCGCCTCGCGCAGGAGTTCTGCGACCAGGCCGGGGTGCCTTATGTGTTTTATGCCGCGACCAAAGGAGCGTCACCTCATGAAGCGATAGCGGCCTTCCTGACTGAGCTGGGTGATTCGTCCGTGCCTCGCCAGCCCGGTCTCGTGCCTGCAGACCCGACGTCGAACTGGCCGGACGCGTTTCGCGCACTAGCCGCCGTGCTTCCGGACTCGCCGGTAGTCGTGGTGCTCGACGAGTTGCCCTGGCTGGCCGAGCAAGACGACATCTTCGACGGTGCCCTGCAGACTGCCTGGGATCGGCTGCTGTCTATGCGGCCAGTGCTTCTTTTGCTTCTTGGCAGCGACCTGCACATGATGGAGCGGCTAACGGCCTATGACCGGCCGTTCTTCGGCCGGGCCGACAACCTTTTGCTGGGCCCGCTGAATCCAGCCGAGGTAGGTGGCGCGCTTGGCCTTCAGCCAGCCGATGCCATCGACGCCTACCTTCTGTCTGGCGGGCTGCCGGGCATACTGCGTGCTTGGCCAGATGGCGTTCCGGCGCTGGAGTTCGCGGAGCGAGAGTGCGCCGACCCGGCATCACCGCTGTTCGGCGTACCTGAGGCCGCGCTGCTGGCGGAGTTTCCAGCGCCGGACGTTACGCGCAGAGTGATTGAGGCGGTGGGTGGTGCCAGCCGGACGCACGCCAATATTGCGGCTGAGGCCGGGAGCCGGGCCGGCGCGGTGCCGTCAGGAACGCTCACTCCGGTACTGCGCAGGCTGGTCGAGGACAAGCATGTGCTAGCCATGGATGAGCCCTTGTCGGTCCGTCCGACGAGGCCGACGCTTTATCGCATCGCCGACCCAAGCTTGCAGTTCTACCTGGCGATCGGCCGCGCGGCACACGAACTGAGCAGGCGGGACCGGGCCGCTGCGGCGGCAACGCTGATCGGGCGCAGGTGGGCATCGTGGCGCGGCCGGGCAATCGAACCCGTCATCCGGGAGGCGTTGTCGCTGGCAGCGGCCGATCTTCCCTGGCCGGAGGCGTCAGCGGTCGGCGGCTGGTGGAGCCGCACGTTCGACCCGGAGATCGATCTGATCGGTGCCGACCGCGCGCCGGTGGCTAGGAGGCTTTGGTACGCGGGATCAATCAAATGGCTTGAGCATCCTTTCGGGAGCCGGGACCTAGCGGACCTGCAGCGTGGTGCGCCGCAGGTGCCCGGATTCGATACTGGCGAGACAGCCCTGATTGGCGTGTCCCGGGTCGGGTTCGCGGATGCAGCGGCTACGGATCTCGCGCTTCGCTGGGCTCCGGACGACGTTGTCCGAGCTTTTGGCTAGTCGGCGGTTAGGCTCAACGGATCCGGCTCAGCTGGACCGGCCTGCGGGCAGGCGATTCGGCGGACGCAAATCTTTCTCCCTGAAGGTTTGAAATAAGGTCATCAGCTGTCGCCCCAGGTGTCCAGATGGAGCGCCGTGTCGTCGTGACAGCCGGGTTTGGGCGCGGGCCTGAGGGTCGATGGCGGGCACGGGTCCAGGAGCAGGGGCTCCCGCGGCTTCTGGGAGAAGTTGAAGTCACGAACCAGATCGCCAAGCAGCGGCGAGTTCTCGCGTACGTCAGGACGCGAGTCTGGACGACCGTCGGTGACCGGATTGAGTCGGTTCCCGCTGAGGAAGTCGTCTTCGATGAACTTGAGGTAGGCGTCGAAGGACAGGGTCTGGTGGTCGATATAGCCCTTCCTGGCGTAAGGACTGATGACCATCGCGGGTACCCGGATGCCGTAGCCCAGCAGATCGGCCTTGGGCGGTACGACGTTGTCGTAGAAGCCGCCCCAGTCGTCCCAGGTGAGGAAGATCGCGCTGGAGCCCCAGTCGGGGCTGCGCATGACGGCGTTGATGACCCTGGTGACGAACGCCTCGCCGGTGCTGATCAGGGCCGGAGCGTGGTCGCTGTCCCTCGAGTCGGGCTGGACCCAGGACACCGCGGGCAGGGTGCCGGCGCGGGCGCGGGCAGTGAAGGTCCGCAGCGGGCGGATGTTGCCGAGCTGATGGTCCGTGCGCACATCGACGAACCCGGGCAGCTCGTTCCAGAAGTTCCAGACCCCGCCGGGGTTCGATTTCGACCTGGCGCCGTGGTCCAGGTAGAACCCCCAGCTGACGTGTTCCTTGTGCAGCAGCCACGTGATATCGGTCCAGGCGTACGGCGTCTTGTGGGCCGCGGTCTGCTCGGCCGGGTAGAAGATGCTCTTGCAGCTCATCGGGTCCCTGGGCACGCTGCAGATGGCCGACCACGCCGAAATCTCGTACAGGTGCGCCGGGCCGCTCCAGGACCCGATGGACTCGAACATGTGGTCATTGAGCACGAAATCCTTGGCGTAGTCCCAGTAGTTGGGGATGTCCCCGGCGGTGTGGTAGCCCATCACGTCCTCGTGGCACGGCTTCTTGGGCTTGCATTGGTCATGCACGGCCTGGGTGACAAAGCCGTTCATCCTGCCGCCGTTGATGTCGCCCTTGCTGCCGCCTTCGCCGTGCGGCTCGTTCATGTTCTTGTCCAGGTGGTCGGGGAACGGCTTGACGCATTTCCCTCGGCGCGGGTTGGGCAGGCAGACGTTCTTCGGGATGCCGACCGCGCCCGGGTAGGTGCCGAAGTAGTTATCAAACGACCGGTTCTCCTGCATGATCACGATGACGTGCTTGATCTTGTGTATGCCCGCGTCCGCGGCCGGAACGGCGGGCCGCGGCTTGTATGGCTGCGCCTGCACGCTCGCGTCGGCTACCAATCCAGCGGCCACGGCCAGCATCGCGCCGATCGCAAGGGCCCCGTAGCGCTTCAACTCGTCCCCATTTCAGAAACTGTCACCGTCTCAACACGCCGTGTTAACGACCGGCCTAGTACTTAGACGTGAAATGCTGCCCTTGCGTTTACAGATCGGGTGAATTATTCCGGTAAGTCGGCAGGTCGGACGTTCAGGGCCACCCGGCGCCGAGGTGTCCCCGGTCGCTGGCTACGCTCGCCTCCATGACGCTGTCCATCGAGAACCTATTCTCTGTCGCTGGTAAGACCGTGCTGGTCACGGGCGGTTCTCGCGGAATCGGCGAGATGATCGCCGCGGGCTTCCTCGCCAACGGCGCGAAGGTCTACATCAGCTCGCGCAAGGCCCAGGTCTGCGACGCGACCGCTGCCCGGCTAAGCGAGACCTCGGGCGGGACCTGCGTGTCGATCCCCGCCGATCTGTCGACGGTGGACGGCGTGACCGCGCTCGCCACTGCGCTCGCCGACCGCGAGGATCATCTCGATGTGCTGGTGAACAACGCCGGCGCTTCCTGGGGAGCCCCGCTCGATGAGTTCCCCGAGAACGGCTGGGACAAGGTCATGGACACGAACGTCAAGGGCGTGTTCTTCCTGACCCAGCGTCTGCTGCCGCTGCTCGAGGCGGTCGCTTCGCCCGATTCCCCGGCGCGGGTCATCAACGTCGGGTCGATCGACGGGATCAGGCCGTCGATCTTCGATGCCTTCTCTTACGGGCCGTCGAAGGCCGCGGTGCACCATCTCACCCGGCAACTCGCTGCTCCGCTAGCCCGGCGGCACGTCCTGATCAATGCGATCGCACCCGGGCCGTTCCCGACCTGGATGCTCAGCACCGGCGTCGGCGGCGGCGGGAACGTCGAGACCACCGACTGGTCAGCGGTCGCCGAACGCAACCCCACGGGACGCATCGGGACGCCAGAGGACGTAGCCGGGACGGCCTTGTTCCTCGCCTCCCGGGCGGGCGCGTTCATCGTCGGCGAGACCATCGTCTGCGACGGCGGCTCGGCCGTCAGCTAGGGCTTCCAGTTTTTTGGCAGAAAGATTTGCGGCTGCTTTGGGCGCCAGCGACGACAGGCCTGTCCCGCCCGGGCCGGTGAGGAAGGCGAGCGATGACTGCCACCGTCTGGGATGACGAGTTCTTCCGGCGCCGCGCGTCCGGGGAAGCCGATCCAGAGGCCGGTGCCCAGCCGGTCGAACCTGCCGTTTGTCCCCGAGCACGCGACGATCGCCGAACTGCTGCTCGCCCGGGCGCAGGACGACAACACCGCCCTGCTCTTCGAGGACCAGCGCTGGACCTGGCGCGAGCTGGTCACCGAAGCGGCGACCCGGTCGGCGCTCCTGCAAGAACTACGGCCGCCCGACCTCCCCTGGCACATTGGTCTGCTGGCCGAGAACACGCCCGAGTACATCTTCCTGATCGCCGGAGCCGCCCTATGCGGCGCGACCGTCGTCGGAATCAACCCGACCCGGCGCGGAGCCGAGCTGGCCGCCGACATCCGGGGCACCGACTGCGCCTTTATCGTGACCGACGCCGCCTACGGTCACCTGCTGGACGGCGATATAGACCACCGCACAGCTTTCTCCCTGAATATTGGGAGTACTGACTACGCGGCTCGCCTTACGCGCCATCGCGGGGCCGCGCTCGAGGCGACTGCGGCCGGCCTAGACCCTCGAACGACGCTGCTCCTGCTGTTCACGTCCGGGTCGACCGGGGCGCCCAAGGCGGTGATCTGCTCCACCGGCCGGTTGGCGTTCATCTGCCAGGTCAGCCCGATCAAGTTCACCGCCGGCGACGTGGCCTACAACGCGATGCCGATCTTCCACGGCAACGCGCTGATGAGCGCCCTGGGCCCGTGCCTGGCCAATGGCGCCGCGTTCGCGATGCGCCGGAGGTTCTCCGCCTCGGGGTTCGATCCCGACATCCGGCGCTTCGGCGCGACGTTCTTTAACTACGTCGGCCGCTCGCTCGCCTACGTGCTCGCCCAGCCCGAGCGCCCGGAGGAATCGGATAACCGGCTGCGGTTCGGGTTCGGCACCGAGGCGTCGAGCCGGGACCGGGCCGAGTTCTCCCGGCGTTACGGGTGCCCGCTGCTTGAGTCCTACGGCTCATCCGAGGGCACCTGCTACATCATCAATATGCCGGGAACCCCCGACGGAGCGCTCGGCGTCCCCCAGCAGGGGTTCACGGTGGAGATTGTCCGATCCTCGGGCGAGGTCTGCCCGCCTGCTCGCTTCGACGCTGACGGTGCGATGCTCAACCGCGACGAGGCGATCGGCGAGATCGTCTCCCGTGGCGCCGAAGCGCGCTTCGAGGGCTACTACAAGAACCCGGCCGCCAGCGCCGACCGGCTGCGGGACGGCGACTTCTGGACCGGCGACCTCGGCTATCGCGACGAACACGGTTTCTTCTGGTACGCCGGCCGCACGGCGGACTGGTTGCGGGTGGACTCAGAGAACTTCGCCGCCGCGCCGGTCGAGCAGATCCTCGGCCGGTTTCCCGGGGTAAGCGCGACGGCCGTCTACGCCGGGCCCGATCCGGTCACCGGCGACCTGGTGATGGCTGCTCTCGAATTCCCCGGCGGGCTCTTTGACCCCGTCGCGTTCTCGTCCTTCCTCAGCGAGCAACCTGATCTCGGCACTAAGTGGGCGCCGAGGCTGATCAGGATCACCGCGATGCTGCCGCTGACCGCCACCCAAAAGATCAGCAAGCCGACGCTGCGCCGGCTGCTGTGGAACGGCGGCGACCCGGTCTACGAGCGGGCGGGGGAGTCTTACGTGCTGATGACGGCCGATCGGAAAGCTGAGTTGGAAGCCGAGTACGCGGAGCACGGCCGGGACCAGCTACTGCGGTATTAGGCCGGCCGGCTACTCGGTCAGGGCGAGCGCTTCGATCTCCAGCACCAGCTCGGGGAAGACCAGGGCCGCCACCTGGACCGCGGTGCTGGCCGGCAGCGGGCCGGTGCCGAGAAACTCGTCCCGAACCGCCCTGACCGCGGGCATGTGCGCCACGTCAGTGACGAAGTAGGTCAGCTTGATCACGTCGTCGAAGCTCGCCCCGGCCGCCGCCAGGCAGCGCCGCAGGTTCTCGAAGACCTGCCGCGCCTGGGCCTGCGGGTCGCCCGTGCCAACGACCTCACCGTGCTCATCGAAGGCGACCTGTCCCGAGATCGCCACCAGCCGCCCCGAGCCGGTCACCACCTGCGTGTAGCCCCGACCAGGCGCAACGCCCTCGGGAGCCGGTATATGCGTAAGCCGTGCCTGCGTCGTCATGACCACATCCTCTCGACCGAGGAGGCCGCACCGGTCGGTGCCCCGGCTTTTACCCGGGTGCGGTCTCGTTGCGGACGTGGAACGTCCGCAACCAGGATTACCGTGGGCCCCATGACTAACAGTGACTACCCGTGGGAACCGCCGCTGGCCGGGTCAGAAGCCGAACACCTCCTGGGCGCGCTCGACCGGATGCGCACGACGTTCCGCTGGAAGGCCGACAACCTCGACGCGGCCGGGCTGTCCCATCGCATCGGCTCTTCTTCGCTGACGCTCGGTGGCCTGCTCAAGCACCTGGCCCTGAACGAGGACTTCATGTTCACCAAGAAGCTGACCGGGGAGCCGATGGGTGCGCCCTGGGAGGCAATGCCGTCGGATGATGACGAGTGGGAGTTCATCACGGCGGTCGACGACAAGCCGGAAGAGCTCTATGCGCTCTGGGACGACGCGGTCCTCCGGTCACGGGCGCGACTCGGTGCCGTCCTGGCCAAGGGCGGCTTCGACCAGCCGGTCCACATGGCCGGTGCCGACGGCCAGCACGCCAACCTGCGCCGCCTGATCTGCGACCTGATCGAGGAGTACGGCCGCCACACGGGTCACGCCGACCTGCTCCGCGAGGCCGTCGACGGCGTCGTGGGTGAGGACCCGCCCGCGGGCTGGCGGCCGGTCAACGGCCGGGCGCCCTGGGCCAGCGACTAGCTGGTGCAGGCCGGTCCGGTCTTCGTCATCGCGCCGCTGGCCGAGACCGGCTGGATGACGAAGCGGCTCGGACGGTCGGAAGGCGTGAACATGGCCTGGGGCACCGAGTAGCTCGTATCGAACGCTGGTCCTAGGAACCGCACGCACCGGGCCGTGCTCGGGTAGACGTTCCAATAGGAGATCGCCGGATTCTGCGGCTGGTCCCAGCTGATGATGGGGCGCAGCGAGGTGATCGAGAGCGGTCGCGTAGACCGGCCTCGCGACCAGGTCGCCTCGTACTGTGCACGACCAGGTCGGCGGGATGTCCTGGGCCGACAGGTTGTTCCACTGTTCGGCGGAAACCAGCCGGCCGTCGATCGCGTAGCGGTCGCCCTCGCCTTGGTTGAAGTTCGTGACGAACGGCAGCTTGCCGATCACCGAGCGCGGCGTGATCAGCGAAGACACCGCGTTGGCCGGACCCGAGCGGGTGCAAGCCGCGCCGGAGTACCGGACGTTGGTGCCGACCCACAGGGCGTCGTCGGCGGCATGCACCAGCGATCGGCTCGCGGGACCGACCGCGACTTCGCCGGGTGGCGGGTCGGGCAGGTTGCCGAAGAACGTCCACCCGGGCGCGAACAGCCCGGTCGACGTGTAGTACCCGGGCGGGCCCGGCGGCGAGGTCGGCCCGGACTGGATGATCCGCTTCGCAACAATCTGTAATCAAAACTCGACAGGCCGTAATCGTCGTTCCGATGGCTAGAATCGTCGGGATGCCAGGGCCGACCGTAGGAGACGCCGTAGGGGTAGGCCGGGCGCGCACGCTCGCTCAGGTGTACCGGCACTTCGGTGAGGTCGACGCCGCCGGAACATCGCCGCTGTACGAGCGCGTCGCCGTCGCGTTGAGTGAGTCAGGCGAGGCGCTGCGCGCTATCGAGGCGGCGCCGGCCCGCAAGCGGAACCCCACGGTGATCCTCGCCGCGCTGCACGACCTCACCCTCGCCGGACGGGCCCCGGCGCTGGCGGCGGCCTATGCCGCTGGAGACGGCGATGCTGCCGCCGACGCGGCGATCGACACGCTGGTGCGGATGACCGACTCGGTCGTGGCCATAGCCGGGCGCCAGCCGGTGCGGGCCAACGAGACCGGGCACGGCGCCGTGCTGTATCCGGCCATCGCCGAGGCGGCGCGCCGGGCAGGCTTCAGCGCGGTCGGGCTGATCGACGTGGGCTGTTCGGCCGGCCTCAACCTCAACGTCGATCGCGTCGGCATTACGTACAGCAACGGGCAATCGCTGGGCGACCCGTCATCTCCCGTGCAACTGTCGTGTTCGATCGTGGGAGGCCGGCCAGTCCCGACGCGGGCGATGCCCGAGGTTGTCGTCCGGATCGGCGTCGACCTCGATCCGGTCGACGTCACCAACGCGGAAGACGCCCGGTGGTTGCGCGCCTGCCTGCCGCCGGATCAGCCGGAGCGGGCCGCGAGGCTGGAAGCGGAGCTGGCGCTGGCGGCGACGGTCCCTCCGCTGCTGCTGCGAGGCGACCCCGTTGAGGTGCTGCCCGACGCTTTCGCCCGGGTGCCCGCCTATGCCCTGCCTATCGTCACCACGACGTGGGCGCTGTCGCGCTACCCGCTCGAGAGCCGCCTGCGTTTCCTACACCGCCTCGACGACGCGGCGACCGACCGCGCGGTGGCGTGGGTGTCAGCGGAGGGAGTTGGAGTAGCGCCGGCGATACCGACGCTGGGCGACCGCCGCGCCTCTGGCCACAGCATCATCGGCCTGGCACTGTTCGGCCATTCGGCCCTGTGCACCAAAGCCGTCGGCCGCAGCTGGTCCCAGGGCCGCCTGCTAGCTTGGCTGGCCGGCAATTAGCGCACGTTCCAACCTGGTCCGGGCCTCCCAGGCCGCACTTCCCATCCGTTGGGCTCGACTTCCCATCGGTTGCGCTGACTTCCCTATGATTGGGCGGTCACGAACTATCATAAACCAGACATAATTTGCGCCTAACAGGTGGTAAGCCGGCGCAATCAGTGGTAAGTGGCCGCGGGCGGGTGATGAGTGGGGCCGGAGTGACCAATGGGACCCGGCTGAGCTGGATGGTAGCGAGTCTGGGCGGGAAGTGGCCGGTCTTGGTGGTGGCTGGACGGAGGGACGGGCTGAGCGGCTAGATCACACGCATGAGGGCATCGCGGCGTTGGTGGTACCTGTGTTCACGTAATAGTCGGGGACATAGCCGGTCGTGCCCCAGGCGGTGCGGAAGTAAATTTCATCCCATACCGTGCTATTGACGACCGTCTGGCTCTCCACTGTGCAGTAGATATACACCGTCGTGTTCTCGTAGACACAGCCCAATCTGTCTTCGTCCAGCAGTTTCGGCTCGGAAAAGACGTAGGCGCATTGTCCAGAAGCGAGATTAGTGACCGGCGCCTGGAGAGTCCTCGTGGCTGGCGCGCTGGGCGGGGCCGCAGATGGAGCGACGCGCACGATGACCTTGGTGTTGCTGGTCGGAGGCGCCGGAGTGGGCGAAGAGAAGATCATGACCGCGCCGGTAATGAGAGCGGCCGCGATCGCGCCGCCGGCCCCGATATAAGCGATCTTCATTTTGTCGCTCGGGCCAGACTTGTGGGCAGAGCCTTGCCCGTTCTGCCCGGTGGGATCCCCCATGGCCACTCCAATTGGTGAACCAACGTAACGAACGCCAATTATCGTAGAGCCTATCTGGAGTACTTGCTCTGTGTCCGTTGGTGAGCTTCTCGGGCCAGGTTGTGTTGCTACGCCCGGTGTGCGGCCTGTGCTGATGGTACGGTCGCCGTCACCGCCGGCGATGGTGCGGTGGTGCCGGATGGCGTCTTGAGTTTCACTTCGAAGCTGTATTTGCCGGCTCCTGAGCCGGGCAGGAAGTAGTAGTTTCCGCCCTGGCCAGATCGCCGGCATTGTACGTCAGACAAGTCAAAGCCATCGCTGCGACGGTAATTCGAAATGCGCGCACTCTACTCCCCCCAGAGTGTGGCGTGCGCTCACTACAATCCGGAACGCCTGACCATGATTTCAAGATCGTCGAGGACGCAAGACGAGCTCGACTAGCACGCCAACCGTAGATCGTGATCTTGGCAAGGCGCGGTGCCAGATTACGGCGGAGACTTCTCGGCACCAGCGCGGAAAAGTCACCGCGATCATGAATAAGCGCCCCAAATGACCGAATCCTGTCGGAGAGTTTTCCTTAATCGGAGACTTCTCGGCAGAATGAGCTGGTTTTTTGCGGAAAAGTCTCCGGCAAACGAAAACGCTCCGATGAAAGCCGGGCATTTCGGACCGGATTCCATGATCCCGGAGACTATTCGGCGCCAATGCGGAAAACTCTCCGTGACAGTGGCCGCTGTGGCCGAGAAAGGCCTTTGCGGGTCTCGCCCAGCTCACTGTGTTCAAGATCGCGAAGAGTTGACCGCGCGAGCGTCAGAAAGTCTTCGCGATCAAGGAAGTCGATTACCTATGTCCGATTTTCGGCGACGAGTTTTCGTTGAGCGAAGAGTTTGCCGCGGCGGCCTTTCCGGCCGGTGGCCGGGCCGCGTCCGTTCGGTGCTAGTTCCGGCTCGGGCTGGATTATTTCATTGGGCGTGCAATCTTTTCGCTGGCCGGGTTTCCTGGCAAAGTGACACGTACCAGTCCATTGTCGATCGGGGTCGCCGATGCGGGATCATCGCTGGCGCGTGGCAGTTCGCCGACGCGCGGCGGTCGTCGCCGTTGGCGTCGTCCTTGCTGGGGGGACGGTCTCCTGCACGGGTCACCGCGCAATTCCTTCGACTTCCGCCGCGCGAGCTGCGAGTTCGTCGCTGGTGGTCAGGCTCGACGATGGGCGGTTCCACGGGAAGAAGGTCGGCGGCGTCGATGAGTATCTGGGCATTCCGTACGCCGCGCCGCCGGTAGGTCCGCTGCGCTGGCGGCCGCCGGCGCCACCGGGGGGCTGGGACGGGATCAGGGCGGCGACCAAGTTCGGGCCGCATTGCCCGCAGTCGAAAGCTGTGTTCGGCCAGCCCAGCACCTCCGAAGATTGCCTTTACCTGAACGTGTACGCGCCCGCCGGTCATCGGGCCAGCGGGCTGCCGGTCATGGTGTGGATTCATGGCGGAGCCCTGGTCGCCGGCGAGAGCAACGACTACAACCCGAGCGGGCTGGTCGCGAACGGCGTCATCGTCGTCACGATCAACTACCGGCTCGGTGCTCTCGGCTTTCTCGCCGACTCAGCGCTCGCCGCGCATCCAGGCGGTCCGGCCGGCGACTACGGGCTGATGGACCAGCAGGCGGCGCTTCGGTGGGTCCAGCGCAACATCGGATCGTTCAGCGGCAACCGGCGCAATGTCACAGTCTTCGGTGAGTCGGCCGGCGGGCAGAGCGTGCTGCTGCAACTGGCTTCGCCGGGAGCGCACGGCCTGTTCGCCAAGGCGATCGCGGAAAGCGGCGGTTATGCCCTGAAGCAGGCCACGCTGGCGAAGGCGGAGTCGGCCGGACGCGCGTTCGCCAGGAAAGCAGGCTGTGCCAGTAACACCGCGAAATGCCTGCGCAAGCTGCCGGTATCGACCATCCTGGCCAATCAGGATCAGACGGGGGCCTCGGCCGACATCGACGGCTTGGTGCTGACCGTTCCGCTGAAGACGGCGCTCACCAGCGGGAAATTCAACCACGTACCGGTGATCGACGGGTCCAACCACTACGAATGGCGGCTGTTCGTCGCCCTTGCGGTCTTCGAGGGCCACCCGGTGACGGCGGCCAACTACAAGTCCAGGATCGCCTCGACCCTGCGCGTCTCGTCCCAGATCGCCGCGGTCATCGCCAAGCAGTACCCGCTGAAGAGCTATAAGAGCCCGGCCCTGGCGCTGAGCACGCTCGGCACCGACGCGATCTTCTCCTGCCCGACTCTGATGCTGGACCAGGAGATGTCCAAGTACGTGCCGACGTATGCCTATGAGTTCAACGACGAGCATGCGCCCGCTCCATACCCGAGTCCCGGTTTTCCCTACGGCGCGACCCATGCGTCTGAGCTGCAGTACCTGTTCACGCTGCCGAACTCGACGCCTGGCCTGATGTCGCTGCGCCAGCGCCGGCTGGCGGCGGCGATGAAGCAGGAGTGGGCTGGTTTCGCCAAGTCCGGAGTGCCTTCAGCATCCGGGGCGCCGGCCTGGCCTGGCTTCAACAATGCCAGCCAGGCGATGCTGTCCCTGGTCCCGCCGACGCCCAAGCCGGAGACCAACTTCTCCGCCGAGCACAAGTGCGCGTTCTGGGCCCTCGGCGGCGACTGAGGCGTCTCAGAGGTTTGGGCGACTAAGGCGTCTCAGAGGTTTGATAGCCACTCGGTTACAGCGCTCTCCAGGTTGTCCCTGATCCAGTTCTCCATCTCGTTATCGTCGGAGCGATCCGGATTGTCGATGCTCGCGGCGCCGCCTTGACCCGGCCACGACTCGACCGCTGCCTGCGGATAGCACTGCAGCGGAATGCGGAAAACGGTGGGCTGCCGACTGGTCTGACCCAGCATATCGGCTATTTCGGGCTGGGATTTGAGGCCACGGCCGGGGAAAGACGTGTGCCCCTGCGGATGGCCGTGCCCGATCGTGAGCAAGATTATCTTCTTGCTGGCATCGAGCGGCGGAGCAATCAGCGGCTCGGCTTGGGTTGGGCCATAGGGGCGCCAGTTGCCCGGTATTTGCTGCAGGTCGAACCGGATGAAGAAGTCGTCGATGGGGCGATAAACTAGGACCTCCCCGGCAATTCCGCTGAGTATGTCGACGCACTGGCTGGTCGCCTTGGCGTGGCTAAGTTCCTGGTCGAGGGCCTGATGCACGCCGTTCCCGCCGCCCATGAACCCTTTCATCTGCTCGTTGACCTTGTGCTCAGGGTCGAGCGTGACGCGGTCGCACAGGATTCGTGACAACGGCTCGGTAAAACCGTGCTTCACCTCGGCCCCGAGCCCGGTATATACGTCGCGCAAGCGCGCGATCTGAAAACCGGTGAGTTGGGTCCCGGCCCAGATGATCACGGCGAGGGTATCGGCCCGAGGTTGGGGGCCCTGCTCAATCTCGAGATCGTTGGCCTCTTCGTCGGGCAGATCAGCGAGAATATCGACCACGTCGCCGATCTCGTAGCGCGTCTTGCTCACAATCAGCTCCCGCAACCGGACGTTGCGCGCTGAGGTGGGATCGGCTGATACGAGGAGGCCTACTTTGGCTAACTCTGTCCTGAGTGACAGCACGTTCTGATCGGTGGCTTGGTTAAGACCGTTGACGGACATAGCTCATCTCCCCGTGAGTTGATTTCGTCTGCATCCAGTTTACGTGCGCGGGGCAAGACCGCCTGTTTGGTGACTGGCCTTGCGGAGGCCAGGTCAAAAGGCCGCGCAATGCTTTCTCAGGAATTAGAGATCTTCTTCTTGGGGTTAAGTGC
>WNEY01000746.1_pt1 | contig 21342 bp, 12 predicted proteins | sample 5400531 | NCBI WGS metagenome assembly WNEY01 (sample SAMN13153338, study PRJNA577476) | soil metagenome | isolation source: 200 cm saprolite under Douglas fir tree site 1 | place: USA:California | collected 2015-04-18
CGGCCCAATTCCGGGTGCGGCCGTACAATCGTGCGGTGAATCGCCGCGACCGCGCCCTGTATCACCAGATTCATCCCGTCAAGCTGGCGACCGATCTCTCGAGCGCGGTCATCTCGCTGTGGCTGCTGTGGCAACATCGCCTCGCGCTTGCGCTCATCGTGATGTGCGTGCCGCCGATATTGCGAGCGCGGTCCTCATCGAATACGGTCGACTGGACGACCTCGCCGCGTCGCGATTCGGCCGGCGGATGCATAGAATGACCCCGGCGATGATGGCTTTTCGGCTGCTCGGAATGCTCGTCATGTCGATCGGCGCATGGCGTCAGGAGTGGCTGCCGTCGGCTGTGGCGCCGCACTGATCGCTTCGGCGTGGCTCGGGGTGATGTGGTGATGGAATGACGATTGAGGAATTCACGGCGACCGTGTCAGCGAACGCGCCGCCGGCGGTCGGCCCGCTTCTGCGGGCGCTGTGGCACGACGCGCGCGGGAACTGGGATGAGGCGCACCGCATCGCGCAGGACGTCGACGACACAGACGGCGCCTGGGTGCACGCGTATCTGCATCGAAAGGAAGGCGATCTCGGAAATGCGTCCTACTGGTATCGGCGCGCAGGCCAGCCCGTGGCGGCCGATTCGCTCGAGGCGGAGTGGCGGCGGATCGTGACGACGTTGCTCGGACGGGATTAGGGATTCGGGAGTAGGGATTTGGGATTTGGGCGCGACGAAAAACGACCGTTGAACGCAGGATCCGCAGACCACGCAGAGTCTGAGAATTTGATCTCTGCGCGCTCTGCGTTCTCCGCGGTTGCGGTTTTCGCGATCCGCGAATCCCGAATCCCGAATCCCGCCGCTACGCGCACCCGGACGTGTTCCCGCAGTTGACGCACTTGTAGCACGCCCCGCTGCGGATCATGATCGAGCCGCACGTCGAGCACGGCGGCGCGTCCTCCTGATTCTGAATCGTCGAGTGCGGGTTGGCGGCCGTGACCGTCGGCTTGCCCCCCGAAGCGGCCTGCGGGTCGCGTTCGGCCGCGGACGTGGGGGTGAGCGTATGGCCGTGGTCGTCGAGCTCGCGGCCGTTCACCCCCGCGTGGAACTGCGCTTCCGCCGACAGGAACTTCGACGCCATCCACCGGAAGATGTAGTCGACGATCGACTTCGCGAACCGGATCTCCGGGTTGCGCGTCATGCCCGACGGCTCGAACCGCACATGGCTGAACTTGTCGACCAGCGCCTGGAGCGGCACGCCGTACTGCAGCGCGTAGGAGATTGCCTGCGCGAAGGCGTCGGCAAAGCCCGAGATCGTCGAGCCTTCCTTGGCCATGACGAGGAAGATCTCGCCGGGCTGGCCGTCCGCGAACAGCCCCACGGTGATGTAGCCCTCGTGCCCGGCAATGTCGAACTTGTGCGTGATCGCATGGCGCTCGTCGGGCAGCTTGCGGCGGACCGGGCTCGTCACGAGCTGCTGCGCGGCCAGCGCCGCCAGCTCCCCCGCCGTCTTGTCACGCGACGTGTTGAGCGGCTGCGTCCGCTTGCTGCCGTCGCGGTAGATCGAGATCGCCTTCGCGCCCAGCTTCCACGACTGGATGTAGGCCTGCATGATCTCCTCGACGGTCGCGTCCTTCGGCACGTTGACCGTCTTCGAGATCGCGCCCGAGATGAAGGGCTGCGTGGCGCCCATCATCTTGATGTGGCCCATGTAGTGGATCGAGCGGTGGCCCTTCGCCGCCTTGAACGCGCAATCGAACACCGCCAGGTGCGAGTCCTTCAGCCCCGGCGCGCCCTCGATCGTCTCGTTCGCGTCGATGTAGTCGACGATCGCCTCGACCTGCGGCGGCGCGTACCCGAGCTTGCGGAGCGCCATCGGCACCGTCTGGTTCACGATCTTCATCAGCCCGCCGCCGACCAGCTTCTTGTACTTGACGAGGGCGATGTCCGGCTCGACGCCGGTCGTATCGCAATCCATCATGAACCCGATGGTGCCGGTCGGCGCCAGCACGGTGGCCTGCGCGTTCCGGTAGCCGAACTGCTCGCCCAGCTCCACCGCATCGTCCCAGGACCCTTTGGCCGCGTGGTACAGATCCGACGGCACGTTGCGCCCGTTGACGTCGCGCAGGGCGTCGCGATGCTTCCGCATGACGCGCAGGAACGGCTCGCGGTTCATCTCGTATCCCGAGAACGGACCGCCGTGGTCGCGCGCGATGCGCGAGGACTGCGCGTAGGCTTCGCCGGTCATCAGCGCCGTCAGCGCCGCCGCGTAATCGCGGCCGGCGTCGCTGTCATACGGTAAACCTCGCGACATGAGCAGAGCGCCCAGGTTCGCGTAGCCGAGGCCGAGCGGACGATACGCGTGGCTGTTCTTCGCGATCGCCTCGGTCGGATAGCTCGCGTTGTCGACGATGATCTCCTGCGCCATGATGAGCGTACGAATCGCCGCCTTGTAGCCGACGACGTCGAACTCACCGTCCGCACCTACGAACTTCATCAGGTTGATCGACGCGAGATTGCACGCCGAGTCGTTCAGGAACATGTACTCGGAGCACGGGTTGCTCGCATGAATGCGATCGGTCGCCGGGCACGTGTGCCACTCGTTGACGGTGGTGTCGAACTGCATGCCAGGATCGCCGCAGACGTGCGTGCCCTCGGCAATCAGGGTCATCAGTTCGCGCGCCCGGTAGGTCTCCATCACCGATCCGTCGCGCACCGCCTTGGTCTCCCACTCGCTGTCGTCGAGCACTGCGCGCATGAACTCGTCGGTGACGCGCACGCTGTTGTTCGAGTTCTGGAAGAAGACCGACGAATACGCCGGGCCGGTGAACGATCCGTCGTAGCCAGCATCGATCAGCGCCCACGCCTTCTTCTCTTCTTCGACCTTGCAGTTGATGAACTCGACGATGTCCGGATGATCGGCGTTGAGGATCACCATCTTGGCGGCGCGGCGCGTCTTGCCGCCCGACTTGATGACGCCAGCAAACGCGTCGTAGCCCTTCATGAAGCTGACCGGACCCGACGCCGTGCCGCCACCCGCGAGCAGCTCCTTCGACGACCGGATCGGCGACAGGTTGGTGCCCGTGCCCGAGCCGAACTTGAAGAGCATGCCCTCGGTCCGCGCCAGCGTCAGGATCGAATCCATCGTGTCCTGGACCGAGTTGATGAAGCACGCCGAGCACTGCGGCGCCGTTTCGAATCCGCAGTTGAACCACACGGGGCTGTTGAACGCCGCCTTCTGGTACACGAGGATGTGCTTCAGATCGTCGCTGAACGCCTGCAGATCCTCGTCGGACGCAAAGTATTTGTGGGTCCGCGCCCAGTCGGTGATCGTGGTCACCACGCGGCCGACGAGCTGCCGGACGCTGCGCTCGCGCTCAGGGGTTCCGATCTGCCCGCGGAAATATTTCGAGACGACGATGTTGGTCGCCTGCTGCGACCAGGACTTCGGGATCTCGACGTCGCGCTGCTCGAACACCACCTCGCCGCGCTCGTTGCCGATCACCGCCGTGCGGAGCTCCCATTCGACTTCGTCGAACGGGTCGACCGCCGCTTCCGTGAAAAAGCGCGGAAACGTCAGCCCTGGGACCGCCCCGGCCGTTCGCGCCCTGGCGCGCGGCTTCTCGGGCTCGAGAAATGGCGGCGCCCCAGCCGCTCCACTGCTCTCGACCGACTGCTGGCTGACACTTGCGGCCTCGTAGGCAGCGCCCTCTTTCATGTCTTGTGCTCCGTTCACTCCGGGGACCTTCCGGATCGGCGACGATCGCATCCGGGCAAATCGTCGAAGCTGGGTTGGAAAAATCGGGGCCGTCTGGACCCTGGAACCCTGCGAATTCGCGAGAAGCTGGGAGTTTCTCGCTCGGTCGCTCTTGTCTCGCCCGGGACGTCAATATGCGCTCGACCCGAACGTTTGTCAAGCGTGTAACACCACATATTGTGCCTTGCTTTTAGGTCACTCGCAAGATGTTGATGTGAATATGCGATCGCAAACATGCGGGCAGGTGGGAGGTGGTCTTTGTGACCGCCTCCCCTTGCACAGGCGGAGGTGAAGGTAGGTGGTGTGTCTTCCCGCAGGGTGCGAGAAGAACGAAGCTGTCCCTGCTCGGAGCAAGCGGGGTGCCACGGTCTTCGCATGAAATCGCGCCCGAAATACCGCGTCGTGTGTCGAGAAAATGGCCGAGGTGGGCAACCGGTTAGTTGTACGGGTAAGTAAGGGAAAGGCGCTACCGTCCCGCCAGCTGAGCCGCAAGCGCCGCCGCTTTGTCCGCAAGATTTTGCGCGAACACCAGATTCTTCGCGCGCATCGCGTCGTCGGCCTGGCGGATGAAGCGCTTGGCCGTGTCGTACTGCGTGCGCGCATCGGGGTTGAGCACACGATAGTCGATACGATTGAGGTCCGAGGTGGCGCGCGCCAGCGACGTACGGATGCTGCGCTCGACTTCACCTTCCGCGGTGGGTGGCGTGGTCTGCAGCGTGGTCGGGGGTTTGACGGGCTCCTGCGCCGGCTTCGGCGCTTCGACCAGCGGCGGTTCGGGCTTCGGCGGCTCCGGCTTGATGGGTTCCGATCGCGGCTGCTCGCGCGGCGCTGCCGGAGCGGCCCGCACGGCGGGTGCGCGCGCCGGTTCCGTCGCCAGCGGCACGGGCGGCGGGGGGTCGGTCTCGTTCGACTCCACGTCATGCGCCGGCGGAGCCGGCATCTCCAGCGGCGTGTCAGGCGTCGTCTTCGCCAGCGTGCGAACGCAGCCCGCGAGCAGCGGCGCCAAGAACACCACCACGGAGCAGACGAAGGCAAACCGAGGACACAGTGATCTCTTTGAACCCGTGACCTCCGTTCGCGTCCGTGCCCTCCGCGGTAGATAGCGTTCGCTCATGTCGTTCAGGCTTGCGGTAGCAGGACGCGGAACGAAGTCCCGGCGCCCGGCGTGGATTGCACTTCGATTTCGCCGTCGTGCATCTGCACCGTACGATAAACCATCGAGAGGCCAATCCCGCTGCCCTTTTCCTTCGTCGTGTAATAAAGATCGAAGATGCTCGGGAGGTGCTTCGGCTCGATGCCGACCCCGGTGTCGGTGAAGCTGATCGACACGCGACGCCCGCGCGCCGATTCGCAGTGGATCTGCAGCGTGCCGCCGTTCGGCATCGCCTGACATGCGTTCAACGCCAGATTCAAGAACGCCTGCCGCAGCATTGCCGGATCGCCGTTGACGTCGGGCGCGCCGCCGCAGTCGACAGCCAGCGCGACGCCGGAACGTTCGGCCTCGGGGCGGACGATGGGCACCATCTCGTCGAAGAGCGAGACCAGCGAGACCGGCTGCAGCTTCAGGTCTTCGGGCCGCGTGAATTTCAGGAAGCCCTGAACCACCTCGTCGAGCCGGCGAATCTCGTTCGCGATGACGTCGACGTGCTGCAGCGCGGCGCCGCGATCGACCGGCGGCGGCTCCACGGTCGCGACCGCGTGACCGGAGGCGACACGGGCCGGCCTCAGTCGCGTCGTGAACTGCTGCCGCAGCAGCTCGAGGTGGATCATCATCGCGTTCAGCGGGTTCTTGACCTCGTGCGCGACGCCGGCCGACAGCCGGCCGAGGGCTGCCAGCTTCCGCGAGTACCGGACAGTCGACTGCACCTCGCTCAGGTATTCCATGTTGCGCGCGATCAGCATGATGCCGACGAGGTCGCCCTTCGGATCGTTGATGGCGTGCGTCATGATCAGCCGCTCGCCGCTTTCACCGAACACGGCCGAGAGCGGGCCGCGGGACTGGCGGCTCACGAGCGTCTGCTCGGACAGGCGGCGGACCGGATGATCGCCCGGCAGCATCACCGCCAGCGAGGCGCCCGGCGTCGCGGCCGGCAGCAGCATCCGCATCGCGGGGTTGACGAAGAGCAGCTCCCCGCGCGCATCGACGATCCCCACCGCGTCCTCGAGCCGCTCGACCGCCGATTCCAGGTTGGCGACCTGCCCGGCCATCTGCGATCGGTCGGCCGACAGCCGCTCGCTCACCGCGTTGAAGGACAGGCCCAGATCGCCGAACTCGTCCTGCTGGTGCAGATGCAGCTGCACGCCGAGCTCGCCTTTGCCGAGGCGCGTCAATCCGCTGCGAATGACGTGAATCGGCCGGAGCAGCAGCTGCGCGAGCAGCGTGGCGCCGAGCACCGAGAGCCCCAGCGCCGCGAGCGCCGTCGCCAGCGCGGGGCCGAGCGAGCCGTTGAGATTCCGCCGAATCAGCAGCGTCGAGACGCCGATGCGGATGGACCCGATTTCGCGATCGCCCAGCAGCAGCGGCTGGCGAAGCTCCAGATTCTGACCCTGGCTCGAATAGATGGCGACGAGCTGGGCGAGCGGCTTTTTTTCGAGCAGCGTCCCGAAATCGCCGCCCCGCGGCAGCGTCTGCCCTTCCTGCGAGGGGTCCGCGTGAACGACCGCCTGGTTGCGGACGTCGACGAGCGCCGCGAACGTCACGTCTTTCGAATAGACGCTGGACTCGAGGATCGATCGCAGGCCCGGATCGGCTCTCAAGGCGACATACGGATCGGCGCCGGCGCCGACGACCTCACGCGCGCGCTGGTAGATCGTCTTCGCCATCTGGTCGGCGCGCGCGCGGCTCTCGTCGAGGCTCACGCTGGCCAGCCGCGACAGGTCCAGCATGCTCAAGATGACGACGATCGCGCCGACGATCGAGGTCACGCCCAAGACTTGCTTGCCTTTGATCCCTAGTCGCATGGCATGGCTTGATGGCTGAGGGCTGATGGCATGGGGCTCATAGACGACCATCGACCATAGCCATCAGCCATACTCCCTCAGCCACGACGCCTACTCTATCTTCTTCGGGCGCAGGCGGAGCTTGTTCAACTTGTTGTGGAGCGTTTTGAGACTGATCCCGAGGATCTCGGCTGCGCGCGTCTTGTTGTCGCGCGTGTGCGCGAGCGTCATCATGATCAGCCGCCGCTCGGCCTCTTCGACCGTCGTGCCGGGCGCGAGCGCGAGCTGGGGCTGCTGCTCCACGGGCGGCTCCTCCGCGAGGACCGGCGGCAGGTGCTTCGCCTCGATGAACGGCCCTGGCGCGAGAATCGTCGCGCGCTCGATCACGTTGCGCAGCTCGCGGACGTTGCCCGGCCAGGCGTAGTGCTCGAGGATGCGCATCGCCTGCTGATCCACGCCGGCAATCGCCTTCTGATTGCGCGTGTTGAACTCGTTGATGAACGCCTGCACCAGAAGCGGCAGATCTTCCCTCCGCTCGCGCAGTGTCGGCAGGCGGAATGCAAAGACGTTCAGCCGGTAGTAGAGATCTTCCCGCAGCTTGCCGTTCTTCACGGCCTCGGCCGGATCGATGTTGGTGGCGGCGATGACGCGCACGTCGACCGTCTGCTCGACCCGCCCGCCGAGCCGTCGGAAGCGCTGCTCCTGGAGAACGCGCAGCAGCTTCACCTGCGTCGCCGGCGTCATCTCGCCGATCTCGTCGAGAAACAGCGTGCCGCGGTCGGCGAGCTCGAAGCACCCCTGGCGGCGATCGGCGGCGCCGGTGAACGCGCCCTTCTCGTGCCCGAAGATTTCGCTTTCGAGCAGCGTCTCCGGAATCGCCGCGCAGTTGATCGCGATGAACGGAAACCCCGCGCGCGGGCTCAGCTGATGGATGGTCTGCGCGACGAGCTCCTTGCCGGTGCCCGATTCGCCGGTGATCAGCACCGCCGCGGAGGTGGGCGACGCCTGTTCGACCACCTGATAGATCTTCCGCATCTCCGGGCTGTTGCCGATGAGCGATCCGAACGTGCCGTGGTCGCGCAGCTGCCGGCGCAACGCCTTCACTTCGCGCATCGTCTCGAGCCGCTCGACGATCTTGTCGAGCAGGATTTTCAAGCGCTGGATGTCGACCGGCTTCGTCAGGTAATCGTAGGCGCCTTCTTTCATCGCCTCGACCGCGGTTTCGACAGTGCCTTGCGCCGTGAGCAGAAGCGTGGTGACGTCGGCGCCCTGCTGAGGCAACGCGCGCAGCAGCGCGAGCCCGTCCATGCGCGGCATTACCATGTCGGTGATCACGATCGCCGGGCGGAACGAGGTCACTTTCTCGAGGGCTTCTTCGCCGTCGCACGCGGACTCCGCGATGTAGCCCCAGCTCTTGATTAGCTGTTCCAGTCCCACGCGAGCCGCAGCGTCGTCCTCGACGATGAGCACGCGTTCGGATGTGACTTTCGATTCCGGGTCGACGACGTCAATTCCGCCGGTTATGGTCATCGTCACTCAACACCTCAAACCATGTAATTATTGCATTGTCGGCGCCCGGCGCGGCTGATGCAAGCTCAAGTGTAAAAGACCTCAACGGTGGCGGATTCCTTGCACCGAGCTGCCCTGAGGGAGGCTGGGATGCGTTTGATGACCATTTACGTTCTGGCGGTGACAGTGACGGCCGTCGGATGTAGCCGTTCCGATACGGCGGGCGCGCCGCGGAGCGCGCTCGTAGCGCCCGCGCCGGCGGAGGCGAGCCGCGACGGGAACCCGGTTGTAGTGGCGACGGCAGGGCGGACGGCCGCGCCCGTTGCCGCGGCGGCGGCCATGCGGGAAGTCACCGTCCCCGCGGGCACGACGCTGTCGATCGTGCTCGACACGCCGGTCGGGTCGGAAACGAGCCGCATCGAAGAGCCGGTGACGGCGCATCTCGCTCGCGCGGTGCAGGTGAACGGCGAGACGGTGCTCGCGGAAGGCTCGCGCGTCGCCGGCGTCGTGACCGACGCGAAGCGATCGGGCAAGGTGAAAGGCCGCGCGCACGTGGCCGTGCGTTTCAACTCGCTGACGCCGCGCGGCGCCGACGAGCGCTACACGATCCATACGGCCGCGATCGGGCGGACGGCGCCCGCCACGAAGAAGAAGGACGCGCTCGAAATCGGCGCGCCGGCGGCGGGCGGCGCGATCATCGGCGCGATCGTCGGCGGCAAGAAAGGGGCGCTGATCGGCGGAGCAGCGGGCGGCGGCGCCGGCACAGCAGTCGTGCTCTCGACGCGCGGGAAAGAGGTGCACCTGCCCAAAGGCGCCGCGGTCACGCTGCGGCTCACCCAGCCCGTGACGGTGCGCGTGCGCAGCTGAGCGCTGACGCGTCTCAGCGCTGATGGCGAAGGGCTGAGGGCTTGTGGCAGGATGGTCGGGTTTGTCTGATCATCAGCCATCCGACCCTAGCGATCAGCCATCGGCCATCGGCCACGACGGCCCGCCGCTGGCGGGCCGCGTGGTCGCCGCAATCGAAGTTCTCCTCTGCTCCGATTTCCCCACGCAATTCGCGCTCGACGGAACGCTCGCGGCACTGGGCTACCAGCCGTACGTCAACGGACGGCTCAGCGTCTGGTATGTCGTCGGACTCTCGCTCGGCGACGCGATTCTGCTCGTCGCGCTGATTCTCGTGATGTTGTACGCGCACGGCGAACGGCCGCGCAACGTGCTGTTCGGCGGCCGGCCGATCGCGCCGGAAGTCGTCGCCGGCGTGCCGATGATTTTCGCGGCGCTCGGCATCGGCCTCGTGGTGCTGCTGACAATCCAGCGCTTCATCCCGGGGTTGCACACCGTCGAGCAGAACCCGTTGCAGGCGCTGCTGCGATCGCCGCGCGACGCCTGGCTGTTTGCGCTGGTCGTCATCGCGGCGGGCGGCGTCCGCGAGGAAATTCAGCGTGCGTTTCTACTCCATCGATTCGAAGTCTGGCTGGGCGGGCCGCTGGCGGGCGTGATCGTAACCAGCGTGGCGTTCGGCGCCGGGCACGTGCTGCAGGGCGCCGACGCCGCGATCACCACCGGAGTGCTCGGCGCGTTCTGGAGCATCATCTACCTGCGGCGCCGATCCTGCGTCGCGCCGATGGTCAGCCACGCCGGCTTCGATCTGATCCAGATCGTGCAGTTCCTCAGCGTGGGATGACGAAGCGGACGGAGATAACGGATTCACACGGCGCACCAGCGCAGCAGAGAAGACTTCTACTCCGTTTGTCTTCGTTGCTCTGTGCGTTCACTCCGTCATCCCGGTTGCCGTTGACTCCATCACTTCCGTTCCGCCGGCACGTACAAATCGATCACGTCGCCCCGGCGGCGCAGGCCCGCGAGCCAGTCCTCGATCACCTTCGTCCGGCGATCCGAAGACGCCGTGAAGCGCTGGTCGAGGTACGCGCGCGTCCGGAGGTCCTGGCGGAGTGTTTCCCGCAGATTCTTCTCGTCGATGCCGGATCGGGCGAGCGCCGCGTCGACCTCGGCCTGCGACGCAAAGCGGGCGCGCACGCGCTGGAGCTCGCCGTCCACGGCGGCCGCGGTCGGCTCGGGCGGCGCGTAGCGATCGACCTCGGCCAGCACCAGCTCGCGATCGATCAGCTTGGTCAGGATCGCGCGGACCGGATCGGCGGCGCCGTCGGCCGACTGCAGGCCCAAATCGCGCGCGGCGGTGACGTCGCTCAGCGTAATCAGCTGACCCGCCACGACGGCGAGCACGCGATCGATCGTCTCGGCCCGCGCGATGCCGGTCGCCAGGAGCGCCGCGACCAGCGTGGCGCCCACCCCGATGTGCCATCTGCAGTCTGCAATCTGCAATTTCATGATCACCGCGGTCCCGTGATCAGAACGCCTGTCCGAAACTCACAAACCATGCAGTCAGACCCTCTCCAGGCTGGCGCTTCACCTTGAATCCGATGTCGACGCGAATCGGTCCAAACGGCGACTTGTACCGGACGCCGCCGCCGACCGCGCTGCGCAGCTCGGAGAAGTCGATGTCGGCGACCCGCGCGAAGACGTTGCCGGTATCGAGGAACCCGACGACGCCGAGCCCGCCGGCGACCGGCGCACGCAGTTCCGCGTTGAAGATCACGAGCCCGTTGCCGCCCCGCGGCAGGCCGCTGGTGTCGATGGTGTCGTGCTGAATGTCTTCGGGATCGTGGCGAACGCCGACGCGATCGAGCGCGAAGCCGCGGATCGTCGTGTCGCCGCCGGCGTAAAAACGCTCGCTCGCCGGCAGAGCCGTGATGATCAACGGCTGGCCGTCCTCGTCGACGAGCGGGACACCGCGTGGGTCGAGCAGCGGATTGCCTCGGTTGTCGACGGCCGGACGCGGAAATCCTGTCGCCAGTCCAAACCTCGCGTTGCCGGCGAACACCATGCGGTTGGTGTGGGGCAGCATGCGGAAGGTCTGCGCCGTCAGGAACGATTTCGCGAAGCCCACCTGCCCCCCGATCGCGCGGCCGAACAGCTGGGCGTTGGCGCTGACGTAGCGCCCCGCGGTCGGCTCGACCTGGTCGTCGCGCGTGTCGCGGATGATCGTGCCGGAAAACCCCGACAGCAGATAGTCAGGGAATGTGCGATCGATGAGCAGCCGGTCCGCGTCGGTCACGCTCGAGTTGAAGGTCACCTCGGTCCGCTGGACCTGATAGCTTCCGCTGATGCTGACCGCGCGCGACAGGTGACGGGCGATGTCGGCGCTGGCAATCTGGCGCTTGAAGTTGAAACTGGATCGAATCTGCTGCTCGACCGTACCGTTCAGGAACCCGTCCGCGGCGGTGTTGAAGATGCGAGGTTCCCGGAACGTGCTGACGCCGCGATACTCCGCGGTCGCTTCGGGATCGAGGGGATGCGAGAAGCTCGCGAAGAAACTGACCGATCGGTTCTTGCCGAACACGTTGCGCCGCCCGACCTCGAAGAACGCGCGCGGCGCGATTTCGAACTGCTCGGACGCCACGCCGCCGGCCTCGCCGCTCCCCACGGCGCGCAGCCGGCCCTCGACGCCGCCGCCGTAGCCGATCGTGGTCGGCGGCGCTTCCTCGATCGTCACCAGCAGGTCGCGCGTCGTCTCACCGCCGTGGCGCAGCTCCGTGATGCGCGCGCGCCGGAACAGGCCGAGCGCCGTCAGGCGCCGCTGGCTCTCGTTGATCGCGCCGAGGCTGAAGGGATCGCCCGGTTTCACCTGCAGCTCGTGCTCGATGGTGCTGGTGCCCGTCCGCACGTTGCCGACGATGAGCACGTGATCGACGAAGACCTGCGGCCCCTCGCGAATCATGAAGGTGACCGCCACGTGCGTGCCGTCCTGGCTGAACTCGGGCCGCGCCTCGACCGTGGCGCTCTCGTAGCCGAGATCCTGATACGCGAGCTGGACGGCGTCACGATCGACCGCGAGCTGACCCGGCACGTACGGCGCCCCCGGCTGCAGCTTCACGCGCGCGCGGAGCGCCGCCTCGCCGAGCGCCTGATTCCCCGCGAAGGCGACGCCGTCGACGGTGGTCCGCGGCCCCTCGTTGATCACGGCGCGCACCGCGACCGGCACCTGCGCGGGCGGCGGCGTGGCCGTGATGGTCTCCACCGCGGTCTGGACGCGCGCCGCGGCGAACCCGCGCCGGTGATACAGGTCCTCGATCATCTGCCGGTCGGCATCGAGACGCGCCTCCGAGAACGGCTGGCCGTCGCGGACCCGCAGCGCCGACTCGAACTCCGCCAGCGCCACCGACGCGTTGCCGGAGATCTCGAATGTCGACACCCGGTACTGCTGCCCGCGCGTCACCGTGAAGGTGATCACCAGCTCGCCGCGGGCTTCCTCGCGCGTGTGTAGCGCGGTCGCAGCCCGATAGCCCTGCGCTCGCCAGTACTCCTCGATCCGGTTGCTCGAGTCCTCGAGCAGATCCTCGTCGACCGACCCTTCGCGCTCGACGGGCACGAGCTCGGCGCGGCGGTCACCCGGAAGCGGATCCCCCTTGAACACGACGCGGACGTGTGGACCGGGGTTGACCGACAGCGTGAGGTCGGCGACGCGATCCGCGTTGGTCAGACGGACGACCGGTTCGATGCGAGCCTCGTAGAACCCGCGGCTGCGCCGTTCCGCGACGAACCGCTCGATGCGGGCGCCGAGCGTGTCGCGCTGGAACGGCTGGCCTCGCGCGATGCCAAGCCGGCTCAGGATCTCCACGCGCGACACGGTGGCGGGCCCGGTGATCTCGACCGCACCGATGGTCGTCCGCGCGCCCGGCTCGATGGTGAAGGCGAGCGTGGCGCGCTCGGGCGCGTGCTCGATGTCGGCGCGGGACTGAATGTCCGCGTGCAGGTATCCGCGCTCGCGCAGCGTGTCGGTGAGGGTGCGCGTGATGTCCGCGATGCGGCCCAGCGGCGGAGACACGCCGTAGCGATCGACGATCGCGCGCCGGAGCGCGCCGATGTCGACGCCGGGCGCCTTCGGGCCCGTGAAGCGGATCCGCGCGACCGGATGAATCGGCACCAGCTCGTAGCGAAGCGCGACGCGCCCGTTCTCGAGCGTGGCGTCCACGCTCACGCCCTCGAACTGTCCGAGGCTGAACAGATGCGCCACCGTCTCGCGCACCTGCACCATCGACAGCGGCTGCCCGACCGCCGTTTCGACGATCGGCGTCAGTATCGGGTCCGTCGTGTCGCGCCCCTCGATCGTGATGCGGATCGACCCGATCGGCTTGCCGAGATAGTCCGACACCGCCGCCGATGCTCCTTTCGCGGAGGCACAAAGGACACACAGCGCAGAAAGGACATGAAGGACCAGGATCGCCGATCGCCGATCGCCCGATCGCCGATTCATCAGAACACGTGCCTCACGCGGACCTCGAATGCGTAGGTCTGCTGATCTTCGTTGCGCGACAGAATCAGGGAGACGCGGTCGCTCTGGTCGATCTCGAGAAGCACGATTTGATCGTTGAAGGTCGTATTGAGGCTGCGCGAGAACGTCAGGTAGACGCGATCGGAGATGCGCTTGCCGATGGTGAGCCGCGCCGTCGGGTTGAGCCGCGCGGTCTGCTGCAGGTTCGAGGGGGCGACGAATGACGGCGTCAGCTGGAACGTGTCGACGCCGAAGGTCTGCTCCACCACCTTGCCGACTTCGGACGAGATCGGCCCCGCGATCGCCTGCGTCGCGCGCGCCGTCAGGATGTCGGTCTGCGCCTGGTTCGGCGTCTGCAGCGCGCGCAGCTCGGGCGCGATGTCCTGCGTGGCGGTGCGGCGGACGTCGGCGAAGAGCAGCGCGAGCACGTCAGCCGTCGGCAGCGGCGGGTCGGAGTTGAGCGTCGGCCGCAGCTGTTCGCTCGTGCCCGCAAACGCCACCCTCACGAGGTAGGTCTGCCCCGGCACGCGCACGTTCGTTTCGGCCTCGATGTCGAAGAACGGCTCGATCCGCGACGGGTTCGTGAAGTCCATCGCGCCGCGCGTGATGCGGTAGCGCCGGCCCTCGAACGTCACCTCGCCGCGGTCGATGTCGGCGTGACCGATGATCACCGGACGGTCGTAGGTGCCGCGCAGCGTGAGATCGGCGTTCGCCACGAGCCGCGCGAGATTGTTCTCGACGCGCAGCGTCGACGGGACCAGCAGCTGCACGTCGAACTTCAGCGGAAACGTCGTCGCCGGCTCGCCGCCGCCGACCGGCGGGGCGGATGCCGGCCGCCTCGACGCGAGATCGAAGATGCTGCCCGGCGCGTCGATGCGGCGGCTCCAGATCGCGCTCCGCACGGTGAGGGCACCGCCGAGCGTCGGCGCCCTGTAGTTGCCCCGCAGCGAGAGGTCGGCGTCGACGACCGAGCGGATGCCCTCGGGGATGCGCAGGTGCATCTCCTCGCCGCGCGCCGTGATGTCGAGCTCGGCGGGCATGTAGCCGTCGAGGCCGATCCGGCCGCCGAACTGCACGCGGCCGCCGCCAAGCGTCGCCGCCACATCGTCCAGTCGGATGCCGCCCGGATCGAAATGAATCGTGCCGTTGATGGCGTCGAGCGCGTTGGGGATCGAGAAGTGGCGGATGCGGCCGTCGGTAATCGTCGCGCTGCCGGAGAACTGGGGCTGCCTCAGCGGGCCGTCGATCGCCGCCGTCAGCTCCGCGCGCCCGGAGCCGCGCACGTCGCGGAAGAACCCCTGAAGGATGCCGAGGTTCGCATCACCCGACGCCTTCAGCGCGATGCGATCGTCGTTCAGCGTGATCGCGCCCGACACGCGCAGACGCGTGTCCTCGCCGACCAGCTGCAGCTCTTCGATCCTGATCCGCTGCTCGTCGAGCGACATCCGGATCGGCGCCGCGTTCTTCACTGCGTAGTCGAGCAGCCGCATGTCGAGCGTGTCGACGGTGGCGTCGACGAGCAGGTGATTCGTGTCGGCCAGCTCGCCGGCCACCCGGATCGCGCCGCTGACAACGGCCGTCGTGAAGGGCGACAGCGCCGGCACGAACAGCCGCACATACGGATCGAGCGACGTGTCGTGGAACCGGAACGAGAGCTCGGCGTCGGCCCGCGGCGTCAGCGCGATGCGGCCCGTCCCGGTCAGCGCCAGCCGCGGCGACGCCGCGTCGATCTCGCCGCTCAGGTCTTTCCCGCGCAGCGCCAGCGTGCCGGTCACCTGGCCGACGCCTTCTTCGCCGACGAACAGATCGTTGACGCGGAACTTGAAGTCGTTCCGCGGCGCGTCGAAGGTTCCGCTGCCGGCGGCCGTGACGTCGGCGACACCGGACAGCGGCGTGCGCGTCGACGCGAGGAACGAGAGGCGCTCCACCGGAATGCGCCGGCCGTCCGCGTTGAACGAGTACGTCGAGTCCCACCCGACGAACGCGGCGCCGGTCATCGATCCGGCGCCTTTGGCCAGGCTCAGGTTGTCGAGGCGCACGCCGAGGCCGTCGAACCGCAGCGACGAGGTCGCCTTCGAAAACGGCTCGCCGTACGCCGTGCCGTCGTCAATCGTCATCGCGCCGAACCCGACCGGACGCGCGTACTCGCCCGTCAGATGAAAATCGCCGGAGAGCAGCCCGGACACCGGGTACTCGTCGATCCCGAAGGCGTGCCGCAGGCTGTCGAGGTCGCGCCGCGCCACCCGCAGCCTGGCGTTGATTTCCTCACCTGCGTCCTCTCGCGGATAGCCGAGCGAGAAGAGGCCGTCGGCGCGAATCTCCGAATCGCCCAGCCGGACGACGCCGTCGCTGACCGTCACGTACCGGTTTTCCACGACGATGCGCGCCGTGCCGCCCCCCCAGAGCGTGTCGAACGCGCGCAGGTCCTCGCCGGTGAACAGGCCTTCCACCCGCGGGCGGCGGAACGCGCCGGTCATCACGCCGTCGAACTCGCCGAACCCGCCGAACGGCACGGGGCCGGTGGCCGACCCGAAGTCTGTGATGATGCCCGCCAGCACCTGATCGCTTTCCTGCCAGTCGCTGCTCGTCACGTGAAACGGCAGCCGCGATCCCTCCCCGTAGGCGGTCGTCCCGTTGAACGCGACGAAGGTTCGCTCGGTGGCGAAGCGTCCCAGCTCAATCGTCACCTCGTCCGGCGTGTAGCGATAGGTCAGCTCGCCCGCGATGGGCAGGTGCGCGGGCAGCGGGATCGGCGCGAACGGACCCCACTCGTGCCGGGCATGATCGGCGTCGGCGGCTCGGACGGCGGCGATCGAGGCGGTCATCGGCGACATGCCGGGCGGCGGCGTCACGACGATGTGCCCGTCGCCGCGGTGTTCGGCGAAGCGGCCCGAGGGCCACTCGAGGAGGTTGTGGAGCGACAGAGCGCCCGCGAATCTGGTGCCCGGCAGCTGCCGGAAGTCGGTGAAGCGCGCGACGTCGACGTCGGTCAGCGTCGCCTCGAAGCGGTGCGTCGGTTTGACCTTCGCACCGAACGGCTTGATCGCATAGGTGAACTGCGCGTTGCCGCCGTAGAACGCGGAGCCGGCGTTCCAGACATCGAAGCCATGCTGCGTCCAGCGGAGCGACCCATACAACGACGGGAAGCGGTAGTCGTTGAGGCCCGCGAGGTCGCTCGAGAAGGTGCCCGCCAGATCGCGATCGGTGTCGGGGCCGTTCTTGAACAGCCGGAAGGTGCCGTTGAAGTCGCCGTTCCCGGTCACGCGCCACGGCTCGTCCTTGAAGAACAGCTCGCGCATGCGCGGGAACTTCACGCGCGACTGCACCCGGTAGCCCTGATTCGGCCAGTGGGCCGTGTCCACGTCGCCGCGCGCCACCGTCGTCGCGCCGTCGGTGTCCAGGTCGATGCGCTCGAGATGAATGCGCGGTCCGTCGATGACGAACTGCGCCTTCATCTTCGCCCACATCGGCACGAAATCCTGAATCGTGACCGTGCCGTCGGTGAACACCGCCGTGCCGTGGTAGTTGGGCAGGTTCCCGATGTTGATGTCGAGATTCCGGCAGACGATGCTCCACGGCGTTTCGTGATCCTCGAAAGTGAACTGCCCGCGGTACGCGCGCAACCACCGGAGCGTCGTCGTCATGCGGCGCGGGCCCGACGGCTTGCCGGCGTCGTCGTGGCTGACGCGCGGAAAATTGTGCCCGCCGTCCCACTTCTCGACGAGCATGTGCCAGTCGGTCATCTCGACCGAGCTGATCACGATGTCTGGTTTCCGCGCAATGGCCGGCAGCCAGTCGATCGCCACCGCGATCTGCTTCGCGGTGAAGAAGGGACGGTCGCCGGAGTGCACGCCGTCGATGATCAGGTCGTTGACGAGGACCTTGCCGGTCAGCAGACGGATTTTCAGCGACCCGATATGCAGCGGCCGCTCGATGTAGTCGGACCCGGCGCGCTCGGCTCTCGTGCGCACCGCCGGCCCGAGATCGATCGTCAGCGAAGCAACGATCGCCGCCGCCAGCAGCGCGACGACGACGGTGAGGCTGAAGCTGACGTACCGAAAAGCGGCGTGTTCGCGGAGGCGTTGAAAAAATCTCACTGGATGACGACGAGGAGCGCGCCGGCCTCGACCGACAGTCCTTCGCGAGCGTGGATCTCGGTGACGGTGCCCTCGCGGCTGGCGCGCAGCTCGTTCTCCATCTTCATTGCTTCCACTACCACCACCGGCTGGCGCGCGCGAACGGCGTCGCCGGCCGCGACGAGCACCCGGACAATCTTGCCCTGCATCGGCGCCACGACCCGCTGCGGTCCGGATCCCGACGCGCCGCTCTCCGCCTTGCGGCGGGCGTAGCGGCGGCCGTTCAGCGTGACCGGAACGGGGGTGCCGTTCACGTGGACCGTGAGCTGCGCGCCGACCCGATCGGACGAGAAACTGATGTCAGCCGGCCACACCCTGTCCACAATGAGCGACAGCGCGTGCGCATCGATGCGCGCCGCGTCCACCTGACGGGTATGTCCGTCGACAGTCACTGCAAAACGGTCGCCTACGCGGGTAACCATCACCTGCCGCCGTCGTCCGCCAATCTCGACCTCGTATTGCATCGCCCTCCGCGGCAATCAGAACGCGAAGTGCGCCGGGCACGCAAAGGGAGTCATTCGCTCAACCCTTCGACGCGCGCCTGCGCCCGCCAGCGCCCGACCGGCTCTGCGCCCGCGGGCGTCTGCCCGTCCTGGGTCGACGGCGAGAGAACCGCCTCGAGCGCGACGGCGATTGCCGCGATTTCCTGCATGTCGGGCGGGGCTTCGACAAAGGGGCGGCCGTTGCGCGTCTTGAGCAGCTCGTCGAGGTACGTGGTGTCGAACCGGCCGTCGACGAATTCCGGCTGCGCGAGCAGCCATTTGAAAAACGGCACCGTCGTCTTGATGCCAGTGACGAGGTATTCGCCGAGCGCGCGGCGCATCCGCGCGATCGCGAGCGGCCGATCCTCGGCCCACGCGACCAGCTTCGAGATCAGGGGGTCGTAGAAGATCGGCACATCGAGCCCGGGCGTCGCGCCGCTGTCATCGCGAATGCCTGGTCCCGACGGCGCGCGCAGCTGCTGAATGCGGCCGGGCGAGGGCAGGAAGCCGTTGTCCGGATCTTCCGCGTAGATGCGGCATTCGATCGCGTGGCCGCTGGGCGCCACGAGGCGATCCGCGTCCAGATCGAGCCGCTCTCCGCGCGCGATGCGGATCTGCCAGCGGACCAGATCGACGCCGGTCACCATTTCGGTGATCGGATGCTCGACCTGCAGCCGCGTGTTCATCTCGAGAAAATAAAACCGCCCGTCCTCGTCGAGCAGAAACTCGATCGTGCCCGCGCTGGTGTAGCCGACCGCCCTGGCGACCTTGGCCGCGGCCGCGGTCATGCTGGCGCGCAGCGCCGGGGACACGGCGATCGACGGCGTTTCCTCGACGACCTTCTGATGCCGGCGCTGAATCGAACATTCGCGCTCGACGAAGGGCAACACCGTGCCGTGCGCGTCGCCGAGAAGCTGGATCTCGATGTGCCGCGGACGCGTCAGACGGCGCTCGAGATACACGGCGGTGTCGCCGAACGCGGCGCCCGCTTCCGATCGCGCCGCGCGGATCGCGCCCGCCAGATCCGCGGCATCGGCGACCGCCCGCATCCCTTTGCCGCCGCCGCCGGCGACCGCTTTCACGAGAACCGGATAGCCAATCGCGGCGGCAATGGCCGCCATCTCGGCGTCGGACGCGTCGGCGCCGAGCGGAGCGTCGGCGCCGGGCACGACCGGGACGCCCGCTCGCGTCGCCGCCGTCCGCGCCGCGGTCTTGCTACCCATCGTCGCGATCGCGTCGGGCGTGGGGCCGATGAAGATCACGCCGGCGTCGCGCGCGGCCGCGGCGAAATCTTCGTTCTCCGCAAGGAATCCGTAGCCGGGGTGCACGGCATCGGCGCCGGCCTGCTTCGCGACATCGATGATCCGGTCGATGCACAGATAGCTCTCGCGCGGGGGGCCGGGCCCGATGGCGTACGCCTCGTCGGCGAGCCGCACGTGCAGCGCGGTGCGATCGCACGCGGAGTACACGGCAACCGGCGACAGGCCGAGCTCGCGGCACGCGCGAATCACGCGTACGGCGATCTCGCCACGATTGGCAACCAGGATTTTCTTCAGCGTGAGCTCTCCACGACGGTCTATCACGAAGTCACGAAGCGTCGTGGGCTTCGCGGTCTCGTGACACGCCGCGTCCCCGTGATCGTAGTCTATCGCAGCGGCGGCGTGCTCGCGGGGGGCCGGCGATGATGCGTTGCCTGTTCGTATGCGTACGCGAGACGGAGCAGCGCTGGCTCGCTCCATGCGCGGCCGAAGAACTGAAGGCCGGCCGGCAGCGTGGCCCCCGTGTAGCCCATCGGCACGGTGATCGCGGGGAAGCCGGTGCTCGGCGAGAAGAACTGGTTGTTGTCGCCGGCAGGCGTGTTCAAGTCCCCGATGAGCCGCGGCGGATTGCTCCACGTCGGGTAAATCAGCGCGTCGAGCCGCGCCGTGTCCATCAGCGCCGTCACCGCGTTCCGGAGCGTGACGCGAAAGTCGTCGCGGCTGCGGCAGCCGGGCGACCGATCGGGAGCATCGTCACCGGCTTGCGCGCTTTCGAGCCGCGCCTGGATCGATGGATGGAAGCGGCGCGACTTGATGATGTCCTCGAGCGTGCGCATCGGCGCGGTGGCGCCGAGCGCCGCGAGATACTGGTTCAGATCATGCTTGAACTGATTGCAGCTGCCGCTCTGCGCGCGCCGCATGGCGTCGAGGTCTGGCACCTCGACCGGGTCGATCACCTCGGCGCCCAGATTCCGCAACTCGCCGAGCGCGCCGCGAAACACGGCGTCGACCTCGCCGTCGAGCGTCGGCGTGTCATAGGCCTGGTGCAGGACGCCGAGTCGCGCGCCCTTCAGACCGTCGGCGCGCAGCGACGCCGCGTAGTTCGACTCGCCGTGACCGCGTCCCGCCGCCGTCGCGGCATCCGCGGGATCCGGCCCGGCGATTACCTGCAGAACGGCCGCGGTGTCGGCGACCGTCCGCGTCACTGCGCCCGCGATGTCCGCCGAGAGGTTGAGCGGGACGATGCCGGCGCGGCTGACGAGGCCCATCGTGGACCGGAGACCAACGAGCGCCTGATGCGCGGCGGGGCCGCGAATGGAATCGCCGGTGTCGCTCGCGAGCGCGATGGCCGCGAAGTTCGCCGCGGTGGCGGCGGCCGATCCGCCGCTCGATCCCGCTGTGACGCGGCTGGTGTCGTACGGGTTGCGCGTATAGCCGGGGAGAATCGAATTGACGGTCTCGACCGGGCTGAACGCGAACTCCGCCATGTTCGACTTCGCGATCATCAGTGCGCCGGCGGCGCGGAGGCGCTTCACGACGAACGCGTCTTTGCCGGTCATCATGCCTTTGAGCGAGAGCGACCCCGCCGTCGTCGGCATATCGACGTCTTCGTAGTTGTCCTTGACGATCACCGGCACGCAGTGCATCGGCCCGGACGCTCCAGACTGGCGGAAGCGGCGATCCAGATCGTCCGCGGTTTTGAGCGCGTCGGGGTTCAGCTGCACGATCGCGTTCAGCGCGGCGCCGTTCTTGTCGTACGCGTCGATGCGCTTGATGTAATGCTCGACGAGCGACCGGCACGTCAGCGAGCCGTCGCGGAACGCCGCCTGAATCTGCTGGATGGTGGTTTCTTCGAGGCGGAAGGATGTGGGGGCCTGAGCCGAGAGCGTCGCCACGGCAAGCGCCGCGGCGACAGACACG
>WNEY01000747.1_pt1 | contig 21334 bp, 18 predicted proteins | sample 5400531 | NCBI WGS metagenome assembly WNEY01 (sample SAMN13153338, study PRJNA577476) | soil metagenome | isolation source: 200 cm saprolite under Douglas fir tree site 1 | place: USA:California | collected 2015-04-18
CGCGGGAGCGCCGCAGTTCGGTCGCCAGGCGGCGGCTGCGGACGTTCGGGACATGCGCTGCCATGACGCCGAGTCTGCACCGTGATCGTTCCGCGTGTCGGCTCACTCGGCAGATGACATGTTGCAAATGTCAACAGCTAATGCCACACTTCATCCGCAAGCTCCGCTGCGCATCCCCTTACCGGCTCGCAGGACCTGGACGCGAGCGGACAGCACGCCGACAGGTGGTGACTCATGACGGAACCCGGCACGCTCGGCACCGTAGCCGGGCCGAGCCTTCCACGCGGTCCCGGGTCGCGCTCTGCTGACGGCGGCGCCTTCCGCGCGCAAAGGGCTCACCGGTGCTACTTAGAGGTAGCCGCCGAACCCGGCGCCGTGCCGCAGGCCCGCCGCTGCACCCGGCAGGCACTGAAAGGGTGGGGGCTCGGCCGGGTCGCGGACGACGCCGAGCTGATCGTCTCGGAGATGATGACCAACGCCGTCAGCGCCGCGCCGTCCGCTGACGTGGCCCTGTACCTCGCCGCCGACGCTGACCGGCTGACACTGCTGGTCTGGGACGCCAGCCCTGATCTGCCGGCCCACCATAAGCACGACGACGACGCCGTTTCCGGCCGGGGCCTGGAGATCATCGACGCCCTGGCCGACCGCTGGGGCTGCTGGGGGCCGGTCGCGGGCGGGAAAGTCGTCTGGGCCTGGTTTGACCTAGACTGCTAGCCCTCAAGCCCTGCGATGGTCATCAGTCCGTCTCGCTGCCGCCCACGGACAGCCATTGTGACGCCATGGAGTGCCGGAAACGGTGCGTCCGGCAACCGGGCACCCCGGCCCGCTTGCCCTGAGACCGCCTGATACCCAGCGTGCCTAACGAATGATGCCTGCGATGGTAGAGATTACGGCGACTAGCAGCGAGGCAACGGACATGCAGATGTCAAAGAGCGTATTGCCGTTTTCCCTGATCACCACCACGACTGGCCCGCGCCCCGGTGCGTTACTGCCCTGCCCGTAGGACCTGGACGCTGCTCGCTCCCAGTGCAGCCGCGCGTATAGCTTCATGCGGGAGTGATTGCCAGAATGACATCCGACCAGGACGCCGTATGCTTCATTCCTGCAAGGATGCCCTCTCGTAGTGGTTACCCGGCACTGAGCAGGCACCTGGAATGCGTTATCGGGCTCCACGTAGATCGCAAAAGTGACATTCACCGGCTCGATGAAGTAAGCCCGGGGCGGGTGAATTCAGGCAGGCCGCACCTGCTGGCTGGTGAACACCTCTGCGGGGGCCCGATACGGGGTGTGCCATGCGCTGAGCCAGCTCAGCGTATGCATCAGCTCAGCGCGGCGCCGGAGGCGGATGGCCGGCGGTCAGCCGGGGTGGCCTGCCCGGGTACCTTCGCTAGCCGGCGCCTGACCGCCAGCCAGGGCATGACTGTTTATTGGGGTCTGATCGCCTGCCGGGGCCTGACCGGCGGCGGGACCGCCGGCCGCGGGCCGGTCCGGCGGCTGTGGCGTTCCGTTCCCGGCTGGCCGGCCGATCACTCGCCGCGGGATGGCGCTCCAGCGGCTGGGGTCGGTGACGCCGCGGCCGTCTACAAGCGCCCGGACGCCGGGCAGGTCAGCGGGCGCGAGGACGCTGTACTCAGGGTGATCCGTGTGCACGATCACGGCGTCACACGGCGCACCGACCCGGTACGGCCGCAGCCGGAGCCCGCGGAGCTCGGCCTCGCTGTAAAGCGGGTCATGCACCATCGGCCGGGCGCCACGGCGGGCAAGCTCGCGCACGACGGCGAAGACGCCGGAGCACGCGGTCTCCTTCACCCCGCTTCGGTAGGCGGCGCCGAGTACGGCAACCCGCAGGTCGGCCAGCCCTCCGGTCAGGTCGGCGAGCATCCGCACCGCCCGAGCCGGCATGGCGTCGTTGATCTGTCTGGCGACGGCGGGCAGCCGCGCGCCAGGATCGCCCGCGAGATAGAGCCGCGGGTACACCGGGATGCAGTGCCCGCCGACAGAGATGCCGGGCCGGTGCAGATGGCTGAACGGCTGGCTGTTGGCCGCCGCTATGACCTGATAGATGTCGATGCCCGCGGCGTCGGCGAAGCAGCCGAACTCGTTGGCCAGCGCGATGTTGACGTCGCGGTAGGTGGTCTCGGCCAGCTTGGTGAGCTCGGCGGCCTCGGCGCTGCCGAGATCCCAGACCCCGTTCGGCCGCGGCAGGTCCGGGCGTTCGTCGAAGTCAAGGACGGACTCGTAGAATCGCGCGGCGCACTCGCCGCTGCGCGCGTCGATGCCGCCGACCAGCTTCGGATACCGCCGCAGGTCGGCGAAGATCGTGCCGCTGGAGACCCGTTCCGGGCTGTGGCACAGCCGGAAGTCCAGGCCCGGGCGCAGCCGCGAACCCGCGGCAAGGGCCGGACCGAGCCGCTGCCTGGTGGCATGCACCGGCAGCGTCGTCTCGTAGCTGACCAGGCTGCCGGCCCGCAGGCCGGCCGCGACGCAGCCGGTGGCCGCGTCAACCGCGCGGTAGTCCGGCTGGCCGGCCGCGTCGGTCAGCAACGGCACCACGACGACGACGATCTCGCTTTCCGCGACCGCCGCGGTCGTATCGGTGGTCGCGGTGAGCAGGCCGGACTGGATGGCCGCACCGAGCCGCTCGGCAAGGCCGGGCTCGCCGGGGAACGGGGCGCGGCCGCCGGACACGAGGTCCACGACTGCCTTGCTCACGTCGGCACCACGAACGCGGACTCCCTTTCCGGCGATCTGGACGGCAAGCGGCAGCCCGATCTTGCCGAGCCCGACGACCGCGGCACGCGCGGTCATCTCGCCGCCCGGCGCCCGTCGGGAGGCACGGGAGCAGGCACGTCATCGAGCCCCGGCCCGCCGGCCGCAAGCCGGACGGCACTGCAGTCCCTGGCCGCGGCCAGCACCGCCGCGGCGACCTCGATCGTCTCGACACCCTGCCGCATGGTGACGACGTCAGCGGGCTTCCCGAGTACGGCGTCGCGGAAATTCTCGAGTTCGTTAGCCAGCGGCTCGCGCTTGGCGACCGCATAACGGATCAGGTCACCTTCAGATGCGCCATGGAACGGGTGGTCTGGCGGGCCGGGCGCGGTGACGGCGCCGTTGCGGTGGAACCACAGCTCCGTCGCCAGCGTGTCGGCGACCAGGCAGCCGCGTTCGCCGGTCACCGTGACCACGCGCTCCTTCATCGAGGACAGCCAGTTCACCAGGTGGCTCGCGACAGTGCCGTCGCGCAGCACGCCGCTGACCGCCACCAGATCCTCGTGCGACCCGCCGTTCGGACGGCCGGTGAACGCCGACACGGTGCGGTAGCGGCTGCCCGTCACCCACTGGGTGACATCAATGTCGTGGGTGGCGAGGTCCATCACCACCCCGACATCGCGGATCCGCGGCGGGAACGGTCCCTGGCGGCGGGTCGCGATCTGGAAGACCGGCCCGAGCTCGCCCTGGCCAAGCCGGGCGCGCAGGGCGCGCAGGGCCGGGCTGTATCGCTCGATGTGCCCCACGCACCCGACCAGCCGCCGATCATCGAACGCCTTCGCGAGCAGCCGCGCGCTGGCCGGGTCCGGGGCAAGCGGCTTCTCGATCAGGGTGTGCACGCCGGCGTCGGCCAGCCGGAGCCCGATGTCGGCATGCATCAGGGTCGGCGCGGCAACCACGCAGATGTCGATGCCGAGCGCCAGCAGTTCATCCAGGTCGGCTACGGCAGAAACCGAGCGCGCGGCGCTGCGGGCCCGCGAGTCCGGATCTATCGCGCCCACGAGCTCGACGCCAGGCAGGTCGCCGAGCACCCTGGCGTGGTGCCGCCCCATCGTGCCCAGCCCGACCACGCCGGCCCGCAATCGGTTCATCGGGTCGTCGTCCTCGACGTGGCTGCTGGCCGGGCCGGGGTTCGAGCTACCCCCGGCCCCGCTGTCCCGCGCGTGCTGGGCCCGGCGAGGCCGACGGCTTCCTCGACCGTGTCGGCGATCTGGGCAAGCTCATCGGAGGTGAGCTGAGAATGCATGGGAATCGATAGCATCTGCGCGGCGACCGCCTCGGTAACGGGAAGGCGCCGACGCCGGTCGGCGAAGATCGGCTGAAGGTGCACGGGCGGAAAGTAGATGCGAGCCTCTATGCCGCGTTGCACCAAATGATCAAGCACGGCATCGCGGTCTCCGGCCACCAGGCACGTGTAGAGCATGTGCGGTGAGCTGGCATGTGGCACTTGATACGGCGGAGTGATCCCCGGGACATGTTCCAGCCGACGGCTCATCCAGTCGGCGTTGGCGCGCTTGCGCGCCAGGATCGCGTCGAGTTTGCGAAGTTGCGCCCGCCCCATGGCGGCCTGCATCTCGGTGAGGCGCCAGTTGTAGCCGATCAGCACATGCTGGTAGCGGCGCAGCTGTCCGTGGTTCCGCAGCAGGCGGAGCTGGTCCGCAGTCTCCGCGTCGCCCGTGAGCACGATCCCGCCTTCGCCGGTCGTGATGTTCTTGGTCGGGGTGAAGCTGAACATCGCCGACCTGCCGAACGTGCCGACCGGGGTACCGCGGAATTCGGCCCCTGTTGCCTCCGCGGCATCCTCAAGCAGCAGCAGGCCGTGATCGGCGCACGTCTTCAGAAGCTGGTCGAGTTCTCCGGGCTGGCCGGCGTAGTGCACGGTCAGGACGGCGCGGGTCCTTCTGGTGACCAGTCTGGCTATCTCGGCGGGATCTAGGTTGAACGATCGCGGGTCGATGTCGGCGAACACCGGGGTCGCCCCCACATGACGCACGCAGGTCGCGGTCGAGACGAAAGTCATCGACGGGACGATCACCTCGTCGCCCGGACCGATGTGCTCGGCGAGCAGCATGGCCGCGAGCGCGACAGTCCCGCTGGAGAATGCTATGCCGTGCCCGGCGGAATGCCGGTCCGCGAACTCCCGCTCGAACGCGGCATTCTGCGGGCCGTCGGTAAGGGTGCCGCTGGTCAGGACCGCACGGACAGCCTCGATTTCCGCCGCGCCGATATCGGGCTTCGCCAGCCGGATGCGTGGCGTAACTTCAGGCACTGCACACCGCCTCTCCGTAATTTGCGCAATGGGGTCGTGGCGCGAGTGGTCTGCCACCCCGTCGCCGGTCAGAATCACCCGGACAGTGCAGGCAAGCACTGCCAGGTCGAGCCGGAGACTCTGGTTCTCGACGTACCGCAGGTCCCACTCGATGCGCTCGGGCCAGCTCATCCGGTTACGGCCGTGCACCTGCGCCAGGCCAGTCAGCCCGGGTCGTACGCGCAGGCGGCGCAGCTGCCGCGAGTCATACCGCTGGACCTGATAGGGAAGCGTGGGCCGCGGTCCGACCAGGCTCATTTCGCCGCGCAGCACGTTAATCAGCTGTGGCAGTTCGTCGATGGACATCCGGCGGAGCAGCCGCCCGGTCCTGGTAATGCTGGCCGGCTCAGGGAACGCGTCATGACGATGCCGGGCGCCGGTCATCGTCCGTAGCTTGATCAGGACGAACGGATGGCCGTTGCGCCCAGCGCGCTCTTGGCGGAAGAACACGGGCGGCCCGTCTTCCAGCCATATCGCCAGTGCGCAGATCGCGCCGAGTGCCACCGCCGGAATGGCCAGCAGGCTCACTATCGCCAGGTCGAGGATGCGCTTCCCCGGGTACTGCGAGCCCGGTGTGTCGCACGTGGCGCTGGCCGAGGCTCGTCCACGCCGGGTGAGACAAAGACCTGTTGAGCCCCGGCCCCGGGTTAGCATGCCGTCGCGCCTGATGGCGTCAGCCCGGGGTGAGCGCTGCCAGAGCAGCGGGCGAGAGCGGCCCGGAGCTCGGCAGCGGAAGCGTCCGGGTCAAGGCTCATGACCTGGGCTGGGGCCAGCGGCGGCGCCTGGACGTGCCTGATCAGCGGGTGACAGGGCCGGTTGTCCACCTCATCGCGGCCGAGCAGGTTCTCGGCGAGCTTCTCGCCAGGGCGCAGGCCGGTGTACACGATGTCGATCTCGCGGGTCGCGCCGGCGGCCAGCCGCCGGGCGATGTCCGCGATGCGCACCTGTTCGCCCATGTCGAGCACGAGGACCTCGCCGCGGCGGCCGATGACGGCGGCCTGGAGCACCAGCTGGACCGCCTCGTCAGCGGTCATGAAGTAGCGGCTGACCTCGGGATGTGTCACGGTGACCGGCCCGCCCGCGGCCACCTGGGCGGTCAGCGCGGTGAGCACCGAGCCGCGGCTGCCGAGTACGTTGCCGAAGCGGACGCTGAGGTAGCTGCCCGCGGCCCTGCTGGCCATGTCGGCAGTGAGCCGTTCCGCCATCCGTTTCGAGTAGCCGAGGACGCACACCGGATCGGCGGCCTTGTCCGTGGAGATGTTCACGAAGGACTCCACGCCGTAGGCCGCCGCGGCCTCCAGCACGGTAAGGGTGCCCCGCACGTTGGTCTTGAGTGCCTCGGCCGGGTATCGCTCCAGCAGCGGCAGGTGCTTGAGCGCGGCAGCATGAAAGACGATCTGCGGCCGGACCTGCTCGAATACCTGGCCGACCCGGCGTGCGTCCCGGATGTCGGCCAGCGCCGCCTCGTCGGAGTCAAGCAGGGCACGGCCGTGCAGTGCCAGCTGGATGGCGTGCAGCGCGGATTCGTCGCGATCCAGCATGATCAGTTCAGCTGGCCGGAACTGGTGCAGCTGACGGCAGAGCTCGGCGCCGATGGACCCGCCCGCGCCGGTCACCAGGATCCGCTTGCCAGCGAAGTTCCCGGCCACCGCGGCGATGTCGGTTTCCACCGGCCTGCGGCCGAGCAGGTCGGTGATCTGCGGATCGCGTACGCCGTCAATGCGCGCGCGGCCGCTGAGCAGCTCCTTGACCGAGGGGATCACCTTCGGCACCAGGCCGCAGGCCTCGGCCTGCGCCATTAGCTCGCGGATCGCCGCGCCGCTGGCCCGGGCGATGGCAATGACGAGTACCGTGGCGCCGGTTGTGGCGGCCGCCGTCGCCATCTGGTCGCGGCCGCCGAGAACGGGAATTCCCCGGATCCGCAGCCGCCGCAGTGCCGGGTCGTCGTCGAGCATCGCCACTGGCCGGTATTCAGAGCCGTGCTGGCCGGCCAGGCGGTGCACGAGTTGGGTGCCCGCGCTGCCGGCCCCGAAGACTATGACCTTCACGGCCGATGACGCCGCCGCCCGGGAGCGCTGCCGGACAGCGAACACCAGGTATCGGGCGGCGAGCATCGCGGGCAGGGCCAGTACCGCCGAGCCTGCGACGGTGGCAAGCGGCGCGCGCTGACCGGGAATCAAGTAGCTGCTCGCCGCGGCGAGGGAAAGGGCAGTGCCGCAGGCCGCGAGGCCGACCGCGACGACCTCGTCGAAGCTGCCCCGCTGGCACCGCCTCAGGTAGAGCCCGGCGAGCAGGCCGGATGCCGCCTGGGCGAGACAGACGGCCAGCACAGTGCGTGCTGCTACGGATGGCTGGGGCGTTGCGGCAGCAAGGTCGCGGGTAACCCAGGAAGCTGCCAGCAGCCCGCAAAACCAGGCAGTTGCGTCGAAGCCAGCTTCCGTCAGCACCCGGCGCCACCGGTGCACCTGGTGTGAGCCGCGCAGCGTTCGGGAGCATGGCGCATCCCCGCGCAGTACCTCCTGGCTCATGCCGCCCCGCCGTCGCGACCCAGGGCAGCCGCGGGCGCCAGCACCGCGAGACTCAGTTGCACGCCATCCCCCCGATTCAAACTGCGCGGCGCTGGATAGACTACTCTCTGCATTTATATCGCGACTGTCTGTAGTCTAAACGAACGTCATCGTCACCGCAGGGAGGCCGGCGCGCCGTGGATGTACGAGCTTTCTTCCAGCTGCTGAGGGAGCACTGGAAGCTGATCGCTATGGTCACGGTGCTCGCCGCGGGCGGCAGCGCGGCGCTAACCGCGCGGATGGCGCCGCGCTACGCCTCAAGCGTGACGTTCTACGTGTCGGCGGAGACCAACACCACGGATCCGGCCATTGCCTACTCGGGCGCGCTGCTCTCCCAGCAGGCCGTGCAGTCATACGCAGACCTGCTCACCGGCCCGCGGCTGGCCAGTTCCGTCATCGGCTATCTCCGGCTGACCATGACGCCGGCCCAGCTGGCGGCCGAGATCAGCGCGCGTTCCATTCCCCAGACCGTGCTGTTGACCGCCACAGTGACCGACACCTCGCCGCAGCGGGCGCAGATGCTCGCCACCACTGTCGGCATTCGCTTCGTCCGGCTGGTCTCGGTGCTTGAGCGCCCGCCGGGCCTGAAGCACCCAACGGTCCGGGTTACCGTCGTGTCGCCCGCCACCCTGGCCGGCGCTCCGGTCTCGCCCAACCCGGTACGGAATATCGGCATCGCGCTCGGCCTGGGCCTGCTCATCGGCATCGCGCTCGCGGCCGCCCGGCGCTCGCTCGACACTTCGATCAAGTCGGCCGATCAGCTGGCGGCGATGACTGACGGACGGCCGGTCCTCGGGGCGATCCCGTTCGATCCTGACGCGCGCAAGCGTCCGCTTGTCACCGGCGACGATCCGTTCGGGCGGAGGCTGGAGGCCTACCGCAAGATCCGCACCAACTTGCAGTTCATCGACGTCGACGTCCCGCGAAAGGCGCTCCTGGTCACCAGTTGCCTCGGCGCCGAGGGCAAGAGTTCAACCGTCTGCAACCTGGCGATCGCGCTGGCCCAGTTCGGTAAGCGCGTCATCGTGGTCGAGTGCGACCTGCGGCGGCCGCGGGCTACCGGCTATCTCGGGCTGCCCAATGGCGTTGGCGTCACCGATGTCCTGGTCGGCAGAGTCGAAGTCGGCGAGGCGATCCAGATCTGGGGCAACGACCTGTTCAGCGTTCTGCCCAGCGGTCCCATGCCGCCGAACCCGAGTGATCTGCTCGGCTCGCAGCGGATGAGCCAGCTGGTCGACCAGCTTCGCGGACATTATGACCTAGTCCTGATCGACGCACCGCCCGTCTTGCCGTTCGCCGACGCGGTGGCGACAGCGCCCGCCTGCGACGGCGTCGTCTTCGTCGTCCGCTACGGCAAGACCCGCATCGCCCAGGTACGGCAGGCCGGCGAGGCACTGAGGGCTGTCGGAGTCCCCATCCTCGGCAGCGTGCTGAGCATGACCCCGGCCAGGCGGCATCCGGAGTACGGCTACGGATACCGGCGCTATCGGCCGGCTTACGACGACCCCCCGCAAGGCGACGACGAGTCGGCCGCCAGCGAGCGAGCGGGCGCCCCGGTGCCATCAAACTGCACTGTCCTCAGCGAAGAGGCCTCGATCACAAGATCTATCTGACCGCGTCCAGACAGGGGCAAAGATGTCCGAAACACTCGACCAGCGTGAACCGACCGACGCAGCGGAATCTGCGGGCGCGGAGCACTCCGCGGATCCGCCTGCGATCCGCTCGGCCAGGCGGAAGGGACGCGCACGCCGGATCGCGCTGATCGCCGTCGCCTCGCTGGTGGCCGTGGTCCTGCGCGAGCCGGTGAGCAGCCAGCTCTGGAAGGCAATCAGGAACGACGCCGTCGCGGCGTTCGCCCGGCAGCATCCGGCCGCGGTGACCGCCGCAGCTCCCTTCTGACGGTGTCCGCGCGGATACCGGCCGAGGTGCCGGCGCCGGCCTGGCCGGCCCTCGACCGGGTGCCTGCCATGCCCCCGGGAGATGCCCCGGGGCATGGTCAGTTCGGCATCCTGTTCGTCTGCACGGGCAACCTCTGCCGGTCGGTGATAGCCGAGCGGCTCGCCCGGCGTGGCCTGCGCGCTCGCCTCGGCGCGGCTGCCTGCTGGTTCCGGGTGACGAGTGCCGGCACGGCGGGCCTGGACGGGTGCCCGGTCCACCCGTATACCGCTGAGGCGCTCAGCTGGCTGGGGGCGGATGCCGATGGCGTCGCCAGCCATGCCCTGACCGTCGCCGACGTGGACGCGGCGGACCTGATCCTAGCGGCCGGCCGGGAGCACAGGGACGCGGTCGTGGCGATGCGCCCCCGGGCGTCCCGGCGCGCGTACCTGCTGCGCGAATTCGCCCGCCTGGCGGCCTGCACCGTGCGCCCCCCGGCCGCGGGCCAGTCAGCCGCCGAGCAGGCCAGGCACCTGGTTGCGGCGGTCGCGCAGTCGCGCGGCCTGGTGCCCTATGTCGAGCCGGCCGAGGAAGAGATCGCCGACCCGGCAACCAATTCCGCCGCGTTCCTTGACTGCGCCCGCGCCATCGACACGGCGGTCGGCCAGGCCCTGGACGCGCTCTGCGCCGGTCTGCCAGAGACCAGGTACCGGGGAAAGCATGCCCGCTGACCCGGCGCCGGCGGCGGACCCGGTGCCGTTGGCCGACTCGGTGCCGCTGGCGGACTCGGTGCCGCTGGCGGACTCGGTGCCGTTGGCGGACCCGGCGACGACGGCTGGCTGCGACAATCGCATCAGGCTGACCAGGGTCGAGATCGGGCGGCAGGAAGAGGAAGCCGTCCTGGCGGTGCTGCGGTCAGGCATGCTGGCAGGCGGCGCCAAGGTAGCGGAACTTGAGCGCGCCTTCGCCAGCGCGCACCGCGCGGCGCATGCGGTGGCGGTGAGCAACGGCACGGCGGCGCTGGTGGCCGCCTTGCGCGCGCACGGCATCGGGGCCGGCGACGAGGTGATCACCACGCCACTGACGTTCGTGGCGACGCTGAATGCCATCATCGAAGCCGGGGCCGTCGCCAGGTTCGCCGACATCGCCGACGACCTGACCATCGACCCGGCCCAACTGGCCAGCCTAGTGACGCCGCGGACCAGGGCACTGCTGCCTGTCCACCTGTACGGCCTGCCTGCCGCGATGGCGGAAATCTCCGAGTTCGCCGCCGCCCGCGGGCTCACCGTCATCGAGGATGCCGCGCAGGCGCATGGCGCCCGGGTGGGCGCGGCGCCGGTGGGATCGGCCGGCACGGCCGCGTTTTCCCTCTACGGCTCCAAGAACATCACCTGCGGCGAGGGCGGCATCGTGACCACCGCAGACGACGGCATCGCGCGGCGGCTGCGCCTGCTCCGCAACCATGGAATGCGGCGGCCGTATGACTATGTGCTGCCGGGCTACAACTACCGGCTGACCGACCTGCAGGCGGCCATTGCCACGGCGCAGCTTGCCCGGCTGCCCCGCATCAGCGCGAGTAGGGCGGCCAACGCGGCCCGGCTGTCCGACGGGCTGGCCGGGCTGCCCGGCCTGGTGCTGCCGGCCGCCCCGCCCGGACGGGTGCATGCCTGGCACCAGTACGTCGTGCAGATGACCGCGGCGGCGCCCATCGACCGCGATCAGCTCGGCAAGTGCCTGGACGCCGCGGGAATCGACGCCAGGCCCTACTACCCCGCGCTGGTGCACGACTACGCCTGCTACCGCGACCACCCGCAGGTGATCATCGATGCGACGCCCCGTGCCTGCCGGGCGGTCAGGGAGGTCCTGGCGCTGCCGGTGCATCCGATGCTCACATCGGGCGACATTGACCGCATAGTGTCCTGCGTGCGCACCGCCCTCACCGATGTGTAACGGAGGCTGCCCGCGCGGTGCCTGCGGCCGGCCGGCGCGAGCGCCCGGCCTGGCAAGATAGCCAGCATGGCGGGACGCCGTGGCAGCACGGGCATCGGCTCCTTCGCGGCGCTCGGCGACAGTTTCACCGAAGGGCTCGATGACCTGCGCGCGGACGGCAGCCTGCGCGGCTGGGCGGACCGGTTCGCCGAGCGGGCCGCCGAGGTCAGGCCAGGCCTGCGCTACGCGAACCTGGCCGTCCGGGGCAAGATGGTCCGCCAGGTCGCCGACGAGCAGGTGCCGATCGCTATCGCGATGCGGCCGGACCTGGTCAGCGTGGCCGCGGGCGGCAACGACCTGCTCCGGCCGCGGGCCGACCCCGATCAGCTGGCCGGCGCCTTCGATGACATCGTGGCGCGGCTGCGCCAGGCCGGCTGCCAGGTGATCGTCTTCGCCGGGTTCGACCCTGGCACGTTCCCGCTGATCCGGCTGATCCGCGGCAAGGCTGCCGCGTACAACATGCACCTGCGCACGATCGCCGCCCGCCGCGAATGCCACCTGGTGGATCTCTGGGCGATGAGCGTGCTTGCCGACCCAAGGCAATGGAGCCAGGACCGCCTGCACCTGTCCTCGGACGGTCACCGCCGGGTAGCGCTGCGGGCCTGCGAGGTGCTCGGCGTGCCGGTCGACGCGGACTGGCGCGCGCCGTTGCCGCCCATCGAGCTGCCCGCCGCCTGGCCGGGCCGGTCGGCTGCCTGGATCGCCGCGCGCCGGGCGGATGCGCGATGGGCGAGGGACCATGCGGCACCCTGGCTGAGCAGGCGGCTGCGCGGTGTCTCGTCGGGCGATGGCGCATCGGCCAAGCGGCCGCAATTGCTGCCGCTGAGCAATGCGACCGCCGTGCCGCGCTGACCGGGGACACCTTGTCATTGCCAGCCAGCGCCTTTACGCGCGATCCGGCGGCGCTGATTCGGGTGGCCGGCGGCGGGTAAAGTGTGAGTGACGGGTGAGACGGGGAGATTTATCCGGGACGCATGTGCCTGAATGTGAATATTCCCGTAAAGGGTAGTTCTCAACGGGAATATGCCATTACCAGGGCAGCGAACCGCGAACGCACGGGGCGGGGTGGGACCGCGCAGTCATGGGGGCATCTCGGGTTAAGCCAGCAGCCGATCTTGCGGTGACGGCCGCCCGGCTTGCCGCCGGGCGGCCGGCCGCCTCGCCGGTCGAGCTGGTGGAGTTCGCCGTCGGGCAGGTGCTGCGCGAGGAGACGGCGGTCGACGCCCTGCCGACGATTCTCGGCAGGCTCGCCGCGCTCTTCGGCTGCCGCGCCGCGCTGGCCTTTCAGCAGGACGCGGATCAGGAACCCGTCATCCTGGCGGCTCACCCCCGGCAGGCGGGCGGAGAGCAGGCGCTGCGCGCCGAGATCTGCGCCCTGTCAGCGGAGCATGCCGACGTAGCCGCCGCGGGCGGATTCTTCCAGGCCCCGCTCACCACTGGCGGCCTGCCGGGCGGCCGGCGGGCCGGGCGGCCGGTGAGCGTCCTGCTGGGCTATTCGGCGCCGGAGGCCGGGCGTTGCCTATGTGCCGTCGCGCTGGTCGGAGATGCCGCGCACTGGAACGCGGAATCCCGGGCCACGATCCGGGCCATCGCGGCCGTCGTCGCTGCCCAGATCCGGCACGCCAGCGACGCTGCTGTGCTAGCCGAACGTGAGACGCGCACCTCGGCGCGTGACCTCGGCGAGCTTGAGCGGGCTCAGGTGGCCCGGCTGGAAAGCGAAGGGCGGTTCCGGCTGCTGTCGCAGCTGGCCCCGGTCGGCATCGTGCAGACGGACCTGGACGGGGCGTGCACCTTCGCCAACGACCGCTGGTGCGAGCTGACCGGGATGACGCCGCAGGAGGCGATCGGCGCCGGCTGGACGTCGAGCCTGCATCCCGACGACACCGAGCGCATCGCGCGGGAGTGGGAACGGGCGGCCGCGGCGGACGGGGAATTGCGCACCGATTGCCGCCTGCGCCCGGCCGGCCCGGACCCGGTCTGGGTGCATATCGCGGTCGTGCCCTTCCTGGCCGCCGACGGGCGCGCGTGCGGATTCCTTGCGGCGGTCACCAATGTGTCCGAACGTAAGCGGGCGGAAGCAGAAAGGGAAGAGCTCCTGAACGCAGAACGGGCCGCCCGCCGCAGTCTCGCCGACCAGACCGAGCGCCTCAACGGCCTGGTGAACGCCGCCATCCCCGGCATACTCATGGACGACGAGCACGGCCGGATCACGCAGGTCAACCAGAGCTTCTGCGACCTGTTCGGCATCGCCGCGCGGCCCAGCCAGCTCATCGGCAGCCCGGCCGCGCGGGTCGCCGTCCGGATCCGGCGGGTATTCGCCGATCCTGACGAGTTCCTCCGCCGGGCGAGCGAGCTGGTGGCCGAGCGCCGGCCGGTCGCCCTGGACGAGATCGCCTGCGCTGACGGCCGCACCCTGGAGTGGGATTACGCGCCGGTGTCGGTCAACGGGGACAATCGCGGCAATCTGTGGGGCGTCGCTGACGCGACCGACCGACAGCTGCTGGCGCAGCAGCGGGAGCGCCTGCTCGAGGCCGAGGCTGCCGCCCGCGCGGCGGCGGAGAGCGCTCAGCTCCGGCTTGCCGCGCAGAACGCGAGGCTGCGGGAGCTCGACGAGGCCAAGACACAGTTCATCTCCACCATGTCGCATGAGCTCCGCACGCCGCTGACCTCGATCGTGGCGTTTACCGAGCTGATCATGGACGACGAGCGCGAACTGAACGAGGAGACCGTCGGCTCGCTGTCGGTCATCCGGCGGAACGCCGAGCGGCTGCTCCGGCTGGTGGGTGACCTGCTGCTGCTGAACCGCCTGGAAGCCGGCGTCATCCCGCTCGAGCTTGCCGCCGTCTCGGTCCCCGACCTGGTCGCCGAGACAGCCCGCTCGGCGTCGGCCACCGCGGCCGATCGCGGCATCACCGTGCAGGTCTCGGCCGCGGCCGGGCCGGCCGTCCAGGCGGACCGGCTCCAGCTCGAGCAGGTCGTTGACAACCTTCTGTCCAACGCGATCAAGTTCTCCCGCCAGGATGGCCGGGTCCTGGTCGAGGCCGCTCACGACGGCAGGCGCTGGCGGATTGAGGTTGCGGATGACGGGATCGGCATTCCGGCTGGCGAGCTCGGCAGTTTGTTCGGCCGCTTCGTCCGGGCTTCCAACGCCCGGACGGCAGGGCTGCCAGGAACCGGCCTCGGGCTGTCGGTGGTGAAGGCGATCACCGAACTGCACGGCGGCAGCGTCGAGGTGCGCAGCACCGTGGGGCACGGGACGACGTTTAGCGTCTACCTGCCGATAAGCCAATGAGATGGGGCCGCCCGCCGCAGGCGGTGCCGATTCGGGCCATCCGGCGAAGGGTAGTAATGTCGGTGACAGGGGATACGGGAGAGGTTCTACGGGGCGTATGTGTCTGAATATGGATATTCCTTATTGGGTCGATGATCAGTATTGGGCCGATGGTCAGTCGGAATATGCCATTTTCGGCGCATCGGACCGCGAGCTCACGGGGCAGGTTGGACTGCGGAATCATGGGGACATCTCAGGCTAGCCCGGCAGCCGGCCTGGCCAAGGCCGTCCGCCGTCCGCCCGCGTCGCCAGTCGACCTGGTGGAGTTCGCCGTCGGGCAGCTGCTGCGGGAGGATGCCGGGGTTGGCGCGCTGCCGGCGATTCTGGCCGCGCTCACTGCCCTGTTCGGCTGCCGCGCCGCGCTTGCGCTGCAGCAGGGCGCGAGCGGGGAACTGGTTATCCTTGCCGCCCATCCCGGTCAGGCGGCCGCCGACCGGGCCTTGCTCGGGCAGGTCGGCGCCGCGCTCGCGGCGCACGGTGAGCTAGCCGCCGAGGGCGGGCACTTCGAGGGCTCGATGACATCCCGCGGCCGGGCGGTGAGCCTCCGGCTTGCCTACGCGGCGCCGGCCGCTGGGCGATTCCTGTGCGCGGTCGCGCTGGTCGGCGGCCCGGCGCAGTTCAACGCGGAGTGGCGGGCTGTCGCGCGAAGCATCGCCGCGATCGTGGCCGCCCAGATCCGGCACGCCAACGACGCCGCTGAGCTGGCTGAGCGCCAGGCCCGCACGACGGCACTCTTCGACGGGGCGCCGTACGCGATCTTCGCTGCCAGCGCCGACCGCCGGCTGGTGGCGTTCAATCAGGCAGCCGAGGAGCTCACCGGCTGGCGGCGCGATGAGGTGCTTGGCAAGGAAATGGAGCTGCTCGTCCCGCAGCGCGCGCGCGCCGCCGTCATCACGGGTGCACGGACGTACCTGGCATCAGGTGACCGGGCTGAGCTCGGCGGCCCGATCCGCCTGCCGGTGCTGCGCGCCGACGGGGCGGAACGCGTGGTCGAGCTGACTCCGGTTCCGCTCACCATCGGCGGCCAGCTGCATTTCTGCGGCTTCCTGCGGGATATGAGCGAGCTGCAGTCGGCGCATGTGGCGCTGCTGGATAGCGAAGGGCGCTTCCGCCTGCTGTCGCAGCTGGCGCCGGTCGGCATCGTGCAGGTTGACCTGGCCGGAACGTGCACGTACGCCAACGACCGCTGGTGCGAGCTGACCGGGATGACGGCGCGGCAGGCAGTCGGCGCGCCGGCGTCTGCGGCCGTTCACCCCGATGATATTGAGCCGCTGGAACGCCAATGGGCAGCTGCGGCCGTGACGGGCCGGGAATTGCGCACCGACTGCCGCCTGCGGCCGGCTAACGGGGACGTGATCTGGGTACATATCGCGGTCGTGCCCATCTCGAGCGCTGACGGGCACCCGCTCGGGTTCCTGATCGCGGTCACCAACATCTCCGACTTGAAGCGGGCGGAGGCCGAGCGGGAACGGCTATTCAATGCCGAACGGGACGCCCGCCGCAATCTCGCCGACCAGACCGAGCGCCTCAACGCGCTGATCACCGCGGCCATCCCCGGCATACTGGTCGAAAACGAGCACGGCGTCATCACGCAGGCCAACCAGAGCTTTTGTGACATGTTTGACATCAGCGGAGGGCCAAGTCAGCTGGTCGGCACCACGGCGGCCAGGACAGCGATCCGGATCCGGCGGGTATTCGCCGATCCTGACGAGTTTCTCCGCCGGGCGAGCGAGCTTGTGGCCGGCCGCCTGCCGGCCGCCGGGCTGGAATTGCTGGCCGCCGACGGGCGAACCATCGAATGCGACTTCGCGCCGGTGTTCGTGGACGGGGACTATCGCGGCATCATGTGGGGCGTCGCCGACGTGACCCATCGCCAGGTGCTGAAGGAGGAGCGTCAGCGCCTGCTCGAGGCCGAGGCTGCCGCCCGCGAGGCGTCCGAGCGGGCCCAGGCCAACCTCGCCGAGCAGAATGTGCGGCTGCAGCAGCTTGACGAGGCCAAGACGCAGTTCATCTCCACCATGTCGCACGAGCTCCGCACGCCGCTGACCTCGATTATCTCGTTTATCGAGCTGATCATGGACGATGAGCGCAAGCTGGCCGATGACATCGTCGGCTGGCTGTCGGTCATCCAGCGGAACGCCGAGCGGCTACTCGGGCTGGTGGGTGACCTGCTCCTGCTCAGCCGCCTGGAGCAGGGCGCTATCCCGCTCGACCTCGGCACAGTCTCGGTGCCCGACCTGATCGCCGAGGCGGTCCGCAGCGCTTCGGCCGTCGCGGCAGATCGCAGCATCACCGTCCGGGTCGCCGGGCCGCAAGGACCGTCGGTGCGCGGTGATCCGCTCCGGCTGCAGCAGGTAATCGACAACCTGCTCTCGAACGCGATCAAGTACACCGGCGAGGACGGCAAGATCAGGGTCGAGGCCAGCCACGACGACCAGCGATGGCGGATAGACGTGGCGGACGATGGCATCGGCATCCCGCCGGACGAGCTCGGTCACCTCTTCGATCGGTTCGTCCGGGCCTCCAACGCGCGGACGGCCGGACTGCCGGGCACCGGCCTCGGGCTGTCCGTGGTGAAGGCGATTACCGAGCTGCACGGCGGCAGCGTGCAGGTGCGCAGCACCGTGGGGCACGGCACCACGTTCAGCGTCTACCTGCCGGTACGCCCATGAGCGCGCAAGTGCGCAGCGCCGTGCGGCACGGCACCACGTTCGGCGTCTACCTGCCGGTGCGCACATGAGCGTGCAGGTTCTCTGCATCGAGGATGACCAGGACATCGCGCTGGCCATCAGCATGGTCCTGCGCCGCGCCGGGTTCGAAGTCGTCGGCGCCGCCGACGGCAAGGACGGCCTGCGCGCCTTTCATGCCGAGCGCCCGGACGTCGTGCTGCTCGACATCGGGCTGCCGACGCTCGATGGCTGGACGGTGCTTGAGCGGATCCGCGACCTGAGCGACGTGCCGGTCATCATGCTGACCGCGCACGGCCAGGAGGCCGACAAGGTCCGCGGCCTGCAACTCGGTGCAGACGACTACCTCACCAAGCCGTTCGGCAACGCCGAGCTTGTCGCCCGCATCCAGGCGCTGCTGCGGCGCAGCAAGCCAGCCAGGCCGGAGGCCGAGGTCTACGCCGACGCCCTGGTGCACCTGAACTTCGGGGCCCGCGAGGTCAGGATCGGCGACGAGCCGACCACGCTGACGCCCAGCGAATTCCGCCTGCTTGCCGCCCTCGTCCGGCACGCCGGGCAGACTCTCTCCCCGGACCAGCTACTCGAGCAGGCCTGGAATGACCCGCTCGGGGTGGGCCCGGAACGGGTGAAGTTCGCGATCATGCGGCTGCGCCGCAAGCTTGGCCAGGGCGACGGCAGCGGTCCGCCGATCGAGGCGGTCCGGGGCTTCGGCTACCGGTACGTCGCGCCGCCGGCCGGACGGATGCCGAAGCAGGTTCCCGGCCGGCCGCCAGCCGGCCAGCCAGATCGCGGCGACGGCGCACCTGACCCGGCCGGCAGCGCGCATCATCGATCTGAGTCACGGCCCCGGGATACGGGCTGACATCGTGAAGAAGTCGCGCGACCACCATGACGCGAAGTAGCGATTCACGCCGCCGACCATGTCGGGCAGTAGCGCCTTGCCGTTCCCGGCCGTGGCGGCGCCGGTGGAATTGCGCGGATCGTAGGTTGCGTAGTCCACCCAGTCGGTGTTGATGTCGAGTTCCATCGCGCGCACCGCCCCCGCCCGGACCAGGAGATGGGCGAGCGTCGTGATGTTAAGCCCAGGTCCGCCCACGTAGACAAGGGCGCCATCGGCCGTAATGCCGACACCCGATCGCCAGACGTAGACCTGATTGCCGAGCGTGAATCCCCATTTCGTCGTATCGCTTGGGTTGAGTCCAGGGATGGCCTGGCCATGATCGACGAGGAGCGCGAGATTCTGCCGCACCGAGACCACGCTCGGGCCCATCGAGGCATCCCGGCCCCAGTCGGCGATGTTAACCGAGCCGTTGCGGTAGATGACGAACGAGGCAGCGCCCTTCCGCAGCGGCACGACCGTCTTGCCGTCGGTGTAGTAGCCGCCCTGCGCGTTCTGCATGAGGAAGCCGGCGTTGAAGGCGGCGACCACGCTTCTCGCGGCAGCCGCGCCGATCGGCGCCGTATGCGGGTACGGCCCGCCGCCCGGGATGGTGCTGCCCGAGTAGAGCGTCGCCCGCAGCAGCTTCGTGTCCATCCAGGCCACGCCGGTCACGAGACTGGTATGCAGGGCATCGGGGCGCACCCAGGTCTGGTAGACGGCGGGAATCCCGCCGGCCGGCCGTCCCGCCGGGCGCCAGACTCCCTCGCCGGCCAGCTCATGCTTCGCCGGGGACGTCATCCTCGCCGGGCGCGGCAGGTGCGCGGGAACACGGGCGGATTTCGGCTGCTGGCCCGACTGCCCGGATGACTGCAGCCCGGGGATGGAACCCTTGGCCGGAGCGCCGCCCACCGGCGGCGGGTGCGATGAGTACCAGGCATTCTCGACCCAGTTGACGATCGGGCTCCCGCCATGATTGCGGGCCCACTCGGCGAACCGCGCGGAGACCGAGATCCCCAGGCTCGGGTTGCTCAGCGCATTGCCCAGCGACACCCAGACCGGAGCAAGGCCGACGGCGACGGCAACGAAGGCAGTGCAGAGCGGATGACGGCCGGCCATCGTCCGCCGCGCCATCCTGACGGCCCGCCGGCCAGCCCGGCGCTCGGCGCGGCGCGCCAGGAAGGCGCGGATGTCCAGCGGCGGCGTAGCGGACTCGCCAGGCATCATCCACGGCGGCTCCGCGCGGCGATGCTCACCCGATCCCAGCCGTTCCTGACCCGCTGACTGCCGTGGCTCCTGCAGCTCCGCGCGGCGATGCTCACCCGATCCCAGCCGTTCCTGACCCGCTGACTGCCGTGGCTCCTGCAGCCGGAACCCGCTCCGGCCGTGCTGGCTATGTGTCACGTCCGCCCGCTCCGTGGCGCAGCCGTCGCGATCGGCACGGCAGCGGGCCCAGGTCGCCCGTCGACGTAGCGCATTTTCTGGAGGCTACCCGGAAATCATGAAGCCCGAATGAAGAAGTTCCTGGTTGAGGACGGGCCGCCGCTGCTCAGGGCCCGAGGTCGGCCAGGATGTCGCTGATCCGGCCGAGCGCCGCGGCGATCCACGGAAGCGACACAGGGTCCCGCACCTCAAGAGCGGCCTGCCGCTGCCGCTCAGAATCGCCGTAGAGCAGGCCGGTGGCCACCCGGATCCGCAGCGCGCCCGCGTCCTCGCCGAAAGCGCTGGCGGGCAGCACCCCGGTTCCGTAGGGCTCGAACAGGCGCCTGGCCAGGCCCTGGCCAGTGGTCACGCCGTGTTCGCCGCGCAGGTGCCCGCGCCACGGCTCGAAGTCCGGGTGCCGCGACCCAAAACCCTCCGCGATCATCGAAATGAAGCGGCGAGCGCGCTGGCTGGAGCCCCGGGCGTTACTGGAGCCCGGGGCGTTAGAAGGAGCCAGTGGCTCGCAGCAGGTCAGCGACGCGGGTGGCCTGGGGAGTCCGCAGCCGCACCTCGACGGTGCCCGACCGGTCAGGCCTGAATCGCCCGGCGTCGTAGCTGAAACATATGCGGCCTGGCTGCTCGATGCTGACCTTGAGCGCGGCCCGGAACGGATGATGAAGCGGGATGTCGATGCTCTTGCCACCGCCAGCCCAGATCACGAGACGCTGCGTGGTCACCGCGATCGCCCCGGATGTTGCTTCCTTGCGGAGGCTGGAGCGACTGCCAGGAGCCCGGTAGCTGCGGTAGGTAATCGACCCGGCTAACCCCTCTTCCAGTAACAGCAGGCCTTCCGCTGTTAACGCGGCGCGTAGGTTGTCGGACAGCCGGCCGGCGCCGGATAGGTTCCCGCGCAAAGGGTTCATACCTCGCATTGTAAGCATTCCCGGACACTTGTTCCTTCGACCTCACGCCGCAGCGCTGGCCGGCGTTTACATGATGTGACACTGCAACCCTTCGAGCAGATCGTGACCGAACACGGGCCGGCGGTGCTGCGGGTCTGCCGGGCGATACTCGGGCCGGCCGACGCGGACGACGCGTGGTCCGAGACGTTCCTGGCGGCGCTGCGTGCCTATCCAGAGCTCAGGCCGGGGAGCAACGTCCGGGCCTGGCTGGTGACGATCGCGCACCGCAAGGCGATCGACCGGCACCGTGCCATGGCGAGCGCGCCGGTGCCTGCCAGCCCGGTGCCTGAGCGTCCTTCGGCCTACGGCATCCCGGCCGAGCCCGACGACGCGCTGCGAGACGCGGTGCGGGCGCTACCGCCGAAGCAGCGCGCCGCCGTTGCCTACCACTATCTGGCCGACCTGCCCTACCGGCAGGTCGGCAAGCTCCTTGGCACCAGCGAGGCCGCCGCGCGGCGCAGCGCGGCCGACGGCATCGCCGCCCTCCGCGACATCTACCAGCAGGAGAAAGCACCGTGATGATGACAGAACCCGACGCCAGCTTCCT
>WNEY01000748.1_pt1 | contig 21330 bp, 22 predicted proteins | sample 5400531 | NCBI WGS metagenome assembly WNEY01 (sample SAMN13153338, study PRJNA577476) | soil metagenome | isolation source: 200 cm saprolite under Douglas fir tree site 1 | place: USA:California | collected 2015-04-18
GGAGTGATCAACAAGATCAAGGTGATCAAGCGCCGCGCCTACGGACTGCCAAGCTTCGAGAGCTTCCGAACACGGGTCCTCGTAGCATGCGGCTGACGGGATCACGCGGTGCCCCCGCTCGATCGGCAAGAGCCCACTTACGTCACGGTGTCCGACACCCGGACGTGGCCCGCGGTGTCACGTCCAGAGGGATGATCGCGGCGTGGGCGTGCTCGAGCGACTCGACGAGCTCTATGCCATCGGCGGCGGCGTCGGAGCGAACCGTGTCGGGGGGACGGAGGGTGAAGACGACGCTCACGAGCTCGCGGCTCAGTGGATGGGGCAGGCGGGTCTCCAGGTCGAGGTCGACGCGGCGAGAAATCTCATCGGTCGCGCCGGCGCTGGAGGCGTCTGGACGGGCTCGCACCTCGACTCGGTCCCGCAGGGCGGGAAGTTCGACGGTGCGCTCGGCGTCGTGGCGGGGATCGAGGCGGTCGAGCGCGTCGGACAGGGAGCCGTGGTTGTTTTTCGGGACGAGGAGCGCGGGTGCGTGGGCAGCACGGCGTTCGTCCAGCGCGAGATCCTGCCGGACTCATTCCTCGAGGTGCATGTCGAGCAGGGGCCGGTTCTGGAACGGGCAGGGGCTCCGCTCGGGCTTGCCATGGGAATCGTCGGGATCGTGCGCGGCGAGCGTGTTTTCGAAGGGCGAGCCGGCCACGCAGGCACCGTGCCGATGGAAGGGCGGCTCGACGCGCTCGTCGCGGCCGCGGAGTACATCCTTCGGGTACGCGACCTCGCGGTTGCGATCGGCGGCACCGTGGCCACGGTCGGTCAGATCGACGTGGAGCCGGGCGCAGCCAACGTGATCCCGAGCCAAGTCCGCGTGTCGGTCGACGCACGGGCGCCCGATCGGGAGCGCCTCGACCGACTGGCCGCCGAGCTCGAGCTGGTGGCCGACTTCCGTCTCGAGCCGGTTCCCATGGCCGAGACACCGCTGGCTGCGCTGCGGGCGGAACTCGAGAGCCGCAGCCTTCCTATCGTCGAGCTCCCCTCCGGAGCCGGCCACGACGCGGCAATCCTCGCAGCGGCGGGGATCCCGACCGCCATGCTCTTCGTCCGCAGCCTGAACGGCGGGGTGAGCCATTCGCCGGACGAGCTGTCGAGCGCCGAGGACGTCGAGCTGGCGGTGGACGTCCTCGCCGGCGCGCTGACGAGCCTCGCGAACGAGTCCGACTAGGCGCCGCTCGCCTCCCCGGCCTATAGTCGCGAGCGGACGAACCCCGCACAGGAGAGAGGAGCACATGAAGAACGGAAAGCTCGCCTTGTCCCTCCTCGCGCTCGCCGGCGTCGCCGCGCTCGTCGTGGGTGTCTCGATCGGCTCGGCGAGGACGGGCAAGAAGTCTGACGTCTTCAAGGCGGCGTGGATCTACGTCGGACCGCACAACGACGGCGGCTGGTCGCAGGCGCACGACCAAGGCCGCCTCTACGTCCAGAACGCGCTCGGGTCGAACGTCGAGACGACGTTCAAGGAGAACGTCCCCGAGGGTCCGCAGACCTGCCAGGTGATCGAGAGCCTCGTCCGCGACGGCAACAAGATCATCTTTGCGACCTCGTTCGGTTTCCAGACCTGCATGGTGTCGGAGGCGAAGGCGCATCCGGACGTCAAGTTCGAGCAGGCGACGGGAACCGCGCAGTCGAATAATCTCGCCGAGTACTTCGGCGCCGGTGAAGACGCCATCTACCTATCCGGGATGGCGGGGGGCGCCGCGACGAAGAAAGGCGTCATCGGCTACGTCGTCCCGTTCGCCATTCCCGAGGTGATCCGGCACGCCAACGCCTTCGCGCTGGGGGCGCAAGCGACGCATCCGGGAGTCAAGGTCCGGCTGATCTGGACGAACTCCTGGTTCGCGCCAGACAAGGAGAAGAAGGCGGCGGAGAATCTCGTCGCCGCGGGCTCGGACGTTCTCGGCCAGAACGTCGACAGCCCTGCCGCCGGGCAGTACGCAGAGTCGAAAGGCGTCCCCTGGGTGGGCTACGACTCCGATGCGCGCAAGTTCGCCCCGAAGCAGTGGCTGACGGCGGCGATCTACAACTGGGGGCCGTATTACCTGCGCAAGACCCGGGCCGCCATGAACGGCAACTGGAAGAGCAACTTCTACTATGGCAGCATCAAGGACGGCTTCACCGACATCGCTCCGTATGGGCCGAAGGTGAGGGCGAAGACGAAAGCGGCGATCGCCGCGAAGAAAGCGGCTCTGAAGAAAGGGACGTTCTACGAGTTCACAGGTCCGCTGTACGACCAGAAAGGGAAGCTGCGCATCCCGAAGGGGAAGCGGATGTCCGTGAAGGATCTCTACGCGATGAACTGGCTCGTCAAAGGCGTGGTCGGCAGCGCCAAGGGCTAACTGGGTGGGCGGGGAGGTCCAGGCTTCCTCGCCCTCCTCTCCTGCCATGGGAATGGCCGTTGCGCTGCGGGGGATCACGAAGCGTTTCCCCGGGGTCGTCGCGAATGACCGCGTGGACTTCGAGGCCGCGGAGGGCGAGGTGCACGCACTCCTGGGCGAGAACGGCGCCGGGAAGACGACGCTCTCGAACATCCTCACGGGCCTCTACCGCCCGGACGAGGGCGAGATCGTCCTGTTCGGCGAGCGTGCGGAGTTCCACTCGCCGCGCGCCGCGCTCGACGCTGGGATCGCGATGGTGCACCAACACTTCCGGCTCGTCGAGCCGTTCACCGTCGCCGAGAACATCGCACTCGGCGACCACCGCCACGAGGGACGGTCGTTCCGGCTCAACCGGCGCGCGATCGAGCGGCACGTGTCTTCGCTGGTTGAGCGGTACGGCCTCAAGATCGACCCACGCGCTCGTATCTGGCAGCTATCGGTCGGCGAGCAACAGCGGGTTGAGATTCTCAAGGCGCTCTATCTTGAGGCCCGCATCCTCATCCTCGACGAACCGACGGCGGTGCTGACCCCACAGGAGTCAGCGGCCCTCTTCCAGACGCTCCGCGCGATGGCCGCGGAGGGCCGGACGATCGTCTTCATCTCACACAAGCTGAACGAGGTCATGGCGGTCGCCGACCGCGTGACCGTCCTGCGCGGTGGACGCTCCGTGGCAATGCTCTCGACTGCCGAGACGACACCGCAGTTGCTTTCCGCCCTCATGGTCGGGCGCGAGGTGGCGGGGCCAGAGCGCGTGCTCCGCGAGGCGGAGCCCGGCGAGCCGGTGCTCGAGCTCGCCGGCGTCTGCGCCGACGGAGACCGCGGGGCCCCGGCGCTCAACGACGTGTCCCTCTCTGTCCGCGCCGGCGAGATCGTCGCCGTCGCGGGCGTGGCCGGGAACGGCCAGCGCGAGCTGGCCGAGGCGATCAGCGGCATACGCCCGCCGACGGCTGGAGCGATCCGTGTCGCAGGCAGGGAACTGCGCGCGGGCGACACCCGTGCGGCGATCGGCGCCGGCGTTGCGCATGTCCCGGAGGACCGGCTCGGCACCGGACTCGCCCCGAGCCTCAGTATCGCCTCGAATGTCGTGCTCAAGTCCTACCGCGGACCGGACGCCTCGCGCGGCCCACTCCTACGCTGGAGCGCGATCCGCCGCTTCGCGGAGGACCTCATCCACCGCTACGACGTGCATGCGGCCGGACCGCAGACGCCGGCGCGCCAGCTCTCGGGCGGCAACATCCAGAAGGTCGTGCTCGCGCGGGAGTTCTCGGGGAAGCCGCGGGTCCTCGTCGCCGCCTCTCCCACGCGCGGCCTCGACGTCGGCGCGGTCGAGACAGTGCACGCCTACCTGCGCGACGCCGCCTCGAAGGGCGTCGGAATCCTGGTGATCAGCGAAGACCTCGACGAGATCCTCGTGCTCGCGGACCGCATCGCTGTCATCTACGAGGGCCGGATCGTGGGCGAGCTCGACGGCCGCCGCGGGGACAAGCAGGAGATCGGCTTCCTGATGGCCGGAGGGAAGCGCGCGTGATCCGTATCGAGAGACGCCTGCAGCAGCCGCGTTGGCTTTCGGTCGCCGTGCCGCTGCTGTCGGTTGGGTTCGCGTTTGGGGTCATCACCCTCGTCCTCGTCGCGACCGGCCACGACCCCGGGCATACCTACGAGAAGCTCTTCAAGTCGGCGTTCATCGATCACGGCACGCTCTCGGCGACCCTCGTGTCGGCAACTCCGCTGGCGTTTACCGGACTCGCGGCCGCGGCCGCGTTCCGCATGAACCTCTTCAACATCGGTGCGGAGGGACAGCTGTACTTCGGGGTCGTCGGCGCCGTCGCTGCGGCGCTCCTGCTCTCGGGTGCGGCCGGTCCTCTCGAGATCGCGGCGATGTGCGTCGCGGGCGCTGCGTTCGGCGCGGCGTGGGCGCTGATTCCGGGCGTCCTCCGAGCCTTCGGACGGACGAACGAGATCATCACCTCGCTAATGCTCAACTACGTCGCCGGCCTGATCATCAATTTTCTTATCTTCGACAGCCACTCGTATTGGCGGGACACCAAGTCCCCGAGCGCGGCGGTGTTCCCGCAGGGGCAGGCGATCCCGGGTCCAGCGACGTGGCCGTTCGCGTCGCTGACACACGCTGCCGGCGGCGTGCTCCTGCCGCTCGGCTTCATGATTGCCGCCGGTGTCGCCGTGCTTCTGTGGGCGCTCTACCGCCACACGCGCTTCGGCTTCGAGGTACAGGTGATCGGCGACTCGCCGCGTGCAGCGCAGTACGCCGGCATGCGCACCCGGCGGAAGATCCTCGCCGTGATGGCGCTCTCGGGCGCGATCGCCGGCCTCGGGGGTGCAGCCCAGGCGGGGAACTTCGATCACCTGCTGGACCCGCGCGGGCTACAGCAGTCGAACTTTGGCTACACCGGAATCGTCGTCGCCGCTTTGGCGCGCTACAACCCGTTCACGGTCGTTGTCATCGCCCTCGTGCTAGGTGGGCTGAGGAACGCAGGATTCGCGCTCCAGGGCGCGGACTTCCCGTCCGGCCTCGTCGGCGTGATGCAGGGCATCTTCCTCTTCTCCGTGCTCGGAGGGGAGCTCCTGATCCGCTATCGGGTCCGCGTCGGCCGCGAGGCGCACGCCGTCCCCGTTCCGGAGCCGGCGCCGTGAACAACAGCATCGGTGTCGTCATCGCGGCCTCGGCTGTTCTCTATGGGACTCCGCTGCTCTACGCTGCGCTCGGCGAACTGCTCGCGGAGCGCTCAGGCGTTCTCAACCTCGGCGTGCAGGGGATGATGCTGGTCGGCGCCGCGATGGGCTTCTGGACGGTCCAGCGCTTTCACGTCGGGGCGGGTCCGGCGCTCGCGGCGGCGGTCGGCATGGCGGCGGTTGCGGGGGCCGCGATGGCGTTGATCCACGGCTTCCTGGTGATCACCTTGCGGGCGAGCCAGATCGTCTCGGGTCTCGCCCTGACGATCTTCGCCGGGGCTGCGGGCCTCTCGTCCTACCTCGGGAACAACCTGAGCCTCGCCGACAACCCGGCTCGGCATCACTTCGAGTCCGTTTTCCCGAAGACGGTGCAGAACTGGAGTGTGGTCGGGCCGATTCTCTTCGGCCAGAACATTCTCGTGTACGTCTCGTGGGTCTGCGTCCTCGCGGTCGGGCTCTACCTCGCGCGGACGAGGCCGGGGCTGAACGTTCGCGCGGTCGGCGAGTCGCCCGCCGCGGCCGATGCGACGGGGATCAACGTCGTCGCCTATCGCTACGCGCACGTGCTGGCAGGCGGGGCGTTCGCGGGAATCGGCGGCGCCTGCTTCAGTCTGGCGATCACGCCGCAGTGGGTACCCGGGGACGAGATGATCGAGGGCGGCGCAGGTTGGATCGCGATCGCACTCGTCATCTTCGCCTTCTGGCGCCCGGATCTGCTGCTCGTCGGCGCCTATCTCTTCGGCGCCTTTGCGGCGTTGCCGTTCACGCTGCAGGCGCGCGGCGTGACGATTACGCCGGAGCTGTTCCAGTCGCTTCCGTACGTGATGACGGTCGTCGTGCTCGTCGTCGTGTCATCGCGGGTGGCGCGCTTCCGCTTCGGGGCGCCTGCCGCGCTCGGGCTGCCCTACATTCGCGAAGAGCGCTAAGGCGGGTCGAAGAAGGGGTAGGCACTGCGGCTCTCGAGACAGTCCGCCGCGTAAAGCGCGACGCCGACGTCGCCGGTCCAGAGCGAGTAGCGACCGCGCCCGCGTTGCGCACGCAGGCGCTTCACCTGGTCGAGTGCGTGCACGGCGAATCGGCGCGCGCGCTCGAGCCACTCCTCGTCGCCGGTGCGGGCGAAGGTCTTGAGGAAGGCATAGCCGTTCCCCGCGGTGCCGTGGCAGATGCACGGGCCCTTGTCCAGATTCGGCGGGCCCGTGCGCCACGCGAGCTCGGCGCCGGCGAGCAGGAGCTCTTCGTCGAGATACTCGCCGGCGGCGATCACGATTCCCGGGCTGCCGGCGCACCACTGGACGCGGATCTGTCCGTCGGGTCCCTCCAGCCGGGGACGGTCGCGGGGTGGCCAGTTCGCCACGCCGTCCTCGAACACGGCCGTCCGAGCCAAGACAGCGGCCGTGTCGCGCACGAGTGTGTCGCGGCGTCTCTGGTCGAGCAGCGGGAGAAGCACCTGGACGTTTCCGACCAGTCCGTGAGGCGGGGTGAGGCTGCGGAACTCCTGCCCGTACAGCCGCTGGACCCAGAAACCGTCCGCGTCCCGTCGCGACCAGAGCGCGTCGGCGCTCTCGTTCCACGCATCGCGCCAGCGCTCGTCCCCCGTCCACTCGAGCATCATCCGCGCGGCGACCAGCGTTCCCGGCGACCCCCACATCACCTCCTCCGCCTCGTTGTCGCGGTTCGCGTGCACGAGCGCGAGCAGGTCGTCGGCGAGCTCGTCGTTCGGCCCGAGCCGCCAGGCGACGAGGAGAATCCCCGTCTCGCCGGTCAGGAGCGCCGATCGCCGCCCGGCAGGGAGCTTCATCCCCCGCATGAAGTCCGGTCTGGCGCGGAACAACTCGACGTTACGCGTCGCGAGGTCGGCGAGGTCCAGCTTCGTCTGCGCGTGTCCGCGCCTGCGGAGCTCGTCGAGCGCCCAGAGCACACCGGCTGTGCCCACGTAGAGGTTCTTCATCGGGCTGGTGCCGTGCCAGCCGTCCCAGTCGTGGGCCTGCCAGAACAGCTTGGGCCCGCGCAAAGCCGCGTCCGTGTCCGCGACGATGTCGCGGATCGCCGCGCGGACGCGACCCTCGTCCCACGGCGCGTCGACGAGCGGCTCGAATGCCTCCTGCCGGAACAGCATCACCCGATTTCGCGGAACGAGATCTCCTGCGCGCCCTCCCAGAGACATTTTGTGCCCAAGTCGCGCAGGCGCTCGCCGCCCTCGATGACGGTGGCGAAATGGTTGCCGGCGAGAGGACCCGCCTTCGAAGCGAACGCCACGTGCCCGTACGGGAACAGCAGTTCCGTCTCGCTGACACCGCCCGGATAAAGCAGGATCTCTCCCGGGTTCGGAAAGCGGGTGGCGTTCTCGGGTCCGATCCCGACGTCGAGATCGCCGAAGGGGATCCACGTCGACTCGCCGCTCCAGCGCACGTGGATGATGCGGCTGTCGAGCGGGAGCATCCGACGGAACGCGGCGACCGTCTGCGGCGCCTCTTCTTCTAGGCGCGCCATGAAGCGGAATTCCCCGGCGGTGATCTCAAGGCTCATCTTGGGATCTTCGCTCCCTGGGCGATCCAGCGTCCGAGGAGGTCGCGCTCCGCCTGGGTCATGCCCGTGACGTTTCCGATCGGCATCGCTTTCGTCCGCACGGCCTGCTGTTCGATCCCGTCCACTTGCGCCTTGATCTCGGCCGGTGTGTCGAGCTTCACACCGCGTGGTGCCTTGTCCACCTGCGTCGGGTGCTCGGAGTGACAGGCGGCGCAGCGGTCTCCGACGATCCGCGCCACTCGGGCGAAGGGCACCGGCGGCGACCCCGCGGCGGACTCGGTCTGCGGGCGGATCGCGATCGCGAGCGCAGCGATCGCGAGCGCAGCCGTCACCGGGATCGCCCAGACCGTCCGCCCCGCGTGACGCAGGTTGAAGAAGTGCCGCACCCACGCGCCGATCACCAGCAGCACGACCAGGATCAGCCACGCGTAGCTGTGCCCGTACGTGCTCGGGAAGTGGTTCGAGATCATCGTGAAGACGACCGGCAGCGTCAGGTAGTTGTTGTGCACGGAGCGCAGCTTCGCCCGTTCGTTCGCCGCCGGATCCGGCTCGCGCCCCGCCTTCTTCGCGCGTACCAGCTCCCAGTGCGCGGGAATGATCACGAAGAAGACGTTGCCGACCATCATCGTTCCGAGCATCGCGCCGATCTGGATGTAGACCGCGCGGCCGCTGAAGAGGTGACCGGTGCCCCACGCGGCGACCGTGACGAGTGCCAGCAACCCCGCGGCGAGCACGAGCGGTCTCGGCCCGAGCAACCGGCAGAGCGCGTCGTAGACGAGCCACGCCGCGGCGAGCAGCGCGACGCTGATCGCGATCGCCTCGCCGGTCGACAGGTCGGCCACGCCCCTGTCGATCAGATACGTGTCCGCGTTGACGTAGTAGAGGACGATCATGAGCGCGAAGCCGCTCAGCCACGTCGTGTAGGCCTCCCACTTGAACCAGAGCAGCGGTTCCGGGAGCGTGCGCGGGGCGATCCGGTACTTCTGGACGTGGTAGAAGCCGCCGCCGTGGATCTCCCAGGCCTCGCCGCCGACGCCTTCCTCGGTGTCGCGTTCGTCCTTCGGCGGGCGTAAATGGTTGTCGAGCGCGATGAAGTAGAACGACGAGCCGATCCAGACAATCCCCGCGATGACGTGTAGCCAGCGCGTGAGCAGGTTGAGCCACTCGGTAACGTACGGGTCGACCGCTAGGAGCGACGCCATCGGTCCTCGGCGATCGCAACGAGTTCTTCCAGGGCCGTGTCCAGCTCCTCCTCACGCGAGCGCTCGATGCGTTCGCGCAGGACGTCGAGGATCTCCGCCTTCGTGCGCCGGTTGACGAACACGACGAAGCGGAAGCCGAACTTCTCCTCGTAGACCTGGTTCTGGTAGGCGAGCTCGGTCAGAACGGCAGGATCGCCGCCCGCTCCCTGCTCTGCCGCGGAGCGTGACGACAGCGCGGTCGCTCCGATCGCCGGGTGCGCGTTCAGCGCCTCGAGCTTCTCCCCTTCGCTCAGCTCTGCGATCACCTCGCGTGCCGAGCCCAGTGGATCCTCACGCTCGGCGAGCTTCTCCACGAGCCGCGTGCGGCCTTCGAAGAGCTCCGAGAGCTCTTCGACGCTTAGCTTCCGCGGTAGGTCGTGCACGCGTAGGACGAGAGGAGCAGCGGGACGTGGTAGTGGCCGTCCTCGAGCGCGACCTCGATCCCGATCCCCCGGAAGAACGGCGACTGCGGGCGGAAGAGAAGCCGGTAGACCCCCGGCTCGAGCTCCGAGGCGAGCTCGGCGATGCGGCCGTCCGCGTCGGTCTCGCCTGCCGTGACGAGCTCGTCGCGCCAGAGCTCGACGCGGACACCGCTCGCCGGACGGCCGCGCTCGACGTCGAGGACGTGGGTGGAGATGGAAGCGCTCATGCCGCGAATCTTTCCGCTTGGCGGCGCTGCTCGCGAGCAATCTCCTCCTCGTTCGCGCGGACGAGGCGTCTGTCGCGGACGACCTCTTCGCCCGCGACGTAGAGGCGATCCACGCGGTGCGGGCCCGAGAGCACGAGCCCTGCAACCTGGTCGGAGGCGCCGCCGAGCTCGAGCGCGTCGGTGCGCCAGACCGCGAGGTCGGCGCGTTTGCCCGGCGAGAGCTCGCCGATGTCGTCCCGACCGAGCACGGCCGCTCCGCCGCGTGTGCCGAGCCGGAGCGCGTCCCGCGCCGTTAGCGCCTTTGGACCGCCTCGCGCCCGCGCGACGAGCAGCGCCTGCTTGACCTCGAGGAGGAGGTCGCCGCGCTCGTTCGACGCCGAACCGTCGACGCCCAGCCCCACGCGGACGCCGCTGTCGAGCAGCTCCCGCACCGGCGCGATTCCTGCCCCGAGGCGCATGTTCGAGGTCGGACAATGTGCGACGCCGACGTCGCCCGATCCGAGCTTCGACACGTCCCGGTCCGACAAGTGGACGCAGTGTGCGCACCACACGTCCTCCGCAAGCCACCCGAGCTCCTCGAGGTACTCCACCGGCGTGCAACCGTAGAGCTCCCGGCAGTACTCCTCCTCCTCGGCCGTCTCGGCGAGATGCGTGTGCAGCCGAAGCCCCAGCCGGCGCGCGAGCTCCGCGGATTCCCTCATCAGCTCGCGCGTGACCGAGAACGGAGAGCAGGGGGCGACCGCGATCTCGACGTGCGCGCCGTCCGCCAGACCCGCCGCCTGTTCCGTCGCCGCCAGCACGTCGTCGCGTTTCTCGACGATCGCGTCGGGCGGCAGGCCTCCGTGGGACTCACCGAGATCCATCGAGCCGCGCGACGCGACGATGCGCACGCCGAGCTCGCGCGCTGCGCGGATCTCGGCCTCGAGCAAGCCGGCGACGCCGGGCGGGAAGAGGTAGTGGTGGTCGAAGACGGTCGTGCAGCCGGAGAGCGCCAGCTCGGCGAGGCCCGCGCGGGCGGCCGCGTATTCGGCCTCGTCGTCGATCGCAGACCAGACGGGATAGAGCGCCTTGAGCCACCCGAAGAGGTTCTCGTCCTGCGCGCGTGCGCGCGTGAGGTTCTGCCAGAGATGGTGGTGGATGTTCACGAGCCCGGGCGTGACAACGGCGCCGCCGAGGTCCTGCACGTCATCTGCCTCCGGCGCCGGCTCCGACCCAACCCGCTGAACGAAACCTTCGTCGACCAGGATCCACCCGCCCTCGTGCTCGGTGCCCTCGTCGTCCATCGTCACGACGTGCGCGTTCACGAACAGCGTCTTCACAGGTGCAGGGGGACGAGCTCGAAGCGGTCGACGTCGACGAGGCCGCGGTCGGTGATCTTCAGGCTCGGGATCACGGAGAGCCCGAGGAACGAAAGCGTGAGGAACGGTGTCGCGCCCGACCACCCGAGCTCGCGGGCGGCGTCGTTGCACGCGAGGCTCCCTTCGATCACCTCTGCGAGTGGCCCGTCTGCGAGCAGTCCGGCGACCGGGAGCGGCAGCTCGGCGGTGATCGCATCCCCGTCGATCACGACGATGCCGCCGCCGAGCTCGCCCAGCCGCTGTACGGCGCGGGCCATGTCCGAATCGTCCATTCCGACGACCACGATGTTGTGCGCGTCGTGCGCGACGGTCGAAGCCAGCGCTCCGCGCTGCAGGCCGGCCCCTCGGACGAAGCCGAGGCCGATGCGACCCGTTCCCAGGTGGCGTTCGATCACGGCGATCTTGGCGAGGTCCCTCCCCGCGTCTGCGACTGCCGCGCCGTTAACGGTCGCCGGCTCTTCGACCAGCGCCTCGGTGACGACCTGGTCGGGGACGAGGCCGATCACACGCGCCTTGCCGCTCGTCCACGGAATGAGGAAGTCGCTCTCGGCGACGGGCAGATTGCGCACCGAGTGCTTGACCCACTCCGGCACGTCCGGGTGCGGGAACTCCGCCACGGGCCGGCCCGACTTCAGTACGACCTCCGGCTGGAACCGCTGCAGGTCGGGGAGGACGAGCATGTCCGCCTGGTAACCGGGCGCAATCGCGCCGAGATGCCAGAGCCGGTGCCACATAGCGGGGTTGATCGTTGCGAGCACGACCGCGTCCTCCGGCGCGATCCCGGCTGCGACGGCCTCGCGGACCATGTCGTTGATGTGGCCGTTCTCGGCGATGTCCTCCGGGTCCCGGTCGTCCGTGCAGAACGCGATCCGGCTCGTCCCGAACTCCTGCACGAGCGGGAGCAGGGCGTGCAGGTTCCGCGCCATCGAGGCCTCGCGGATCAGTAACCACATGCCGCTACGCAGCCGCTCGCGTCCCTCTTCCACGGTCAGCGCCTCGTGATCCGAGCGGATCCCCGCGGCGACGTACGCATTCAGCTCCTTGCCGAGCACGCCGGGCGCATGCCCGTCGACGTGGACGCCTGTTGCAAGACGGAGCTTCTCTAGCTCGCTCGCGTCGGCGTTGATGACGCCGGGGAAGTTCATCATCTCCGCGAGACCGAGCACACGCCTACGCCGGAGAAGGCTCTCGAGGTCGCCTGCCAGCAGCGGCCGCCTTGGGGACTCGAAGGTGGAGGCCGGGATGCACGACGAGGCCATGAAGTAGAAGTCGAGCGGCAGGCCCTCGCACGCGTCGAGCAGCCAGTGGACGCCGTCCGTGCCGAGGACGTTGGCGAGCTCGTGCGGATCGAGGACGACGGCCGTCGTCCCGAGCGGCAGCACGAGTCGCGCGAACTCGTCGGGCAGGAGCTTCGTCGATTCGAGGTGCATGTGCGCGTCGATGAACCCCGGGACGACGTAGCGATCCGAGGCATCGACGACCTCTCGGCCCTCGTACTCGCCGAGTCCGGCGACCCAGCCGTCCGCGACCGCGACGTCGACATCGAGCCACTCGCGCGTGAAGACGGACAGGACGCGGCCGCCGCGCACGACGACGTCGGCCGGCTCGTCGCCGCGAGCAACGGCGAGGCGTCGGGCGAGATCCTCCATGCAGGGAAGCTACTACCCTTGGAGCTGTGGACGTGCTCAGTCCTCGCACGCTTGCAGAGGCACTGCGCCTCAAGTCCGAGTTCCCGCACGCCGTCCCCATCCAGGGCGGCACGGATGTCATGGTGGAGCTGAACTTCGACCGTGCGCGGCCGGAGGCGCTGCTGAATCTCAACGAGGTCGAAGAGCTCCGTGGCTGGCGCCGGCAGAACGGCACACTCTGGCTCGGGGCCGGGCTGACGTACGCCGAGGCGATGGAGGCGCCGCTCGCAGAGCTGCTTCCCGCCTTGGCTGAAGCGTCCCGCACCGTCGGAGGGCCGCAGATTCGGAACCGCGGCACCATCGGGGGCAACCTCGGCACCGCGTCTCCCGCCGGCGACGCGCTGCCGCCGCTGCTCGTGTCCGCGGCCGAGGTGAAGCTCGCGAGCGTGCGCGGCGAGCGGTCCGTGCCGTTGGAAGAGTTCGTCGTCGGGCCGAAGCGGAACCTTCTCGCAGAGGACGAGTTGATCGTCGGCGTTTCGGTCGACGCTGGCGAAGGCCGGGAGACGTTCCTGAAGGTCGGTCCGCGCAACGCGATGGTGATCGCCGTCGTCTCGCTCGCGGTGCGCGTCGACAGGGAGCTGCGGGCGGCGTTCGGCTCGGCGGGTCCGGTTCCGCTGCTTGTCCGCGCCGCCCTCGACGAGGCGGACTCGTTCTCCGACCGAGTGGCGGAAGCGGCGACGCCGATCGACGACGTGCGCGGGACGGCGGACTACCGCCGCCACGCGTTGCGGATCCTCACGAAGCGCGCGCTGGATCGGTGTCTCGCATGAGGGTCGAGTTGCGCGTTAACGGTGAGTCATGCGAGGCGGACGTGTGGGAAGGCGAGAGCCTGCTGTTCGCGCTGCGCGAGCGGCTCGGCTTCCCGGGGTCGAAGAACGCGTGCGAGCAAGGCGAGTGCGGATCGTGCTCCGTGCTGCTCGACGGGAAGCTCGTGTGCTCGTGCCTCGTGCTCGCCGCACAGGCGGAGGGACACGAGGTCGTAACGGTCGAAGGCCTCGCCGAGGACGGACGCTTGCACCGCGTCCAGGAGGCGTTCGTCGCGGCCGGCGCCGTACAGTGCGGCTTCTGTACGCCGGGACTCGTGGTCGCGACGGCCGACCTGCTCCAGCGAAACGCGTACCCGAGCGACGACGAGATCCGCGAGGCGCTGTCCGGCAACCTTTGCCGCTGCACGGGCTACACGAAGATCTTTGACGCCGTGCGGCTGGCCGCATCAATGTGAGCGAGACGACCGTCCCGAAGCTCGAGCTCGGGCGCGTCGGCGAGATCGTCCCGCGCGCCGACGGGATTCCGAAGGTCACGGGAGAGTTCGCGTACTCGAGCGACCTCTCCGCCGTCGGGATGCTGTGGGGCCACACTCTGAGGAGCCCGCACGCGCACGCGCGCATCGTCTCGATCGACGTCTCCGCCGCGCTGACGATGCCCGGTGTGCATGCGGTGCTCACGCACGAGGACGTTCCCGGGGAGAAGCGGTACGGGTTGGAGTTTCCCGACCAGCCGGTGCTCACGTCCGACCGCGTGCGTTACTTCGGTGAACCGGTGGCCCTCGTTGCGGCCGAGCATCCGGAGCAGGCGCGCCGCGCCGCCGAGCGCATCCGCATCGAGTACGAGCCGTTCGAGCCGGTTGTGGATCCGGAGCGCGCGACGGAACAGGAGCCGCTCCATCCGGACCGTCCCACGATGGGCCACGGCTACCGCGACGACCCGCGGCCGAACGTCGTCCGTTCGATCGTCATCCGGCACGGCGATCCGGATGCGCAGGGCGACGTGACCGTGTCGGGCGTGTACGAGGTCGGAATCCAGGATCAGGCCTTCCTCGGCCCGGAGTCGGGGCTGGCGGTCCCCGATGGAGAGGGCGGCGTCGATGTCTACGTCGCGACGCAGTGGTTGCACGTCGACCGCGACCAGGTGGCGCCGTGCCTTGGGCTCGAGCCTGAGCAAGTGCGCATTCACCTTGCCGGTGTCGGCGGCGCGTTCGGCGGGCGAGAGGACCTGTCGATGCAGATTCACGGCGCGATGCTTGCGCTGCATACGAACCGGCCGGTGAAGATCGTTTACAGCCGCGAGGAGTCGTTCGTCGGCCACATCCACCGCCACCCGGCGAAGATCTGGGCCGAGCACCGCGCGACCCGCGACGGAAAGCTCGTGAACGTCCGCGTGCGCATCCTGCTGGACGGCGGAGCGTACGCCTCCAGCTCGACCGCGGTCACGTCGAACGCGGCTTCGTTCGCGTGCGGGCCGTACGCGGTCGACAACGCCCTGATCGAGAGCCTCTGCGTCTACACGAACAACCCACCGTGCGGGGCGATGCGCGGCTTCGGCGCAGTGCAGGTCTGCTTCGCGCACGAGGCGCAGATGGACAAGCTCGCCGCTGCGCTCGACATCGACCCGATCGAGCTGCGGCTCCTGAACGCGCTCGGGCCCGGCGGCTCGCTGCCGACCGGCCAGAAGATCACGGGGACGCTGCCGGTCGCCGAGGTGATCCGGCGTGCCGCCGAGCTGCCCCTCCCCGGGCCCGAGGAGCTGCCGCGCGACCCGATCCGGCTGCCCGGCGGCTCCGGCAACACGACACGCGGCGAGGGAGTCAAGCGCGGCGTCGGCTTCGCCGTCGGCTTCAAGAACATCGGCTACTCGGAGGGCTTCGACGACTACACCGCCGCCCGCGTGCGCCTGTTCGCGGACGGGAGCGCCGAGGTGCACTGTGCCGCCGCCGAGGTGGGCCAGGGGGTCGAGAACGTCATCCTGCAGGTTGCGCGCACGGAACTCGGGATTGACGACGTTGTGCTCGCCCCGCACACGACTGCGACTGTCGACTCGGCCGGCTCCGCGTCCGCGTCGCGTATGACCTGGATGGCGTCGGGCGCCGTCCGAGACGCCTGCCGCGTCGCACTCGAGGAGCGCGAACGCACGGGCGCCGATGTCGATGTCGAGCGCATCTACCGCCACCCGCGCACGACACCGCTCGATCCCGAGACGGGCCAGATCACCGGCGAGCGAACGCACGTCGCCTACGCGTGCGCCGCGATGCGCGTCGTCGCTGAGGTCGACGTCGAGCTCGGACTGACGCGTGTCGTGTGGATCGGCACCGCGCAGGACGTCGGCAAAGCGGTGAACCCGCAGGCCGTCACCGGCCAGATCGAAGGCGGGACGGCCCAGGGGCTCGGGCTCGCACTGATGGAGGAGATCCAGACCCGCGACGGGTTGATCACGAACGCGAGCTTCACCGACTACCTGATCCCGACCACACTCGACATGCCGCCTGTCGTGTCTGAGCTGATCGAGGAGCCCGAGCCCGACGCTCCCTACGGCGTGAAGGGCGTCGGCGAGCCGCCGACCGTCGTCTCGACGGCAGCCGTGGTTGCCGCGCTCCGCGCCGCGACGGGCCGCGAGCTCAGCCGCGTCCCTGTCCGGCCAGACGACATCGTCGGGCTCTGAGCGTTAGTCCGTTCGATCCGACTTAGTGGCTCAGAGCCACTAAGTCGCAGATCGGGGCAATCCTTGGCCGCAACACGCACCGCGGCCGCAAACTGACTTTGTGGCTCAGAGCCACTAGCATAGGAAATGACCGGCCCGGCTCGATCTCTTGGTCGGCCGACGACTGGCCCGTCAGCCACGCTTGTAGAGCGAGAGGCTCGGCGCCTGCACCGAGGAGCACGAGACCGAGCACGCGCATCCACCCGATCGCGATCCGGTCGAACCCGAACCAGCCGAAGCGGTTCCGCTTCGCGACCAGCAGCGCCGCGAATCCGAGGATCACCGCCACGCTTCCCGAGAAGGCGAGCGCGGGGGAGATTCCCTCGCGCTCGCCCAACTCACCCATCACCGCGGCCTGAACCGCTCCTGCGAGACCAGCCGCGACTGCGACCGCTGTCACGCGTCCCGAGGCACCGCTTGCGGTGCCGCCTTCAGGGGGCGCGGGCTTCGCTCGCGCACCCGTCTGAAATGATCGGTCGACCCAATCGAACCGATCACGAAACCGCGGGCGGCGGAACTGACTCGTCGCTCTGGAAGAAGCTGAAGGAGTTGCCCTCCGTGTCCTTGCAGCCCGCGTGCCAGCCCACAGCTGGGATCGGGTGCTTCTCGCCGGCCTCGCCACCGAGCTCCCGCACCTTCGCGAGATCGGCGTCGATGTCGTCGCTCCCGTAGTAGACGACGGGCCCCTTTGCGCCGTCACCCGGGAAGACGGCACCGCCTTGGTCCCCTTCCTGGAACATCCGGTAGTCGACGCCCGGCATTCCCGCGTCCTGGATCGACCAGCCGCCGACGCCCTCCCAGAACTTCTGCGCACGGTCCACGTCCTGAGCGGGAAATTCGACGTGCACGACCTTCTTGCCCATATCGAATCCTCCTTTCATTGGTGAAGCTATACGCTCACGCCTCTACGAGCGAAGGGGAGGCGATGGTTCGCGCGATCGTGCTGTACGACGAGGAGCCGGACGCGGCTCGCTACGAGCAACACGTGGAGCTCTGCCGCAAGGTGCCCGGCGGGACGTTCCGCCACGGGCGCGTGTTCGGCGCGCCTATGGGCGAGCCGGCGCATCGCTACTACGCCGAGTGGGAGTGGCCCGACATGGAAGCGTTCAAGGCGGCTGCGCGCAGCGAGGAGTTCATGGCGACCGGCAAGGACGCGATGGAGATGGGCGGCCGTTTCACCGTGATGTTCGCTGACGTTGGCTGAGCCGACGCACCCGCGTCCGCGCGCGCCAGACGAGCTCGGCTTCGAAGCGATCGTCTACGAGAAGGCGCCTCCGCGCGCCACGATCACGCTCAACCGGCCTGAGGTCCTGAACGCGTTCGACTTCCGGATGCTGCGCGAGCTTTCCCGCGCGTGCGAAGACGCGTCGTGGGACGACGAGATTCGAGTCGTCGTCCTCACCGGCGCCGGGCGCGCGTTCTGCGTCGGCGCCGACCTCAAGTCCTGGTCGGCCGATTACCTGGGAAATCCCAAGGAGTACTGGAAGTGGTTCGGCGCGTTCAAGGACGCGCACGACAAGCTGCGGGAGATCGGGAAGCCGACACTCGCCCGCGTGAACGGGATCGCGGTCGGCGGCGGGAACGAGCTGCAGATGGCGTGCGACCTCGCGGTCATGGTCGACGACGCGTTCATCCGCCACGTCGGGCTCGAGCACGGCTCGGTTCCGGCCGGCGGTGCGACGCAATGGCTACCGATATTCGTAGGTGACCGTCGCGCGCGGGAGATCATCCTGATGTGCGAGGAGATCCCGGCGCGACAGGCTGCGGAGTGGGGTCTCGTCAACTGGGCCGTTCCGGCGGGCGAGCTCGATGCAAGGGTCGACCAGATCGTCGAGAAGCTCGCGTCGAAGCTCCCGCAGACCACGCGGTACGCGAAGCAGCAGCTCAACTTCTGGCGCGACCTCTCGTGGCACGAGACCGTCAACCACGCGCGCGACTGGCTCGCGCTCTCGATGCTCGGCGACGAGGCACAGGAGGCGGTGAAGGCATTCCTGAATCGCTCGTCCTAGTCGAGCGCGACGACCCGATCGCGGTCGTCCTGCTCAACCGTCCGCAGATGTTGAACGCGCTCTCGGACGAGCTGATGGAGGAGCTCGTCTCGGAGCTGCAGCGCCTCGACCAGGAAGACGCCGTGCGTTGCATCGTGCTCGGCGGCTCAACGCGCGCCTTCGCCGCCGGCGCCGATATCGGCGAGCTGGCGCGCAGCTCCCCGATCGAGCTGTACTACGCGCGCCGTGTCGAGCGCTGGGACGCAATTCGCAACCTCTGGACGCCCCTTGTCGCCGCGGTCTCGGGCTACTGCCTTGGCGGCGGCTGCGAGCTGGCGATGTCCTGCGACCTGATCGTCGCCTCCGAGACGGCGCGCTTCGGTCAGCCCGAGACCTCACTCGGGATCATCCCCGGTGCGGGCGGTACGCAGCGCCTCACGCGTGCGGTCGGGAAGGCCCTGGCGATGGACGTGATCCTCAGCGGCCGGATGCTGTCCGCCGAGGAGGCGCATGCGGCCGGTCTCGTCGCGCGAGTCGTCGCGCGCGAGGCATGGCTGGAGGAGGCCAAGCGCGTCGCTCGTGACATCGCGTCGAAGGGCCCTGTCGCCACGCGGCTCGCGAAGGAGGCGGTGGATCAGGCCTACGAGTCGACGCTCCAGCTCGGCCTCGAGTACGAGCGGCGGGCGCTCTACCTCGCCTTCGCGTCCGAGGACGCGAAGGAGGGGCTGACGGCGTTCACCGAGAAGCGGAAACCGGACTTCAGAGGGCGCTGAGTAATGGTTCGAGAGTGGTCGCGTGGCGCGTTCGGATTGAACGGACGAGTGGGCGGAGCCCACTCGTCCTCCAAAACGGCATCGCAAGCGACGCCGTAGGCGGGCCGCTGAGCGCGTTTCAACGCCCATGACGGCGCTCTCGCGCTTCCTCGAGCCGCCGCGGCTGCGGACGCTCGCCCGGGACGAGGAGGACGACCGCCGCGCGACCTGGCTCGAGCTCTTCTTCGACCTCGTGTTCGTCGCGGCCGTCGGCCAGCTTGCGAACGCGCTCAGCGCGGAGCCGACCGCCGGCCGCTTCTTTGAGTTCGTCGGACTGTTCGTCCCGGTCTGGTGGGCCTGGACCGGCTTCACGTTCTATGCGAACCGGTTCGACACCGACGACCTGCCGTATCGCCTCCTGACGCTGCTGGGCATGTTCGCGGTAGCGGTGTTGGCGACGACGGTCCCGGGTGTCTTCAAAGGTGCGACGGTGGGTTTTCCGGTCGCGTACGTCGGCGTGCGTGCGATCCTCCTCGTGCTCTACGTCCGGGCGAGACGCCATGTCCCGCAAGCGTGGGCGCTCGCGACGACGTTTCTGTTTGCATTCGGGACGGCCGCCGTCATCTGGCTCGTCTCGCTCGCTGTTGCGCAGCCGTGGAACTACGTGGTGTGGGGTTGCGCGCTCACTCTCGAGCTCGGAGCGCCGATCTTGGCCTGGCGGCAGATTCCGCAGGCCCCGATCCACCCACGACACATTCCCGAGCGGTTCGGCCTTCTGACGCTGATCGTCCTCGGTGAGTCCGTGCTCGCAGTCGTCCTCGGGGTGTCGAAGGTGAGCTGGGAGGCGGGCTCAGCGGGTGCAGCCGTCGCGGGCTTCCTCACGGCGGCGGCGCTGTGGTGGATCTATTTCGACTTCCTCGACGAGTCGACGGTCAGCGCGCGCGGGATTCTCGGCGGGCTCACCTACACGTACATGCACTTCTTCATCGTTGTCGGGCTCGCGGCGCTCGGCGCGGGCGTGAAGATGGCCATCCTCGCCGGGGGCGGAGACCATCGCTACGAAGGCACCGCCTGGGTCCTCTGCGCGGGTCTGGCCATGACGATGGTTGGGCTCGCCGCGATCGAGCTCGTCGCGCCGCCGGTGCTGTTCGACGCCGACTTCTGGCTGCGTCTTGCGACGGCCGCCTTCGCGCTCGTACTCATCCCGTTCGACCTGGCGCCGCCCGCAGTCGTGCTGCTCCTGGCCGGAGCCCTCGTTGCGCAGGTCGTCTTCGAGCTTGCGCGCCACGAGGCGCACACGCATTCGGCCGGTGTCTAGCTCTCGAGCTCGGCGGGAACGATCTCGATGTTCCGCTCGCGGCCCTCGCGCACGACCTTCGCGTGTATGGGACGTCCGATCAGCTCGCTCGCGACCACGCGCTGGAGGTCGACCATGCCCTCGATCGCCGTGCCGCCGAGCTCGACGATCAGATCTTCCGGGCGAAGGCCTGCTCGGTCTGCCGGACCCCCTTCGACGACCTGGACGATCTCCACACCGGCGCTGCGGCGGAGCTCGCGCGCGAGGCGCGGCGGGAGCGGCCTCGGACCGCCTGCGATGCCGAGGTAGGCGCGGCGGAAGCGGCCCTCAGTCATGAGCGCCGCAATGATGCGGCGCGTCGCTGCGTTGATCGGCACGGCGAGGCCGAGGCCGACTCCGGCCACTGCGGTATTGATCCCGACCACGCGGCCGCCCCCGTCGGCGAGGGCGCCGCCGGAATTGCCGGGGTTGAGCGCAGCATCGGTTTGGATGACGTTGTCGACGACGCGGACGTTTGCGCCCGACCGGGTCGGCAGCGAGCGACCGAGCGCCGAGACGACGCCGGCCGTGACGGAGCCGGTAAAGCCGTGCGGATTGCCGATCGCGACGACGAGTTGACCGACGCGCAGCCGCTCCGCGTCGCCGAGCTCAGCGGGGGCAAGGTCGCGGCCGTCGGCTCGCAGGACGGCGAGGTCGGAGAGTGGATCGGACCCGACGACCTGGAAGTCGAGCTCGCGCCCGTCGACGAAGGAGGCGCGTCCTCTTCCCTCGGTTCTCGCGACGACGTGCGCGCTGGTGAGCATGAATCCGTCGGGAGTGATCACGACCGCGCTCCCTCCTCCGTCCAGCATCCGCCCGCCTCGAACACGGCGTGCGACGCGGAGATTCGCCACGGAAGGGGAGAGCCGCTCTGCGACCGTGATGACCGCACGCGAGTAGGCGTCGAGCGCTTCCTCCTCCGAGACCTCCGCCGGCGGCGAAGAGATGAACCTCAGCTCCATTCCGGCCAAGCTAGCAACGCCGCCCACGCCTATGTCGATCTGCGAAAGTCCGGCCGATGGCCGAGGTCGAGACGAGCCGCGAGGGCGCGGTCCTCACAATCACGCTCAACCGTCCTGACGTCCTCAACGCCTTCAACGCCGAGATGCACAGAGCGCTCGCCGCAGCGCTCAAGGAGGCGCGCGACCCGGAGGTGCGCGCGGTCGTCCTCACCGGAGCGGGACGGGGGTTCTGCGTCGGCCAG
>WNEY01000750.1_pt1 | contig 21324 bp, 18 predicted proteins | sample 5400531 | NCBI WGS metagenome assembly WNEY01 (sample SAMN13153338, study PRJNA577476) | soil metagenome | isolation source: 200 cm saprolite under Douglas fir tree site 1 | place: USA:California | collected 2015-04-18
CGCGGTGGTGGCGCAATATGTCATCACCGCGCTGCCCGAGCCGGAAGCGACGCTCGACGAATTCGTGCGCGTGGTGAAGCCGGGCGGCGAGATCATTCTCGTCAATCATCTCGGCGCCGAGCGAGGGGCCCGCCGGGTATTCGAGCGGAGCTTCGCGCCGGCGGCGCGGCGGCTCGGCTGGCGGCCGGAATTCCCCTGGGCCCGCCTTTCCGCCTGGGCCGCGCGCCACGGCGGCGTCGAACTCGTCGAACGCCTGCCGATGCCGCCGCTCGGGCATTTCTCGCTGATCCGCTACGCGCGCAGAGCATGATCTCCGAAAAGTGGGAACCGGTTTTCGGAAAAGATCATGCTCTCGCAAAACGCGTCGATTCCACCTAAGGCGATCGTGCTGCGAACTCGCCTTGACTCCGATTCCCGCGGCTCCTTATATCCGGCGCGCCGGTTTCCATCGGATTGGCGGAGTAGCTCAGCTGGCTAGAGCAGAGGAATCATAATCCTTGTGTCGGGGGTTCGAGTCCCTCCTCCGCTACCAATATCTCGCGACGCCGTAATTGCAGGAAAATGGCAAATGTCGCGCGCTCTGCTTTTATTGCCGATCGCGATGTTTCTATGGATTTCGACCGCCGCCCATACGCAATCGGCCGCGCCGGATTCTTCCGGCGCCTTCTACAAATTATGGATCGGGAAATTTCCCTCCGAGCGCGTGCGAGGGAAAACATTTCTAGAGCAGCCGGATGTGCGGCGGCGCGTCGCACAGGTGCTCGGCCCGGATGCCCTTTCGGAAATGAAGGAAATGCGGGCTTCGTTTCGTGCTCAGCAATATAAGAACTGGTTGGTCGTGAGCGGATGTCAGCCGCACATGTGTGTGGATGCGCAGTGGACGATCGCGATCAATCTCGCCTCGGATGAAACCTGGGCTTGCCTCGCGCCTTTGAGTGGCGACTTCGTTCAACTGGGTGCATCCCATCAAAAGCCGACCCGCGTGCCGCGCAAACAAGGGGAAGGCTGCCCGGAAGGCGAGAATATCGCCGAGCAATTCGACCGCCTGTTCCCCGCCGCATTGCATTGACCCTCGACATTAGAGGGTGCCCGGCCCAGATCAGCTTTTCGCCCGCCGCGAGCTTCGGCGCGATCTCGGCCGCGGCTTGGTCATCCAATTCAACTCCCCGCCGGCGGCACTCCCTTGAGCGCGAGCGCCAAGGGCCCGGCGATATTCATGCTGTCGACCATCGAGGTCGGAATCAGGATCGTCGCCCCGCGCTCTTTCGTCGTTTCGTAAATGATGTTCATCGAGCGCAAATGCAGCGCCGCCGGATTGTCGGCATAGAGCTTGGCGGCCTCGACGAATTTTCCGGCGATCTCGGCCTCCGCCGAGCCCAGAATGACGCGGGCCTGCTTCTCGCGCTCGGCCTGCGCCTGGCGCGACATCGCGTCCTGCAGGGCGACCGGAATGGCGACGTCGCGGATTTCCACGGAGTTGACCAAAATCCCCCAGTCGGCGGTCTTGCGGGAAATTTCCGCGCGCAGCACCTCGTCGGCGGCCTGCCGTTCCGACAGGAGCGCCGCCAACATGGAGGCGCCGATCATTTCGCGCAGCGACGTTTGCGCTACGCGGTCGATCGCCTCGCGATAATTCGTGATGTTCAAGGCGGCTTTTTGCGCATCGTGAACGAGCCAGAAGATGATCGCGTCGACGTTGACCGGCACCGTGTCCTTGGTCAGCGCCTGTTCGGCGGCGAAGGCGGTCGTCTGGATGCGCTCGTCGATCACCGCCGTCACCGCGTCGAGAATCGGGACGATGAAGAAGAGGCCCGGCCCCTTGGCCGATTGGAACTTGCCGGCGCGCAAGATCACGAACTTCTCCCAATTGTTCGCCATTTTGAGCGATGCGGAAACGAGGATGGCGAAGGCAAAGAGCGTGAATGCCGACGAGGTAAAACCGGCCAGTCCCGCCGCTATACCCAAGAGGACCAACACGACCGTGATGAACAGCGTGATCGGATTCATGCTCGTTGCTCCCTATCTGGACGTGACCCTCCCTGCGAGAATATCACGGCCTCCCGCGAGCAAGGACGAACGATAAGGACGGCTAACAGCTATATATGAAAGCGCGACGGTGCGGCGGCACCATCGATATCGCGGACGATCAATCCAGCCGATACCACGCCGAGCTGGTCGAGCGGGCGACGTAGGCGCGCGCCGACGAGGATCCGAGCAGGCGTCCGAGCGGTTGCGGCTCCGCGTCCGTCCGCGTCGGCCATGGGTTCTTCCAACGCGGCAGGTCGAGATTGAGGCCGGCCGCCACCAGCGCGCCGACGATCAGGCCCAGGTAAACCAGGACCGCGAAAAGATACATAAAATTGGAGAAAATCATCTTCTCGCCGGCAAGCAAGACCGCCGCGAAGGCCGCGATCACCGCGATCAATACGAACAGGCCGCCGAAACAGAGCGTCAAGGCGACGGTCAAAACCATATTGCTGCGCGGTTTCGGATAGCGAACGGAAAGGTTTTCGGGGTCCATGCAGGGCTCGCTCAAAAAGTCACAGCGCTCGATAACGCGCGGAACGTCATTGGGTTCCCGCGCCGCAACCGGGATTTCCATCCGACCTGTCGGCGGCCGCCTTCCATGATTCGTTTCCATGAAAAAAGCCCCGGCGCGATGCGCCGGGGCATGTGCAGCTTCAATCCCGTTGTCGTTCCTGCCGTCACCCGCCATGGAGCCGCGCCAGCAAATCCGCCGTCGGCCACGAATCGGCCGGAAGGCCGAGCCTCATCTGCGCGGCCTTCACTGCCGCCCGCGTCGAGAGCCCAAGCTTGCCGTCGATCTCGCCGGAATAACCGTAGCGCCGCAGCAATTGCTGCAGCTCCTTCGCCTGCTCGAAGGAAAGCGCCACCGGCGTGCCGTTGCCCTTGTGCATCGGCGGCGCGCCGGCGAGCCGGGTGGCGTAATAGGCCGCGGTCAGCGAATAGACCAGCGACTGGTTCCACTTGAGATAGACCTGGAAATTATCGTAGGCGAGGAAGGCGGGGCCCATCCGTCCCATCGGCAGCACGAGCGAGGCGGGCAATTCGTCCGCCGAAAGCGGCCGGCCGTCGGCGAGCGTCACGCCCCAAGTCGCCCATTGCGAGCGCGGATGCTGGATGGTGAGGTCGGCCTGGTCCCACGGCATGTTGGCGGGTACCCGCACCTCGGTGAGCCACGGCTCGCCGCGCCGCCAGCCGAGGCTTTGCAGGTAATTCGCGGTCGAGCCGATGACGTCGGGCACGCTCCGGACCAGGTTGCGGCGGCCGTCGCCGTCATAGTCGACCGCCCATTTGTTGTATTCGGTCGCCATCATCTGGGTCTGGCCGATCTCGCCGGCCCACGAGCCGATCATCTCCTCGGGCTGCAAGTCCCCGCGGTCGATCAGTTGCAGCGCCGACAACAGATGACCGCGAAACATCTCGGCGCGGCGGCAGTCATAGGCGAGCGAGGTCAGCGCAGGGAGAATTTTCTCCTTGCCGAGATTGCCGCCGAAATCGCTCTCTAATCCCCAGAACGCGGTGATCACCGCCGCCGGCACGCCGAACTGCTGGTTGGCGCGCGCAAACACCGCGCCGTGTTGCTGCATCAGCTGGCCGCCGCGCTGGATGCGATAGGCGGCGACCATGCGGTTGGAGAATTCGATGAAGGTCTGGTTGAAGACGCGCTGGCCGCGGTCGATGTTGACGATGCGCTGGTCGTAGACCATGCCGGGCGCGGCCGCTGCGATCGTTCGTTGCGAAATGCCGGCAGCCGCCGCCTCGCGCCTGAACTCGTCGAGCCAGCGCTCGAAGCTCGCATTGGTGCGGCAACTCGCGGCGAGCGCCGGAGCCGCCGTCAACAAGGCGGCAAGAACCACCGCCATCGAAAACGAAAGCTTGAGCCGCCGTATCATGGTGCCAATCCCCGATGGAAACCGCCGTAATGGTGTCAGCCATTACGGCGCGACAAAGACCGCGTGAAATTACCTCATACCGCGCCGCGAAGAGCGGCCGCTGCAATTCTCCACTTTCCCGATTATAGGCAAGCACCCTCCGCCCTAAAGACTTTTCTCGCCTCCGGTTCCGCGCTACTCATTTCCTGAGCGAGGGGGAACACACGCCGAAAAAGGCGCCCTCCTTTAAGCAAGATCAAGAACATAACGGGAGGACAGTCAGATGCTGAAACGGGTTCTCGCGGGCCTTTTGGCCGCCGCCGCTCTGGTTTTCTCCGGGGGCGCGTCGGCCCAGGAGACCGTCAAGGTCGGCCTCATTCTGCCGATGACCGGCGGGCAGGCCTCGACCGGCAAGCAGATCGACGCCGCCGTCCGTCTTTATATGCAGCAGCACGGCGACACGGTCGCCGGCCGCAAGATCGAGGTCATCCTCAAGGACGACGGCACCGTTCCCGACAACACCAAGCGTCTGGCGCAGGAGCTGATCGTCAACGACAAGGTGAGTTTCATCGCCGGCTTCGGCATCACGCCGTCGGCGCTCGCCGCCGCTCCGCTTGCGACCGAGGCCAAGGTGCCCGAGATCGTGATGGCGGCCGGCACCTCGATCATCACCGAGCGCTCGCCCTACATCGCGCGCACGAGCTTCACGCTGGCGCAGTCCTCCGTCATCATCGCCGATTGGGCGGCGAAGAACGGCATCAAGAAAGTGGTGACGCTCGTTTCCGACTACGCCCCCGGCGCCGACGCGCAAAATTCCTTCAAGGAGCGCTTCACCGCCGCCGGCGGCCAGGTGATCGAGGAGATCAAGGTGCCGCTGGCTTCGCCCGACTTTTCGCCCGTGCTGCAGCGCGCGGCCGACGCCAAGCCCGACGCGATCTTCGTATTCGTGCCCGCGGGCCAAGGCGGCACCTTCGCCAAGCAATATGCCGAGCGCGGCCTCGAGAAGGCCGGCATCAAGCTGATCGGCCCCGGCGACGTCACCGACGACGACCTTCTCAACAACATGGGCGACGCCGTGGTCGGCGCCGTCACCGCTCACCACTATTCGGCGGCGCATCCCTCCGCCCTGAACAAGGACTTCATCGCCGCCTACAAGAAGCTGATGAACGGCCAGCGTCCCGGCTTCATGGCGGTCGGCGGCTATGACGGCATTCACCTGATCTACGAGGCGCTGAAGAAGACCGGCGGCAAGACCGACGGCGACGCGCTGATCGCCGCGATGAAGGGGATGAAGTGGGAAAGCCCGCGCGGGCCGATCTCGATCGACCCCGACACGCGCGACATCATCCAGAACATCTACATCCGCCGCGTCGAGAAGGTCGGCGGCGAGCTCTACAACGTGGAATTCGCGACCTTCGAGGCGGTCAAGGATCCGATCAAGGCCGCCAAGAAATAACCCGCACCCGGACGGCGCGCGGCTCGCCCGCAGCCGCGCGCCGCTTGCCGGGCGGTCATTCGTCGGCGAACATCGGCCATGCTGACCATCCTGTTCGACGGCATCGCCTACGGCATGCTCCTGTTCGTGCTCGCCTGCGGGCTCGCCGTCACGCTCGGGCTGATGAACTTCGTCAACCTCGCGCACGGCGCCTTCGCCATGGCCGGCGGCTACGTCGCCTTCATCGCGGTGAACCAGTTCGGCGTGCCGTTTTTGCTCGGCCTGCCGGTCGCCTTCCTCGCCGCGGCGCTGATCGGAATTCTGCTGGAGCAGACCCTCTACATCCACGTCTACCGCAAGAGCCATCTCGACCAGGTGCTGTTCTCGATCGGCCTCGTATTCATGGCGGTGGCGGCGGTCGATTACACCATGGGCTCCTCGCAGGTGTTCATCGCGGTGCCGGATTATCTCAAGGGCCAATTCAACGTCTTCGGCGTCGGCATCGGCAAGTACCGGCTCCTGATCATCGTGATCTGCGGGCTGCTCACCGCCGCGTTGCAATTCGTGCTGAGCTACACCCGCTTCGGCAGCCGGCTGCGCGCCGCCGTCGACGATGCGCGGGTCGCGCGCGGGCTCGGCATCAACGTCAGCGCCGTCTTTGCCGCGACCTTCGCGGTGGGATCGGGCTTGGCGGGCCTCGGCGGCGCGCTTGGCGCCGAGATTCTCGGCCTCGACCCGCAATTTCCGCTCAAGTTCATGATCTACTTTTTGATCGTGGTGACGGTCGGCGGCACCTCGAGCATTACCGGGCCGTTCCTCGCCTCGATCGTTCTCGGCATCGCCGACGTCGCCGGCAAATATTACGTGCCCAAACTCGGCGCCTTCGCCATCTACACCGTCATGATCGTGGTGCTGATTTGGCGTCCGCAGGGATTGTTCGCGCGCGGGACCGCGAAATGATGCCGGCCACCGGACGCGCGGCGTGAGTTCCGCTCCCCTCGCCCCGCCCGACGCCGCGCGCCTGGTGATGAGCCGGGCGCGCTGGCGGCTTTCCGAAATCGTCTTCTGGATCGCCGCCTTCGCGACGATTTTCCTCTTTCCCGGCCGCCACCTGATTCTCACCGAGATCGCGATCCTCGGCCTGTTCGCGCTCTCGCTCGATCTCATTCTCGGCTATGCCGGCATCATCTCGCTCGGCCAGGCGGCGTTCTTCGGATTCGGCGCCTATTGCGCCGGCCTCTTGGCGCAGCACCAGCTCGTCAGCGAGCCCGCGCTCGCGCTGCTGATCGCCGGGGTGGCGTCCGCCGCGCTTGGTTTCGTGACGAGCTTCCTCGTCCTGCGCGGCTCGGATCTCACCCGCATCATGGTGACGCTTGGCATCGCGCTCGTGCTGCGCGAGCTCGGCAACCGCTATGACGGGCTGACCGGCGGCACCGACGGCCTGCAGGGCATCGTCATCGACCCGCTGTTCGGGCAGTTTCGCTTCGATATGTTCGGCCACACCGCCTATGCCTACAGCCTCGCGGTGCTGTTCATCCTCTTTCTGCTCGCGCGCCGCATCGTCAATTCCCCCTTCGGGCTTTCGCTCCGCGCGGTGAAGGCCAATCCGCTGCGCGCTTCCGCCATCGGCATTTCCGTGAACGGCCGCCTGGTCGCGGTCTACACCATCGCCGCGGGCTATGCCGGCGTCGCCGGCGCCCTGCTCACGCAGACGACGCAATTTGCCTCGCTCGACATGTTCTCGTTCGAGCGCTCCGCCGACGTGCTCCTGATGCTGATCATCGGCGGCACCGGCTATCTCTATGGCGGCGTCATCGGCGCGCTGATCTTCAAGCTGATGCAGGACTGGCTCGCGAGCCTGACGCCGCAATACTGGCAGTTCTGGATCGGCCTCGTGCTGGTGGTGATCGTCCTCGTCGGGCGCGAGCGCTTGGAGCAGTTGCGCGGCGCGATCCGCAAGCGGATTCTCCGCTTGCGCCCGCGCAAGACCGTGGCCTAGACGCAAGCCGATGCCGACCGCGCTCGCCACCGAAAATCTCGACAAGCGCTTTGGCGGCATCGTCGCCGCGAGCAACGTTTCGCTCAAGGTCGAGCGCGGCGCGCGCCACGCGTTGATCGGCCCCAACGGTGCCGGCAAGACCACGCTCGTCAATCTCCTGACCGGCGTGTTGCGGCCGAGCGCCGGCCGCATCATGCTGGATGGGCGCGACATTACCGACTTGAAGCCGCACGAGCGCGTACGGCTCGGCATCGCGCGCACGTTCCAGATCAACCAATTGTTCGCCGATCTCACGCCGCTCGAGACGCTCGGCGTCGCGATTTCCGAGCGGCTCGGCAGCGGCCGCGACTGGTGGCGGCTCGCCGGCAGCAAGCACGGCGTGATGGAGGAATCGATCGAGCTGATCGAGCGCTTTCACCTCGCCGACGTGATGAGCGCGCGCACGGCGATCCTGCCCTACGGCAAGCAGCGCCTGTTGGAGATCGCGCTCGCCTTCGCCTGCCGCCCGCGCGTGCTGCTGCTGGACGAGCCGGCCGCCGGCGTGCCGGAAGCGGAGCGCCACGAAATTCTCGCCACCGTCGCCGCCCTGCCGCAGGACGTCACCGTGCTCTTGATCGAGCACGACATGGACCTGGTGTTCAGCTTCGCCGACCGCATCTCGGTGCTGGTCAACGGCGCCTTGCTCACCGAGGGCGCGCCCGAGGCGATCGCGCGCGACCCGCGCGTGCGCGCGGTCTATCTCGGCGAGGCCGCCAATGCCTGAAGGTCTGCAAATCGAAAAACTGTCGGCGGGCTACGGCGAAGCGGTGGTGCTGTCGAACGTCTCGCTCCGCCTCGAGGAAGGCCGCTCGCTCGCGCTGCTCGGACGCAACGGCATGGGCAAGACGACGTTGTTGAACTCGATCGTCGGCGTGACGCGCCATTTTGGCGGCACGATCCGTCTCGGCGGCCGCGACATCACCCGGCTCTCCCCCGACCAGCGCGCGCATTTGGGCATCGGCTGGGTGCCGCAGGAGCGCAACATCTTCAAATCACTGACCGTCGAGGAAAACCTGACCGCGGTGGCAGAGCCCGGCCGCTGGACCGTCGCGCGTGTCTATGAGCTGTTTCCGCGGCTCCAGGAGCGCCGCAGCAACCTCGGCAATCAATTGTCGGGCGGCGAGCAGCAGATGCTCGCGATCGGCCGCGCGCTCGCGCTCAACCCGCGCCTCCTGCTGCTCGATGAGCCGCTCGAGGGGCTGGCGCCGATCCTGGTGCAGGAATTGATCGCGGCGCTTGCGCGCGTGATGCGCGAGGAGGGTCTCTCCGCGATCCTGGTGGAGCAGAACGCGCAGAAAATTCTTGCCATCACCGATCGCGCCGCGATTCTCGAGCGCGGGATGATCGTGCACGAAAGCACGAGCGCGGCGCTGAAGGCCGACCCGAAGATGCTGGAGGAATATCTCGGCGTCGCCAAGACCAAGGCCGGCGTGCTGGCGCCGAAAGCCGGCTGAACGTTATTCCGCCGCTTCCGCCTTGCCAGCGAACGGCAGATCGAGCGCCTTCCACGTCTTCACCAGCGCATCGGCGAGTTGGGCGATCAGTTGATCGTCGTGGAACGGCGTCGGCGTCACCCGCAGCCGCTCGCTGCCCTTCGGCACCGTCGGCTCGTTGATCGGTTGCAGATAGATGCCATGCTCCGCGAGCAGAAGATCGCTCGCCGCCTTGCACAGGCCCGCCTCGCCGACCATCACCGGAACGATGTGCGTCTCCGACGCCATCATCGGCAGGCCGGCGCGCGCGAGCGCGGCCTTCGTCTTGCGCGCCTGCGCCTGCAGCCGCTCGCGCTCCCAGCTCGACGATTTGAGGTGGCGGATCGAAGCCGTCGCCGCCGCGGCCACCGGCGGCGGCAGCGCCGTGGTGAAGATGAACCCGGGCGCAAACGAGCGAACGGCGTCGATCGTCTCGCTTTTGCCCGCGAGATAGCCGCCGATCACGCCGAAGGCCTTGGCGAGCGTGCCTTCGATGACGTCGATACGGTGCATGACCCCGTCGCGCTCGGCGATGCCGCCGCCGCGCCGCCCATAAAGGCCGACGGCGTGCACCTCGTCGAGATAGGTCATGGCACTGTGCCGCTCGGCAAGATCGCAGATCGCCGTAACCGGCGCGAGGTCGCCGTCCATCGAATAAAGGCTCTCGAATACGATGAGCTTGGGCCGGCTCCCGGCAGCAGCCAGCAATTCCTCGAGGTGATCAAGATCGTTGTGGCGGAACACCGCCTTCTCGCATCCGGCGCGGCGCACGCCCTCGATCATCGAATTGTGGTTGGCCGCATCCGACAGGACCAGGCAATCGGGCAAAAGCTTCGCGATCGTCGCGATGCCGGTCTCGTTCGAGACGTAACCGGAACCGAACACGAGCGCCGATTCCTTGCCGTGGAGATCGGCGAGCTCCGCTTCGAGCTCCACGATCGCGCGGCTGGTGCCGGAAATGTTGCGCGTGCCGCCGGCGCCGGCGCCCGTTCGCCGCGCGGTCTCGACCATCGCCGCGACCACGGCCGGATGGCGGCCCATGCCGAGATAATCGTTCGAGCACCACACCACGATTTCGCGCGCGCCCGCGGGCGAGTGCCAGATCGCGCGCGGAAAGCGCGCCGCGTCGCGCTCGACCTCCGCGAACACCCGATAGCGCCGCTCGCGGCGGAGCCGGTCGAGCGCGCGGGTGAAGATCTGGGGGTAATCCATAGTTTTCGGCGCCGCCCGCTTTGTTGTGCGAATTTAGAACTATTCGCACTTTGCTGCCGCTTCTGGCTAGAGGGCAAGATCCCCTGTGTGACTGATATCCTCCGATAAACAGGCTCTATGCATAAAAGATGCATACATATCAATGTATTGCTATGAGGTCTCTAAATACCTAATTTGCTGCCGGATGAATTCGCGCGCCTCCCGATGCAGACGGCCGGTTTGGCGATGCTCCCTCGACCCGCCCATCCGACCCCGCGAATTTCATCGCAAATGCCGCAAACCCCTGATCGTTAACGGTTTTGCAACCTTGCACCGGGAAATTATTGCCTAGCCGTCGAAACGCGCCATCGCCGCGAGCCGGCCCGCAGAGGGAATTCCCACGTGAATGGTTTCATCGAGTTCGTCAAAACGCTGGGCCCGGCGCGCATCGCCGCCATGGGCGCGGCCACGGCGATCCTGATCGGCTTCTTCGCCTTTGTCATCATGCGCTTCTCGCAGCCGACGATGGCGCCGCTCTTCACCGAGCTCGCGCTCGACGATTCCGGGCGCATCGTGAAGGAGCTCGACACGCAGGGAATTCCCTACGAGCTGCGCGGCGACGGCACGACGGTGCTGGTACCGAAGATGCAAGTGACGCGGCTGCGCATGCGGCTCGCCGAAACCGGACTGCCGCGCGGCGGCTCGGTCGGCTACGAGATTTTCGACAAGTCCGACACGCTCGGCACCACGTCCTTCGTGCAGAACGTCAATCACCTGCGCGCGCTCGAGGGCGAACTTGCCCGCACCATCCGCTCACTCGACCGCGTCACGGCGGCGCGCGTGCATCTCGTCGTGCCCGAGCGGCAATTGTTCGCGCGCGACAAGCAAGAACCCTCCGCCGCGATCGTGCTCCGGCTGCGCGGCGCGCTCGATAGCGGCCAGGTCCGCGCCATCCGCCATCTCGCCGCCTCCGCAGTGAAGGGGTTGAAGCCTGAACGCGTCTCGATCGTGAACGAACAAGGACAATTGCTCGCCGACGGCGCAGGCGATGAGGGAAACGCCGTCGCCTCTGGCCTCGACGACCGCCACGCCGCCTTCGAGCGCAAGCTCAGGGAGCAGATCGAATCGATCGTGATCAGCGTGGTCGGCCCCGGCCACGCCCGCGTGCAAGTCTCGGCCGAGGTCGATTACAGCCGCATCCAGCAGACCTCCGACATCTTCGATCCGGAAAGCAAGGTCGTGCGCTCGACCCAGACGCGCGAGGAAAGCTCGGCCAACGGCGGCAATGACGACGGCGTGACCGTCGGCAACGAGGTGCCCGGCGGTAATGCGCGCGGCCAGCAGCCGATCGCCACCGCCCCGCGCGACCAGAGCAAGAAGAGCGAGGAAATCGTCAATTACGAGATTTCCCGCACCACCCGCACCGAGACCGTCGAGGCCGGCCGCGTCAAGCGGATTTCGGTCGCCGTCCTCGTCGACGGCAACTATCCGCGCGCGGGCTCGGCGGAAGCGAGCTATCAGCCGCGCGCGAAGGAGGAAATCGATCGCATCAGCGCCCTCGTGCGCTCGGCGATCGGCTACGACCAGAAGCGCGGCGACCAGGTCGAGGTCGTGAATTTGCGCTTCGCCGATTCACCCGGCGTTCCCGCGATTGCCGAAGACAGCGGCTTCTTCAGCATGCTGCGCTTCACCACCGACGATGTTTTCCAGGGCGTGCAGATGTTCGTCGTCCTCGTCCTGTCCGGTCTCGTTCTTCTGTTCGTGGTGCGCCCGCTCGTGCGCCGCATCGTGACCCCCGACGAATCCGCGCGCGCGATCGCGGCCCCCGCACTCGCGCCGCAGGCGCCGGCCGAGGCATCGCTGCCCGCGCCGCGGCCCAGGACCGACAATCCGGCAGCCCGCCTGATCGAGGTCGCCCAGATCCAGGGCGAAGTGCAGCAGCAGTCGATCCAGAAAGTCGGCGAGCTTGCCGACCGCAATCCGCACGAGACGGTCGCGATCATCCGTCAGTGGATTCACGAGACAAGAGCGTAAGCCATGTCCAGCGCCGCCGCATTCGTCGACACCCTGTTCTCGCTGAAGAGGAAACCCGCCTCCGAAGCGGCGCCGCAGGCGCGGCCCACGGCGGCGGCGATTCAGGCAAGGCGCACGCTTACCGGCATCGAGCGCGCCTCGATCCTTCTGCTCGCGCTCGGCGAAAAGCACGGCGCCGGCGTATGGAAACTTCTCGACGACGACGAAATCCGCTCGCTGTCCATCTCGATGTCCTCGCTCGGCACCATCGAATCGGAATCGGTGGAACGCCTGCTGGTCGATTTCGTCGGCCAGCTTTCGGCGACCGGCGCCTTGATGGGCGATTCGATCGCGACCGAGCGCCTGCTGAGCGAATTCCTCCCCACCGATCGCGTCAATTCGATCATGGAGGAAATTCGCGGCCCCGCCGGCCGCAACATGTGGGAGAAGCTCTCCAACGTGCAGGAGGAGATTCTCGCGAATTATCTCAAGAACGAGTACCCGCAGACCGTCGCGGTCGTGCTCTCCAAAATCAAGCCCGAGAACGCCGCGCGCGTGCTGGCGATCCTCCCCGACGAGCTCGCGCTCGACGTCATCAACCGCTTGCTGCGGATGGAATCGATCCAGAAGGACGTGATCGAGCGCGTCGAACAGACGCTGCGCACCGAATTCATGTCGAACCTGTCGCAGACCAGCAAGCGCGACGCTCACGAGGCGATCGCGGAGGTCTTCAACTATTTCGACCGCCAAACCGAAACCCGCTTCATGACCGCGCTCGAGGAATCGAACCGCGAGGCGGCCGAGCGCATCAAGACGCTGATGTTCACCTTCGACGACCTGGTGAAGCTCGACTCCGCCTCGGCGCAGACGCTTCTGCGCCAGTTCGACAAGGACAAGCTCGCACTCGCGCTCAAGGGCTCATCGGAGGTGGTGCGCAACTTCTTCACCGCCAACATGTCGCAGCGCGCCGGCAAGATGCTGCTCGACGACATCCAGTCGATGGGTCCCGTACGGCTGCGCGACGTCGACGAGGCGCAATCGCTGATGGTGAACCTCGCCAAGGACCTCGCCGCCAAGGGCGAAATCGTGATCGCCAAGGGCCGCGGCGGCGAAGACGAACTGATTTACTGAGGAAACCATGTCCGTGACCGCCAAACCGAGAGCGTCGAAGACGGAGGAGCCGGGAAGCCGCCCGGTCAAGTTCCTGTTCGACGACGAATTCGGCGACGGCCGCTCGCGCGGCGCGCGCGCGCGGCTGACCGCGGCCGAGCATGCCGCCGCCATGAAGGAGGCGGACGCCGAGGGCCACCGGCGCGGCTTTGCCGAAGGCTCGGCGGAGGCGCTCGCCAAGATCGAGCAGCGCACCGCGCTCGCTGCCGAAAAGGTCGCCCAAGCGATGGGCGAAATCTCCGCCGAGCTGAAAACGCTCGAGGCGCGGCTGGAAGCCGAGGCGGTCGAGGTCGCGCTCGCCGTTTCGCGCCAGCTCGCTCCCGGCCTGATCGCCCGCGAGCCCGTCGCCGAGATCGAGCGCCTGGTGAGCGGCATTCTCGCGCAGGTGCGTTCCGCCCCGCACGTGGTCGTGCGGCTTGCGAGCAGCCTCGTCGAAGGCGCGAGCGGCCGCCTGATGAAGCTCGCCGAGGCGCGCGGCTATGCCGGCCGGCTCGTGCTTCTGCCCGAGCCCGGACTTGCGGCCGACGACTGCCGCATCGAGTGGGCCGACGGCGGCGTCACGCGCGAACGCGCCGCGATCGAAGCGCGCATCCACGAGGCGGTCGCGCGCTATCTCGGCAGCAGCAGGAAATCTTTCAGCCTTTCCGATGTGGAGACTGTAAAATGAGCGACCAACCGACAACCAACAACCAGCCGGATAAGGCGCCGCCGCTCCCCGATCTCGAGCGCGACGTCGAAATGGTCGCCCGCGCCGAATCGGCGCCGCCGACCGCGCCCGAGGATTCGATGTCGCCGAAGATGGCCTCCGATCTCGAGGCCGTGCTCGACGTGCCGGTGCATGTCTCGGCCGTGCTCGGCCGCACGCGCATGGACATCGGCGACCTCTTGAAGCTCGTGCCCGGCACCGTGCTCGAGCTCGACCGCAAGGTCGGGGAATCGATCGATATTTTCGTCAACAACCGCCTGGTTGCCCGCGGCGAGGTCGTGCTCATCGAGGACCGGCTCGGCATCACCATGACCGAAATCATCAAGTCCGACCGCAGCTGACAGTCTGTACGGAGGTAAGCCATGCGACTTCTCATCATCGGAACGCTGAAAGGCCAACTCAGCGCCGCGACCAAGATCGCGGTCGACCGCGGAGCGGCCGTCACGCACGCCACCGACGTGGAGCAGGCGCTGAAAGTGCTGCGCGCGCGCGGCGCCGATCTCCTGATGGTCGACGTCGCGCTCGACATCCGCGATCTCGCTGACCGGCTCGCGGCCGAGCACTTTTCCGCGCCGATCGTCGCCTGCGGTACCGACAACGACGCGCGCGCGGCGGTGGCGGCGATTCACGCCGGCGCCAAGGAATACATCCCCCTTCCGCCCGATCCCGAATTGATCGCCGCCGTGCTCGCGGCCGTCACCGACGACGCGCGCGATCTCGTCTATCGCGACGAGGCGATGGCGGAAATCGTCAAGCTCGCGGGCCAAATCGCTTCCTCCGAGGCCTCGATCCTGATCACCGGCGAATCGGGCACCGGCAAGGAGATGATCGCGCGCTACGTTCACCAAAAGAGCGCACGCGCGAACAAGCCCTTCGTTTCGCTCAATTGCGCCGCCATCCCCGAGAACCTGCTCGAATCCGAATTATTCGGCCACGAGAAGGGCGCCTTCACCGGCGCCGTCGCGCGCCGAATCGGCAAGTTCGAGGAGGCGAACGGCGGCACGCTGCTGCTCGACGAAATTTCCGAGATGGACGCCCGCCTGCAAGCAAAACTCCTGCGCGCGCTGCAGGAGCGCGTGATCGACCGCGTCGGCGGGGCGAAGCCGGTGCCGGTCGACATCCGCATCGTCGCCACCTCGAACCGCAACCTCGCCGACGAGGTGAAGCAGGGAAAATTCCGCGAGGATCTCCTCTACCGCCTCAACGTCGTGAACCTGAAAATCCCGCCGCTGCGCGAGCGGCCCGGCGACATCCTGGAGCTCGCCGGTCACTTCGCCGCCCATTACGCCACGCAGAACGCGCTGCCGGTCCGACCGCTTTCGACCGAGGCCCGCGACGAACTCAAGCGCGCCCGCTGGCCCGGCAACGTGCGCGAGCTCGAGAACACGATCCACCGCGCCGTGCTGCTCGCGACCGGCACCGAGATCGGCGTCGAGGCGATCCGCCTTCCCGACGGCGCCAGGATGGAATCCGCCCACGGTCCCGCCGCCCACGCGGCACGCGTCGCCGAGCAGGTCGCCGCTTCGCATGTCGGCCGCACGGTGGCGGAGGTCGAGCGCGACCTCATCCTCGACACGCTCAAGCACTGCCTCGGCAACCGTACGCACGCCGCCAACATTCTCGGCATCTCGATCCGCACGCTGCGCAACAAGCTCAACGAATACATGGCCGAGGGCTACGCCGTGTCCTCGCCGGCTTCGGGCATCGCCTCGTCGGCGGCCTGACCTCATATCCGGGGAGCAAGAGGGCGCGGGCTACGGCTCGCGCCTTTTGCTTTTTTGCAGCGCCGCATCATCCCTACCCCTGGCGGGGATCCCGCACGCCCCGCGGCCAGCGCAGGATAAAACCCCGGACAAGCCCTGCCCGTTAACCGTCCGCTAACCACGCACCCGGCAAATTTTGCCTTGCAGGGAGAATCGCGCCTTCGCGCGGCCAGGGGCATGCCCGACATCACCGCAGGAGCGACCGTAGCGCCCGGCATGAAGCTGCCGGGCTTCGCCGATTTCGGTGCGCTGCTGCGCCGCGGCGACCTCGCGCTCGCGATCGCCGTCCTGATGATCCTGGTCGTCCTGGTGCTGCCGCTGCCGCCGCTCCTGCTCGACCTGGCGCTGGCGCTTTCGATCATCTTCTCGGTGCTGATCCTGATGACGGCGTTGTTCATTCACGCCCCGCTCGAATTCTCCGCCTTTCCGACCGTGCTCCTGATCGCGACCATGCTGCGGCTCGCGCTCAACCTCGCCTCGACCCGGCTGATTTTGGCCAACGGCCATACCGGCACCGCCGCCGCCGGCCACGTCATCGAGGCCTTCGGCAACTTCGTCATGGGCGGCAATTTCGTCATCGGCATGATCGTGTTCGGGATCCTGGTGATCGTGAACTTCGTCGTCATCACCAAGGGCTCCGGCCGCATCGCCGAGGTCGCCGCCCGCTTCACCCTCGACGCCATGCCCGGCAAGCAGATGGCGATCGACGCCGATCTTTCCGCCGGCCTGATCGACGAGACCGAAGCCCGCCGCCGCCGCAAGCAGCTCGAGGACGAAAGTTCCTTCTTCGGCGCCATGGACGGCGCCTCGAAATTCGTCCGCGGCGACGCGGTCGCCGGCCTGTTGATCGTCTTCATCAACGTCATCGGCGGCGTCGTGATCGGCGTCGCCCAGCAGAGCATGAGTTTCGCCGCCGCCGGCCACACCTACACCCTGCTCACCGTCGGCGACGGTCTGGTCACGCAAATCCCGGCGCTGATCGTCTCGACCGCCGCCGGCCTCCTGGTGTCGAAAGCGGGCGTGTCCGGCGCCGCCGACCAGGCGCTGCTGCGCCAGCTCTCCGGCTACCCGAAGGCGCTCGGCATGTCGGCCGGCGCCATGCTGGTGATGTCGCTCCTGCCTGGCATTCCGATGTTTCCCTTCTTCACGCTCGGCGCCGGCGCCGCCGTTCTCGCCTATCTCGTCGACAAGAAAGCGCGCCAGACGGCCGCGCAGGAGGCGGCGAAAGGAAGCGCGGCGGCGACCGACAAGCCCGCCGAAGAGCCGGTCACGGCGGCATTGAAGATGGACGACCTCAAGATCGAGATCGGCTACGCGCTGTTGCCGCTGGTGAACGGGCCCAATGGCGGCGACCGCCTGACCGAGCAGATCAAGGCGCTGCGCCGCAACCTTGCCAGCGAAATGGGCTTCGTGATGCCCTCGGTGCGCATCCTCGACAACGTGCAGCTCGATTCCACCAGCTACGTAATCAAGGTGAGAGAAGTCGAGGCCGGCACCGGCAAGGTGCAGCCCGGCAGCCACATGGTGATGGACCCCGCCGGCAAGCAGGTCGACCTGCCCGGCCTGCACACGGTCGAGCCCACCTTCGGCCTGCCCGCCACCTGGGTGGACGACAGCCTGCGCGAGGAAGCCGCGCTCCGCGGCTACACCGTCGTCGACGCGGCAACCGTGCTGTCGACGCATCTCGCCGAGGTGCTGAAGGCGAACATGGCCGACCTCCTCTCCTATGGCGAGGTGCAGAAGCTGATCAAGGAACTGCCGAAGGAACAGGCCGATCTCGTCAAGGACATGGTGCCCGTGCACATCTCGCACTCGGTCATTCAGCGCGTGCTCCAGCACCTGCTTACCGAGCGCATCTCGATCCGCGACCTCGGCACCATCCTCGAAGGCATCGCCGACGCGCTGCCGACCACCCGCAATCCGGCGCAGATCGCCGAGCACGTGCGCGGGCGCCTGGCGCGGCAGATCTGCGCGATGAACCTCTCCCCGCACGGTTATCTGGCGCTCATTTCGCTTTCGCCGCGATGGGAGCAGACCTTCGCCGAATCGATCGTCGGCGACGGCGACGCGCGTACGCTCGCCATGCAGCCCTCGAAGCTTTCCGAATTCGTGAGCCTCGTGCGCGAGCGCTTCGAGGAGGCCGGGCGCCAGTCCGAATCGCCGGTCTTGCTCGCGAGCGCCGCCGCCCGGCCCTTCGTGCGCTCGATCGTGGAGCGCTTCCGGCCGCAGACTACGGTATTATCGCAAAGCGAGATTCACCCGCGCATCCGGCTGAAGACGGTCGGCAGCGTCTGAAGCGGCCGCGGATCGAGCATCGAGACGAAGTCCTAAAATCGCGAACGGACCGCAATGACCGGCCCCCTTAAGGACGAATTTACGCTGCTGCCGCCGGGGCAAATCGCGGCGGTGGTCACGCATCTCCAAATGCGCCCGCAACTCCCGCTCCGACGCGACCATGTGAAGCAGGGCGAATACGCGCTTCGCCGCCAGACCGCGCCCGATCTCGGCTGGTACCGCGAGCTCTACCGCCGCGTCGGCCAGGATTGGCTGTGGTTCTCGCGGCTCGCGATGGACGACGTGGCACTCCTCGCCATCACCCACGACCAGGCCGTCGAGGTGCATGCGCTCCGCCATCGTGGCCGCGACGAGGGCATCCTCGAAATCGACTTCCGCAGGTTTCCCGATACCGAGATCGCGTTTCTCGGCGTCGTTCCTTCGCTGCTCGGCAAGGGGGCGGGGCGCTATTTGATGAACCGCGCGCTCGAGATCGCCTGGGCCCGCGGGCCGAAGCGGGTGACGATCCATACCTGCACGCTCGATCACCCGCGCGCGCTCGAATTCTACCTGAAGACCGGCTTCGTGCCCTATTCGCGCTCGGTCGAGGTCGCCGACGACCCGCGCCTGCACGGCATCTTGCCGCGCACGGCGGCGCCGCACGTGCCCATCATCGTCGATCGCTGATTGAAGTCAGACCCGTACGCGATGAGCGCCGATATGGTCGAGCTCGGCCTGCTCGTGCGCTGCGTCCTCGGCGCGCTCGCGCTGGAGGTCGCGCTCTTCCAGGATCTCGACCTTCTTCAGCTCCTCGAACGCTTCCGCAAGTGCGGCGCGGGCGTCCTCCAGCTGAACCTTGAGGTCGTTGACCGAGCGCGCGAGGTTGTCGCGGCGCTGGATCGCGGCCTTGGCGTAGGTCGGATAGGCGAAGTGGCCGGGATCGGTGATGCCGGCGCGCTCCTGCTCGGTCTTGATTTCACGCTCGAGGTCGGCGGTCATGCGCTCGAACTCGGCGATCATCGCCTCGATCTGGGCGACCTGGCGGCGTTTTTCGTCGACCTGGAAGCGCTTCAGGCGGATCAGGGTTTCACGCGATTTCATACCGGCGATACTCCACGCGACCGGTTAGGGTTCAGTTGCCCCGGCGCCGACAATCTGCGCCAGGCGGCTATATCCTTCGCCCAGATTGGTTGCCTCTTCCTTACCTTGGGCAAGAAAAGCTTCCAGGGCCGGAAATAGGCCGATTGCCTCGTCGGTTTCGGCATTGGACCCCTGCCGGTAGGCCCCGAGCCGGATCAATTCCTCCATATCCCCGTAGATTGACAACAGCCGCTTGGCCCGGATCACGGCCGGCAGATATTGCGGATCGCAGGCCTTGGGCATGGTGCGCGAGACCGACTTCAAGACGTTAATGGCCGGGTAACGGCCGCGTTCGGCGATGACCCGTTCCATGACGATGTGCCCGTCGAGGATGCCGCGGACGGCGTCGGCGACCGGCTCATTGTGGTCGTCGCCGTCGACCAGCACCGAGAAGAGGCCGGTGATCGTGCCTTGTCCCGTGCCTGGCCCGGCCCGCTCGAGCAGCCGCGGCAGCTCGGTGAAAACGGTGGGCGTATACCCTTTGGTGGTGGGCGGCTCGCCGGCCGAAAGGCCGATCTCGCGCTGGGCCATGGCGAAGCGGGTGACCGAATCCATCAGCACGAGCACGTCCTTATCCTCGTCGCGGAAATATTCGGCGATCGCGAGCGTGAGATACGCGGCTTGCCGCCGCATCAGCGCGGGCTCGTCGGAGGTCGAAACCACCACCACCGAACGGGCAAGGCCCGTCTCCCCGAGGTCGTCCTGGATGAATTCCTGCACCTCGCGGCCGCGCTCACCGACGAGCCCGATCACCGAGACGTCGGCCGCGACGTTGCGGGCGAGCATCGACAAGAGCACCGACTTGCCCACGCCCGAGCCCGAGAAGATGCCCATGCGCTGGCCGCGGCAGCAGGTGGTGAAAGCGTTCAAGACGCGAATGCCGAGATCGAGCGGACCGCCGACGCGGCAGCGCGCGTGCGGCGGCGGCGGCAGCGAGCGGAACGGATAGGGCGAGGCGCCGAGCGGCAACGGCCCCTTGCCGTCGATCGGCTCGCCCATGGCGTTCATTACCCGGCCGAGCCAGCCCGCCGACGGCCGCACCGCCGCCGAGGCGGACGAAACCAGCGCCCGGCAGCCGCGCCGCACCCCTTCGAGGGGGGCAAACGGCATCAACAGCGCATTGTCGCCGGCAAATCCCACGACCTCGCAGGGCACGTTGCGCGGCTGACCGGTCTCGATCACCACCCGCGCGCCCACCGGCATGGCGTGAACCGGCCCCGCAACCTCCACCATCAGCCCGCGGACCCCCGCCACCCGCCCATAAATCTCGGGTCCGTCGAGTTCGGCGATCTGCTCGGCCAAGGCTTTCATCGAATCACCGGTTTCCCTCGGCAACGTTTTGTTTACCCGGCCCCTTAATGCTTAAGGAACCCTCCGGGCGCCGACCCCCTTTCGGGGCGGCGTGTTCGGGGTATTGCTTGGCCCGGCTTCTTGAAGTCGCATGTTAACCGGGGTCCCGGGCGAATCTGACCGTACGTCAGTATCTTACGACGATTCGCGAAGATTTGCCTCTGACCGTCTTGTGGACGGGAATTAGGTTCTGTTAACCATTCCTGGTTAGCGTGCGAATCGTGAATTCCGAGCCGGCGATACGGGCAAGCGGCGCCCGGGCCGGAAGAGTCCCCCGAAAAGGGCCTGGAAGGGGATTGGCATGCGAGTGCTTCTGATTGAGGACGACGGCGCGACGGCGAAGAGCATCGAATTGATGCTCAAGTCGGAGAGCTTCAACGTCTACGTCACCGACCTCGGCGAAGAGGGCGTCGATCTCGGTAAACTTTACGATTACGACATCATTCTTCTCGACCTCAACCTCCCCGACATGTCGGGCTACGAGGTACTGCGGTCGCTCAGGGTCGCCAAGATCAAGACCCCGATCCTGATCCTCTCCGGCCTCGCCGGGATCGAGGACAAGGTGAAGGGCCTCGGCTTCGGCGCCGACGACTACATGACCAAGCCCTTCCACAAGGACGAACTCGTCGCGCGCATCCATGCGATCGTGCGGCGCTCGAAGGGCCACGCGCAGTCGGTCATCAACACGGGCGATCTCGTCGTCAATCTCGACACCAAGACGGTCGAGGTGAACGGCGCGCGCGTGCATCTGACCGGCAAGGAATATCAAATGCTGGAGCTCCTATCGCTCCGCAAGGGCACGACGCTGACCAAGGAGATGTTCCTCAACCATCTCTACGGCGGCATGGACGAGCCGGAGCTGAAGATCATCGACGT
>WNEY01000751.1_pt1 | contig 21322 bp, 20 predicted proteins | sample 5400531 | NCBI WGS metagenome assembly WNEY01 (sample SAMN13153338, study PRJNA577476) | soil metagenome | isolation source: 200 cm saprolite under Douglas fir tree site 1 | place: USA:California | collected 2015-04-18
GTTATATGCGCCTGGTTGGCGAATTGAACCGCGGTCAATTCGTGCACCGCTCCCTCTCCAAGCAAGGTGTGGTTGTGGCCTTGTTCCTGGCGCTGCTCGGCATCGCCATGACGATTTACATGATCCTCGTCCTGGCGCAGCCGCCGGACGCGCTGCATGCGTAGTTGGCCAGCATGATCGCTGGCGTCCACAGGAGACGATGATGGAAGGTTCAAAAAAGCACTACGTCGACAATACTGCTCAATTCTCTTCGGCAGGTCTGATCATCCGACAAAAGGAGCCAAAGAATCTGGAGGCTCCCTTCGATCGGATCGACTCCTACCTCACTCCGGCGGAGCTGTTCTACATACGCAGTCATTTTCCGACGCCAAACTTGGACAGCACCTCCTATCAACTGCGCATCGATGGTGCGGTCAGGCGTCCGTTTTCTTTGAGCTACGAGGAGTTGCGAAGCATGCGATCCGAAACGCGGGTCGCCACCCTGGAGTGCGCAGGTAATAGTCGGGTCTTTCTCGTCCCGCAGGTGCAAGGAGCACAGTGGGAACTTGGAGCAGTCAGCAATGCGGAATGGACCGGTGTGCCCCTGCGAGCGTTGCTGGAGCGTGCCGACCTGCCAGAAGATGCCTGCGAGATCGTGCTCGAAGGCGCGGATCGCGGAACACCCAAAGAAGAGCCCGTTCCTCCCCACCCGATCTCGTATGCTTGGGGCCTGCCCCGAGCCAAGGCAATTCAGCCGGAAGTCCTGATCGCCTACGAGATGAATGGTCGTGATCTTTCGCGGGATCACGGATTTCCGGTCCGCGCAATTGTGCCCGGTCATTATGGAATGGCTTCCGTCAAGTGGCTGACTCGTATCCAGTCCGTACGCGAGCCGTTTCACGGTTACTGGCAGACATCGGATTATGCCTACTGGGCTTCGATGGATGGAAGGCCTGTGCGGCGCGCGTTGGGAGAAATGAAGCTCAAGTCCGAAATCGGGCGACCGCGCGTTTACGAAACACTGGCGCCGAACCGGATCTATACCGTTTCCGGCGCTGCATGGGCAGGCGAGACAGACGTGTCCGAGATTGCAGTGAGCACCGATGGTGGCCAAACCTGGGCCGAGGCGGAATTCCTCGACCCAGTGCGGCGGCATGCGTGGCGACGTTGGAAATTCGATTGGCTTACACCGAAAAAGCCGGGGAAATACACGCTGCTGGCCCGCGCCAAGGATGCGGGCGGTGTGCTCCAGCCCGACGAGCACGACCAGCACTACGGCGTCTATGTGATCAATCATTCTCTCCCAATTGAAGTATTCGTAGACGATTCTGGAGGAAGCCCGCAACCGTGACGCCCGGGGGACGCGCTCACCCGAACGCGGCAAGTGCATTTTATCCAACAGAGGTCACGTCCGCTCTTGTGCGGGTTTCTCGGACGCTGGCATGACGGTGCCGTCCACGCGCAGTGGCGGCCGGCGTCGGAGAAGCGCTGTGGTTGGAACGACGAACAGGTCCACCGCGGCGATATTGGGTGCATGGTTCGCCCTAGTCGCAATGTCGAGAAACGGCCAGCGTCTCAGATCAGGCATGGGCCTTGCCGACCTGCATCCGGGACACCGCGTTCCTCAGGGTCTCGGCGCTGCGCGCAAGTGCTTGCCGCTCCTCCTCGGACATCTGCGGTTCGAGGATCCGCACGACGCCCCTCCGCCCAATAATGGTAGGCAGGGAAACCGTGACGCCATAGTCCGGGTTGTAAGAACCGATCGGAATCACGGCGCGCTCGTCCCGGAGCACCATTTCCGCAATACGTGCTGACACCATGCCGATCCCGAATTGGCTGGCTTGGTTTCCCTCGATGATTGCGATATTGGCGTAACGGACATCGTGCTCGATGCCGCGTTGAAGCTCCTCTCGGCTGCGACCCGATCGCTGCAGGGCGTCGAACAGGGGGACTCCCGCCAAGCGCGCCGACGACCACAAGAAGACTTGCGAGGTTCCGTGTTCGCCCAGTACCTGAGCTTCCACATAGTTCGGATTGACGTTGAGCTGCCGAGCCAAGTGGAAGCGGAAGCGGAGGCTGTCGAGAAATGTCCCGCTGCTCAAGACCCGCTGGAATCCGAACGTCCGTACAAAATCGGCTAGCGGATCGGGCGGATCGGTGACGACGAGCACGACCGCGTCGGGCGCAACGCTCAACAGCTGCGGCAGAATTTGCCTGTAGACTTCGACGTTCTGATCGAGCAGCCTGAGCCGCCCAGTGGGATCGCTACGGTCCGTTGCGCCGCCGGTCTTTTCATTCACCCCGGCGGTGATCATGACCAGCGCCGCGCCCGCCAAATCCGGGAAATCCCCGTCCCGGATGTCGACGGTGGGGGACAGCGTTGCGCCATACTGCGTGTCGGTCACGACCGCAATGGCGCGCTTGCGGTTCCTGTTGAGCACGACGATCTCTCGTGCGCAGCCGCGCATGACGGTCGACAACAGGCAGGCGGACCCAACCGCGCCGGCCCCGATCATCCCGATCTTCATGTGCGTCTCCCTTCGGCAGCGAAGAGACGTATCTCCTCAGTGATCCGATCAACCGGAGGGGGTGGAGCATGCGCGGTCTCATGCGTATCAGTTGACGCGCGCACGATCGCATTCGCCAACAGTCTCGCCATGCAGTCATAGCCCCAGTCGTTCATATGGAGGTTGTCGGGGCTCAGGAATGCCGCGAACGGCATGTGCGCGACATCGTGCCAGTAGCGCATGACTGCGAAGCGGCGAAAAAGCGCGACGCTGCCCCGCTTCGCTGCGGCGGAAATCATCTTATCCATGGGCTTGGCGTCCGGCTCCGCAATCACCTTCGGCGCGAATTGCGGATCGATCAGAACGACGTCGGCACCGGCGGCCTTCAGGCGCTCGAGACCTTCGGCTATCAACGCCGCGTCGCTTGCGACTTTTTCGGCGTGCAGTACGGCATTGGTGCCGAGCTGCCACAGCACGAGATCGGGCTTTTCGGCGATTACGCTGCGATCAAGCCGTGCCAGCATGTCGCTGATCTCCTCGCCATTGACCCCGCGGTTCAGGACGGTGATTTGGATCCTGGGAAGCCTCGCATTCAGCGCGGCCTCGAGCCGGCTTGGATAGGAGGCCATCATCGAGCTCGCGCCCAACCCGGCAGTCGAGGACGAGCCGATAGCCACGACGGTCACGGGGCCCCCCAGCGCGATCCGCTCAGCGACGCGCGGGAGGGCTTTATTGAACTGAACGAGATCCGCGGGCGCAGCGCAAACCAGCGCGGCATTTTCCGAACGCCCCCACACGGGCAACACCGGCAAAATACCCAAGGCGACCGCCAAGAGTATAGCCGACATTCTAAACGATCCTCTCATGGCGAACGACCTTACTGGCAACGTCGTTGGGCTTGGGCCCGCTTCACGGAGCGACCGGGTTAGCTGACTGAGGAGCTCCGCCCTCCAACGTCAACGTCTCAACACCCGTTGGCCCCACCTTGAGCGTTGCAATTCCTGCTTTGCCGCCAACCTGCATGCGTCGTCTCTCCAACCACAAGCCCACCATGCACATCAGGGCAAGCCCAATGACATTGATCGCGACTTGTGTGTCGAAACCCGCGCCATAGGTGCGGAACAGGAGACGCCCGAACAACGCGCAGATGCAGCCGACGGCGAATACTTCGAGCGAGTGCCGGCCGCAGGCTTCTAGCGGTCGGAAAAAGCGCCGGCCAGCAAACGCGCGCAGCCCAGGGGAGCTGAGCAGTGGATAGGCGAGCGCCAAGATGTTGAGAATACGGACCGCGGCAAGCTGAGTCTTGTCAGGCGCCACCATATTGAACGGCCGCAGGCTTGGCAGGTGCCAGTACGCCCACGGGGCAGACTCCAAGAAGGCAAGGCCAAGATAGGCTGCGCAAAGCCACACGGCCCACCTCGCTCGCGGGAGCGAGCCGCCATGGGCGGCGGCCAGCATCGCGAAGGCTGCGCCGATCGTGAACAGGAACTGCCATGCAAACGGGTTGAAGAACCAGCGTCCGCCGTTAATCCAGTTTGGAAGGTTGAGACTGGGATCAAGGTTGACGGCTAGCCAGATTGCTGCCGAGACGCCGAGCGCCAGCCAAGGATTTAGCCGCAGGCCGAGATATATGAGCGGGAAGACGGCGAGCAGCACAAGGTAGAGCGGCAGGATGTCGAGATAACCTGGCACCGCTTGAAGCGAGAGGGCATGCGTTATACCAGACAGAGGTGCGTTGAGAATTGGCGCGACCAACGTGGGCGCTAGGTGATAGTGGGTGGTCCACAACAGGACCACGGCGAGGGTCGTCAGCAGCAGGCCGATTTGGAACAGGTAGATACGGGCGCAGCGCCAGATGATCCGTCGCAATCCCCCGAGAGCGCCCTCGCGTTCGAAAACTCTGCCATAAGCAAGCATCGAGGACATCCCGGCAAGCAGCACGAATACCTCCGCCGCATCGGAAAAGCCGAAATTGTGCAGCGTGACCAAGCCGAGCGCGTCGCCAGGGATGTGATCGACAAAGATCATCAGCAGCGCAATGCCGCGCAGTACATCAATCCGAGGATCGCGCTTGGATGCGATTACTGAGGCCGGCGTCATGGCGGAATGTGAATCTCCGAAATCAATGTCGCTATGAGCGCCATTGCGGTTTTGATGACACGACCCCGTCTTGTGGCGCCACGGATGTGGCGCGGAACCGTGCCGCTGCGACTTGAAATAGGATCTTGGTGAGTTCCTGGCTGCATCGGTCTTGCCGAATTTTGGCCGCGCTTGCTGAAATAGCCCAAGCCTGGTTTTTTTCTCGTGGTCGCTCCCCATCTATCGAGGCCGCCAACGGAGGCGGCCTCGGCCATTGGGCGGTTCGCCGGCCGCTTCAAAGATTTATCCGCTCATTCTGCTATCCCTGCGCTAGGAGGTTGGCATGAGCCGTGTCGCAACAGTTTGGAGATGGCTGCTCGCCAAGGTTCGCGGTCACAGGGCGCAATTGCGGCTGTGCTTGAGGGTGACGGTTGCTGCCTTGGCGTCTTTCGTCCTGGCGCAATTCTTGACCGTTCCGCTGGCAGGCTTGTGGGCCGTGTTGACGGCCGTCGTTGTGACCCAAATGAGCCTCGGCGGCTCGCTGCAGGCGACGATCGAATATACCGTGGGAACGCTCGGCGGCGCGGTTTACGCCGGCGCCATTGCCGCGCTCATCCCCCACTACGATGAGTTTTCTCTCTTGGCCGTGCTCGCGCTAGCGATCGCGCCGCTGGCGCTGCTCGCGGCCGTGATTCCGCATTTTCGCGTCGCGCCGTTCACGGCTGTCATTGTGGTTCTGGGGGCGACGGCCACCCACACCGACGCGATCGGCTCGGCGTTCTATCGCGTACTCGAGGTGGCGCTGGGCGGGGTCACCGGCCTCATGGTCTCCTTTCTGGTGCTGCCGGGCAGGGCGCATGTCTTGGTGATCGAGGCCGCCGCCGACATGCTCGATGTCCTCGCGCAGGCGTTGCCCGAGCTGTTCGCCGGCTTTACCCGGACTCTCGATGCAGCGGAGGTCCGAAGGGTCCAGAGCAGCATCGAAGCCGCGTTCGCGCGCGTCGATGCAGTCGGCGACGAGGCGAAACGCGAGCGGATGACCCATCTTGTGGCACAGCCGGATCCGGGGCCACTATTGCGCACGCTGCTCCGCCTGCGTCACGATCTGGTCATGACCGGGCGGGCGGCCGCCGTGCCGCTCCCTGAGCTGTTCCAGGCGCGGCTCGGACCGCCGCTTGCGCGAGTCGTCGAGACCGCGGCCGATTATCTGCGCGCCGGCCGCGCAGCGCTCGCCGCCCACCGCAATTCACCTCCGCTCGACGCGGTCGAAGCGGCGCTGGACGCCTACGCCGCCGCGATCGCCACTGCGCGCCGCGAACGACTGATGCGGGATTTGCCCGACGACGTGGTGGAGCGCATCTTCGCGCTTGGCTTCGTGCTCGAGCAGCTCCACCAGAATTTCGTCGATCTTGCGCGCTGCGTGACTGAATTTGCGCAGTCGAACACCGGCTCCATTCGCAAGGCGTCAGATTGCCGGCAGTGAGTGGACTGGAGTTCCAGACCGAGCTGGCCAAGGCCGACATCCACAATTCCGAGCATTTTCACGACCGGTCACGGCAATATCCCGATGTCGGTGAACGCCATGAAGGCCGGCGCGGTCGTAAAGCGTTAGGTCGCCAACTTCCATCTAATACTTAAATATGATTTGATCCCAATTTACCCCGTCGCAAACTCGACCATATGGGGCTTGGCTGGTCAAGCGTACCAAGGATAGGTGATTTGCAAAAAATTCCGGTGATTTCAATTGTCGATGATGATGAAGCCATTCGCACCGCATTGCAGAGCCTCGTCAGATCCCTGGGGTATCTCTCAAATGCGTTTGCCTCCGCCGAGGAGTTTCTAGACTCACCTCACGTGCCTGAGACATCATGTCTGATCACCGATGTTCAGATGCCCGGGATGAACGGCATCGAACTGCAAAACCGAGTCAAGACCCTGGGTTTCAGCACGCCCGTCATCTTCGTCACTGCCTTTCCCGACGAGCGCATTCGAGCCCGCGCCCTGGAGGCGGGGGCGATCGGCTTCCTGAACAAGCCGTTCGATGGGCGAGATCTGATCAAACACATACAAATGGCCTTGGCTGGGCGCGACGATCGAAGTTGATGCTCAGGCTGGGCGCGCCAGCAGCTGCTCAGTCATTTAAGCTCAATTTTGGCGGACTGCCGGGTTGCCCTTATCACATTAGTGACAAGCACGCCGAGGCAACCGAGTAACAATACCGTGCCCGACACGAGCGGCAGGCCCGGCATCAGCGTTGCCAAAATGCTAGCGAGCACGACGATACTGAGGATCGCCAACGCAAACGAGCCGTCGTCGACAAAAAGCCCGGCCAGCTCGCGAGCGACGTTGATAAGCACACTCACGGCATGACATCCGCACTCGGGCGCCGACGCGCAAGGCCGACAGACATAAAGGCAACGACAAGAAACAGTGCTGCGAAGGCGACAATCGCAATATCCTCGCCCGGCCAGCGCACGCCAAGACCTTCCCCGGTCCAAAACATGCCGAATGCCGACAGCATGACGCCAACGGCAAACTTGATCGTGTTTTCAGGTACCCGTGCCAGCGGGCGGTGCACGACAAGGCCGACAACGGCAATCAGCGCACACGCCGCAAGCGCACCGATGCTCGCCGGTATCAGCAACCCACGACCCGCCCCGACGGCAATCACGATGAAGACGACTTCCAAGCCTTCCAGAACCACAGCCTTCAGGCTCGTAAGCCCGGCGAGCCAATCAAGCCGTGCTTCTTTGCGACGCACTTTCTCGCGCAGATCCATCGCTTCGGTGGCAAAGGTGGTCGTTTCATCATGCAGCGGAACAAGGCCGGCGGCGCGCAGGATTGCCTTGCGCAACCAGCGCATTCCGAACAGCAACAGAAGGATACCGACGATGAGCTGCAAAGCCTGCAGCGGAGCACGATCGACGACGGGCCCGAGCACCAATACCATGAGCACGAGCAATGCGAGGCCCGCGAGGACGCCGAGCCCCGCCGGCCGCCAGCCGCGCACCGTAGCCACCGCCAGCACGATGGTCATTGCTTCGACGGCCTCAACGAGAGAGCCGAGGAATGCCGCTGAAATGGCGGGCGCGGCAATGGTCCAAGTCATGTTAGACCTTACTCGGAATGCGCACATGGACCGATATCGCGGCTCGACCTCGGGCTCGCACATACAGGCCGCTCCATGGTCGCCTCTTGCGAGAGCGGTTAGGATCAGTCAGGCCAGCCGGAGTCGTAGTGGCGCAAGATCTCGCCTCGAATGAAGGGATCCGGATCGCGGCCGATCACCCGGTTGCCGGCGACGACATCGTTCGGCTGCACGGTGACGCGTGGACCGAACCCGTAGTTTGGGTTCGCCTGCGCATCGTAGGCTTCGGGCGCCGCCTGGTGGTTCCGGAAGTAAGCCGTCTCCTGCGATAGATACTCCTGAGCTTGGGCAGCTTCGGCGGCGATCAGCATTGCAAGTGCGGCGGAAGTCCCAAGCAACACCTTGGCAACGGGTATCTTCATGTCACATCTCCATGTCATGACTAGCGAATGATGCCTATTCACTTAATAGCCGGATGCCGATCGACTTGAGTGTTCTTGTAGCCGCTTGCTCGGAATTGCTATCATCGTGGGCATATCAGCCCGCACGCAAGACATGGTCGCCTCCCGCACGAAGCCCGGCGCAAGGCCGGGCTTGTGCAGCGGGGGGTGATCACTCGGGACTTCCCGAGTCGTATTCTCGCCGAAGTTGGTCGCGAATGAGCGGATCGGGGTCGCGCCCGATCACCGAGTCGCCTTCGAGCACGTCGTTGGGCTGTACGGTAACGCGCGGACCGAACTCGTAGTGAGGATTGCCCTGGGCGTCATAGGCTTCGGTAGCGGCTTGGGGAGCTGCCTGATGCCTCTGGGACTGGGCATAGGCTGCCTCGGTGGCGACCAACGTGGCGAGCGCAACCGAGGTCGCGAGCGCCATCTTGGTGACGAGCATCTTCATTTTCAGATCTCCATGTAACGGTTGATGCTTGCTTGCAGCATTCAAGTAACTGTTGGGCCGAGGAATGCTTGCTTGCCCTTGCGGCCTCTTGGGTTGAATTGCCGTCATCGTAAGCGCGCACGCGAGCGCTATTGGCGACGTTGTTCTCGACACGCGCCATTTGGTCTCTTGCCTTGCGGAAATCGGCGCAGGCTTTCGGATCTACGCCGGCACGACCGGCGCTTTTTTCTTGCGCAGCGCGGCCATCACCTGCTGATCGAGCTTCAAATGCGCATTCACGAGCTCAGGCGGCGTCAACGCCATCCACGTGTCCAGCGACACGTCGGCGTAATAGCTGCTCCTGAACATCTCCAGAAAGCGCACGGTCGTGGTGCCGGTATTCTCTATGTAGTGCCCCATGGCAAAGGGCACATAACCGACATCGCCGGCGCGGAAATCGAAGGTGCGCGCCTGTCCGGAGGCGCCGAACACGCCCATGCGCGCCTGGCCCTCGATGTAGTATTGCCATTCGTTGGTGTTGGGGTGCCAATGCAGCTCGCGCATGCCACCGGGGTCGATCTCGACCAGGGCCGCGGCCAGCGTCTTGTTGACTGGGAACACACTGGAATCGCTGATCCGCACCGCTCCGCCCTTGGTCCTGATCGGGGGCTGCGCCATCAGCTTGTGACTGAAGGTCTGCGCAACGGCGGTTGCGCCCGCGATCTTGTCGGAGCCGATTGGTCCCGGCACGGGCGCCGGGAAGATGTAGAGCTCGCTGGGGTCGGGGGTATGGCCAAACAAGGATGCCGGCACGCCGAAGTTTTTTCCCAGCACTTCATTCGGCGTGTGCTTGAACCAGTCGCTGATCAGGAAGGTGTCGTCTTCGTCGAAGTCGCCATCGTCGAAGACCAGAAGAAACTCGCAACCGTCCGGATTGAGCCCCTGGATGGAGTGCGGGATCCCCGCCGGGAAATACCAGAGATCGCCGACGCCCACGTCATCGACGAAATTCCGTCCTTGCGCGTCGACGGCGGTGATGCGGGCGGTGCCGTAGAGCATGTAGGCCCACTCCGCCGCCTTGTGCCAATGCAGCTCGCGCACCCCACCGGCATTGAGCCGCATGTTCACGCCGGCGATGTCCTTCGATACGCCGAGCTCGCGCGCGGTCACCTGCCGGGTCCAACCGCCTGCTTCCAGTCGCATATGCGCGTCGGCGAATGAGAAGCGCAGGTTCGGCAGCGTGCCGTGATCGGTCGAGGGCGGGACCAGCAGATCGGGGTTCTCGCGGTCGCGTACGAGATCGCGCGGTCCGGGATCGGTGCCGCCATGGCCGGGGCGCCGGGGCTGCGGCACGGGCTCGTCGGCTTGCGCACCCGCAGCTGTTGCCGCCGTGAGGAGGCTCCCGGCCGCTGCCGCCGTCAACACGTTGCGACGCGAGATGGGATTCATGACGTTCTCCCTGACGCTCTTTCGTTGCTGATGATGAGGTCAGCTGGAATATTCGCTCGTCCGCCCGAGATGACTTTGCCGCGATTGCCGCGATTGCGGCGCTCTTGCGGAAATCTTGGCGGCGGAGCGGCTGTGCTCCCCGCAAAGCCGATTGCCGCAAGCGGAAGAAAGCCCCCGCAAGCTCGAGCAAACGCGACGCGGCACGGCCAATAGATGGCGATATGTCGCCTCGATCGCCCGCGCGGATGCCGACCGACATGGGAACGATCGTCGAACCATCTCGAACCGAAAGGCAGCTAACATGAGGAAATCTGTTTCGTACAAAATCACGATCGTCGTTGCGGCCATCGCGTTGGGAAGCGCCGCAATCACCACTGACGCGCTTGCGCGCGGCGGCGGTGGTGGTGGCGGCGGTCACGGCGGCGGGGCCATGGGTGGCGGACATTTCGGTGGCTCTATGGGAGCCGGACACTTCGGTGGGACCATGGGTGGCGGACACTTCGGTGGAGGTCACTTTGGCGGGCGAGGCTTCGGCGGTGGATTCGAGCACGGCCGGTTCGCGCATGCACCGGGTTGGGGTGTGCCCTTCGGGTCCTATGACGACTATGCCGACGAGCCATGCTGGCCGCTCGACCGCGTTCATCCGCGGCGATTGCGTTACGTCTGCTGAAGTGCAGCCGACTGCCGCGCTCTCGACCTACGTGAAGTCGGAGCGCGGCATCGTGTCATGGCGACCGAGCGCCGAGGATAGCCGGAGCTGCGATGAGTAGGGGCGTGGTCGTGACCCGCGTACCGCTATACGCGGAGCTCTTCCACTTCGAACGCCGAGAAGAATGGGGCAGGTGTTATGGACTGGACCCCGGCTTCGCTGACGATGCCTAGAACGAGGATCGGAACGATTTGAAAGGTCGTGTTACTGTTTCTGGCCGTGGCTAGTCGGCGTCCGCGCACATAGGCCATGGTTGAAACAGCGCAGGCCGTCGGATCGCTCTCTACGGCGTTGACATTGTTGACGGTGCTCTGCGCATCGCCATCATAGAGAGCGATGAACCGCTCAACTTGTTCCCGCGTATCGCAGATGAGGCCAGTGCCGACCTCGACCTCTTGAGCCTGCACCGAAGAGGCCAGGAGCAGCAGCAACGGCGGGACAAGCAACGCATGCCGTGGAGCAATTCTCATGGCGACCTCCTCTGAGCGCGTACTCGACTAATTCTCCGAGCGACGTCCGACACCGGTGACAACCCTCCGATGGCACGCACAAGATTTATGGACTCGGCCCGGAAGTGGCTTGGCCAGCATTGCGGTGATTTGCGTGGCTTTGCGTCAACGCCGTGTGGTGCGTGCGACGAGAACGATCGCCGCATGCTGGCCTTATCTGCGATCGAGACCGCTCTGGTGCAAGCAGCCTCGCAAGTCAGACGATCGAGCGGACGACGCCGCCATCGACGCGCAGCGCGGAGCCTGTAGTGGCGGACGCCTGCGGCGAGCAGACGTAGACGACAAGGTTTGCCACCTCTTCAACCGTCGCCAACCGCTTGATCAGCGAGCTCGGACGATGCTTCGCGATGAACTGCTTTTCCATCTCCTGCTCCGACAGGCCTTGCTCCTTTGCCAGCTTGGCGAAGAAGTCCACAACGCCATCGGACCGGGTGGGTCCAGGCAATACGGAATTCACGGTTACGCCGGTGCCCGCGACCGATTCCGCCAATCCACGCGCAATCGCGAGCTGGGCCGTCTTGGTCATGCCGTAGTGGATCATCTCGACCGGGATATTGAGGCCCGACTCGCTCGAAATGAAGACGATCCGGCCCCACCCGCGGTTGACCAGGGACGGAAGGTAATGGCGCGACAGGCGGACACCGCTCATGACGTTGGTGTCGAAGAACCGCTGCCAATCGTCGTCGGCAATGGAATCGAAAGGCTTGGGCTCGAAGATCCCAAGATTGTTCACCAGGATGTCGGTCTCGCGCACCCGCTCGACGAACGCCGCGACACCGCCGGCCTTGGAGAGGTCGGCGACAACTCCCTCGACTTTCGCTTGCGGAACTTGTGCTACGAGACGCTTCCTCGCAGCGTCCACGTTGCTCTGGGTCCGACCATTGATGATGACGGCGGCGCCGGCTTCGGCAAGGCCATGGGCGATGGCAAAGCCGATGCCCGAGGTGGAACCGGTTACGATGGCATGCCTGTTGCTCAGGTCGATCTTCATCGAGTCGATTTTCGCAATGTGTAAAGCCGGTCTGGGCGCGGATGAGACCGACAAATCACCATAGCGCGAGCGCATATATGAGTGCATTTGAAAACGACTTCGACGATCTTGCTGTAATTTGCTTGGTCTTGCTGTAACCTCCACAGGCATGCAGTCTTTCGTCCGCGGTTGCGGTATTTCGTGCGCTCCGTGGACATGCCATAACCATCCTCTTTACTCGAATGGCAATTCGGAATGCGCTGAGCAGTTCTGATGGGCACAGGCGAAATGCGGCGTGCGGAGCCGGCTCCGGCATTTGCCAACCCATCTGTTCTTGCGATGGTCGCCGGCGCATTGACGATCGGGATTTTCGTTATCGACACGGCTACGACGCTGGATATTGCCATCGCGGTGCTCTACGTCGTCGTCGTGTTGATGGCCGCCAACCTTCTTCAGCGGCGTGGTGTTCTGCTGGTGTCGGCGGTATGCTTGGCGCTGACGGTGCTGAGCTACTCTCTATCGCACAAGCTCGCCGCGGATACGGCCCTGGTCAGGTGCCTGATAAGTCTCTCCGCGATCGGAGCTACGACCTTCCTTGCCCTCAAAAATCAGTCTGCGAACATGGTCGTGCGCGAGCGGGCCCGACTCCTCGACCTCACGCACGACTCGGTCCTTGTTCGCGACATGAACGACGTCATCACCTATTGGAACCATGGCGCCGAGGAGCTTTATGGTTGGCGGCGACACGAGGCGATCGGCCAAGTCTCTCACCGGCTCATGAAAACCATCTTCCCCGCGCCGCTGGACGAGATCACGCAGCAATTGCTGCGCGCCGGTCGCTGGGAAGGAGAGCTTGTTCACGCGAAGCGAGACGGGACGCGTGTCACAGTGTCGAGCCGGTGGTCTTTGCAGCGGGACGAACGGGAGCGGCCCGTCGCCACCATGGAAACCAATAACGACGTTACCGAACGCAATCAGGCGCAGGACGCGCTGCGCCGGGCGCAGGCAGAACTCGCGCACATCAATCGCGTGATGACGCTCGGAGAGCTGACCGCGTCGATCGCGCACGAAGTCAACCAGCCGCTTGCCGGCATCGTTGCCAACGGCGCGGCTTGTCTGCGGTGGCTCGACCGCAAACCGCCGGACGTGAATGAGGCACGTGGCGCCGTGGAGAGCATGATCAGCGACGGCATGCGCACCAGCCAAGTGATCCAGCGGCTTCGCGCCCTCTCCAAGAAGACCGACCTGCAGAGAGTGCGGCTGGAGATCAACGACGTCATCGACGATGCTATACGCCTGGTGCAGCGCGAGGCGCTCGATCATCTCATCTCGCTGCGGCTGGAGCTCGCGCCCGCACTGCCGGCGGTGCTTGGCGATCGCGTCCAGTTGCAGCAGGTGATCATCAATCTGGTGATGAACGGGATGGAGGCCATGGCGGATGTCACCGACCGTCCCCGCGAGCTGGTGATCCGGTCCCGACCGTACGAATCCGGACAGGTGCTGGTTGACGTTCAGGACGCGGGCATCGGCATCGACCCTGAAAACGTGGACCGACTTTTCAACGCTTTTTTTACCACCAAGCGCAGCGGGATGGGGATGGGACTGTCGATCTGCCGTTCGATCATCGAGGCGCACGGGGGGCGGATATGGGCCTCCCGCAACGCCGGGTCGGGGGCAACGTTTCAGCTCACCCTGCCATCTCGCCAGGAGGGTGTGCGATGATCGGGCGCACGCCGGTCAGGTGTCAGGTCCGTGAGCATCGCGGAGCCAATCGTTACGGCGATCGCGGACGTCGGTCGCTTCCGGCGATGACTTGATCTACACTAACGATCCAGTGCTGACCGCATCTTGTCGGCAATCGGGTCTGGTGGCGCATGACGAAAGAGCCGACCGAATTGGAGCCGATCGTTTTCGTCGTCGATGACGATCCTTCGCTGCGCAACGCGCTCACCAACCTGTTTCGATCGGTGGGGTTGCGGGCCGAGGCGTTCGGCTCGGCTCCAGAGCTGTTGCAGAGCAAGCTGCCGGATGCCCCCAGCTGTCTTGTGCTCGACATCAGGTTGCCCGGGACCAGCGGATTGGACTTCCAAGCCGTGCTGGCCAAAGCGAATATTCACATTCCGATCGTCTTCGTGACCGGCCACGGCGATATTCCGATGACGGTGCGGGCGATGAAGGCCGGCGCGGTCGACTTCCTGGCCAAGCCGTTTCGCGACCAGGATATGCTGGATGCCGTCGCGATGGCGATCGAGCGTGATCGACAGCGGCGGAAAGACGAGAAGGCCGTTTCGGATCTGAAGGTTCGCTTCGAATCGCTGGCTCCTCGCGAGCGCGAGGTGATGGCTCTGGTCGCTTCCGGCCTCATGAACAAGCAGGTCGCTGCCGAAATTGGGCTTGCCGAGATTACCGTGAAGATCCACCGTGGGCACGTCATGAAAAAGATGGGTGCGCGGTCGTTGGCCGACTTGGTAAGAATGGCCGAAATGCTCGGACTTCGTAGCGCCAGATCATCGCGCGCACAAACCTAAGTATGGTTTTCCGACGCCGATTGGCGGAGTAGTGTGCGGTATGATGTTGAACCGCGAGCGCCTCCTAATCGCACCGCACAAAGGACAGATTGCTTTGCAACAAGTCCCGGTGATCTCGATTATCGATGATGATGCGTCGGTCCGTACCGCGACCAACGGGCTCGTGCGGTCGCTCGGATATGTCGCTCATTCATTTGCGTCGGCCGACGAGTTTTTGCGGTCGCCCCACGCAGATGACACCTCCTGCGTGATCGCGGATGTTCAAATGCCGCGCATGAGCGGCGTCGAGCTGCAAAGTCTCTTGATCGCTCAAGGGCGGCACTTACCGATCATTTTCATCACGGCCTTTCCCGACGAGGGCGTCCGGACGCGGGCACTTGAGGCGGGTGCAATCTGCTTCCTGACCAAGCCTTTCGACGGGCCGACCTTGATCGGACATCTCGAGAAGGCGCTGGTGAGGCATACGGCCGGCAAGTGATTTTCGGGCAGCTGGCGCAGTGCCCGGGATCAAACAATGGACGCGGGACGCGTTGAATAAGAGCCGGTGTCGCTGAGGCGATCGCGTTCGCAGATTACGTAAGCCGATGCGGACGTGCGGTCCACGGCCCGCGCGGGCGATTCCAATACACTGCGACCCGCCGATAAACCAAAGTATGGTTTCGTCAAACTAATCCGATCGCTCGAACCAACCTCCGTAGAATGGAGCCGGCCGTCTCGGTCGAACTACCCTGGCGCTCAACTGGGGGCGGCCAACCGTGGGCTGAAGGGAAAAGCGATCCACGCGTCGAACGTCAAAAGGTGGAACCCATGTTGACGAACTCATCGGCCAGGAATGTCACATCGTACCGTCGTTTCGACCAGAGTGCTGCAAGGCGACGACCCCAGACCGCGGTCTTGCTGTCATTGGACCGGCGTTCCAGTCTCGACGCAGGAATTTATCAGCGAACCGATCGTGAGGCGCGGCCGCTGCACGAACGCCCGGCAGCCGGCACGATCGAGCAGGTGGTGGAGATTACGCCATCCGATATCGTAGCACGCCGCGCCGAGAGATGGGACGGCGTGGCGGCCGAGATCGTGCAAGCCACGAGCCGTGAAAGGATCGAATATCGCTTTCGCGGCTCTCGGCACCTGCTTGCCGTCTACGAGCAGGGCGTGCGTTGCGACGGAGACTCGCTGGTCGAGGGTTTGCCCCGATCGACGCTGCGAGACCTCAAACGAAAGCTGACTTTCGTGCCGGCCGGCCATGAATATCACGAATGGCAGGAGCCACGAGTTCTCACGCGCGTCGTGTATTTCTATTTCGATCCTGCGAAGATGCCGACCCATCAGGAGACGAAGAATGCGAACACCCCCTTGGCCCCTCGGTTGTTCTTCGAAGATGCCACGCTGTGGAGCACGGCGCTCAAGCTCGCGCGGCTGCTCGAGGGCGGCGGACCCGACAACCGACTTTATTTCGAGGCGCTCGGCGTCGTGCTGGCGCACGAGCTCGTGCGGCTCAACGCCGGCGCCCAGCGCATCGAAGCTCCGTTGCGGGGCGGCCTCGCGCCTTGGCAACAGCGGATCGCTGCCGCGTACATCGAGGAGCACCTTGCGGAGCAGATTTCACTCGCGACGCTCGCCCAGCTCGTCCGCCTGAGCCCGTATTACTTCTGCCGGGCGTTCAAGCAGTCCTTCGGCGTGCCACCGATCCGGTATCACAGCAACCGGCGCATCGAGCAGGCCAAGCTATTGTTGGCCAAGCCTCAGCCGTCGGTGACCGACATCGGATTGACGATCGGCTTCAGCGAGACCAGCTCGTTCACCGCGGCGTTTCGCAAGGCGACCGGGCTCACCCCCACCGCGTATCACCGCAGCCTCACGTGACTGCATGGGCAAAAGTATCGAACGTTCCCGTTGTAGGTGCGATCGCCTCAACACCGGGAAAAGTGCGGCAATCCACGTCAAATCAGGTGCGCCGGGGCGACTATGTTGTGGGGTTGGTTACGGCACCTGACGAAATCCGAATGCGAATAAGGAGAACTGCGATGGTACGCTTGTTGACGGCCACTATGGTGGCAGCCCTCTTGGGCTATGGCTCGGCGGCTGCGCAAGTCGGCGGGACGGGCGCGTTGCCCGGTCCGTCGCCGCTCGGAATGACGTCGCCGCTCGGCATCGGCGCTGGGTCGCCGGTGTCGTCGACTGGAATTCCCATGGGTGCCACCGAGCTCGCGACGCCGGGGATCAGTCCCGGGCCGATTTCCGGTACGAGCACTACTTTCACCGGCGCGACGTGCCCGACCACGGGAACGGCAAGCACCATGACGATGGGGACACCGAGCTCCAGCATGGGAACGGGAAGCACCATGGCGAGCGGGACAACGAGCTCGACTGGTCTTTTCACTGCCGGCGGCGTCGGAACGGATGCCACACAACTCGGGTCCTCCAGCCCGAGCTCGATGTCGAGCAGCACTTGTACTCAGACGACCGGAACAAGCACGACCACCTCTCCGACCCCGTCAACCTTCACAACGGGCACCACGCTGGGCATTCCCGCCATCCCGCTCGGATCGACCGGACTGGGCAATGCGGGTCTCAGCCCGGCGCCATGCCCCGCGACGGGCTACACGTCGTCTGCAACCAACGGAACAGTTTCCGGTAGCTGCTGAACAGGGAGAGCACAGGATGCGGCGCAAAGTCTTGATCACGGCGAGCGTAGTGGTCGCCGCCGTTGCGATCCTCGGCGTTTTCGCCGCGCATCGACTCCCGTTCGAGCGGTCGGCGCCCGCCCCGGCCACGGTCCCTCCTGCTCCGGTGGTTGCTGGCGTTGTCGCGAGCCACGATGTCCCGATCTACCTCCAGGGCGTCGGCACGGTCATCGCCTACAACACCGTCATCGTCCGCAGCCAGATCCAGGGGCAGATCACGAAAATCAATTTCACCGAAGGGCAGGCGGTTCACGTCGACGACCTTCTGGCGCTGATCGATCCGCGCCCCTACCAGGCCCAGGTCGATCAGTACATCGCCAATCGCAGCCGCGATCAGGCCCAGCTCACCAACGCGCAGGCCAATCTCGATCGCTACACGAAATTGGGAAATCAAGGCTGGGCAACTCCACAGCTTGTCGAGACCCAGAAAGCGCAAGTGGGGCAGCTGCAAGCTGCCATCAAGGCCGACGAGGCTTTGATCGAGGCGGCGCAGACGCAGTTGAGCTACACGCGTCTGACGTCGCCGATCAACGGGGTCACCGGCATACGCCAGGTCGATGTCGGCAACATCATTCATCCCACTGACCCGAACGGGCTTGTTGTCGTCACCCAGGTCGAGCCGATCTCGGTGATTTTCACGCTGCCCGAGAGCCAGCTGCCGAAAATTCAGCAAGCGTTGGCCAAGGGGCCTCTCACGGTCGAAGCCTACAGCCAGGACAACACGATCAAGCTCGATCAAGGCAAGCTCAATTTCGTCGACAACGAGATCCTGCAGACAACAGGCAGCGTCCGGCTCAAGGCCGAGTTTCCCAATACTGCGCATCGGCTCTGGCCCGGAGAGCTCATCAACGTCTGGCTGCTGATCGACACCCGTCAAAACGGGCTGACGGTCCCCGCATCGGCGGTACAGCAGGGCCCCCAGGGCGCCTACGTCTACGTGATCGATCCGGACAACACGGTCGCACTGCGGCCGGTCGCCGTCGCAGAGGTGAGGGGGGGACAGGCCCTTATCGATCGCGGCCTGACGGCGAATGAACAGGTGGTCGTGGACGGGCAATACAAGCTGCAACCCGGGACCCACGTAACGATCCTCCATGGCAAGGCGGCGGAGGAGGCGGCAGCGCAGAGCGCGCAGCAGGTGCCGATTCCATGAACATCTCCTCGCCGTTCATCGCGCGACCGATCGCGACCGCGCTGCTGATGGTGGCGTTGTTGCTAGGCGGACTCGTCGCCTATCCCCTGCTGCCGATCGCGGCACTGCCGAATGTGAACTTTCCGACACTGCAGGTCACGGCGCAGTTGCCGGGCGCTGACCCCAACACGATGGCATCGTCGGTGGCAACGCCGCTCGAGACGCAATTCGGCGAAATCCCTGGCCTGACCCAGATGACATCGTCGAGCTCGCTCGGCTTCACCCAGATCACGCTGCAGTTCGACCTGAGCCGTCCCATCGATGGGGCGGTTGCCGACACGCTCTCCGCCATCAACGCGGCAAGCGCGCAGCTCCCGCTCAACATGCCCTATCCGCCGACGATCCGAAAGGTGAACCCGGCGGACACGCCAATCCTGGTGCTTGCGCTCACGTCGGACAGCCTGCCGATCACGACGGTCGACGCCTATGCGGAGAATATCCTGCTGCAAAAGCTCTCGCAGATCTCCGGCGTCGGCCTGGTCGGCATCGCCGGTCAGCAGAAGCCGGCCGTGCGCGTTCAAGTCGACCCGGAGGCGCTCGCCGCGCGCGGCATCAGCCTGGAAGACGTCCGCAGTGTGATCAGCCAGGCCAACGTCGATCTGCCGAAAGGGACGCTCAACAGCCCACGCCAGAGCTACACGCTCAACACCAATGATCAGCTGCTCAACCCCGGCGCTTACGATGATTTAATCCTCGCCTACCGCAACGGCTCGCCGGTGCGGGTCAAGGATATCGGCAAGGCGATCGATGGGCCGGAAAACAACCGGCTCGCCGCCTGGTTCAACAAGACGCCGGCCATCATTCTGCCGATTCAGCGCCAGCCGGGTGCCAACGTCATCGAGACGGTCGACCGCATCAAGGCAACGCTGCCAATCTTGCAGGCCTCGATCCCAACGGCCATCAAGATCAACACCGTTTCCGACCGGACAGCGACCATTCGCGCGTCGGTGAGCGATGTGCAGGTCACGCTGGTGCTTTCGGTAGCGCTGGTGGTGATGGTGATCTTTCTGTTTCTACGCAATTTCTGGGCCACGATCATTCCCGCCATCACGGTGCCACTGTCCCTGATCGGCACCTTCGCGGTGCTTTACGAGCTGGGCTATAGTCTCGACAACCTCTCTCTGATGGCTCTGACGATCGCAACCGGCTTCGTCGTCGACGATGCCGTGGTCGTGATCGAGAATACTGTCCGTCATCTGGAAGAAGGCCTCACGCCGTTGGCAGCGGCCCTCAAGAGCGCCGGTGAGATCGGGTTCACCATCGTATCGATCACAATCTCGCTCATTGCCGTGTTCATTCCGCTGTTCTTGATGAGCGGCTATATCGGATTGCTGTTCCGCGAATTCGCGGTCGCCGTGAGCGTGGCGCTCGTCCTCTCATTGATCATCTCGTTGACGCTCACGCCGATGATGTGCGCGCGCCTGCTCAAGCATGAGAGCGCGCAGCACGGCCCGCTCTATCGTCTGCTCGAAAACGCCTTTGATGGCCTGCTCAACCTCTATGAGGCGGGTCTGAAAGTCGTGCTCCGCCACCGCTTCATCACGCTCATGGTGATGCTCGGCACCATCGCTCTGACTGGATACCTCTATGTGCTGATGCCGAAGGGCTTCTTTCCCCAGCAGGACACCGGGCTGATCATCGGATTCTCCGAGGCGGCGCAGGACATTTCCTTCCAGGCCATGTCCGAGCGGCAGCAGGCGCTGAACAGCGCCGTGCTGGAGGATCCCGCCGTCGATTCGGTTGGCTCCGGCATCGGCGCCGGTGGCGGTAACGTCACGCTCAATACCGGCCGGGTCTTCATCTCGCTCAAGCCCAAAGAGCAGCGTGATGCGAGCGCTGACGAGGTGATTCGACGACTGGCCACCAGGCTCGCCAAAATACAGGGCATTTCGCTCTATATGCAGGCGGCGCAGGACATCACCATCGGCGGCCGCCTTGCGAAGACCCAGTATCAATATACACTCGCCGATTCCGATCCCGGCGAGCTGAACCACTGGGCCCCGATCTTCCTCGAGAAGCTCAAAGCGCTGCCGGGCATCACCGACGTGGCCACGGACCAGCTGAACGCGGGCCCTTTGCTCGACATCACCGTCAATCGCGATGTTGCCTCGAGCTACGGCATCACGCCGTCGACTGTCGACAATATCCTCAACGATGCGTTCGGGCAGCGCATCGTTTCCACGATGTACACGATGGTGAACCAGTATCACGTCGTGCTGGAGGTGGAGCCCAAATTCCAGTACGGGCCTGGCGCGCTGGACGAGCTTTACGTCAGCTCATCGAGCGGTCAGCAGGTGCCTTTACGCACCCTGGTCACCAGCGTGGTGAAGATAGCCCCGCTTGTGATCAATCACCAAAGCCAGTTCCCATCGGTTACAATCTCCTACAACCTGGTTCCCGGGACCTCGCTCGGGGCAGCTGTTGCTTCCATCCAGCAAGTCGAGAAACAGCTTCGCAAGCCGATCTCATTGGTGACCAGCTTTCAGGGGAACGCGCAGGCCTTCCAAGCGTCCCTGTCGAGCATGCCGATCCTGATCGTGGCGGCGCTCGTTGTCGTGTATCTCATTCTGGGTATCCTCTACGAGAGCACCATCCATCCGATCACCATCCTCTCAACCTTGCCGTCCGCAGGCATCGGCGCGCTGTTGCTGCTGATGGCCTTTCATTTTGACCTGAGCGTAATCGCCATGGTCGGCATCATCCTGCTGATCGGCATCGTCAAGAAGAACGGCATCATGATGGTCGACTTCGCGCT
>WNEY01000752.1_pt1 | contig 21321 bp, 20 predicted proteins | sample 5400531 | NCBI WGS metagenome assembly WNEY01 (sample SAMN13153338, study PRJNA577476) | soil metagenome | isolation source: 200 cm saprolite under Douglas fir tree site 1 | place: USA:California | collected 2015-04-18
ATGCCGTTCGTCGACCTCGCCGCGCCACGCGAGCAGGAAACGCTCCGCTGCCATCTTGCCCTTCATCACCTCGTCTTCGGGCACGGGTGTAGCGTCGCCTCGAGCGGACTGAGCCACGACGGACAACGCTGCCGCAGAGAGGCGCGCCAGATCGTCACGCGCCTGCTTGTCGTCGATGTCGATGAGCTGCTTCAGACCCCAGTGACCGCTGAAGATAGCCAGCGCCGCTTGCAGGTCGCTCATGTAGCCGCCCGTTCGGATAGGGAGCTCGCAGTAGGACGCGGTGAGACCCGGCTCGAGCGATTCGTCGACGAGCAGACCCCAGACCTTCTCGAACGGCACCTGGCCGACGAGCTCCTCGATGTCGACGCCGCGGTAGCGGAGCGAGCCGCCTTGCCGGTCGGGTTCTGCGATCTGGGTCTCGAACGCGACGACGCCTTCGAGGCCCGGTCTGAAGTCGTCGTTGGTGCTCATGCCGATCCCCCCAGCTCGATCTCCCGCCCGACCGACCGCTCCCTCGCCGCCGCGAGCACGAGTGCAGCGGCGGCTGCGTCCTGGACGGCGACGCCGACTGACTTATACAGGGTGATCTGATCCGGCGAGGTGCGCCCGGGTTTCGCACCGGCGACGAGCTCTCCGAGCTCGGCGTGGACGTGGTCGCGATCCACACCCGCGAGCTCGGGCGCACCGGCGGGAGGAGGCGCGAGGGCTGACTCGCGCGACTCGACCACGAGCAGCGAGTCGGCGACCGTCTCCGCATCGAGCTCGCGCCCCAGAGGATTGAGACCGACGGAGTTCACGTGCGCGCCCGGCGACAACCACTCCCGGCGCACCACCGGCTCGGTCGCGTGCGTCGTCGCGGCGACGACGTCGGCGCCGCGGACTGCGTCTTCATACGAGTCGGCTGCGTGTGCTGACGGTCCGATCTCCTGTGCGAGCGCGTCGGCCTTCGCGCGATCGCGTCCCGCGACCCGGATCTCCGTGAAGTCGCGGACACGCGGAAGCGCGCGTGCGTGCGAGCGCGCCTGCACGCCCGTGCCGATCAGGGCGAGCACCTTCGCGTCCTCACGCGCGAGCAGGCGCGTGGCGAGCGCAGAACCGGCTGCCGTCCGTGTCGCGGTGATGTACGTGCCGTCCATGAGCGCGAGCGGCGTGCCAGTCTCCGGATCGAACACGCAGATCACCGCCTGGTGCGTCGCACGATCGCGGTTGCGCGGAAAGAGCGTGACGAGCTTGCACGCAAGCCCGGCGGAGGGAAGGTACGACGGCATCGCGCCGAGCAGTCCCTCCTTCTCCGCGAGCGCCGCGATACGCGGCGGCATCGACGCCTTCCCGGCACTCAGGTCCTCGTGAGCCGCGGCGAGCGCGTCTACGAGTGCATCGAGGTCGAGCAGCTCGCGCACGTCGGCCTGCGGAAGGACGATCACGACAGCTTCTTGAGCAGACCGAGCGCCTGCTGGTTCCAGGGGACGCGGTGCGTGACACCCGCGGCGCCGACGCGCTCGCGGTTCGCAAGGTACCAGTCGTACGTCTCGATCAACGCCTCGCGGTTCGAGAGTCGGGGCTGCCAACCCAGCAGCTGCTGCGCCTTCGCGACATCGACGAACGAGTCCTTGTGCGCGGTCTTGTAGTGCCACTCCGCCAGCGGCGAAAGTCGAAGCAGCTCGAGCCCACGCAGCACGATCTCCGCGGGCTTGGCGGGCACGGGTCGCAGCCGAGACGACGAGCCCGCGTGGTCGATCAGCGCCTCCAGGTCCGCGCGAACGGTTCCGAAGTCGGTCGCACCGACGTTGAAGGTCTCCCCGGCCGCGCCCGGCGAGCTCGCGGCGCGCACGATCGCGTCCACGAGATCTTCGACCGCGAGCAGCTGGTAGCGGTTGTCGCCCTTGCCGAGGATGGGGATGCGGCGCCCCTCGCGGATCCAGTCGAACAGGATCTCGAAGACGCCGAGCCGTTCGGCCCCGATGAACGTCTTCGGTCGCAGGATCGTCGTCGCGACGGCTGCGACGCGGCAGAGCGCCTCGGCGTCGATCTTGGACTCGCCGTACCAGCCGACGCCGACGAGGGGATCGTCTTCCTCGATCGGATGCTTCTCGGGGACGCCGTAGACCGCGGTCGAGGAGATGAACACGACTCGTCTCACTCCCGCGTCGCGCGCCGCCTGGAGAACGTTCTCCGTGCCACCGACGTTCACCGATCGGATCGAGTCGCGCGACGCCTGGATCGGCAGCGCGGCGGCGGCATGGATGACGACATCTGCCCTCGAGACGAGCTCGCGGACGCGGTCGCGGTCGCGGACATCGCCGCGGCGCTCCTCCACCGAACGCTCGAGCTCAGCGTCGTCGAGCGGCACGACGTCGAGCGTGCGGACCTGATGGCCGTCGGCGAGGAGCCGTCGCGCCAGGTGCAGGCCGAGGAAGCCCGCGCCGCCGGAGATTGCCCAGAGCATCAGGGACGAACGCTACTCGCGGCAGGCGGTGTGAGCGCCGGCTGAGCCGGGGGCTTGGCGTCCACCAGCACCGCCGCAGCGAGCAACACCGCCATCCCGACCATGCCCTCGCCGATCAGACTCCCTCGCAGCCGCGCCAGAAGGCCTTCCTCGCCGCGCGCGACCGCCGGCACCACGATCAACTTGTGCAGCCCGCCCCAGGCGAACGCCAGCGAGACGAGGCCGATCTTCACGAGCAGCACCTGTCCGTAGCCCGTCGTCCACAGGTCGTCGAGGTGCGGCAGCCGCAGGATGCTCAGGTACACCCCCGCGAGCAGCAGCACGCCTACGCAGACCGTCGCGAGACGCGAGAAGGACGCGAACGCAGCGAGTCGAGCTTCGGGCATCAGCGGCCAGACCACAACCACAAGCTGCACGAGGCCGCCGATCCACAGACACGCCGCGGAGAGATGGGCCCAGTCGGCGAGCTCGGACTTCCACGACGAGCCCGCGTCCACGGCGGAGTGCCCGGAGAGGGAGAGACCCGACGCGAACCCGAGTCCGAGGAGAAAGGCGGGCCACAGCAGGGCGGCACGGTCCGTAAGCCACGCGAGGAAGAGCAGCGCGGCGACGAGCGCGAAGCCGAGAGTCATCGCGATGAACGCCGTGCCGAAGCGCGACTGCGCAATCGGGGCGAGGTCCCCGTAGAGCAGCCGGCCGAGGGGCAGCTGCAACGCGTCTTCCGCGCGCAGCAAGAAAGCGGCGACGCCGACGTTGAGCGTCGCGACGACCCCGATCCCAGTGAGGACGAAGAACCTCTTCTCGGCACGCGCAGTGAGCGCATCCCTCAGGACGAGCAAGCGGAACCCGAGGCCTCCCACGAGCAATGCGAGCGCGAGGAAGTAGATCCAGCGCACGATGTGCTCCGTGCGCGTGGGACCCGAGGCGCCGAACGCTTCCGTCGGTGCGGGCGCTGCAGCCCGCACGCCGAACGTGAAGACACCCGAGACGACGTGCCCGTCCCCTGACAACGCGTGCCAGCGCACCGTGTAGGGACCTTTCGGCAGCCGTGGGAGTGCCGCCCTGATGTAGCGACCGTCGCTGCGCACGCGCGTCACGCCGACGCTTCGCGTCGCGGAGTACACGCGGACCGAGCCGGGCAGCACCTTGACGTACTGATCAAAACGGAACACGAGCACCCTCGGCGACGACGCGAGGCGTTCCCGGAATCCCGGCGAGGTCTTCTCCAGCGTCGCGTGCGCGGTGGCCTGCGCGGGGAAGACGAGCGCCGCACCCGCGGCGATGAGCAGCAATCGCTTCATCGATGCGGAGTCCCCGCGAGCGGTGAGATGTGTCCGAAGACCGGCGCGACGTCGCGATCGGAGTAGAGCATCACTGCGATCACGACGAACGTGAGCGCAAATCCCGTCGCGACGGCCTGCGAGCGTGGGCGGACACAGCGCGCGAGCGGGAAGATGGCGGCGACGACCAGCGTCCACCCGAGCAGGTGATGCAGGAAGGCGGAGCGCTGGAACAACCAGGAGTTCTGTTCGTGGATGAGGAAGGCGGCGCCGGAAACCAGAAACGCAGCGGTCATGCCCAGCCGCCACCAGCTGCTCTGAAGCTTGCCGCGCACGAGCCCGAGCTCGGTCGCCCCGGCCAACATCAGAGCCTGCGCCCAGGCGCCGTGCGCAAGCATGTGCAGCGTCGAATTGGTGAAGAACACCATCACGGGCCAGAGGAGGACGCCCAACGCGAATGCCATGCCGGGCCAGAGATAGGCCCGCCAGGCGCGCCGCCGCCAGACGTCGGTGCCGACGATCGCCTCGCCCAGCAGGCAGAGCCCGAGGATCAGGAACCCCGTCGCGAACAGCCAGTGGACGTGCTCAGCGGGAGGCTGCACGTTCCTTCTCGAGGTCTTCCAGAAGACCCGGCAGCACGACGAAATGGAAGAGCAAGCCCACCGCAATCACGAGCAGCGGCGGCTGTACGACGAGCCACCAGAACGACTCGCTGCGCGGGTGCAGCAACGTGATCCGGTAGGGCTGAACAATCGCCCAGACGAGTCCCGCCAGCGCCGTCGTGGGACCGAGCGCCGACACAAGGCGGGCGCGAGCAGTTCGGTGCGCCGGTGCCTCGAGCTCGGTGACGAGTTCTGCGTTCACGTCGCCTGATGTGGGCTGCCGCCGAGCCGCTCCATCCCCGTAACAGTGTGCGGGACCCGGCGCGGCCAGGTCAACTCAGTACGTGGCTAAGGCACGGAGCGGCTAGGCCACTACTGCCAAGGCATCGACTCGGCGACGCCGCAGAGAGGACGAGCGAGCTCTGCCCGCTCGTCCGTCTTAACCCGATCACTTGGATCGCAGCCGCGTGAAGCAGCTACGCCACTACTGCCAAGGCATCGACTCGGCGACGCCGCAGAGAGGACGAGCGGGCTCTGCCCGCTCGTCCGTCTTAACCCGATCACTTGGATCGCAGCCGCGTGAAGCAGCTACGCCACTACTGTGAGCATCCACTCGTCGCTGCAGTGCGAGTCGAAGCCGACCAGGAGGACGCGCTGCCATTGCCCAAGGCAGAGCGAGCCGTCCTTGAAAGGAATCTGCTCCGTCCGCGGGCCGAGCAGGAGCGAGACGAGTCGCTCACGATCCCCGGCCTCGGGCGGGACGAGCCGCTCGAGCATGCACTCGAGATCGGAGAAGAATCCGGTCTCGCGTTCCTGGACGCGGATCACCGATGGATCGCCGTTCGGCGAGACGTAGGCGATGCCGCTACCGCCCGCGCGGGCGATCTCGCGCCGAACGTCGTTCGTGATGTCGAGCACAGTCAGGCTGGGCAGCGCCGCCGCGATCGAGACGGGAATTTCGACGCTTGTCACTCCCGTCTCCCGAGCGAAGCGAAGGGACAAACCCCTACCCGCGGAAAGTGCGCAGCACTTTTCGCGGTACTCATGCGGATGCGACCTCGCGCGGGAGGCGGAAGTGGACGTCCTCGCGCGCCACGGTCACCTCGACGACGTCGCCGTACCCGCGCTTCGCAAGCTGCTCGATCGTGGCCGCTACGAGCTCTTCGGGCGTCGACGCGCCGGCCGTCAGGCCGATGACTTCGTGCCGTGCGAGCAGATCCTCGCCGAGCTCGCTCTCGCCGTCGACCAGCTCCGCCTCGGCGCCCGCGTTCCGCGCGACTTCGACCAGCCGCTGCGCGTTGGAGCTCGTCTGGGACCCGATCACGAGGATGAGCGTCGCCTCCTCTGCAAGCCGCTTGACTGCGTCTTGACGGTTCTGGGTGGCGTAGCAGATGTCATCGGCGGCCGGCCGCAGGAGGGTACCGAACCGCTCCTCGAGCGCATCGACGGTTGCGCGGACGTCGTCAAGCGAGAGCGTCGTCTGGCTAATGACCGCCAGAGGCTTTCCGCCCGAGTCGAGCTGAGCCGCCTCCTCCGGTGACTCGACGACGACGGTTGCCTCGGGCCGTTCGCCGCTCGTCCCGATTACCTCCACGTGGTCGGCGTGTCCGACGAGCGCGACGAGGTGGCCGGTATCGGCGTAGCGGCGCGCCTCGGCATGGACCTTCGACACGAGGGGGCACACCGCGTCGACGACGCGCAGTCCGCGTCGCTCGCAGTTCTCGCGTACGGCGGGCGCGACGCCGTGCGCAGAGAGGACGCAGATCTCGCCGCGCGGCACCTCGTCCTCGTCGTCGACGAACACCGCACCCATCTGCTCGAGTCGGCGGACGACGTGGTCGTTGTGGACGATCTGGTGGCGAACGTAGATCGGCGGCCCGTGCTCTGCGAGTAGCCGCTCGACGATCTCGATTGCGCGGTCGACGCCCGCGCAAAACGAGCGCGGCGCGGCCAGGAGGACGCGACGGCTCACGCAATCACCCCGAGTCGCTTCAGCGCGCGGCGCGCGCCGCGCGCTGCGCGAAGAGTCACGAGCGGTTCCCGCAGGAAGCCGTGCAGGAAGCCTGCGTAGTCGACCTCGCCACTCGCCTTCGCGCCCTCGGCGATACCGCCCAGCCGGCGCGTCGGCGTGTCGCTGATGGCGCGCAGGCATCCGACGAGCCGTCCGCTGCGCGCGAGCGGGCCCGACTCCATGTCCACCGCATCGGCTCCCGTCTCGGCGTGCAGGCGCGCGCGCTCCGCGGGATCGTCGACGATGCGGCTCGCCCCGAGAATCGTCCCGGTGCGTGCCGGTGCGACGCCGAGTGGCGCTCCCTCCCACAGGATCGCGCCCGACTCGTCCACGACGCGCGTTGCGTCGATCACGGTGCCGATCGGAAGGTCGCCGGCAAGCGCCCCGGCGATTCCGAACGACACGAGACGGCCCTCGGGCACACCGTTCGCGGCACCCAGGCCAACGAGCGCCGTCCGCCCGAGCCGCCGCGCGATCCGCTCCTCGACGGTCATGGCGCAGGCAAAGGTCAGCCCGTCAGCGTCCACGCCATGCTCCTGGCGCTCTCCTTGAGTGAACCGGCCGCCTCGTATGCCGCCGACGGCTCGAAGCCGGAGTGGATGCCGCAGTGCTCGCAGCGCGGGTCGTTACCCGGGCCGTACTCCTCCCACTCGATTCCCTCGAGCAGCGCGTCGTACGTTGGGAAGATCCCGTCGGTGAGCAGGTAGCACGGGCCTTTCCAGCCGTACGGGTTGCGCGTGATCGACCCCCACGGCGCGCACTTGAGCTTCCGCTCACCGGTGAGGAACTCCTGGTAGATCGGAGTCGCCAGCCAGCGATAGCCGCGGTCGCGCGCGACCTTCCGAATCACGCGGAACTTCTCCTCGTGCTCGGCGCGCGTCATCGTCAACGCGGGATCGATCTGCGAGTACTGGTAGCCGGGCGCGATCAGCATCCCGTCGATCCCCACGTCGGTGAGATAGCCCATCATCTCGACGACGTCCTCGATCGACGTCTCCTTGAAGATCGTCGTGTTCGTCGTGACGCGGAAGCCGGCGTCGCGCGCCTTCTTGATCGCATCCACCGCGATGTCCCAGAGTCCCGGGTAATCGGTGATGTAGTCGTGGATCTCGCGCATTCCGTCGAGATGGACGACGAACGTCAGCCGATGGCTCGGCTTGAACACGTCGAGGTACTGCTCGAGCCGGAGGGCGTTCGTGCACAGGTCGATGTTCTTCCCGAGCTCGAGCATGCCGGCGACGACATCCTCGATCCCCTTGTAGACGAGCGGCTCGCCGCCGCAGATCGAAACCACCGGCGCCGGGCACTGCGCGCCCGCGTCGACGCACTCCTCGACCGTGAGCCGCGCCTTGTTCGACTCGAACTCGCGGATCTTCCCGCAGCCGATACAGGCGATGTTGCACGCGAGCGTGGGCTCGAGCATGAGCACGAGCGGATAACGGTCCCCCTTGCGCTGCTGGCTGACGACATAGCGGCCGATCTGAACGGTTGAGCGGAGCGGGAACTTCATCCGTTGAGCCTTTCTCTCAGGCGCCCGAGGGCGAGGAGCGGAAACGTGAGCCGGTACAGGTGGTAGCGAATCATGAAATCAAGGGGAAAGCCGGTGCCCGTGTAGTGCTGCTCGTCCCAGTCGCCGTCGGGGCGCTGAACCTGGCAAAGATACTCGGCTGCGCGCCGCGCAGCCAAGCCTTTCGCGGCCCCGCCGGAGACGTACGCCATCAGCGCCCAGGCTGTCTGGGAGGGAGTCGCCTCCCCACGCCCCCGCCAGGCCGGATCGGCATAGGAGAGGATGTCCTCCCCGAAGGCACCGTGGGGTTGCTGGACGGAGTCGAGCCAGGCGACCCCGCGCCGCATCGCCGGATGATCGGACGGGAGACCGCAGGCCTCGAGGGCCGGCAGCGCGGCCCCGGTGCCGTAGACGTGGTTGACGCCCCAGCGGCCGAACCAGGAGCCGTCGTCCCCCTGCTCCGCCAGGAGCCAGTCGAGGCCGCGGGCGAGCGAGGAGCCGTAGCCCTGCTCGTGGCCGAGGGTTTCGAGCGCGTGCGCGGTGACGTCGGCGCTCGGCTCGTCGGTGACCTTGCCGAAGTCGGAGATCGGGAGCTTGTAGAGCCAGAGGGCCTCGTTGTCGACGTCGAAGGATCCCCAGCCGCCGCTCCGTGACTGCATTCCCACCATCCAATCGAGCCCCCGCCGGACGGCGGCATCGCCGATCCCGAGCTCCCGGAGGGCGAGGATGGCGACCGCGGTGTCGTCGACGTCCGGGTAGAGGTCGTTGTGGAACTCGAAGGCCCAGCCGCCCGGCGCGAGCTGCGGACGGCGGATCGCCCAGTCCCCGCGCACCGTCACCTCCTCGCGCAGCAGCCAGTCGCCGGCAGCCTGGAGCCGAGGATCGTCGGGCGGCACGCCCGCCGCGCGCAACGCCAGCACGGCGAGCGCGGTGTCCCAGACCGGCGATTGGCAGGCCTCGGGCCTGAGCCGATCGCCGTCGCGAATCATGAACCGCTCCCAGCCGGCGATGCCCCGCGCAAAGGACTCGTCCTCGAAGCCGTGTCCGAGCGCGGCGAACATGACGAGCGACCAGACCCACGGGGGCTGGATGCCGCCCCACGAGCCGTCGGCCTCCTGCCGCTGGCGAACCCAGCGCTCGGCGACGCGGACCGCGTGGCGCCGGAGGGAGGTCAGGCGCGGCGATCGCGAGGCCTCGGTCCTGCGCCCGCCGATCTCGCTCAGGTCGATCGCGCTCGGACGCACGGGCTGCAGCGCCTCGACCACGGAGAGTGCGACAATCGTCTGCCGCGCCCAGCACGCGAAGTCGTACACCGAGAGCGGCCCGTCGGCCGGAAGCAGGATCAGCTCCACCGGCACGTGCGCGAGTCGCCGCCAAGGCCATTGGCCGATCAGCGCCAGGAATGCGCGCGTGAAGATGCGGGTGCGCGCAACGCCTCCTGCCCGGCGAATGTACTCGCGCGTGGCTTCACCCGCGTCGACGCCCGCAAGCTTCAGCGCCGTGTATGCCTCGACGGTCACGGACAGATCCGCCGGGCCGCCGAACCAGATCGACCAGGTGCCGTCGGCGCGCCGGCGCGCGAGCAGCTCGTTCGCGAGCAGTCGGTCCGTCTCTGGATCGCGCAGCCCGAGGAAGTGGAGCAGGAAGAGGTGCTCCGCGATCATCGTCGCGTTGGACTCGAGCTCGCCCTTCCACCACCCCTCCGGATGCTGGAGCGAGAGCAGCCGCTCGGCGCCGCGCTCCACGGCGCTGTCGAGCGACGTGAGTTCCTGGACTACAGTCATGCTGCCACTCTAGTTGTCATGTCGGACAACAGCTGCGCAGCCGTCCGGCCCGACCGAACCGCGCTCTCCATCGTCGCCGGCCAACCGGTCGCGGTCCACGCGCCCGCGCGTGTGACGTTAGGGCGCGACGTCCGCGGTCCGGGACGGAGCGCCGCCGTCCCAGGACGCAGGGCGACGGTCGCGTGCGGCTCGCGGCTGACGCGAGACCATTCCAGCTCGGCCGGCCCGAGACGCTCGGTCACCTGCGAGGCGACGCGCTCGACGAGCTCACGCCCGCGAATCTCCATCAGCTCGGGCACGCCGCTGGAGACAACCGTCAGGTATTGGCTCCGCTCCGGCGGCCACCCCGTGAGCGCGCCCCTGTCGAACACCCAGTGCGCATCGGAGCCGAGCAGGGCGGCAAGGGGCGTGCGCAGCAGCGGGCGGTCGAAGAGCAGGTGGACGCTGATGATCGGGGAAGGCTCGAGCTCGGACACGGGTTCCCCGAGCAGCCGGGCGGATTCCTCCGGCGGCGTCGCGACCACGATCGCGTCGGCGTCGACATCGTCGAGGTCGTCGACGCGGGCTCCCGTCTCGACGTTCGCTCCACGCCGCTCCAGCGTCCTGCGGGCCGCATCCCCGTGCATCCAGCCCAAGGGCTTGGTGGGCAGGACGAGCTCGCCGGCCCGCCGGCTGGAAAGGAGCGCCGTCTGCACCGTGAAGAGCCCCATCGAGGCGCTGGCTTCGGCCGAGGGCAAGTTGAGAGCCGGACGGATGAAGACGTCCCAGAACCGTTCAATCGCCCGATCCGACTGGCCCCTCTTCCGGAGGAAGTCCGCGAAAGTCTCGTCGTCGTGCGCCGCGGGATCGACCCCACGCAGCGCGAGAAGCTGCCAGGCAAGCGCGCGGTCCCGCAGCGGGAGATGCCTGTACCGAGCGAGCAGGATCGACGCGGGCGAGATGCTCGCCCAGCCCCCTTCTTCGTCCACGACCGGAAGGCTCAGCCGCAGGCGACGCACGGAGCCGGCCTCGCCGATCCGCCCGAGGAACGCGAGGTACTCCGTAAAGCAGCCGAGCGCGATGTGCTGGCCGTTGTCGGGGGGCGGCGCCGGGTCTCCCTCCCGTTCCGGCAGTGTCTGAACAGCTCCGCCGAGAGTCGGCCTGGCCTCGAGCAGCGTCACCTCGTGGCCCGCGTCGACGAGCTCGAGGGCGGCCGCGCAACCAGCGAGCCCGCCGCCGACCACGACTGCCCTCACCGGCGCAATCCCTCCCCGACGATTCGCAACTTCGTCAGGGCCGACAGATGCGGCGGACCGTCGAAGACGTCGAAGCCGCGCGCTTCGATCCGCTCCAGCGTTGCGCGGTAGAGGCCCGCAAAGGTGGACACGCACAGCGCACTGCGACCGTCGAGGGAGCCGAGCAGGCCGAGGCCGTCCTTGAGGTACGCGCGCGCGCGCTCCGCCTGGGAGGTCATCAGCGCCCGCCAGGCATCCGTCGCGAGGCCCGCGGCGATGTCGTCCTCCGTCACGCCGAAGGAGGCGAGCTCGTCCTGCGGGAGGTACACGCGGCCGAGCTCCCAGTCCTCCCGCACATCTCGGATGATGTTGATCAGCTGCAGCGCTATTCCCAAGGTCTCCGCGCGCTCGACGTCGTCGGAGCCGTACACGGCGACGCAGCACATCCCGACCGCGCCGGCGACCTTCGTGCAGTAACCGCGCAACTCCTCGAAGTCGGCGTACCGGGTCTGGTCGAGATCCTGGAGACCGCCCTCGACGAGCGCATGTAGCGCCGCAGCGGGAATGGGGAAGCGCGTGCGCGCGTCCGCGAGCGCGATCAGCATCGCGTCCTCGTCCGTGGCGCGATCGAGCGAGGTGCGTAGTTCGAGAAGCTGCGCCATTTTCTCCTCGCGGGGGAGGTCGCCGTCCGCGACGTCGTCGACGCGGCGTGCGAACGCATAGATCGCGGCGATCGCGCGGCGCTTCTCACGCGGCAGCACCATGATCCCGTAGGCGAAGTTACGCGCGCGCCGGCGCGTAATCCGCTCGACCTCGGCGTAGGCGCGCGCCGCCGTCATCGGGCGAGCGCGGCGAGCGCTAGTCGTGTGCGGGATGGACGCGGGCGCTGGGTGAAGACGTCCCACTGCGCCGCCTCGAGCGCTGCGAGGGCGGCGAGACCGCCGCGCGCGAACAGGCCGACCGCACGCCCGACGCGCCCGCCGATTCGCGCCTGCAGAACGCGCCCCGCCGCGAGGAGGCCGCGCGCCCGCGCGGCTTCGAAGCGCAACAGCTCCAGCAGCTCCGGGCTCGGTCGGTCGAGCGCGGCCACGCCGAAACGGCGGCGGTCCTCGGCCGGCAGGTAGACGCGACCGAGCTCGAGATCGCGGGGGACGTCCTGGAGGAAGTTGACGAGCTGGAGGCCCGTGCAGACGTCGTCGCTCGCGGCGACGAGATCCGGTTCGCCGTCGAGGCGCAACAGACCGAGCACCAGGCGCCCCACGGGATCGGCCGAGTGGCGGCAGTACTCGCGCAGGTCGTCCCACGTCTCGTAGCCGGAGATGCGCTGGTCCATCCGGTTCGCCTCGATCAGGCGCAGGAACGGCTCCCGTGAAAGCGAGAACTCCCGGATGGTCGGCTGGAGCACGCGCATCACGGGCCACGACGGCTCCCCTGAGTAGCACGCGTCGAGCTCGCGCTCGAGCTCGGCCAGAGCGGCCAGGCGGTCGCCGACGACGCCGCTTGTCGGCGTCGTTGTGGAGGAGGTGCGGGCCTTGCCCGCGCCTCCGCTCAACGCACCTCCTTGAAGGCGCCGAGGTTCGAGCACTTCCTTCGAATCGGCCGAGAGCTCATCACCCAGGATGTCCACCAGCCGGGCGAAACCGTAGAGGGCGCGCAGGTGTGGCCGCAGGCGGCGCGGGAAGAGGAGCGAGGCGACCGGGAAGTTCTCCGTCCGCGCGCGACGGGCTACGGAAGCCACATCCATCCCTGAAAGATCACTTGCCCAGCCCAGCGGGTCAACCGCTCGCGTTTGCATTGGCAGCGCGGCAGGTGGTCTAATCGGGGCGCGCCGACTCCGCTCAGACCCCGCCGCGGCGCTCCTACAGCCAAAGGAGGAGTGCGGTTGTCCGACCGGGAAAGGCCCGCTGGGGCCGGCCTGCGCAAGGATCCGGTGCTCTCCGTCGAGAGCCTGGGCGACGCCTGCGTCGTCCATCTCGGAGGGGAGCTCGATCTCTACAACGCGCATCAGGTTCGCGAGGCTCTCGTGAACGTGTGCGCCGACTCCCCGAAACGGGTCGTGGTCGACCTCGGCGAGGTGGAGTTCATCGATTCGACCGCGCTCGGCGTGCTGATCGAGGCGCGGACAAAGCTGGAGAACCGCCGAGGCTTCCTGCTCGCAGCGCCGGGACTCGCGACGCGGCGCGCGCTCGAGATCTCGGGACTCGACCGTCACTTCGAGGTGCACGAGACCGTGACCGAGGCCTTGGCGGCACGCCTCTAGTGCTTAGCCGGTGGTCGGCGCGGTCGCCGGCAGCTCCCTGAGCTCCTCGCGCCGGATCAACGTCAGCGCTGCCGCCAGCGCCGCCACGCCGAACACGGCCAGCGCCCAGAACGCCAATGCGTAGCCGCCGGTCAACGCGGACGGCAGCGACTTCCCCTCACTCACGAGCGTCTTGAAGTGGCTGGTGAACACCGTCGAGGCGACGGCCACGCCGATCGCGCCACCGATCTGTTGCGAGGTGTTGATCAAGCCGGACGCCAGCCCCGCTTCGCGCTCCGCGACGCCGGCGAGCGCCGCGATCGAGACCGGAACGAACGCGAATGCGATCCCGACGCCGACCATCAGGTACCCGGGCAGGAGGTCCGAGGCATAGCTCCCGTGGACGGGGATCTGCGAATACCAGATCATCGCCCCGGTCAGCAGCGCCAGGCCAATGGCTATGACCGGCTTCGGGCCGAGCTTCGTGGTGAGCGCCTGCGCAACTCCCGCCGCGATGACGGCCGTTCCCGCGGTTGCCACGAAGGTCACGCCCGTCCTCAACGCCGAGTAGTGCAGGACGTTCTGAACGTAGAGGGTCAGCAGGAAGAAGTTGGCGAAGATGACAGCGCCGAGCAGCGCGCCGACCGCATTCGCGCCGGCGACCGTTCGTACGTTGAAGATCCGGAACGGCATCAGCGGGTCGTGGATCCGGCGCTCGTTGACGAGGAAGCCCACCAGCAGGGCGCCGGACGCGATCAGCAGGAGGACCGTCCGCGCCGTCGCCCAGCCCACGTCGGGCGCCTTCGAGATCGTGTAGACGAAGAGGGCCAGGCCGCCGCTCACGAGCACTGCACCGAGGGCGTCGTAGTGCCGCTCAGCGCCCTCGCGCCTGCTCTCGCGGACGATCCGCGGCGTGAGCGCGAGCACGAGCGCCCCAACCGGCACGTTGACGAAGAAGATCCACTCCCAGCCGAAGTACTTCGTCAGCACGCCGCCGGCGAGGACGCCCACCGCGGCGCCGCTGCCGCCCAGAGCGCCCCAGATCCCCAGCGCCTTGTTCCGGTCGGCCCCCTCCTCGAAGCTCGTCATCACGATCGAGAGCGCCGCCGGCGAGATGATCGCCCCGCCGAGTCCCTGCACCGCGCGCGCCGCGATCAGCATCCCCTCCGACTGGGCGAGCCCGCAGACGAGCGAGGCGACGGTGAACAGCGCGACCCCGACAATGAAGACGCGCCTGCGCCCGAGCAGGTCGGCCGCACGTCCGCCCAGCATCAAGAAACCGCCGAAGGCGATCGCATAGGCCGTGATGACCCACTGCAGGTTCGCGCGCGAAAACTCGAGCGAGCGCCCGATCGAGGGCAGCGCCACGTTCACGATCGAGACGTCGAGGATCGTCATGAAGAAAGCGGTCGCGACGACCGCGAGGACTCTCCAGCGGTGGGGATCTGACGGCATGTGGCCTCCCGTACGAGTTTGAGACGGACGCCCGGGCAACGCCCGGTCGTCCTCTTGGCGGCGCCGCCGAGTCGGCGCTTCTGCGCTCCAACGAGGGGCCGTGTCTAGGTTATTCCGTTAGACGAACCGCGTGGCCGCGAATCGACTCCACGAATCCGACCGGATCGTTCTTGGGCGAGCTCGCTACCCCGCGGAGGCGGGACCGCGTCCCGCCGGGAGCGCTAACCAACAGCCGCGTTGCCGATCCCAGAAAGAGGGTCGTGGGGGAACCATGGGTTCCCCCACGATCTTTAGATCTTCCCCAGCTTGCGCCACTTCGTGTAGATGTCCGTGAAGTCATGGGCGGCAGCGCTGACCGCGTCGGCGGCGCTCATCTTGCCCTGCGAGACCTCGGCGAACATCTTCGGGATCAGGAACTTGCCGAACACCTCGGAGAACGCGGCGTTCGTATAGCCCGGGTAGCCGGGGTTGACCGTGTACTTCTGCGCGATCGTCGTCAGAACCTGGTACTTGCCGCGCGGCCTGTGCGCATCGGCCGCCGCAAGCTTCTGGATCTTCTTGAAGGGCAGCACGCCCGGGAACGTCGGGAAGTTGTAGAACTTCGAGGCCACGAACGCGTCCCTGTAGTTGATCTCGAGGTCGGCCATGAACTTCTTGGCCGCCGCGATGTTCTGAGCGAACTTCCAGATCGAGTAGCACCCCATCACGTGCTCGAGCCCGAGCCGCTGTACCGGGCCCTTGGGGATCGGATAGATGTAGAGCTGGTCGGCGAACGGCAGCCCGAGATCCTCCGGCGTCCTCGTCGCCGAGATCGCGTTGAGGATCAGCGAGCCCTTCCCGGAGTAGATGAAGTTGTTGTTCGAGGCAGGCGTCCAGCCGAAGATCTCGTCCGTCTCGCCGTTCTTGTAGATGTCGGCCATGAACTTCACGGCCTCGATCGTGTGCTTCGACTTGATCGTGAGGCGGTGCTTTTCGTCTTGGACGTACGCGCCGAAGCACATCATGAAGGCGATCAGCGCCATGTTGGAGTCGAGCTCCGCGGACTGGCCGATCCCGATCGGATGGCCGACCGCCTTCAGCTTCGGCGCCGCCTTGCGCACGTTGTCCCACGTGTAGGGCGCGTAGCCGACGCCGTTCCAGAGATCGTGCCGCCAGATCACCGGGTCGGGCACGTAGTTGTCGGCGAAAGCGAACCACTTCTTCGTCTTCGGGTTGTACGTCGCCCGCTTGCCGACGACCCCGATCTTGCCGACCTTGCGCGTCACCTCCTGGACGATCTCGTTGTGGTTGATCACCTGATCCTCGAACTGGGCTTGCGGCGACAGGTTGAAGAAGAGGTCGTGGCCCTGACCGGACGCGGCCTCCGCCGCTGCACGTGCCGGCAGCAACGTGTTGAGGATGTGGTCGACCTTGACCTGGACGTCGTTCTTCTGGCCCCATTGCACCGCCCACGTGTTGTCGAACCACTTGTCGTAGGCGGGAACGAAGTGCGCCCACTGGATGATCGTCAGATCACCCTTGAGCCAGCGGCCCTTGAAGCGAAGTGGGCCGTAGAACGCTTGGCCGAGCCCGGAACCGGCAACGCCTACCGATACAGCGCCGACCCCGGCCTTGCGGAGTAGCTCGCGGCGGTCGTACCTCCCTTCTCGCCTACTCGGATCGTCGGAATGCTTCATTGACCCTCCTTTCTCGGGTCTAGCGGAAGGCTCCGCCGGTGAACCCTGCGATGAAACGGTCGAGGAACGTGTTGTAGAGGAGCGCCAATGGAATGCTCGGGATCAGCGAGGCCACCATTATCGCTCCCCACTGCGGCAGGTCGCCGCGGATCAGGTCGGTGTAGACACCGGTCGAAAGCGTCCGGTGGGCCGTGCTGGAGATGAACGTGAACGCGTACACGAACTCGTTTACGACAAGCGAGAACGAGAAGATGACCACGGTCAGGATGCCCGGGACCGAGATCGGGAAAACGACACGGATCAGCGTGCCGAGCCGTGACGCCCCGTCGATCTGGGCCGCGTCCTCGAGCTCCTGCGGAATCGTCTTGAAGAACCCCATCAACAGCCAGGTCGCGAAGGGCACCGTGAACGAGGGGTAGACGAGGACGAGCGACCAGATCGAGCCGCGCAGGTGGAAGTGCAGGAGGCTATGGGTGTGCTTGTCGAGCTGGGTGATCACCGAGAACAGCGGCAGGAAGAGCAGTGTCGGCGGCACGAGGTACGTGAGGAAGATGCCGACGCCCAGGCTCTGGCCGAGCTTCCCGGAGAGTCGCGCGAGCGCGTAGCCGGCCGGAACCGCGAGCACCAGGGTGATCAGCACGACGGCGACGCCGATGATGGCCGTGTTGCGCAGCCAGTGTGTGTACGGCGTCTCGTTGAACAAAAAGCGAGCGTTCGAGAGCGTCGGACTCTTGTGGAACCAGTACGGCGTGTGCGTCAGATCGTAGAAGTCGCGTTGTTGCTTGAAAGCGGTGATCACCATCACGTAGAACGGGAACGCGAGCACGATCGCGAACGGTCCCACGATCAGGTACGACATCCCCTTCTCGCGGAATCCGCGCAGCACGGCGTCCACCGCTACGTCACCTCCGCGCGGCGCGCGAAGATCAGCATCCCGATCGCCACAACGGCCAATACGGGTAAGAGGAAGAGAGAGATTGCCGCTCCTGCGCCGAGCGACCCGGACTCGATCCCGGTCTTGTACGCCCAGGTCGTGATCATCTCGGTGGAGTTCGTCGGCGGCGGCCCCCCATTGGTCAGGATGTAGACGACGGCCATGTCCGTTGCGGTGAAGACGATCCCGAACAGCAGGGCGACCGTCGCGATCGGAAGCTGCAGCGGCAGGGAGACCGACCAGAACTTCCGCAATCCCGTCGCGCCGTCGATCGCCGCGGCGTCGTCGACCTCCTTCGGAATCGACGCGAGACCGGCGAGGAAGATCACGGTCGCGAACGGGATGATCCGCCACGCATGCACCGTGATCACCGAGCCCATCGCCAGCCTCGGCTGCGCGAGCCACTGCGGCGGGGACACCTTGCTCGCGAGATGCATGTGCTGCAACGTCCAGTTGATGATCGAGTAGGTCGTGTCGAAGATCCATGTCCAGCCCATCAGGCTGAGAGGCAGCGGCGCTGCCCAGGGCAGGAGGATCAAGAAGCGGAGGATCCACTTGCCGCGGAACTGCTTCAGGAGCGCATGCGCCAGCAGGCCGGCCACGACGAGCACGACGGCCTGCGAGATCACCGTGAACAGGAAGGTGTGCCACACCGCGTCCTGGAAAGAGGGGTTGGCCCATTCGTGCCGGAAGTTCTCCAGGCCTACCCACGCCCCGTTCAACGACCCGCCGGTCGCGTTCGTGAAGCTCAGATAGATCGCGAGGGCGAGCGGGCCGCCGACCAGCGCGAGGATGAAGAGGACCGCCGGGGAGATGAGAACGGACGCAAGGACACCCGGGCGCTCGAAGACATCCGTCCAGCGCCTCCCCCGCGGCCGTGCGGCGGCGAGTGCCTCCACCCGTCGCGATCCTAGCCTGAAAGCCTCGCGTCCGCCCGGCGTTTGCGAGTCGCAGGGAAGGCGTTAGACAGGTCCCGAGCGGCCAGAGCTTCGGGTCTGACCCCAAGGCATGGCACGGTGAGACAGTAAGCTCGGGGCGATTACTGCATGGCAGAGATCTCGCTCCAGAAGCTGACGAAGGTCTACGGGGACGGAACCCGCGCGGTCTCGGAGCTCGACCTCGAGATCGAGGACGGGGAGTTCGTCGTCCTCGTCGGGCCGAGCGGCTGCGGCAAGACGAGCGCCCTGCGGATGGTGGCCGGGCTGGAGCCGATCACGGAGGGCCGTGTCCTGATCGGCGGGGAGATCGTGAACCGCCTGCCTCCGAAGGACCGCGACATCGCGATGATCTTCCAGAACTACGCGCTCTACCCGCACATGAGCGCGTTCGACAACATGGCCTTCGGCTTGAAGCTGCGCGGGATGAAGCGCGACCGGCGGGGCGAGCGCGTGAAGAGCGCGGCGCGCACGCTGGGCCTCGCGGAGGTGCTTCCGAAGAAGCCCCGAACGCTCTCCGGGGGCCAGCGCCAGCGCGTCGCGATGGGCCGGGCGATCGTTCGCGAGCCGCGCGCGTTCCTGATGGACGAGCCCCTCTCCAACCTCGACGCCAAGCTGCGCGTCGAGATGCGGGCCGAGATCGCCCGCCTCCAGCGCGAGCTGGGCGTGACGACGATCTACGTGACGCACGACCAGGTCGAGGCCATGACCCTCGGCGACCGCGTCGCGATCATGCGCGACGGCGTGCTCCAGCAGGTGGCCAAGCCGCAGGAGCTCTACGACCGGCCGCGCAACCTCTTCGTCGCGGAATTCATCGGCTCGCCGGCGATGAACCTCGTCGGCATCGACCTCGCGCGCTCCGACGGCGGCTTCGTCGCGACGTTCGGAGACAGCTCGCTGCGCGTGGACGAGCGCGTGCTCGCCAACCGGCCGGCACTCGAGCGCTTCGTGGGCACGCGGCTCATCCTCGGTATCCGCCCCGAGGACATCGAGGACGCGGAGCTCGCCGGGGGCGCTCCCGACGGGCGCCGCCTGTCTGCGGTGGTCGACATCCGCGAGGACATGGGCTCGGAGGTCTTCGTTCACTTCGGAATCGGCGGCAACCCCGTGCGCGGCGAGGACGTGAAGGCAGCCGTCGGTGAGGAGGCAGTCGAGGTCGCAGAGGTAAAGGGCAACATCTGGGTCGCGCGCCTCGACCGGGACACGAAGGCGCAGGAGAAGGATCGGGTCGAGCTCCTGGTCGACACGGGGCGGCTCCACTTCTTCGACCCCGAGACAGGGGACGCGATCTACAGCGACGACTGAAGCGCTTCCAGCAAGCGCTCGTCATCTGGCTCGTTGCGGATCGTGATCCGGATACCGCCCCGGACCGGGCGGACTGCCAGGCCCCTTTGCAGAAGCCGGTCGGCGAGCTTCTGCGGTTCGTCGACCGGTACGTAAAGGAAGTTCCCATGTGACGGCAGCGGCGTTAGGCCGAGTTCGCGGAGACGCCCGGCAACGCGCTCGCGTTCCTCCAGAATCGGCCGGACGTCGGGCGGCGATTGCAGCGCGGCGATTGCGAGTGCCGCGGACAACGTCGAGATCGGCGCCGGGTGCTGGCGCTGGTTCAGCTCGGCCGCGACGTCGCTGCCGGCGAGCGCATAGCCGACGCGCGCACCTGCGAGACCAAACATCTTCGAGAACGTGCGAATCACGATCACGCGGTCTTCAATCAAACCGACCGCGGTCTCGCCGGAGTACTCGAAGTACGCCTCGTCCACAACCAGCGGCCGCACTGCCGGCAGCTCCCCGAGCTCACCCGTGGGGTTGTTGGGCCGGCAGCAGATCGTCAGCACGGGATCCTCGTCGCCGATCTCCGCGCCCGCGACCCAGACGGCGATGTGGAAGAGGGCATACGTGGGATCGTTGGCGATCGCGACGCGGTCGCCCCGGCCCGCGAACGATCTCGCGATCAGCATGATCAGGTCGTCCGCGCCGGCGCCGAGGACGACATTTCCGGGCCCGACGCCTGCGTAGTCCGCGATCGCTTGCTCGAGGCGCGGGTAGCCGCCGTGCGGATATGTGTGGATGCGCGCCAGTTCTTCCGCAAGCGCTTCCGCGCGCGTCGACGGCAGGAGCTGTGGCGACGTGTTGCCGTCGAAGCGGATGATCTCGGAGGCAGGAAGTCCTGTGCGCCGGGCGATCTCCTCGGTCGAAGGGGCGTCGTACGAGGCGATCTTTCCGGCCAGCGGTCTCACGAGCTACATGTTCTCCCAGGCGTGCGGTGCAGGATGCGCCAGCTGTCCGAGGTCGTGACGACCGGCTTCCACGCGTCGCAGAGCGAGATCCTGCGCTCGGGCCGAACGAAGACCCAATTCACTCCGGGCACGTCGCGATCGTCCTCGTAGACGAAGCGCACCTGGCGCTCGAGCCCGCGCCCGAAGAATGGATAGACGGGATCGCTCGGCGTGATCGCAAGCCCGACGTCGGCCGAGTCCGGAAGGACCTTGTCGAGGTAGCGGATCGGCGCGTCGTAGTCGTCGCGCAGGGCTACGCCCGTCCAGCGCGGGGTATGCCAGACGCTTCTCGGCTTGTCACGCTCGAGGAGCGGCAGGCCCGACGGACGCTTTGCGTCGTTCGCGAGTGCGAGCAGTAGCGTCGTCCCGGCAATCGCGGTAACGCCCCACGCGACCGGTCGCCAACGCAGGACGATTCCCCATGTCGCGGCAGCGAGCGCGATCGGGAACGCGAAGAAGCGTCCGATCCAATCCTGGTAAAAGAGCAGCGCCGCGAAGGCGACGAGCCAGTACACCGGTGCGAGGACGCACACCAGGGCGAGACGGTCGAGCTTGCCTCTTCGCACCGCGTGGATCGCGAGGACGGCAGCGGCAACGAGGAGGACCGAGCCGAGCGGGCCGTACCAGGAGAAGTTCGAAGCGGACTTCGTGATGTCTCGGCCCGAGTCGAGGGCCGCGAGGTCGGGGCGCCCCAGGGTGTCCCAGAACTTGAAGTACGCGCGGATCACCCTGTGCTCGAAGGGGAGCAGGGCGATCGGCACAGCCGCGACAACCGCCGCCACTGCGCCTGCGTAGAGAGCTCGACGCCTGCGCGAAAGCACGAAGACGACTGCCGCGACCGCGAGGACCAGAAGTGACGCGATCCCGTAGAGCCAGCGGTCCCGACCAGTCGCGCCCGAGAGATCGATGAACTCGATGCCGACGCGCACAATGCGCGCGATCACGGCGACCGGATGTCG
>WNEY01000753.1_pt1 | contig 21315 bp, 23 predicted proteins | sample 5400531 | NCBI WGS metagenome assembly WNEY01 (sample SAMN13153338, study PRJNA577476) | soil metagenome | isolation source: 200 cm saprolite under Douglas fir tree site 1 | place: USA:California | collected 2015-04-18
CGCGCGTCCGCGGGGACCCCGAGTTGCTCGGCATCGCCGTGTCGCATCTCGTGCGCAACGCACTCGAGGCCACGGAGACGGCCGGCCCGGGGCGCGGAACGCCGGCCGTCAGCTTCGAGTCGAGCGACGGTCGGGTCGCGCTCGTCGTGCGGGACTGGGGCCCGGGGATGCGTCACCCGCGCGTTGCGATTCGTCTGGCGGCGTCCCAGAAGCCCGGACGCCTCGGGATCGGGCTCATTACGGTGGAGCGGATCGCCCGCCTGCACGGAGGCACCCTGACGCTCGCGACCCCTCCCGGCGGCGGAGTCGAGGCGCGGCTTACGCTGCCGGCCGTCTAGCCACTCGCGGCGCTCGTACGCGCCTGAACACCCGCGGCAGCGGCACGCGCTCGAGCGAGCGGGGCAGCAGCGGTGCCGCCGCCCGCATGTTGTCGTCGATGGCGAACCCCATCAACCCCGCCCAGAGCGCGATCGCCGCGTCACCGGACGCCGAGGCGAGCACGGCGACTCCGAGCAGCCCCCACCCGAACAGGCGCCCGAAGCCGGCCGTGACCGATGCGGCGATGTCGGGTCGGCGGATCGCGGAGGCGAGCGCCGCCCGGAAGACGTGGCCGCCGTCGAGCGGCAAGACCGGCATGACGTTCACGACCGCCACTCCGGCATTGATCACACCGAAGCTGGCGGCGACCGCTGCGGCGAGCGGATCGGCATCGACCTCCACGAGCACGACGTGAACGACGCCGGCGACCAGCGCGGCCACGAGGTTCACCAGCGGGCCGGCCAGCGCGACCTGGCAGGCCGCGCGTGGCGTTTCCGGCTCGCGGTCGAAGATCGTCACGCCACCGAAGAGCGAGAGCGCGATGCGGAGGGGTATGAGACCCACCCTTCGGCCGGCCACGGCGTGGCCCATCTCGTGGAGCGCCAGCGACGTGACGAACGCAGTGCCCATCACGATGCCCGCGGCCCAGTACGCGGCCGCGCCGCGTCCCGGAGCGGCCTCGGGGAAGATCGTGTCGGCGAACGTCCACGCGGTGAGACCGACGGCGAGGAGACACGAGATGTCCGGGTGCACCTTCACGGCGAAGGCGCCGAGGCCACCGGTAGCCCGGAGCGTCCCGCTGTGGGGAAGCGGGGCGACCCGGCGAGTGGCCGGCGGTGCCATCGAGGATCGGTCAGGACGCGAGCGCGTGGACGAAAGGCGTGGAATGCTTCGTGCTGATTCGCACGTCGGATACGGACAGCACCGCGGCGTGCTGCGGGCGGGCGAACAAGGCATGGGCAATGTCGGCGTACGGCATCTGCTCGTACAGGGCGTCGCAGAGTAGCCGTTCTTCGGGCAGGCCGAACGCGGACTCGAGCGGTTCGAGAGTCTCGAGCACGTCGGGCAGGTAGCGGCGGCCGAGATCGACCAGGGCGCGGGCCTTGGCGATCACCACGTGAGTGTTGACGAGCGCATCGTCGGCGTAGAGGGCGGCCGCCTCGCCGCGCGTGGGCCGCGTCACGAAGCGCCGGACCGCGCGCACGGCCAGCGGCTCGAGGCCTTCGACCAGTTCGCCGGGGTCGATCCACGTGCAAGGAACCTCGAGCGGATGGGCGCCGATCACGACCACGAGGTCGGGGCGCCGGGCGACGGCCTGAGCGGCACGGCCGGCGTAGGCCATGAGCCGGGCCTCGCCGTCGACGAGCTGATCGCTCGGAATGACCACGACCGTGGCGTGCGGATCCTCGTCGAAGATCCGCAGCACGGGCAGGAAGAGCTCGGGCGCGCTCCCGCGATAGGCGGGTTGCAGGATGCGGCGAACGCCGGGGAGATCGCTCAGCTCGGTGTCGTAGTATGCGCAGTGGTCCCGGGCGAGAACGGCGTAGAGCCGGTCGGGCTCGATGAGACGGGCGGCCCGGTCGAGCGCCTGGCGGAACAGGATGTGTCGCGCCGACGCCGGGACGCGCGACCGGCGCGGCCGCCGATGGTGGGGGCCGCGTCCCGATCGATGCTCGGCGCTTCCGGCGAGAACGATGCCCCAGAGGTGATCTGTCGTCGTCATGGCGGTGACGGCAGGGGAGAGTGCAGTCGTTATGCCACGCACGGAGATGCGAAACTCCGTATAGTTCGCCGAGCCGTTCGCGCGGCTGACTTGAAAAATCTTCAAAGCATGGCTCGATGGTGTAACACTTACAGCCTTCCTTCATATATCGGAGGCGCCGGTGTTCGATCTCAAGGGTAAGGTCGCGGTGGTCACGGGCGGCAATGGCGGCATCGGGCTTGGCATGGCGCGCGGTCTCGCCTCCGCTGGGGCTCAGATCGTGGTGGCGGCTCGTAATCGTGAGAAGTCACGGGCGGCGGTGGCCGAGATCGAGCGGCGGGGCGGAGCGGCGATCGCCGTGGAGGTCGACGTCAGTAACGAGGCATCGGTGGACACGATGACGAAGGCGACGACGGATCGTCTGGGACGGCTCGATATCCTCGTCAACAACGCGGGCATCAACATCAGGAAGCCGGCCCACGATCTCGCCTTCGACGAGTGGCGCCGCGTGTTGGACACGAACCTGACCTCGGCCTTCCTGTGCTCGCGCGCCGCCTATCCCATCATGAAGAGAGCCGGCGGGGGCAAGGTGATCAACATCGGGTCGATGATGTCGATCTTCGGCGCGCCGTTCGCGCCGGCCTACGGCGCCAGCAAGGGCGGGATCGTGCAGCTCACCAAGTCGCTGGCCACGACGTGGGCGCGCGACAACATCCAGGTCAACGCCGTGCTGCCCGGCTGGATCGACACCGAGCTGACCCAGCAGGCGCGGCGCGAGGTCCCCGGCCTCAACGACATGGTCTTGCGCCGGACGCCGGCCGGCCGGTGGGGCGTCGGCGAAGACATGGCCGGGATCGCCGTCTTCCTGGCCAGCGCCGCGTCCGATTTCATCACCGGCGCCGCCATTCCCGTGGATGGCGGGTTCTCGGTCCAGGCCTAGCGCATGAAGACGCTGGTCGTGGACGCGGTCGCTCCGGAGGGGTTGGCCTACCTGCGCGAGCACGGGTTCGAGATCGACCAGCTCATGAAGCCGGCGCTGCCGCTGCTCTACGAGCGCGTCGGCGACTACGAAGCGCTGGTGACGAGGTCGGGGACGGCGGTGACGCCGGAATTGCTGGCGCACGCGCCCCGGCTCCGGATCATCGGCCGGGCCGGCGTCGGCGTCGACAACATCGACGTCGATGCCTGCTCGCGCCGCGGCATCGTCGTGGTCAACGCGCCCGTCGGCAACGTCGTCTCGGCCGCCGAGCACACGATGGGCATGCTGCTGGCGCTCGTGCGCCGGATTCCCGACGCCCACATCCTCCTCAAGTCCTTGAAGTGGGATCGCGGGATCTACGGCACCGAGCTGTTCCGCAAGACCATCGGCGTGGTCGGGCTCGGCAAGGTGGGCTCACGCGTCGCCGCGCGCCTGCGCGGGTTCGAGGCCCGGGTACTCGTCCACGACCCCTACATCCCGGAGAGCCGCGCCCGCGACGTCGGCGCCCAGCTCACCGATTTCGCCGCGCTCGTTCGCGAGTCCGACATCATCACCTTCCACGTGCCGCTCACCGACGAAACGGAGAACATGATGACGGCGCGCGAGCTGGCCACGACCAAGCGCGGCGTGCGCCTGGTGAACTGCGCGCGGGGCGGGATCATCAACGAGGCCGATCTGCTCGCGGCCCTCGAGTCCGGCCAGGTGGCGGGAGTGGCCATCGACGTGTGGAGCGAGGAGCCGCCGAAGAGCGACGTCGTCCGGCGACTGATCGCCCATCCCACCGTGGTCGTCACGCCCCACCTCGGCGCCAACTCCGCCGAGGCCCAGGTCAACGTCGCCCTCGACGTCGCCCGCCAGCTCGTGGCGTTCCGGGACGGCGCCCTCGTCGAGTACGCGGTCAACATCCCGGTGGGGGACGCCGGGGCGCTGGCCGAGATGAAGCCCTTCATCGCGCTGGCCGACCGCCTGGGGCGCTTCAGCGTCCAGCTCGATCCCGAGCACCTGTCGAGCGTGGAAGTGAAAGTCGCGGGCGCGCTGGCCCAGCGCGATCCCGAGCTGCTGGCCCGGGCGGTGCTGGCCGGGCTGCTCGCGCCGGTCATGGCCTCGCCCGTGAACCTCGTCAATGCCCACCTCGTCGCCCGCGAGCGTGGAGTGGCCGTCACCGTCACCGCCGAGAACGAGACCCACGGGTATGGCAGCCTGCTCACCGTCGTCACGCAGACCCGCGAGGGACGCAAGATCATCGCGGGGACGGTCTTCGACGGGCAGCCGCGGATCGTCCGGCTGCGGGACCTCAACATCGAGTTCACGCCCGAGGGCTACATTCTCGTCCTCTCCTACGAGGACCGGCCTGGCATGGTCGGGCGGCTCGGGACGATGCTGGGTGGTCTCGGGGTCAACATCGCCTCCATGCACGTCGGCCGGAAGTCCAAGCGCGGCCGCGCCATCGTGGTCTTGATTCTCGATGAGGAGCTGTCGCCCCCTCAGTTGGCCGAGGTGGCCCGTACCGTGCAGGCGGACTTCGCTCGCCTGATCCGGTTGACCTGAACATTCGCCCGCCAATTTCTTTGGAGGCCGGACGGGGCGCCTGCTAGGCTTTCGCCCATGCGAGCACAACGCTTCGTTCTCGTGTCGCTCGTCGTTTTCGTCGCGACCGCGTGTGCGACGACCCAGTCGCCTCTCCGGAGTGAGTTCGAGGACATCCCCGTGCCGAAGGGGCTGGCCTACGTCGACAGCCAGTCGGTCGTCATCGAGTCGCCGTCCGTGAAGGCGGCGCGGATGATCTACCGCGGGCGAATCGAAGTGGGGAGCCTGGCCGTGGCGATGCGGACCACGCTGGAGGCGAACGGCTGGCGGGCCGTCAGCAACACGTCGGCGGCGTCCCACGGCACGACGCAGGTGTATGAGAAGGCCGGCAACTCACTGCAGGTCCGACTGTGGGAGAGCTGGTATTACACCTACGTCGAGCTGACGGCCTCGCGCGTGCTGCAATCGTCGACGGCCGCGACGAAGTAGCCGGGCGCCCGGCAAAGCGCCGCGCGAGACGACCCGTGTCGTCACGCCTCGGGCGACGGGGTAGGTTTGGGAAACCTCGCCCGTCGGTCTACGGGTTGTGCCAGCGAAACCCGTCGTGGGCGATGAACGCGTCGGCTTCGCTGGGGCCCCACGATCCCGCCTCGTACGTGGGGATCGGACTGGTGGTGTCGCGCGCCCATGCCCGCAGCACCGGGTCGAGAATCTCCCACGCTTGCTCCACCCAGTCGCCGCGGGCGTAGAGGGTGGCGTCGCCGTGGATCGCGTCGAGCAGTAGCCGCTCGTACGCTTCCGGAGACTGCCCGCCGAACACCTGGTCGTACTGGAAGTCGAGCTTGACCACGCCGAGCTTGAGGTCGGGTCCGGGCACCTTCGCCTCGATCGTGAGCGCCAGCCCCTCGTCGGGTTGGATGCGAATCAACAGCATGTTCGGCTCGACGCCGTCGGGGTGGCGCCCGAAGATCATGTGGGGTGTGCGGCGGAACTGGATCGCAATCTCACTGGCTCGCTTGGCCAGCCGCTTGCCCGTCCGGAGATAGAACGGCACCGACGCCCATCGCCAGTTGTCGACGAACAGCTTGAGGGCCACGTACGTCTCGGCGCGGGAGTCGGGAGCCACGCCCCGTTCCTGCCGGTAACCGACGACGGGGCGACCGGCCACGAAGCCGGGGCCATATTGCGCGCGGACCGCGGCTTCTCCGATCCGTTTGGCGTCGAGCGGGCGAATCGAGGCCAGGACCTTGTTCTTCTCGTCGCGGACGGGCGCGGCGTCGAAGGTCACGGGCGGTTCCATGGCGATGAGGCAGAGGAGCTGGAGCATGTGGTTCTGCACCATGTCGCGCAGGGCCCCGGCCTCCTCGTAGTAGGCGCCGCGCGTCTCCACGCCGATGGACTCGGCCACCGTGATCTGCACGTTGGCCACGTGATTGCGGTTCCAGAGCGGCTCGTAGATCTCGTTGGCGAAGCGCAGCACGAGAAGGTTCTGGACCGTTTCCTTCCCGAGATAGTGGTCGATCCGGTAGATCTGCTCCTCGCCAAAGCACCTTCGCAACTGCCGGTTGAGGGCGCGACCGCTCTCGACGTCGTGGCCGAAGGGCTTCTCCACGACGATGCGCGTCCAGCCGTCGCCGGTCTGGGCGAGACCGGAGCTCCCCAGGTTCTCGACGATGTCGTCGTAGAGGCTGGGCGGCGTCGCGCAGTAGAAGAGACGGTTGGCGGATCCGCCGCGATGCTGCTCGGTGTCGGTCAGGAACGCCTTCAGCTCAGTGTAGAGCGAGAGGTCCTTGGGGTCGCCCGGCAGGTAATACAGGGCCTGGGAAAAGCGCTCCCACACGTGCTCGAACGGCGGCTGGACGCGTCCGTGGTCGCGGATGGCCTCTCGCATCCGGCGCCGGAAGTCGTCGTGGCTCATCTCCGTGCGGGCGACGGCCACGATGGTGAAGGGCTCGGGCAACGTGCGGGTCGCGTAGAGCGCGAAGAGCGCGGGCAGGAGCTTCCGGCGCGTCAGGTCGCCGGAGGCGCCGAAGATGATCAGCGAGAACGGATCATCGGCGGACGGCATGGCCCCCGCAAGCGTGGCCGCGTGGCCATCAGGTCTTTTCAGCCTCGATCGCGCGGACCTTGGCCAAACGCCGCACGTGGCGCTCGGCACCGGAGAAGCGGGCGCCCACGAAGGCCCGGGCGAGCGCCACCGCCATGTCGACGGTGACCACCTCGGCGCCCAGGCAGAGGACGTTGGCGTCGTCGTCCTCGCGCGATTGCCGGGCCGTGAAGAGATCGTGGCAGAGCGCGGCCCGCACGCCCCGAATCTTGTTGGCGGCGATCGACACGCCGGCCCCGCTCCCGCAGATCAGGATACCGGCGTCGGCCGTGCCGTCGCGGACGGCGCCCCCGACGATGCGCGCATAGTCGGGATAGTCGACGGGGTCGGTCGTGGACGTCCCGACGTCCACCACCTTGTGGCCTTCGGTGGTCAGCGCCCGGCCAACCTCGGCCTTGTACGCGACCCCATGATGGTCACCGCCGATGACGATGCGCATGTCAGGCGCCGAGAAGCGTCGCCGCCGGTCGATCGAGCATCCACACCAGATGCCCGTTCGACGGGCTCACCAGTCCTGCCGGCAACAGCGCACGTTCCTTCACAACCGCGCGAACGACTTTCGCTTTCTCCGCGCCGGCGACCAGGAAGATGACGTTGGCGGCGTTGTTCAGCACCGGATAGGTGAGCGTGATGCGCACGGGGATGGCGGCGGCCGCGGCGTGTACGGCGACGACGGGCCGAAACACCTCCTTGAGCACGGGTGACCCTGGAAAGAGTGAGCCCGTGTGGCCGTCGACCCCGAGGCCGAGGAGGATCACGTCGAAGCGAGGCAACTCGCCCCGCCGGAGACCGAACACCTCGGCGAGCGTGCGAGCGTAGGCGAGGGCGGCGGCGTCGCCGTCGCCCGTGTCGATCACGGGAAACACGTGGTCCGGCGGGATCGGAACGTGGTCGAGCAACGTTTCCCGCGCCATCCGATAGTTCGACTGCGGGTGATCGGGTGGGACGCAGCGCTCGTCGCCGAAAAAAACGAACGTACGGTTCCACGGCATGGCTTCACCGTGCGGCGGTCGGGCCAGGCGCATGTAGGTCTCGCGCGGGGTGCCGCCGCCCGACAGGGCGATGGTGAACCGGCCGCCGGAGACGACCGCCTCCTTGGCGATGGACGCGATGGCCTGCGCCGCGGCGGTGGCCAGCGTCGCCTCATCGTCGAAGACCTTCACCGTCGTGCTGTCGTCCATGGCCACCACATCATACCGGTTCACGCCAGGCTCGCGTCGAGTGCTCTTTGTCGCGCGAGGGCATCCCGGTAGTGCGCGTGGCGGGCCGCATCCGGGCGGAACGTCTCGCCGGCGGGCGGGTGGGCGGACCCGAGCTCCGGTCGCAGCCCGAGCGCCGAGAGCGCGAGCCGCGCAGCGCCGCGGCACGTGGCCTCCTCGTCGGGCAGCACGGTGACGGGCTGGCCGAGCACGTCGGCGATGATCTGAGCCCACGTCCGCGAGTGAGCGAATGCGCCACCGGAAGCCAGCACGGCGTGCTCGGGCGCGATGCACGGCATCAGCAGTCCATGGACGATGCCGAGGCGCAGCGCGACGGCTTCGAGCATCGCCCGCAGGATGTGCGCCGCGGTCGTGTCCAACCGCAAGCCTGTGATGCTCGCCCGTCGCTCGCCGCGCCAGCCCGGTGCGCGCTCGCCCGCGATGAAGGGCAGGACCGTCAGGCCGTGGCTGTCCGCGGGCAGCGCGGCGATTGCCGCCTCGGTGGCGGCGCCGTCGGGCAGGCGCAGGACGTCGCGGCACCACGCCGGGAGATTTCCGCCCTCGCTGAGCGCGCCGCCGACGATCGCGAGGCGGCGATCCACCCGATAGCGCCAGAGGCCCCGGGGTGGGGTTTCGGGGGCCGTCGTGATCACCCGCAGCGCCGCCGACGTGCCCACGTTGAGGGCCACGCGCGAGGGATCGATACACTCGGAGCCCACGTTGCCGGCCGCGCCATCGCCGACCGCGGGAAACCAGGGCACCCCGCGCAGCGCGGGCCAGCGGCGCGCCCACGCCGGACGCAGGCCGCGCCGGGGCTCGATGCGATCCACGAGGGGGAAGAGCTGATGGCTCTCGATACCGGCCGCCGCCAGCGCCGCCGCGTCCCAGGTGAAGGCGGCCTGATCGAAGAGTCCCGTGGCCGAGGCCATCGACACGCTGGTGGCCGCCTCACCGAAGAAGGCGAGCTCGAGGTGCTCACCGATCGAGCCCCAGCGCATTGCGCGCCGGGCCTCGGCCGGGCGCTCGCGCGCGAGCCAGCGCAGCTTGGCCGGCCAGTACGACGTATGGACGTGACAGCCGGTGCGCGCGTGCAGCGCGGCCTGGTCGAGGGCGCCGGCGAGGAGTGTGGCGTCGCGCGCGCTTCGCGTGTCCGCCCACATGTAGACGGGTGTGACGGCGTGGCCGGCGCCGTCGAAGCCGAGGAGTCCGTGCCAGAACGTGGCGACGCCCACGCCGGCGACGTCGGGCAGGCCCGGACCGGCGAGCACGGCGTCGAGGCAGGCGGCGACCGCGGCCAGCACCGCGTTGGGATCGTGCTCGACACCGCCGTCGGCGGTGAGGGTCGGTTCGTAGAGGACCTGATGGAATCGTCGCGGCACGGTGGCGCCGGTCTCGTCGTACATCGCGGCGCGCGCCGAGGAGGTGCCGACGTCGAGCGCAAGAATCATCAAGAGGGCACCTCGGGTAAGATACCCCTCATGAGCGAGACGTGGGAAGTGCTCACGCTGCGCGGGCTCAGCGCCACCGACGAGCGGGCTGAAGAGTTCACCGGTACCCTCGTCATTCATCGTGAGGGCAACACGGAGCCGGTGGAAACGATCACGATCCGGGTGAAGCGCTCCATCCTGAGCGAGCTGCACACGACACTCGGCCGTCTGCTCAGCCGCTCCATCGGATTTCGCCGCGGGGTACAATGAGCGCTCGCAACGGGAGGATGAGATGACCGTGATCCGCGTGCTGAGTCCGATCGGTGTCGATACCGGCGAGCGCGTCTCCGTGCCCGCGCTGCCGCGTGATCTCTCCGGCCGCACGATCGGCTTCCTCGACAACACCAAGCACAACTTCGATCGTCTCGTCGCCGAGGTCGGCTCGCTCCTTCGCGAGCGTCACCGGGTGAAGGCTGTCGTCCACCGGCGCAAGGCCAACGCCTCGACGCCGGCGGCCGCCGAGTTGATCGTCGAGCTCGCGAAGACGTGTGACGTCGTCTTCGCCGGCTCCGCCGACTGAGGGTCGTGCACGTCGTGGAGTCTCCACGACGCCCTCGAGGTGGCCAAGGTCGGGACGCCGGCCGGTCTCATCGCGACCACGGCTTTCCAGGGCCTGGCCGTTCGCCAGCTCTCCGCGCGCGGCGTGGCCGGTCTTCCGCTGCTGGTGATCGAGCACCCGCTGGGCGGCGAGCGACCGGAGTCCGTCGCCCGGCGCGCTCAGCAGGCGATCGAGCAGCTCGCTAGTCTCCTCGGCCCCGCGTGAGCATCGCCGCCCGCTCGATCGAGGTCGAGGACGCGCCCGAGGCCGTGCTCGAAGCGTTCGTCGCTCGCGAGTGGTGCGACGGGCTGCCCATCGTTCCGCCCACCGCAGATCGGGTCCGCACGATGCTCGGGGACGCCGATCCCCAGCGCTCGCTCGGCGCCATGCCTCCGCTCTGGCGGACGGCGACGCTGGAAGCGCTCGCCGTCAACGCCGTCATGGCCGGCTGCCGCCCCGAGTATTTTCCCCTCGTCATCGCCGCGGTGGAGGCGATGCTCGATCCCGCGTTCAATCTCTACGGAGTGCAGGCGACGACGCACCCGGTGGCCCCGCTCGTCATCGTCAACGGCGCGTACGGGCGGCGCATCGGACTTCATTCGGACAGCGGCTGCTTCGGGCCGGGCTTCCGGGCCAACGCCACCATCGGTCGGGCGCTCCGCCTGATCCTCATGAACGTCGGTGGCGCCTGGCCGGGACGCCACGACATGGCCACCCAGGGGAGCCCCGCGAAGTTCTCCTACTGCATCGCCGAGAACGAAGAGGCGTCGCCGTGGGGCCCGCTCCAGGACGGCGACACCGTTACCGTCTATGGTGGCGAGGGGCCCCACAACGTGAACGACCATGCCTCGACGACGGCCAGCGGTATTCTCGCCACCGTCAGTCACACCGCGGCCACGCTCGGCTCGAACGTCGGCTGGTACTTCGCGCAGAGCCAGCTCCTCGTCGTCCTCGGACCCGAGCACGCCCGGACGATCGCCGGCGACGGCCTCACCCGCGCCGACGTGCAGCGCTTCGTGTACGAGCACGCGCGGCTGCCGCTCAGGACGCTGAAGCTCGGCGGGATGTGGGGCATGCAGGACTGGCCGCCCTGGATGATGGCGCTGCGCGACGACGAGGCGCGGCCGCCGCAGGTGCCGTCGCCGGACGACGTGCTGGTCGTCGTTGCCGGCGGCCCGGGCAAGCACTCGTGCGTGGTGCCGAACACGTGCTTCAGCCGGGCGGTGTCGCGGATGGTCGTCACGGGTGACGCGCGGATTTCGTGAGCAGGAGCAATAACGCGATGGCCGCGAGCAGCAGCAGCGCGCCCACGAGGCCGGTCGGGCCGAGGCGCTCGCCGAAGAGCCACACGCCGAGCAGCGTCGCGGTCAACGGCTCGAGCAGCGTCACCACGCCGGCCACCGACGCCGGCACGTGGCGGAGTCCGAGCGTGAAGAGCACATACGCGCCCGCGGTGGCGATCGCGCCGACGTAGACGAGCCACGGCCAGCCCCGCGCCACCTGCGTGAGCGGCGCGTGCGTCCAGGCGAGAAGGGGTAGCATCAGCACCGCCGCGGCGGCAAACGTGACCGTCGTGATCGCCAGCGGATTGGCCCGGGCGACGGCGACCTTGGCGATCACGGCGTAGACGGCATAGGCCAGACCGGCGGCGAGCGCGAGCGCGCCGCCGCTGAGGAAGCGCAGCGTGGAGCCGGTCGTGGTCGGCGGCGCGGTCACGAGGAGCGCGGTGCCGATCACGCCGAGAGCGAGCGCGATGCCGAGGTGCCCCGTCGGGCGTTCGCCGAGCACGAGCGCAGCCAGCGCCGCGATCATCAGCGGTGCCGAACAGATCGCGATGAGGGCGGTCACGGCGATGCCCGTCATGCTCACGGCCGAGAAGTACGCCGCCTGGTAGGTGGCCATGCAGAAGCCCATGGCCAGGCCGTGCGGCAGCGCGCGGGTGGAGAAGACCGGCCCGCCGCCGAAGACGGTTGCGCCGACCACGAGCACGAGCGCGGCCACGCCCATGCGGGCGGCGCCGATGAGGAAGGGCTCGGCGTCGGCCCGGGCGACGAGGATGGTCATGACGGAGCCGGTGGTGCCCCAGGAGACCGCCGCCAGGCCGATGAGGACGAGGCCACGCAGCACTGGCGCCGGATTATAGCGGAGGTCGGATGACGATCGATCCCAAGGATCTCGATCACCACCACCGGGGAACACTCACCGAGCACCTCGGGGTTCGCTTCGTCGAGGCGACGCTCGAGCGAGTCGTCGCCGAGGTGGATATTCGTGACGAGCTGCGGACGGTGGGCGGCCGCCTCCACGGCGGGACCCTGATGACGCTGGCCGACATCGTCGGCGCGACCGCGACGGTTCTCAATCTTCCGCCGGGGACGACGACGACCACGCTGGAGTCGAAAACGAATTTCTTTGCGGCCGGCCGTGACGGCGTCGTGCGCGCGGAGACCACGCCGTTGCACCGCGGCCGAACGACGATGGTGTGGCAGACGCGCGTGACCGATGCAGCGGGCCGACTGCTCTCGATGACGGTACAGACCCAGATGGTGCTGGAGGCATAGATGACGAGTGGACCAGTCGGCTTCATCGGAACGGGACGGATGGGAGCACCGATGGCGGTCCATCTTCTCGCCGGCGGTCACACGCTGATCGTCCACGACGCGCGGCGGGAGGCGGCGACGCCGCTGCTCGCCAAGGGCGCGCAGTGGGCGGACTCGCCGGCCGACGTGGCCCGCCGCGCGAAGACGGTCATCACGATCGTTCCGTCGTCGCGCGAGGTCGAGAAGGTCGTTGACGTCATGCTCCCGGTGCTCGGCAGGGATCATTTGCTCATCGAGATGACGTCGGCCGATCCCAGCAGCACGCGGCGTCTGGCCAAGGAGGTCGAGGCCCGGGGAGCGCGGATGATCGACGCGCCGGTCTCGGGCGGCGTCGGGGGCGCCGAGCGTGCGACCCTGGCGATCATGGTCGGCGGCGCCCCCACCGACTTCGAGCTCGCGCGGCCGCTGCTCGGCCTCATGGGCAAGAACATTTTCCACGTTGGCGGTGTCGGCACCGGCCACGCCATGAAGATCGTCAACAACGTGCTCTCGGCCTCATGCCTGACCGCCACGGCCGAGGCCATCGTGGTGGGCATGCGCGCGGGCATCGATCCCAAGCGGGCGGTCGAGATCATCGCCGTGTCGTCCGGGCGCTCCGACGCGACGCTCCGGAAATTTCCCGAGTTCATCCTGCCCGGCGGCTTCAACTCCGGCTTCGCGATGGCGCTGATGGACAAGGACCTGCGCGGGTTCCAGAAGCTCGCCGAGGAAGTCGGCTACGAGCCACGGGTGACGGGAGCGGCGATTCGCTGGTTCCAGGAGGCGATGGCGGGGACGCTGGCGTCCGGCGATCACGTCGAGGTGGTCAAGCTCATCGGCTATCCGGAAGGAGGACGGTCATGAAGGTCGCGTTCATCGGCACCGGCACCATGGGTCGGCCCATGGCGGCCAACCTCGTGAAGAAAGGGTTCGCCGTCGTCGCCTACGACATCGTGCCGGCGGCACTCGAGGCCGCGACCAGGGCCGGCGCCGCCAGGGCGGTCTCGGCGGCCGAGGCCGCGAAGCAGGCCGAGATCGTCGTCACCATGCTGCCGTCCTCGTCGCACGTTGAGCAGGCCTATCTCGCTGCCGGCGGTGTCCTCGAAGGCGTGGCGCGCGGCCGTCTCTGCGTCGATATGTCCACGATCGAGCCGGCCGTCTCGCGCCGCGTGGCCGAGCGGCTGCACGAGCGTGGTGTCCGCTTCGTCGACGCGCCCGTGTCGGGGGGCGTGCCGCGCGCCGAGGACGGGACGCTCGCCATCATGGTGGGCGGCGAGGGCAAGGACGTGGAGGAGGCGCGGCCGCTGCTGGCCGCGATGGGGGCCAACATCTTCCACGTCGGCCCCGTGGGCAGCGGCGAGGTGGCCAAGCTCTGCAACAATCTCATCGCCGGCGTGGCCGCCGTGGCCGTGAGCGAGGCATTTCGCATCGCCGAGGGCTTCGGCGTCGATCCCAAGGTGCTCACCGACGTGATCGCGAAGTCGTCGGGCAACACCTGGCTGATGGAGAACATGCACCCGGTCCCCGGCATCGTGGCCCGGGCTTCCTCCACGCGCGATTATGCGCCGGGCTTCATGACCGATCTCATGGCCAAGGATCTCGGTCTCGCCGTCAACGCGGCCCGCGCGCTGCGGGTGCCGGTCGTCGTCGCGCCGGCGGCTCAGCAGGTGCTTCGTCTCGCGTCGTCCCATGGTCTCGGCCGGAAGGATTTCACGTCGGTGTACCAGTTCCTCAAGCCGTCCGACGGAAGTGCGCCCGTCTGACGCCCGCGCCCGCGGTGTATACTGGCGCCCGCTGCGCGCAAAGGAGGCCCGCTCGTGAGTCTCTACGTGATGCTCAGCACGCTCTCGGAATCAGGGCGCAAGGTGCTCCGCGAGCGGCCGGGCTGGATTCGGAAGGTCAACGCCGACGTCGAGCGCATGGGCGCACGCGTGGTCGCGCAGTACGCCGTGCTCGGGCCCTATGACTTCGTGACCATCGTCGAGGCGCCCGACAACGCGGCCGTCACGCGGGTGGCGGTCGAGCTGGGCGCCCGCGGCGGTGCGGCCGGCATGACGATGGCCGCCATGCCAACCGACGAGTTCGTCGCCTGCCTGGAAGGCGGCTCCGGACGAAAGGGAAGGAAGAAACGGTGAAGGTGCTCAGGATCACTCCTGAGAAGTGCACCGGCTGCCTGCGCTGCGAGCTGGCCTGCTCGTACATGCAGACGGGTACGTATCAGCCGGCGAAGTCCGTCATCCGGGTGTCGCCGTTCGAGGGCCACACCTCCTACGCGCCCTACACCTGCGTGCAGTGCGCGGAGGGCTGGTGCATGACGGCGTGCCCGGTCGGCGCCATCACCATCAACGCGGCCGGGGCCAAAGACGTCCTCGACGATCGCTGCGTGGGCTGCAAGCTGTGCACGATCGCCTGCCCCTACGGCACGATGTTCTACGATCCCGACACGCGCAAGGCGTTCAAGTGCAACCTCTGCGGCGGCGATCCCGCCTGCGCCCATGCCTGCCCGACGGCCGCCATCACCTACGAGGACGTGGCCACGGCCGACTGGCTGGCCGACTTCGCCGCCGAGCGCACCGAGCGCTTACTGATTGGAGCGCGGTGATGGCCCGGCGGCATCTGATCATCGGCGGCGGCACCGCGGGGATGAACGCCATCCGCACCATCCGCGAGGAGGAGTCGGAGCGCTCGGAGATCACGCTGGTCAGCGCCGAGAAGCCGTACTCGCGCATGGTGCTGCCCTACTATCTCGACCGCTCGATCGCCGAGTCGCACGTCTTCACCGCGACGGCGGCGGTGCTCGCCGAATGGGGGGCCAAGACGCACCTCGGACGGCGCGCCGCCAACCTCGACACCAAGGCCAACGTGTGTACGCTCGACGACGGCACCAGGATCGAGTACGACGATTGCCTGATCGCCACCGGCTCGTCGGCGGTCAAGGCGCCGGTGCCCGGGGCCGAGCTGCCCGGCGTGCATTCGTTCTGGACGCTCGACCAGTGCCGCGCGCTCATCGCCGACGTCAAGCCCGGCGGTCACGTGGTGATGGTCGGGGCCGGCTTCATCAGTTTCACGATCCTGAACTCGATCCTGTCGCTCGGCGCCAAGCTCTCGATCGTGGAGATCGCGCCACGCATTCTGCCCCGCATGATCGACGACACCGGGGCCAGGCTCGTCGAGGAGTGGCTCGCCAGGCACGGCGTCACCATCCGGACGGAGGCGCGGCTGGCCAAGATCGAGGACGTCAAGGGTCGCAAGCGATTGAAGTTCGCCAAGGGCGGGGATCTCGTGGGCGACGTCGTCATCATGGCCACCGGGATCCGCACCAACCTCGAGTGGCTCAAGGACTCGGGGATTCGCGTGAACCAGGGCATCGTCGTCGACGATCATCTGCGCTCCAACGTCGGCAACGTCTACGCGGCCGGCGACGTGGCCGAAGGCCCCGACCGGCTCTCCAAAGCCGGCGTCGTGCACGCCATCGAGCCGACGGCTCAGGAGCACGGGCGCGTCGTCGGCGCGAACATGGCCGGGCGCGCGGTCGGTTACGCGGGCAGCCTCGTCATCAACATCGTCGAGGTCTGCCACCTCGACGTCGCCTCGTTCGGCGCCTGGGACGACGGCAAGGCGGAGGTCACGGTCGGCGTCAAGCGCGACCGGCACGCCTATCGCAAGCTTCTGTGGACGGGCGACCGGGTCACCGGCGCCATCATCCTGGGCCCGTCGAGCGACATCTGGACGACCAACGACGTCGGCATGTTGAAAGGTCTCGTGCAGTCGCAGGTACACCTGGGGCGCTTCAAGGACTATCTCGGAAAGAATCCGTTCGACGTCAAGCCGGCCTACATCGCCGTGAAGACCGCGGGCCGGCTGCTCTCCGAAACCGTTCTGGGCCGGCCCGCGAAGGCGCCCGGGGAGACACCGGTGGCCGTATGAGTCCAATGCTGACGAAGAAAGCGACGGCAGCGGCCGCGCCGCCGCAGCCGGGCGCGTACGCGGGCCAGCTCCTGCGTGTGGACCTTTCGAAGAAGAAGTGCTGGGCCGAGCCGTGGTCGCCGGCCGACATGCGGGAATACGTGGGCGGCGCCGGGCTCGGCGCCATCATCCTCTATCGCGAGACGGCCACGCGCGGCGGCAAGGGCAACGTGGCGTGGGACCACCCGGACAATCGGCTGGTGCTGGCCACCGGCCCGCTCGCCGGCCTGCCGGTGTGGGGCACGGGCGCGCTCACCGTCGTGACGATCGGCGCCATGACCAACGGCCCCACGTCGACGCAGGCCAACGGCTTCTTCGGCGCCAACCTCAAGTACTCCGGCTACGACGCCATCGTCATTCAAGGGCAGTCGAAGGAGTGGGTCTACCTCTACATCAACGACGACGTCCTCGAGTTGCGCGACGCCAAGTCGCTGCTCGGCCTCGACACCTGGGAGACCCAGGACGCCCTCGACCGGGAGACGGGGCTGTCCGGCCACCAGCTCTCCGTGTACGCGATCGGCCCGGCCGGCGAGCACCTCGTGCGCTTCGCGGCGATCCACGGCGACTACGGTCACGTGGCGTCGAAGAACGGCGTGGGCGCCGTCATGGGCAAGAAGAAGCTGAAGGCGGTGGCCATCGTCAAGGGCACCCGGGCGCTCAAGGCCGCCGACTATCGCGGCACCGTGCAGGCCGCCGACGACATCGCCCACGATCTCAAGACCGATCCGTCGGCCAAGTCACTCTACGAGTACGGGACGCTGCCCGGCGTCGTGAACCTCGGCAAGCTGGGCGCGCTGCCGATCAAGAACTACACGACCAACATCCCCTACGACGACCTCACCAACTGGGAAGCGCCGAAGCTCCGCGAGGGTTTCGATCACCGTGGTCACCAATGCAACGCGTGCGGCATGCACCACTGCCACATGCAGGTGATCCGCAGCGGCGCCTTCAAGGGCAAGGTCGTGGACGAGCCCGAATACGAGGGATGGTCGGGCGCCGGCTGGGCGATCGGGGCGCGCGACATGGAAGGCGTGTCGTGGCTCAACACGCAGCTCGATCGCGCCTGCGTGGACGTCAACGAGTGGGGTTGGTTGTGCGGGTGGGTGATGGAGTGCCAGGAACGGGGTCTCATCACCGAGAAGCAGCTCGGCTTCAGGCTCCAATGGGGCGACATCAAGGGGGCCGACCGGCTCCTCCAGATGGTGAACCGGCGCCAGGGCTTCGGCGACGTGCTGGCCGAAGGGGTCAAGCGCGCGGCCGAGAAGCTGGGTGGCGCCGCCAAGGACGCGGCGATCTACACGCTGCAAGGCTGCTCGCCCCGCGGCCACGACCACCGCGCGCGCTGGGACGAGATGCTCGACACGTGCACGTCGTCGACCGGGACGCTGGAGAGCGGCGTGCCCGTCCACGTCACCGAGCTTGGGCTGCCGCCTCGGATCAACCCGTTCGCCGGCGAGGAAGTCGTGATGCTGGTCGCGGGCATCCGCGGCCGCCGTCACTTCGAGGACTCCATCGGGATCTGCATCTTCACCGGTCGCACACGACTGGAGAACCTGTGCCGTGCGCTCAACGCGGCCACCGGCTGGCACTACACGGTCGACGAAGCGATGCGCTTCGGCCGGCGGACGGCCGCGATCCTCCGCGCCGTGCGCATTCGCTGCGGCATCGGCCCCGACCTCGAGAAGCCGTCGTTCCGCTACGGCTCCACGCCGCACGACGGGCCGGCGAAGGGGCAGGCCATCGGCGAGCAGTGGGAGAAGATGGTCAGCCTCTGGTACGAAAAGGTCGGCTACGACCGCAAGACGGGTCAGCCGCTGCCGAAGACCCTGAAGGATCTCGGATTGGACTGGGTGGCCAAAGACGTCTGGGGCCGGAAGGCTTAGGTCGTCGCCGCCTTCACGATGTAGTCGGCGAAGCGCGGGAACGGGTCGAAGCCGAGGACGTCGGGGGCGTTGGCCACGAAATTCGACGTGGCGTTGACGTCGTAGAAGTACGCGTGGCCGTCCTCCGCGCTCACCAGGTACTCCACACCACCGACGTCGATCGATGCCGCGCGGGTGAGTCGCCGCGCGGTCTCGACGCACTCCGCCGGCGCGTCGTAGCGGGTGACCACGAGGCCCGGCGCCGGGCCCACCGGGCACGCGCCCACCGACGCATCGGCCGCCGGCGCCGGTAGCTGGCAGAGGTCGGCCGGGCAGAGATTGAAGTCCTCCACGGGGCGCACGACGCGAATCGCATACAGCGCCTCGCCGTCCAGGATCTCGACGCGCACGATCGCATTCCCGGCGGGCTCGATGTGCTCCTGGAGCAGCACGGTGCCATCGGGCCCGAAGTCGAGCGTCGCCGCCGCCTCGAGCGCGGCGGGTGAATCGAAGCGAACGATGCCGGCGCCCGAGCCGCCGACGTTCGGCTTGAGGAGCACGGGAAAGCGCAACCGATCGCCCACCTTGCCGGCCTGATCGCGGTGATTGAGGACGATCGTTCGCGGATAGCGCACACCGAGCCGCTCGAAGAGATCGATCTGCAGGGCTTTCGATTTTTCGAAGCGCCACGCTGCCACGGGATTGATGACCGGGATGCCGATAGCTTCCCAGTGGGCCAGGAGCGGCTCCGCGTAGAAGAGGACGTTGCCGTGTCCGCGCCGGTGCGACGACGGGCTCGTCCGGTTCACGATCACGGCGTAGCGCGCCGTTCGATCGCGCGGGTCCCATGCGTGGCTCGACGGGTCGATCTTCTCGAACGGTAGACGGCGATGCGCCAGCTCCGCCATCAGTCGATTGGACCATTCCGGGTGCTCGTCGAGGATGCCGATGGGACGTGTAATCATTGAGGTTCTCCAGTTATCACAATCCCGATCGAAAATAACATTGATACAGATATGGCGCAATCGGCCTTGACCCGTTGCGTAACAGCGTGATATTTACGGGCGGCGCGGCCGTCCCCAGGATGTTATCGGCGTCGGCACGCGCGAGGGAGCTATGGCGCAAATAGTTGGATTCATTGGCCTCGGGATCATGGGTCGACCCATGGCCCAAAATCTGCTGAAGGCCGGTTACCCACTGGTTGTCCACAATCGCAGTCGAGCGGCCGTGGACGAGCTGGTAGGGGCTGGTGCGAAGGGTGTGACGTCGGCGCGCGACGTGGCCGCACAGTGTGACGTCCTCATCACGATGCTCCCGAACTCGCCCGACGTCGAGCTCGTCGCGCTCGGCAAGGGCGGCATCATCGAGGGCGCGAGAGCCGGTCTGATCCTTGCCGACATGTCGACGATCTCGCCGATCGTCAGCCAGAAGGTCGGCAAGGCGCTCGAGGCCAAGGGCGTCAAGATGCTGGACGCACCGGTGTCGGGCGGTGAGAAGGGTGCCGTCGAAGGCACGCTTTCCATCATGGTCGGCGGCGACAAGGCGGTCTTCGACCACGTCCTGCCGATTTTCCAGGCCATGGGCAAGACCATCACGCTGCTGGGCCCGCTCGGCTTCGGCGGCTTCACCAAGCTGGCCAACCAGATCATCGTGGCCGTGAATCTCACGGCGCTCGCCGAGGCCCTCACGCTCGCCAAGAAAGCGGGGCTCGATCGTGAGTTGACCCTGAAGGCGCTCGCGGGCGGGCTGGCCGGCTCGAAGTGCCTCGACCAGAAGGCTTCCAACTACGTCGGCAACTCGTACAAGCCCGGGTTCAAGATCGATCTCCACTTCAAGGACCTCGGGCTCATCATGGAATCCGCGCGGGCGCTCGGAGTGCCGCTGCCGGCCACGGCGGTGGTCCAGGAGCTGTTCAGCGCGCTGCGCGTCAAGGGCCGCGGCGAGCTGGATCACTCCGCGGTCATCACGCTCCTGGAAGACCTCGCGGGCATTCCCGCGTGAGGGCGACCGTCGACCGCATGGGCCAGGACTCGCAGGGGCGCTCGACCAAGGTCCAGATCCGCCGGATCAAGAAGGGCGATCTCTCGCGTGTCCGCGACGTGCTGGAGCAGACCTTCGGCGATTTCTTCGAGCGGCAGCTCGGCACGCGCCCACGCCAGCCCTTCCAAGGGGCGCAGTACGTCCATCACCGCTGGCTGGTCGAACCGTGGGGCTGCTTCGTCGCCGAGGAGGATCAGCAGAAGCTCGTGGGCGTCGCGCTGGGAGTCACGTGGGGCGCGCTGGGGCTGCTCGGCCCCGTGGCCGTGCTCACCAACTACCAGAACCAGGGCATCGGCCAGCAGCTCATCCGGGCCGTCCAGGAGTTCTTCGAGGAGAACAAGGCGACCATCCAGGGCGTGATGACGTACCCGAGCAGCCCCAAGCACCTGCTGCTCTTCCACAAGTTCGGCTACCGGCCGAAGGGGCTCAGCGCGATCATGAGCCGCGTGCTCGACCGCGCGGAGGTCGACCCGCTGGGGCCGGGGCGGGCGGCGCGGAGCGGGCTCGTGGTGCGGCGCTACTCCACGCTCGAGGAAGCGAAGAAGAAGGCCGCGCTCGCGCGCTTCCACCGCATCACCAACGCGGTGTGCCGCGGCCTCGACGTCTCCAAGGAGGTCGAGATCGTCGACGGGCTGGCCCTTGGCGACACCGTGCTGGTCGAGCGCGGCCGCGACCTGGTCGGCTTCGGCGTCTACCACCTGCCCGGCGTGAGCGAGGCCCCGTCCGGCTCGATGTACGTAAAGTTCCTCGCCGTGGATCCCCAGCAGCGCAAGCCCGAGGTGCTGGAGCAGGTCGTGGCCGCCGTCGAGGACCTCGCCCATGCCCAGCACGTGACGCGGGTGATCCTGCCCGTGTACACCCGGTACTGGCAGGCTTACAGCACGCTGCTCCGCTGCGGCTATCACGTCGATTTCACGATGGCCCGCATGCAGCACGGCAAGCCAGAAGACTACGAGGACGCGGGCCACCTGGTGCTCGACGATTGGCGGTGAGCGGGAGCGGGATCGTCCTCGC
>WNEY01000757.1_pt1 | contig 21285 bp, 20 predicted proteins | sample 5400531 | NCBI WGS metagenome assembly WNEY01 (sample SAMN13153338, study PRJNA577476) | soil metagenome | isolation source: 200 cm saprolite under Douglas fir tree site 1 | place: USA:California | collected 2015-04-18
CCTACGTTGTCACGCTCCACGGCACCGACGTGGCGCTGCTCGGTCAATCCAGCCCCGCGCGGTTTGTCGCGCGTCGCGTCCTCAAATCCGCCGCGCGCGTCACCGCCGTGTCGGCATTCCTCGCCGAGAACGCCGCGCGCGCCTGCGGGATCAGCATCGCAGATATCGTCGTCCAGGCGATGCCGGTGGATGTGAAGGCCTTTACTCACGTCAGCCGCGGCGGTGGCGGCGTTGTGACCGTCGGCCGTCTCACCAAGCAGAAGCGCATCGATCTCCTGCTCAAGGCCGTGGCGGAGCTGCGCCGGAACGGAAAGTCGTTGGCGCTCACCGTGGTGGGCGATGGTCCTGAACGGAGTGCGCTCGAGGGCCAGGCGACGGAGCTGGGGATCGGTTCCGACACCCGCTTTCTCGGCGCCGTGTCGCCCGAGCGGATGCAGGAAGCGGTAGGCGATGCCGATGTGTTCGCGTTTCCGGCCGTAGGTGAAGGACTCGGTCTCGCTGCCGTGGAAGCGTTGCTGCTCGGCATTCCCGTGGTCGCCGCCAAGGATGGCGGCGGCGTGACGGACATCGTGCCATCGTCGGGCGCCGGCCGATTCGTGTCCGCCGAGAATCCGCGCGAGCTGGCGAGCGCGATCGGCGAGCTCGCCGAAAACGCCGAGAGCCGCCGCCTTGCGGTCACGGCCGGAGCTGCCTTGCGGCGCCGTCTCGATCCCGCCGCTGTAGCCGAACAGTTCGAAGCGATTTATCAGACGGCGTTGGAAAAGTCCCAGCATGGCTAACCGGCGTCGCTGGCTTGTGTGGTTCGCGCAGCTCGTCATTGCGGGCGTCGTGGTGGCGATGGTGTGGCGCACGTTCGCTGCCAACTGGCGGGAGTTCACGTCGCTCCACGTTGCACTGGCCCCAAAGCCGGGCTGGATCGCCCTCTCGGCCCTTGCGGTTCTCGCGACATATGCGATCCAAATCGAGTCGTGGCGCAGGATCCTGGCGGGGTGGGGACAGCGACTCGCGTACGGTCGTGCAGCCCGGATCTGGCTGCTCGTCAACCTCGGACGTTACATCCCCGGCAAAGTGTGGAGTGTCGCCGGGCTGATCGTGCTGGCACAGCGCGCCGGCGTGGAGTCGTGGGCGGCGGGAGCATCGGCCTTCGCGATCCAGGCCGTGGGCATCGGCACGGCCGTGGCTCTCGTCGCCCTGGCGATACCGGGCGCCACTTCGCCACTCCGGCTCGTCGTTGCGGCGCTCATTGCTGTCGGCACGATCGGCATCCTCGCCTGGGATCGCGTTGCGCGCCGGTTGGCAGCCCTCGTGGGCCGGGCCGAACAGTTTCGCGCACTCCCGCTCGCGGCGGTCGCCGAGAGCGCCACGCTCACGTTTGCAAGCTGGGTTACGTACGGCGCGGCGTTTTGGCTCCTCGTTCCCGGACTCGGCCTCACCGGGGGGGGCCATTTGTCTTTGCCAACAGCCGCGGGCGTGTTCGCCCTGGGGTACATTTTGGGCCTGCTGGCGCTGTTCGCCCCCGGCGGCGTAGTCGTGCGCGAGGTGACGTTCATCGGGCTCCTCACGCCGGCGCTCGGGAGCGGAGGCGCCGTGGCCTTGAGCGTGGGATCCCGGGTGCTGCTGACGCTCACGGAGGTCGCCGCGCCGCTCATCGTGCTGCTCATCACGAGAAAGACGAAGGAGGACGCGGGTGTACGAACCTAAGCGCCCCACGCTCGCGGCCGGCGGTTGGTTCACGCTCTGGGTGGCGTTGCTCTCGCTGCCGATGGTCCAGAGCAAGTGGCTCGCCTCGCCATGGAGCGACCAACACGCGGCGGGCTACGCGTTCCGCTTCTGGGGCGCCGAGTGGTGGCACCGGCTCGGCCACGTGCCGCTGTGGAATCCGGAGCTGTTCGGCGGGCTGCCGTTCGTCGCCGCCGGCCATGGCGACATCTTCTACCCGACTTCGTTCCTGCGCCTCGTCCTGCCTGTCGCGACGGTCGTAAATCTCGGCTTCGTGATTCACTACATCCTGGCGGGCCTGTTCACCTACTGGCTGCTGCGACGGCTGCACGTCTCGTGGACGGGATCGGTCATCGGCGGGCTCGCTTACGAGCTGTCGGGGCTGATCGCGTCGTATCCGTCGCCCGGGCATGACGGCAAGCTATTCGCGTCGGCCGCGCTGCCGCTCGCGTTTCTGGCGCTCGTCATGGCCCTCCGCGACAAACGCTGGGAAGGCTACGCGCTGCTCGCGATCGCCGTCGCGCTGAGCCTGTTGGGACATTTCCAGATCGCTTACTACCTGCTCATCGCGGCTGGGTTGTTCGCGATATACCTCACGTTTGGGGAGAACACGAGTGAGCCCGGGGCGCAGAAGTATCTGCGACTTGTCTTCACGCTGGGAGCGGTCCTACTTGGCTTCGGTCTCGCGGCGATCCAGCTGCTGCCGTTCATCCAATACATACCGTTTTCACCGCGGGCGCAGGGCTACCACGGCTTCGAGGGCTCCACTTCCTTTGCAATCCCGTGGGCTCACGTGCCGGAATTCTTCTTGAAGAACTTCGCCGGGTCTCGCGAGACGTATTGGGGTCCCAATGGCTCGTACCAGGGCTCGATGGGGCTGAAGCTTCACTCGGAGTACTTGGGACTTCCGGTCATCGCGCTCGCGGTGCTCGGTGCTTTAGAGAAGGATCGGCGGCGACTGGTGCTCTGGATTGGCGGCATCGGGCTCCTCTTCCTCCTCGTTAGCCTCGGCGCTGCCACGCCGTTCTACCAGCTCTGGTGGGCGCTCATGCCCATGGTCAAGAAGACGCGGGCCCCGGGCATGGCGTTCTTCGTAGTCGCGTTCGTTGTCGCGTGTTTCGCCGGACTGGGCGCCGAACGCATCGAACGCAAAGAAGCCGGGAAGGCATTCACGCCCTTGCTCGCCGTGGCGGGCGTCGTCGTACTGCTCGCCGTCAGCGGAATTTTCGGCACCATGGCGGAAAGCCTCGCCGGCGCGCTCGCGCCTGCCGCCCGCACCAACGCCTCAGCGATCATGTGGGGTGCTTTCAGCAGTGGAGTCGCGCTGGCGCTCACGGCGACGATCGCGCTGGCGGCCGTGCGCGAGCGACTCACGCCGCAAGTGTGCGCACTCACCCTCGTACTCGTGGTCGGTGGCGATCTGTGGCTCAACGCCCGGCACTTCTGGGCCTATTCGCCGGCCCCAACGAGCGACCTGTTTCGCGCCGATCCGGTGATCGACCGCCTCAAGAGGGCGCCGCTGCCGTATCGGGTGCTCGACCTCGTCGCCCTCGCGACGCCAGGCGCCGCCCACGGAGACGTGTTGATGGCGTTCGACATTCCCCAGGTGTTGGGCTATCACGGGAACGAGCTGCGCTATTACGATGAATTGCTCGGTCGGGACCAGGGTTGGTCGAACCTGCAATATGTCCGCACCTGGGACTTGCTCGCGGTGCGGTACGCCATCGCGCCGGTGCGGGGACGGAACGACAGCATTCCGGGCTATCGCCGGGTGCTGGACTCGGTACCGATCTCGGTCGGTCGAGAGGCCAACCTGTTCGAGCGCGTCACGCCGCAGCCCTACGCCCGCGTGGTGCCGGGGGCTTTCAAGGCGCAGGACTCGAGCCAGGTCGTGCCGTTGCTGCTGGACACGAGGCTCGACTTCAACCGCCTGCTGATCTTCACGCCGGACCAGGTGGTGACGCCGGCGCCGATTCGCGAGATGCCGCCGCCGAGCCCGGCGCGGGCGACGGTCACCGCGTGGCAACCCGGACAGATGACGATCGCGCTCGATCCCGCGCCACCGGCGCCGAGCTACGTGCTTGTGGCGGAGAACTGGTATCCCGACTGGCACGCGACCGTCGACGGCACGCCGGCGGCGGTACTCCGCGGCAACTACGCGCTCCTCACGGTGCCGGTGCCCGCGGGAGCCAAGCGCGTCGAGCTGGCGTTTCGATCCCGCGCCTACGAGAGGGGACGGCTCATCTCGCTCCTTTCGCTCGGTGTGCTGTTCGCGCTCGCGCTCGCACCGGCAGCGATCCGTCGCAAACGAAATGGGTGAGCGGGCGGAGCGGGCGCTGATCGTTGTCCCCACGTACAACGAGGCGACGAATCTGCCGACCCTCGTCACGCAGATTCTCGCCCAGGATCCGCGGCTAGAGATCCTGGTCGTGGACGACAACTCTCCGGACGGCACCGGGGTCATTGCGGATGAGACAGCCAGGACCAACCCTCGCGTCCATGTGATGCATCGCGACGGGAAACGTGGACTCGGGACCGCGTACATCGCCGGTTTCAGGTGGGCGCTGGAGCGCGGCTACGATTACGTCTTCGAGATGGATGCCGACTTCTCACACGATCCGCGGCACCTCCCCGAGTTTCTCACGGCTATTCAGGACGCCGACCTGGTGCTCGGCTCGCGCTACTTACAGGGCAGGGTGACGGTCGTCAATTGGCCGATGGGCCGGCTGATGCTATCGTATTTAGCCAACATCTACGCTCGCTGGTTCACGGGACTCAGGATCTGGGACCTGACGGGCGGGTTCAAGTGCTTTCGCAGGCGCGTACTTGAGGGGATCGATCTGTCCCAAGTCGGCTCCAACGGGTACGCCTTTCAAATCGAGATGAGCGTCCGCGCATGGCGAAAAGGGTTCAAGCTCCGGGAAATCCCGATCGTGTTCGTCGACCGGACCGAAGGTCAAAGCAAGATGAACAAGGCCATCGTGCGCGAGGCGGTCTGGAAGGTCCCACGCCTGCGGCTCATGGCGTGGTTCGGCCGCATCTGATCGGACTGCCGATCTACAAGATGACGGGATCGGGAAATGATTTCGTCATGCTCGATGCGCGCACTGCTTCGCCCGACGACTGGAATGCCGAGGACATGCAAGCTGTCTGCGCACGGGGCACCGGCATCGGCGCGGACGGCATCGTGTTCGTCGGGCCTGGCTCCCAACCGGGCGCCGCGCGCATGATCTACTACAACGCCGACGGCTCCCACGCGGCGATGTGCGGCAACGCCGCCCTCTGTAGCACCACGCTCGCCGTTCACCTTGGGCTAGGATCCGCGGATGGCATGGACCTCGAGACGGATGCGGGGACCTATCGCAGCCGCGCGGCCGGGACGGACACTGGACGTGCCGAGCTCCGGCTCGCCCCAGTCGACGCGCCTGTCACCGTCCGCGGGCTCGCACTTGCCGATGGCGAACGTCGGGCCGTACTCGGACGTGTCGGCGTCCCGCACCTCGTGGTCGTCGTGGAAGACGTCGATCGGGTGCCACTGATGGATCGTGGCCGGGCGCTCCGGTTCGATCGGTCGCTGGCGCCGGAAGGCGCGAACATCAACTTCATTTCGGCCGATGGACCGGCGCACAACGGGAAGCCGACATGGCGGATGAGGACGTACGAGCGCGGCGTCGAGGGTGAGACGCTGGCGTGTGGGACCGGCGCTGTGACGGCCGCCTGCGCGATTCAGGATTGGGGACTCGGAGCGCTGCCGATCGACATCCAGAGCCGCAGCGGCCGGATACTGACGATCCGAGCCAGGAAGGCTTCCAACGGCTCCTACGACGATGTCTGGCTGGCCGGAGAGGGGAGAATGGTGTTCAGAGGTGTGATTACATAAACCGCTTGTCCACATTCACACACATCTCAACTTAACATAACATCTATTATACGAAGTACGGTGCTACGAAACCGAGCCTTTTGTGAGCTCCCCCAGGCGCACCTTCGCCTCGGTCACAGCCGACTCTTTTGGGAAATCCTTCACGATCCGCCGATATGCCGCAATGGCTCTGGTAGTGTCTGCGGCGCTCGTCCAGGCTCGACCCGCATCAGAGAGTAGCTGGGCCCGCTGGAAGTCCAGCCGGGCCGCGCTGGAGGCCTTCTCGTAGGCCTCTGCGGCGTCTCTGAAGCGTCCCAGGTTCTCGTAGGCTCCGCCAAGCAGACCGTAGGCCTGAGAGCGATATGCCTGCCCCGCGCCCGATGCCCAGTCCTGCAGGACAGTGACCGCCTGCTGCGGCTGTCCTTGCAGCAGCCGCACGTTCGCCAGCAGGAGGCGGCCCTCGTCGGCGGCGTTCGTGCCGTCGTAGTTCTCGACCACCTTGGCGAGCTCGCTCGCGGCAAGCGGGAGATTCTGGTTCTCGAAGGCGAACCGCGCGCCTTGGAGCTCTCGGCTCGCGATCTCTTCGGCCCGGCGCTTGGTGGACAGCTGCCAGACAAACAGCACGGCCGCGATGACGATGACCGCGCCGATCCAGGAGCTCAGCTGCTTGTGCCGTTTGACCCATGCGACGAAACGGTCAGAGAACCCATCGCCCGTGCCTCCCACTGCCGGAGCAACTGAAGCGGCCGTGGCCTTTGTTGCGGTTGCCATTTCAGTTCTTTTCTATCTCGGGTGAAGTACGAATGTCCATGCCCCTGGGGTGACTCGAACACCCGGCCAACGGTTTAGGAAACCGCTGCTCTATCCACCTGAGCTACAGGGGCATATCCGGGGGCGTAAGCGCCGAAATGTAGGCGAGTTAGGCGTAGTGCAGCAAGGCCTCGATGCGCCGTCCCTGCAGCCGCTGCCGGCCCTTTAAGAAGTCCAGCTCGATCAGAAAGCTGAATCCCACAACCGCTCCGCCGGTGGCGCCAACGAGCTGCGCCGCCGCGTTTGCGGTCCCTCCCGTTGCCAGCACGTCATCCACGATCAGCACCCGATCGCCCGGCTGGACGGCGTCGTGATGCATCTCCAGGGCGTCGGTGCCGTACTCGAGCTCGTACTCCACCCGCTCGGTGGCGGCGGGCAACTTCCCCGGTTTCCGGATCGGTACCAGCCCCGCCCCGAGATCCAGAGCGATCGGCGCGCCGAACAGAAATCCTCGTGATTCAATTGCCACGACCCGCGTAATTCGCGCGCCGCGATACGGATCGGCCATCTGCTTGACCGCCTGACCGAACAGTTCCGGATCCAGCAAGACCGGTGTGACGTCGCGGAAGATGATGCCGGGTTTCGGGAAGTTGCGCACGTCGCGGATCGCGCGCTTCAAGTCTTCCATGAGGTCTTCCCCTCCCCCCCCCGGAATTACCTGATGTCAAACGATGTAGGAAGATGCAGCTCAACTGGAACTTGAAGACGTTCGACGTCAGCGACGTGCGCATGCGCCGGACCCTGACGGAGCTTGTGCTCCAGCGTGTCGAGCGCGGTCTCAGGACCCTGAGAAACTACTTCAACTGCTCCATCGGGCAGATTCCGCACGAAGCCTCCCAGCTCGAGCCGCTCGGCTTCACGCATGACAAACCACCTGAACCCCACGCCCTGCACGCGGCCACGCACGATCCAGCGCCGCGCGCTCACGACGGCAGAGCGCTGCGGCTGCGCCGGCGTCGCACGTAGATCAACACCACGATCAACGTGATCGGGATGAGCGCGAGTATCACCCACGTGACGTAGCGGTGAATCTCCTCGCTGCGCAGCACGCCTTCATGCTGGCCGAGGAAGTATCCGATGAACGTGAGAATGGTGCACCACGCCGCGGCGCCAATGCCGGTGTAGAGCACGAACTTTGGCAGCGGCATGCGATGCAGCCCAGCGGGAATCGAAATGAGATGGCGAATCACCGGAAACAGACGGCCGATCAGCGTGCTGATCTCGCCGTGCTGAGCAAAGAAGCGCTCGGAGCGCTGGAGATTCTTTTCACTCAACAACACGTACCTGCCGTAACGCTGTAGCAAAGGCCGGCCGATCAACTGAGCCCCGAAATAATTGGCCAGTGCCCCGATGATGCTGCCGAGCACACCGCAGATCACCGCCACGGGAAAGCTCATTTGTCCCTTGGCGGCCCAATATCCGGCCGGTGGCATGACCAGCTCGCTCGGCACCGGCAGGATCGACGATTCCATGGCCATCAACGCGATGATGCCGGGATAGCCGAGGTCGAGCAGCGTCCGCAGCAGCCAGTCGATGAACCGTTCAAGCATCGAAGCCGTGCTCGCCGACGAGGGGGACGAACCGGGCGTCTCCGATTGGCGTGGCGCTAATACCAGCGTCAGTTCGGCGGACGAGCGTCAGTGTCTGCGCGCCTTTCGCGCCGAGCGGAATGATCATGCGCCCCCCCCCCGGTGCGAGCTGCTCGACAAGCGGCGGCGGAATTTCCGGCCCGCCGGCTGCCACCAGAATGGCGTGATACGGCGCGTACGCGCTCCATCCCAGCGTCCCGTCACCGACGAGCAGCGAGACGTTCGTGACACCAGCCGCCTTGAGCGCCGCCTGAGCGCTCTCCGCGAGACCGCGCACGCGCTCGACCGTGAACACTTGAGCCGCGAGCGCCGCGAGTAATGCCGTCTGGTAGCCTGATCCCGTGCCAACCTCGAGCACGCGCTCTTCGCCCTTCAAGCCGAGCGTCTCCAGGTACCGGGCCTGGGTGAAGGGTTGAGAGATCGTCTGGCCCGTGCCGATGGGCAGCGCGGTGTCTTCATACGCGCGATGGCGCACCGCCTCCGGCACGAAGAGATGTCTCGGTGTCGCGGCGAAGGCCCGCAAGACCGCGAGATCGCGAATGCCCTGCGCCCGAAGTTGCTCGACGAGCCGCACGCGATAGCCACCATACGTGTCGCGGCTGCTGCCTGTCACTTCTTCTTCCCTCCGAGATCCCACTTTCTGACGACCTCGAGCAGCTTGTAGTTCGTCAGGTCCACGTGCAATGGCGTGACGGAGATGTAGCCATCCTTCAGGGCCTGGAAGTCGGAGTCGGCGCCTCCGGACCACGTCACGCGTCCCCCGCCGATCCAGTGAACCTCGCGGCCCCAAGGGTCCTTCATCGTCGCGATCTCTTCGTGAAAGACCCGGCTGCCGAGGTTCGTGACCTTCACGCCCTTCACCTGATCCCCCGGAATGGGCGGCAGGTTGATGTTGAGCAGCGTTTCGCCGGGGAAATTCTCGACGCGGACGATGCTCTGGATCAGGCGCTCGAGTCCCTCGCGATGACTCTCGAGATGCTCGAGGTCGAAGCTGCCGTACGAAATGGCGATGCTCGGAATCCCGGCGGCCAATCCCTCCATCGCCGCGGATACCGTTCCCGAGTACAGCACATCCTCGCCCATGTTCGGCCCGTGATTCACGCCCGACATCACCCAGTTGGGGCCCTCCGGCATAAGCGCGCCGAGGGCGAGCAGCACGCAGTCGGTCGGCGTACCGTCCACCTGGAAGGCCCCGTCGCTGCGCCGGTGGGCCCGCAGCGGTCGATGGAGCGTCAGGGAGTGAGATGTGCCGCTCTGCTCGCGATCGGGCGCCACGACGGTCACCTGGCCTACCGTGGCACAGACTTCTGCGAGCAGCGCGATTCCGGGCGCCAGCACGCCATCATCATTCGAGACGAGAATCCGGAGGGGGCTCATGTCGCGCCTGCCCCAACCATGATCCGTCCGGCATGCCGCGCGAAGACCCGCGCCAGACGCCACGTATCCGACCACGTTCGGAAGTGACTCGGCGGCCCGTAAATCGTGGGAACGGTGACAGAGGCGACTCGAAAACCGGCTCGCAACGCATCGAGCAGAAACGCCGTCTCGTACTCGTACCGATCGCCCGCCGGTCGGACCCGATCGGCGACTGCGCGCGTGAAGGCGCGAAAGCCGGTCTGCGCATCGCTCACGGACTGACCGCCGATGCGGGTCGTGAGACGCGCTGAAAGCCAGTTCGTAAGGCGTCGGCCCAACGGCATGGTCTGACTGCGCTCGCGCGAGCCCAGGACGAGGTCAGCGCTTCCGTCGGCAATTGGCGCGAGCAGCCGCACGATTTCCTCGGGCGGATGCTGCCCATCGGCGTCGAGTGTGACGACGACGGCGGCACCACGCGTGATCGCCTCATGGATGCCGTCTCTCAATGCCGCGCCCTTCCCCAGATTCGTATCGTGCCGCAGCGCGACGTCTCGTACCGCCGCAGCCGTGCCGTCGGTAGATCCATCGTCAACGACGATCACATGTGCTGATGGTAGCGTCGCGCGCGTGCGCGCGACGACGGCGTGGATCGTTCGCGCTGCCTGATACGCCGGTATCACGACGGCGACCGGCAGCTCAGCGCCCCCCTCCACTGGCGGTGGCATTCGGTGAGTGCCCCTCGAGAATGCCGAGTACCGACTTCAGCTCGGAGCGGAGCTCCTTGACGGTTTCGGTGGCGAGCGCGCGCCGCGCCTCCGGCTTGAGCTCCCCGGAACGCCGATAATGCTCGATCTTCTGCCTCGCGCCCTCGATCGTGTATTTCTCGGTGTACAGCAGATGCTTGACGAGCATGATCAGCTCGATTTCGCGACGCTGGTACACACGGTTCCCGGAGCGGTTCTTGGCGGGATTCAGGAACCGGAACTGACTTTCCCAGTAGCGCAGCACGTGCGGTTTCAGGTCGGTCAGCTGGCACACTTCGCCGATCGAGAAAAACTCCTGCACCGGTTGGATCGGGGAGCCACCGGTGGTCATTGCCACTGCTCAGCCTTCAGCTCGCGCTCCATCAGGTCCGCGACCGCCTGGCGGGGGGGTTTGTTCTGGAACAGGACGTTGGCGACTTCACGTGAGATCGGCAGCTCGACGCCGTGGCGCTCTCCCAGAGCGACGGCGGTGCGAGCCGTGTTGACCCCTTCGACGACCGCCTGCGTGCGCGCAAGGGCCTGCGCGACCGACTGCCCCTGCCCCAGCGCCACTCCCAACCCGCGGTTGCGTGACAGCGCACCCGTCGCCGTGAGAATCAGATCGCCGAGACCGGCCAATCCCGCAAAGGTCATCGGTTGGGCGCCGAGCGCTACACCGAGCCGGGTTATCTCCGCTAGGCCTCGCGTGATGAGAGCGGCTCGTGTGTTGAACCCCAGGCCCAGCCCCTCGAGGATCCCAGCCGCGAGCGCAATCACATTCTTCAAGGCACCACCGAGCTCGACGCCGATCACGTCCGTGTGCGAGTACACGCGGAAATGCGCAGTCGAGAAAATGCGTTGGGCGCGCTCGGCGACCCCATGCTCAGCGGCCGCCGCGACGACGGCCGTCGGCTGACGTTGGTAGACCTCGAGTGCGAACGAAGGGCCGGAAAGCACTGCTATCGGCGTGCCCGCCGGCAGGACTTCGCCCAACACGGCGGACGGACGCTCCAGTTTTTCAGGATCGAGTCCCTTCGATGCGCTGACGACGAGCGGTTTGCCCTTCAGTGACCCCGCCACTTGGGTCATCACGGGCCGAACCGCGTGTGATGGTGCGGCGGAGACGATCACGTCCGCATCTCGCACCACGGCGCGGATGTCTCGCGCCGCGCCGAGGGTGGGAGCGAGCGGCGCGCCGGGCAGAAACATGTCGTTCACATGTCGCTCGTTCACACTTTCCACCACTTCCGGCTCGCGCGCCCACAGCGTGACCTGCTCGCCTTTGCGAGCCAGCAGATCCGCGAGTGCCGTGCCCCAGGCGCCGCCACCCACGACCGCAATGCGGGTCATCCGAGCCCAGCCTTCTTGGTGCGGAACCGGTTCTCAGTGCCTGCAACGAGACGAGCGATGTTGCGGCGATGCGCGAAGATGATCAAAGCCACCAAGCCAAGGCTCGCCCAGAAAACGTACGAAGCATTTGGCTGCAGTAGCGCGACCCACAACGGGACGCTTCCTACGGCGATGATCGAGCTCAATGAGACATAGCCCGTGAGCCACAGGCATACGGCCCAGACCGCCATCGCGATCAACACGGCGACTGGCGCGAGCGCCAGGAACATGCCTGCAGCGGTCGCCACGCCCTTCCCGCCTCTGAAAGTGACGTAGGGGGAGTACATGTGGCCCAGGACCGCGGCGCCGCCCAGAACGACCGGGAGCCACGTTTCCCCGCCCCCGAGCAGGCTCGGAAACAGCAACACGGAAATCGCACCCTTGGCGATGTCGAACAGCGCAACGGGGATCGCGTACTTCCAGCCGAGTATTCGGTAGACGTTGGTCGCGCCGAGGTTCTTGGAGCCATGCTCGCGGAGGTCGATCCCCCGCCCCAGCTTGCCCGCGATGTAGCTGGTCGGTATCGCGCCGAGGAGATAGGCGGCGACAATTGCCAGGATCGTGGTCAGCGGCGGCCCCGCTTGCGGCGAAACTTGATCGTCAGCGGCGCGCCCGTGAATTCCCACGCCTCGCGGAAGCCGTTGTGCAGGTAGCGCGTGTACGACTCCGGGATCGCCTCCGGCCGGTTGGCGATGACAGCGAAGCGTGGTGGCGCTATGCCCACTTGAGTCGCGTAAAAGAGGCGCACCGACTCCCCGACAGGCTGCGGCGGCTGTTGCCGGGCGAGCAGCTCCTCGAGCACGCGATTGACCTCCGCTGTGGGCACGCGCTTGTTGCGTTCTTCAGCGACAGTGACAATCGCCTCGAGCAGCTTGGGCACGCGCTGGCCGGTCTTCGCGGAGACGTAGAAAAATGGAATGAACTCGAGGAACGGCGCTCGGGCCTTGATGTCCCGCTCGCCGTCTCTCGCCGTGTTGGTCACTTTCTCCTCGATCAGGTCCCACTTGTTCACGGCGATGATGACGCCGGCGCCCCGCTCCCAGGCGTCGTTGGCGATCTTGAGGTCCTGGACGTGCATGCCGTCCTTTGCGTCCACGACCAACAGGCAGACGTCCGCCCGCTCCATCGCCCGTGTCGTCCGAAGCGTCGAGTAGAACTCGAGATCCTCCTCGACTTTGCTGCGCTTGCGCAGACCCGCCGTGTCGATGAAGACAAGGCGTCGCCCCTCAAAATCGAGCGGCGTATCGATCGCGTCGCGCGTCGTTCCCGGCTCGGCGGCGACGATCAGTCGATCCTGGCCGAGCAGCCGATTGACGAGGCTTGATTTGCCGACGTTCGGACGGCCGACGACCGCAACGTGGATCGCCTCGTCCTCCTCCGCCGCGGGGGACTCGGGGAGCAACGACACCACACGGTCGAGCAGATCGCCGCTGTTCTTGCCGACGGCCGCGGACACTGGGAACGGATCGCCCAGTCCCAGCTCATAGAACGCGAGTTGACGCGTCTCGTCCGGCAGGTTGTCGGCTTTATTCACGACCAGCAGAACGGGCCGACGGGCCTTGCGCAGCGACTGCGCGATTTCCAGGTCCATCGGATGGATGCCGGATTCGATGTCCACGACGAAGAGCAGCGCGTCGCTATCGGCGATCGCCTGCTCCACCTGCCCGCGAATCGCTCGATTGAGGGGATCGGTCGACCCCGGTATCAGACCGCCAGTGTCCACGAGCCAGAACCGGCGTCCGTTCCACTCCGCGGGCGCAAAGTGTCGATCCCGCGTGACCCCCGGCTGCGCATCCACGATCGCCTGGCGCCGGCCGATGATCCGGTTGAACAGCGTCGACTTCCCCACGTTGGGTCGGCCGATGATGGCTACTGTGGGAACGGTCATACCGTGATCTCTTGGCTCACAAGCGCGTCGGCGAAGTCATACGACAGCTTGACTGGCATCGGAAGCTGCGCGGCGAGGTCGTGCGCCTCCACGTCGTCCATAAACAACAGGTCGTCGTTGACGGCCTCGGCAGGCAGCAGCGCGAGGTCCAGATCGTCGCGGTCCCGTAACGCCGACAGCACGGCCGCGGCGGGCAGCAACCCAGCCGTCGTCACGGACGAGCCGAACAGCGTGTTCTCGAGCGCCAGGATCTCGAAATGAGCACCTGTCACGGCGGATAATTCAGCGGTCACCTCGGGCAGCAGCGGTCCCATCGCGGCCCCCGTCACGACCCCGATGCGTTTCCCCCGCCAGTTCTCACCCTCGAGCGCAGCACGCGCATTCTGAATCCGCGTCTGGAGGTAGCGCACCGACCCAACGCCATTCTCGCGTTGCTCGAAATCACCGTACCACTCCGCCGGCGGCAACGGCACGTCGGCCTGGAGGTAGAGATCGTCGGCGCCGTAGCACCACGGAATACCCCGGTCCGCCACCGCGCGCGCCGCGCAGTCGTCCACGGTGGCCAACGCGGCGCGGCATTCGTCGTGTGTCGGCTGGCGCACCAGCGCGTGTTTGCTGAACTCGGTCAGCGCGACCGGTACCACCGACACGGACAAAACCGACGGGCCCAGACTGTACAAATCGCTCAGCGTGCGCACCAACTGCCCGCCGTCGTTCACTCCTGGGACGAGCACGACCTGCGTATGAAATGCGATGCCGCGCTCGATGAACCAGCGCAGCTGCGGAATCACGTCCGTCGCTTCGGGGTTGCGGAGCAGCCAGCGGCGCACCACCGGATCAGTCGCGTGGACGGAGACGTAGAGCGGCGACAGCCGGTATTCCACGATTCGCTCGAGGTCCCACGGCTTGAGATTGGTCAGCGTGGCGAAGTTGCCGTAGCGGAACGACAGCCGATAGTCGTCGTCGCGGATGTACAGCACCTGCCGCATCCCCTGCGGATTGCCGTCCACGAAGCAGAAGTCGCAATGATTCGAACAGCGGCGGATGCGGGGCGCTTCGAGCGTCACGCCCATCGGGAGTCCCTCGGGACGCTCGACGTCGTATTCGACCTCCTGCCCCGTCGGCAGCCGGGCTTGGAGCACGAACTGGTCGTCCGCGGTAAGAAACTCCCAGTCGAGAAAATCCTCGAGCGCGTGGCCGTTGACCGCGAGCAGCTCGGTTCCTGGGACGAGTTGGAGAGCGGCTCCCAAAGTGTCGGGAGCGACCGACTGGACGCGAATCACTGCCGCCGCCTAGAGGTTCAAGGAGTTTCTGAAGCTAACGACGCAACTTCAACTGCTAATATCGCTTAGGAGGACCTGTAACGCCAGGCAACGAGCGCCGTTCCGGGAACGTGCAGCTCGATCGCGTGCGAGCCTTGCGGAGGGAGTGGAGGGATTTCAATCGCTTGTGTGATCTGCACGTGCCCCATCGCATCCAGAAACTCGAATGTCAGCCGCTGTACCGCTGACGCAGTACTTCCGGAATTGGTCGCCACGCCGGTCACGCTATAACCTGTGGAATCCTGCTGGAATGTGCTGACTGCGACATCGACCTGAAGGCCACCTTCGGCGAGATCGCGGTACTTCTGCGCCGAGTCGCGCCGGCCGCGCAGGTCCCAGCCGGCGGCAACGAGCCGCAATGTCGTGCGATTCAGCGGATCGACGGCCGTCAGCCGTTGGGCGACAGGAAGTAGGTTCGCCGAGTCGCGTAGTGCCTGGTAGGCATTCGCTAGGTCCACCAGCGCGTCGCGGTTGTATGGCGACTGCTGGAGTCCACGCCCGAGCAGCTTCGCGCTCACCGCGAAAGCATTCCCGCGGAGCGCCCCCTGCCCCGCTTCGATGAGCACGTCGGGAGCGAATCGGCGATCAGTCGGATAAATGGCATCGAAGGCGGCATTGGCTTCCGCCGAACGACCGCTTTGAACGTACAGATTCGCCAGGCCCGGCACGACGTCGGTCGCCTCCGGGTACGCTTGGAGGTAGGCGCGGTAAGCCAGGATGACGGGGTCAAGCACCGGTGCCGCGGCGCTGCTGTCGGCAGCGACGGTTGCGGCGCCACTCGCGAGGGCGGCTCGGCGATCCGCTACGGCTTTTGCGCGCGCGGCGGAGTCGCGGCTAAAGGCCTGCTGGTCGGCGGGCGCGAGTCGAGCGCCGCGCGCCCGGCGCGAGGCAGACGACGCCTGGACCCGGGCCAGCACCGAAGAATCAGCGGCCAGAAGGCGCTGAATCGAATCTCGGGAAAACCGTGTGTGCTGCCATTTCTGAACGGCGGGGTCAGCTTGCAGCCGGCGGGCGTACAGGCGTGCTGCTTCGCCCAGGGCTTCTTTCTTCTGTTGCGCGAACGCCGTGTCGTTTCCCGCTGCGGCCGCTGCTTGATTCAGGAATCCCGCGGCTGAGTCGCTCTTGTTCTCCGACTCATACAGCTGGCCGAGCGCCAGGAACGCGCGCGGGTGCGCCGGTCGCAGCGACGCCGCCTGGCGCAACAGCAACTTTGCCGAGTCGGGGCGGTTTTCCTGCCAGTTTCTGAGACCTCCGTTGAGGACGTCAGCCCAGAGGCGTGCGCGATAACGATCGACGTCCTCTTTGCACTGCGGCGCGAGCGCTGCGGCCTTCTGAAACGCGGTGTCGGCGCCCGCGGCGTCCCCCACCTCCACGTAGTAGCGGCCGAAGTAGTACCAGACGGCGGGGTTCTTCTCCTGCTTGTCGATCGTGATGGCACGGGTCAGGATGTCCTTTGTTTCCGAAAGCATCCGATCGCGCGTCAACGGTTTGGAGGCTGCCGACTGCAGATCGACGATCGCGCTGTTGACGCGGAAATGCCCGGCCTTGATGTCGCAGGGAGGCTGCGGGGGGACCCACTCACGAGGAGCTTGGGCTCCAAGGGGACGAAGCGCCGCCAGGCTCAACGCGGCGCAAGCTCGCAGAAGGCGATGTGACGGCATGGTGGTATGTGTCAGAGCGGGCGACGGGATTCGAACCCGTGACGTCCAGCTTGGGAAGCTGGCATTCTACCCCTGAATTACGCCCGCGATGTGGGCGGAATGTGTGCGCACACCCCGCCCACTGTCAATCGTTCACTCCCTGTGATACCGCCACGCCGCGATGGAGGCCCCCGCCGGCTTCAGGTCGAATTCAGAGCTTTGATTGGGCTGGATCGCGGGCACGTTCACGGTGTCCGTCGCGACGACTTCGCCCTTCAAGTTGACGAACTCGAAGACGAGCTTGAACGGCGCGTTCGCCGTCGAACGCGGATTCTTGACGTTCCCCTTCAGCTCGCGCCCGGTGTCGGTCGAATCGAACTGCGTAATCGTCACATCTCCTACCAGCAACGAATCGCCCAGTCGCAGGTAATGCACCGTCGAATCGATTCTGCCGTTCTGCTGCTGCGCAAACGCCATCATGCGAATCGACGTGCGACTCATCGGGTCAACCGCGAGCAGGCGCCGCGACATGGCGAGCGCCGTCGCCGAGTCGCGCAGCTGCTCCGCCACATTGGCCCGGTAGATCAGGGTTTCCCGATAGTACGGATTGAGCTTGAGGCTCGCGTCGAGCGCCTGAGCGGCCAGCGTGTACGCGCCCCGCGAGTTGTCCAGATGATCCTTCATCGTTGCCTTGTTGACCGAATCGCAGCGCGCGCGAATCCGCGCCAGTGCGGCGGCGCGAGTGCGTGCCGCCGCGGCTCCCGTTCCGCTGGTCGCCGGCTTGGCGGCGTTCCGGCAGCTGGTGCCCGCCGCCGCGGTGTCGGGCTCATCGGGCACGCTCTGCGAGATTTCCACGCCCGCCCGCACCAACGCGACGTAACCCATCGAGTCGCCCTTGGCGACGATCCGTCGGTAGATCGCGAACGCGCTGTCCTTGCTGCCGCGTTGCATCAGGAGCGAGCCCAGCGGCGCGAGGATATCCGGATCGTTGGGGTACAGCGTGAGGTACTCCCGGTACGTCGCCTCCGCCTCGGCCAGGTGCTGCTGGCTCTGCTGGATACGGCCCAAATTGTAGAGGGCGTCCTTCCGATCCTGCGCGAGCTTCGGATCTTTTGCCGCGACTTCGGCCGCGCGGCGGAAATACACGATCGCCGAGTCCGCCTGTCCGGCATTGTAGTACAGCGTCGCGATGTACTTGGGGGCGGTCGGGTCGTTCGGCAGCAACGCGCTCGCCCGTTTGAAGGACGCGATCGCTGAATCGGTGTTGTTGGCCTGCCAGGCAGCCACACCGGCATTGAACGTCGGCGCCCATACGAAGCGGCGCCACAGGTCGATGTCGGCCTTACAGTCGGGCTTGAGCGTCTGTGCGTGCGCGAACGCCGAGTCCGCACCGACCGCATCGTTCGTCAGTATGTAGTAGCGGCCGAGGTAATACCACGCGGCGGGATTCTTGTCCTGGTTGCCCGAAGTCAGCGCCTGCGTCAGCACCCGCTGAGCGTCCCGCAGATCCTTCTGTTTCTGCTCGGCGAACCGCGTCTCGGTCGCGCTTTTCAGATACAACAGCCCGCTATTCACCAGGTAATGCCCCGGCTTGATATCGCACTTGGCCTCTGCCCAACGGTTCGTCTGCGCTGCCCCAGCCGCTCCGGCACCCTGCGCCGCGAGCTGCGAAACCCCGATGAGCGAGGTGACCAACAACGGAACAGCACCGCGGAACGTTCGCACCGTTTTACTCCTTCGTTTTAGCAATCATGGTCTCGGCGTCGCGCTCGACGGCGCGCGCCACCTCGAGTGGCGGCCGGCCCAACACCTGCGCTGCCGCCAGCACATCGTCGTATTCCGGCTTCACCCGCACGCTCCCGCCGTCCAACACCTTCACCCGCACGGGCACGCCGTCGAGCCGGACGGTCAGTTGATGACGCGGTAACGTCGCGCGCTCGGCGACCCAGCGACGCACGCCGGCAGTCGTACTGTGACGGAACATTTCCGCCGTCACGGCCTCGGCGAGCGACTCGGGCGCCATGACTTCCACCCGGAACCCCTGCCGTCCCTTCTTCATTTGCACCGGCCAGGTCTGCACGTCCAGCGCACCTGCGGCGACGAGCGCCTGCCGCAGCGGCTCGACGTACTCTGGACTCATGTCATCGACGTCCGTCGCGAGCAGCACGACTCGACCTGCTTCGCGCGCCGCCTCGGCGACGAGAATCCGCAATGCGTTGGGATAGGCCTTGGGGTCGCGCTGACCCGCTCCCCAGCCACTTCCCACCATGCGCCAACGCTCGGGAGGGGCGCCGCTCGACAGCACCCGCAATAATGCCGCCCCTGTTGGCGTGGTCGCCTCACCGATGACGGGACCATCGGCCGCGATCTCTACTCCTTCGAGCAGGATCGCCGTCGCCGGCGCGGGAACCGGAAGCTGTCCATGAGCCGTCTCGACCCACCCCTGCCCGACCGCGACCGGGAGATGATACACCGCTTCGACGCCCAGCTTCTCGAAACCCTCGATGCCGCCGACAATGTCCAGCACCGCGTCTACGGCGCCGACTTCATGGAGATGGACCTTTTCAGGTGCCACGGCGTGCACCCGACCCTCCGCCTCACCGACGAGCTGGAACGCGCGCACAGCCCGCTGCTTCACCCAATCCGATACGGGCGCCTGCTCGACGAGTCTGACGAGCGCACCGACGTGGCGGCCATGCGGCTGGTCCGGGATCGCAAATTCGATCTGCTTGCACATAATTCCCGTACGACGCACGTCTCGAACCGTAACAGCCACGCCGTCTAGGCCAAGGCGTTTTGGAAGCTCTTGGAGCCACGACACTGGGATACCAAGTGACAACAGAGCACCCAGGGTCATGTCGCCGCTAATGCCGGCAGCTGGATCGAGAATGGCGATGCGCATGGGGCGAAGTCTTGAAATATAAATAGCTTAGGCTCTGTAGAGCCACCCAGCACCAGTGTTGAAGAGCACCACGCGCTCAGATCCGCTCAGTTGGCCCCTCCGCTTCAACTCTACGGCACCCGCCAAAGCCGCTCCACCTTCGGGCGAAGCATCGATGCCTTCAGACGTCTGCAGCTCATTTGCCGCGGCCAGCAGGGCTTCGTCGCTGACGGCGACGGCACCGCCCTTGCTGTCGCGCAAAGCGCGCAACATCAGCCTATCTCCGAGCGGCGATGGTACCCGTAGGCCGGCTGCCACGGTCTTCGGGTCGGACCATGCCGACGCCCGCTCGGCGCCCGATTCGAACGCCTCCACGACGGGTGCGCAACCGGTCGCCTGCACGGTGTACATCCGCGGCAACGGACCACGTATCCAGCCGCTGTCCCGCAGCTCCTGAAAGGCCTTCCACATGCCGATGAGACCCGTGCCGCCGCCCGTCGGATAAACGATGGCGTCCGGCAACGTCCAACCGAGCTGCTCGGCGAGCTCGAGGCCGAGTGTCTTTTTGCCTTCGATGCGGTAGGGCTCTCTCAACGTCGAGACATCGAGGGCACCGGTGTTGGCGGAGTGCAGACGGGCCGCGATGCCGCAATCGCCGATATGGCCGTCTACGAGCTGGAGGTCGCCGCCGAACGCGCGAACCTGCGCGAGAATCGGCGCGGGCGTATTCGTGGGCGCGTAGATCCGTGCCCGCACGCCGGCACGCGTCGCGTACGCCGCGAGCGCCACTCCGGCGTTGCCGGCCGTCGGTACCACGAACTGCTCAGCCCCGGCACGGACGGCACGCGTTACCGCGGCCGCGAGCCCGCGTGCCTTGAAGGATCCCGTCGGATTGGTGCTCTCGTCTTTGATCCACAACTGCTCGAAGCCATGGCGCGCGCCGAGACGTGTCGCGGTCAGAAGCGGCGTGCCTCCCTCGCCCAACGTCACCGGGTGTTCTCCTTCGGCGAGCGGCAGCCACGACTTGTAACGCCACATCGTCCATCGCTGGCGTCGCAGTAGCGACTTGGCTTCGGGCGTGGGCAACGCGTCGTAGCGCACGAGGTATGGGGAGCCGCAGACATCGCACACGCCAGGTAGACCGTCGGCCTTGCGCGTGCGGATCGGCACGCACGCCGAGCACTCGAGCGACCAAGTCGTCATGCGCGTTGATGCAGTCTATCGAGGATGCGATCGGCGAGCGTCGTGGAGAATCCCGGCAGTGCCGAGATTTCGGCGGGCGTAGCGGTGCGGACGCCGGCGAGCGACCCGAAGCGCTCGAGCAGCAGGCGGCGGCGGGCCGGCCCGATCCCGGGGATGCGCAGCAATTCCGACGTGATGGTGCGCTGCGCGCGCCGCTTGCGGCTGTACATGACCGCGAACCGATGGGCCTCGTCTCTGGCTCGCTGCAACAGCTTGAGCGACGGACTGCGACGGGAGAGCCGCAGCGGATCGGCGTAGCCCGGCAAATAGACCTCCTCTTCTCGCTTCGCCAGACTCACAATAGGCAGCCGGTCCTGTCCGGCGCCGTGTGCGGCTTCGACCGCGGCTTCGAGCTGTCCCCTGCCGCCGTCTATCACGATCAGGTCGGGGATTTGCTTGTTTTCCGCAACGCGCCGGAACAGGAATCGGCCTACCACTTCCTTCATGGCCGCGAAGTCATCGATGCCCTCGACTCCCTTGATGCGATACCGTCGATACTCCGATTTCCGCGGCCGGCCTCCTTCGAACCACACGAGCGAACCCACGGTATCCCGGCCTTGATTCGTGGAGATATCGATACAGACCATCGCACGCGGCACGACCGGTAAGCCGAGATCGCGACCGAGCGAGAATACCGGATCGGCCGCGCGCTCGTCGATGTCGAACGATTCGATCTTGAAGCTATCCAACAGATGCCGAGCGTTCTGGTCGGCGAGCTCGACGAGCTTCGCCGCCGAACCGCGCTGCGGCACCGCGAACTCGACGCCTGGGGCAAGCTCTCGTAAGGCCTCGAAGTCAGCCGGTGCGAAGGGCAGCACGACACGCTGAGCGCGTTGCTCGAGCGGCA
>WNEY01002323.1_pt1 | contig 21268 bp, 17 predicted proteins | sample 5400531 | NCBI WGS metagenome assembly WNEY01 (sample SAMN13153338, study PRJNA577476) | soil metagenome | isolation source: 200 cm saprolite under Douglas fir tree site 1 | place: USA:California | collected 2015-04-18
GGAGTGGCTCCTGCGGCGTGCCGTGAGCGTGCTGCACCTGCCCTGAGCCGTAGTCGGCGAGCGGGCGGACCAGGCCGAGCGCGATGACCTCGTTAGCCAGCCGGGTGCGGCGGTTCGCCCCGGCCGGGATGCGGAACTTCTGGTACAGCCGGACGAGGTGCTGCTTGACCGCGGCCTCGGACACCACCATGTCCCTGGCGATCTCGCGGGGGCTGGCAGGCGTGACGAAGGCGTCGTCGGACAGCGCCGGGCGGCATAGCGAGACCAGCACGTCCAGCTCCCGGCGGGTCAGCTCCGGCGAGGCGGAGCGGCGCAGCTCGGCCTCGGCGGCAAGCTCTTCGCGGGGGATGCCCTCCACCTTGCACCGGGCGGTGCCGAAGGTCAGCACGTCCCCGTCATCGAGGACCCGGCGGCCGACGGGCCGGCCGTTCACCCGGGTGCCGTTACGTGATAAACCGAGGTCTTCGACGTAGTAGTACGGGTCCCGGCAGACGATCTGGGCGTGCAGCTTTGAGACGCTCAGGTCATCGAGCCGCACGTGCACGTGCCTGCCGCGGCCGATCGTCGTAACGTCGTCGCGCAGCGCAATGAGTTCCCCGGTGTCCTCAACGCGGATGTACGGCGTATCCACGCCAGACCCTCCCGTCTATCGAAGTCGTGACGTGCATCTCACTGTATAGCTACCCCAGTCGGAGCTGTCATACTTTGAAAACGTTTTTCGGTATTTTGCTGGTTATTCCGGGAGAGTGCGCTCCGGCACCGTGCCTTGTACCGGTCCCCGGCCCGCGGATCGCGGTGCGACCACTGTCACCTAGGCGCGGGCGCGGTACCCTGAGGGTTGCGCCGGTAAACTTCCCGTGAAACCTGCTATCGCATGTCCCGGCGGACGGGGGAGGTCACCCATGCCGAGCCGCGATCGGGACCTCGCTCCCGCCGAGGCGAAGATCCCGCGAGCGAGTCACGTCGCGAATCACGGCACGGCTCATGCCGCGGGCCACCCGGCACGAAAGCCGGCCAGGCACGCGGCATCGCAGCCGGTAGCCCGGGGAGCTGGCCTCATCTCGTACCTGGCCGTGCTCATCTGCGTCGCGGCGGGAATCTACATAGCGTGGCATCAGGGCGGGAATGGGGCCGGCCGGGGCGGCGTGATCGCCGGGGCGACCCTGCTCGTGGCGGCGGTGGCCCGGCTGGCGCTGCCGGACCTGCTGGCCGGCCTGCTCGCCGTCCGGCACCGCTGGACCGATGCCGTGACGCTCGTCGCCCTGGGCGCTTGCCTGCTTACCGTGGGCCTGGTGCTCCCGGGGTAACGAGCCGTCAGGCCGATGAAAGGGAAACTCGGAAATGTCTAAGATCAAGGTAGCGAATCCGGTCGTCGACATCGATGGCGATGAGATGACAAGGATCATCTGGAAGTCCATCAAGGACCAGCTGATCCTGCCGTACCTGGATGTCGACCTGCAGTACTACGACCTCTCGGTGCAAAATCGCGACGCTACCGACGACCAGGTGACCATTGACGCGGCGCGCGCGATCCAGCGGCACGGCGTCGGCGTGAAGTGCGCCACGATCACGCCTGATGAGGCGCGGGTCACGGAGTTCGGCCTTAAGAAGATGTGGAAGTCGCCGAACGGCACGATCCGCAACATTCTCGGCGGCACCATCTTCCGCGAGCCGATCGTCATCTCCAACATCCCGCGGCTGGTGCCGAGCTGGACCAAGCCGATCATCATCGGCCGGCACGCGCACGCCGACCAGTACAAGGCCTCGGACTTCCTCGTCCCGGGCCCGGGCACGGTGACGATCAGCTACGTGCCCGACGCCGCCGATGGCCGCCCGATCGAGATGGAGGTCGCGAAGTTCAGCGGCCCTGGCGTGGCGGTCGGCATGTACAACTTCGATGACTCGATCCGCGACTTCGCGCGCGCCACGATGCGCTACGCGATCAACCGGAACCTGCCGCTGTACCTGTCGACGAAGAACACGATCCTGAAGGCGTACGACGGCCGGTTCAAGGACATCTTCGCGGAGACTTTCGAGACCGAGTTCAAGGCCGACTTCGAGGCCGCCGGGATCGGCTACGAGCACCGGCTCATCGACGACATGGTGGCGCAGGTCCTCAAGTGGGACGGCGGCATCGTGTGGGCGCTGAAGAACTACGACGGTGACGTGCAATCCGACGTGGTCGCCCAGGGCTACGGATCCCTCGGCCTGATGACCAGCGTGCTGATGACTCCGGACGGGCGGACTGTCGAGGCCGAAGCCGCACACGGTACTGTGACCAGGCACTACCGCCAGCACCAGCAGGGCAAGCCGACCTCCACTAACCCGGTGGCGTCGATCTTCGCCTGGACCAGGGGGCTGGCGCACCGTGGGAAGCTCGACGGCACGCCGGAGGTCACCGCGTTCGCGGAAACGCTGGAGCAGGTCTGCATCCAGACCATCGAGGGCGGCAAGATGACCAAGGACCTGGCACTGCTCGTCGGGGCGGACACGCCGTACCTGAACACGCAGGACTTCCTCGCCGCGCTGGCGGAGAACCTGCGCGCCGCGGTAGCCGCCTGAAGAGCCGCGGTAGCCGCCTGAAGATAGGAGATCTCACTCACATGGCACGCAGCGATAGCGCGGGTGGACAACCCCCCGCAACCCCCCGCAGCGGGAAGGTCGCCGTCATCGGGGCCGGCTTCTACGGGTCGACCACCGCGCTCCGGCTGGCCGAGTACGACATCTTCGATGAGGTCGTGCTCACCGACATCAGGGACGGCTGGGCCGAGGGCCTCGCGCTGGACCTGAACGAGGCCCGGCCGATCGAGGGCTTCGAGACCAAGGTCACCGGCAAGACCACCGGCGCGAACGGTGCAAGCTACGAGGTCCTGGCCGGGGCGAGCATCGTGGTGATCACCGCTGGCCTCCCCCGCAAGCCCGGCATGAGCCGGATGGACCTGATCGAGGTCAACGCCAAGATCGTCCGCCAGGTGGTCGAGAACGTCGCCAAGCACGCGCCGGAGGCCGTGCTGATCGTCGTGTCCAACCCGCTGGATGAGATGACCGCGCTGGCGGCCAAGGTCTCCGGGTTCCCGTCGTCGCGCGTGCTTGGCCAGGCCGGAATGCTGGACACCGCCCGCTTCTCCTACTTCGTAGCAGACAAGCTCGGCGTCCCGGTTGGCTCGGTGAAGACGCTGACGCTCGGCTCGCACGGCGACACGATGGTCCCGGTCCCGTCCGCCTGCACGGTCGGCGGCAAGCCGCTGGACTCCCTGCTGCCCGCCGACGAGATCGAGGCCCTGGTCACCCGCACCCGTAACGGCGGCGGCGAGGTTGTCGCGCTGCTGAAGACCGGCTCGGCGTACTACGCGCCGTCGGCCGCCGCCGCTCGCATGGCGAAGGCGGTCGCGGAGGATTCCGGCGCGGTCATGCCGGTGTGTGCCTGGGTCGACGGCGAGTACGGCATCAGCGGCGTCTACCTCGGCGTCGAGGCGGAGATCGGTGCCTCCGGCGTCAGGAAGGTCGTCGAGCGTGACCTCACCGACTCCGAGGTCGCCGCGCTGCGCGAGGCCGCCGCGGCCGTCCGCGCCAAGCAGGCCGACGTCGCCACTCTTTAACCCCGGGGGGCGACCCCCTGTCGACCCCCGGCAAAGGGGGGAGACCCCCCTTTCACCCCCGTCCCCAGGGGAACGAGCATAAACCGCTCGCCCCCGGGCCACCCGCCGTACTCCGCAGAGGACCCCCTGTCGACCCCCGGCAAAGGGGGGAGACCCCCCTTTCACCCCCCTCTCCAGGGGAACGAGCATAAACCGCTCGCCCCCGGGCCACCCGCCGTACTCCGCAGAGGACCCCCTGTCGATCCCCGGCAAGGGGGAGATCGGTGATGACCCGCTCACTGGCCCTGCGCCGCCGCCAGGCGGCGCAGGGCCAGTTCCACGAGCAGGGCCGTCCCGTCCGCGAGCACCGAGTCATCGAACTTCGCCCGCGCTGAGTGGTTGGACGGCGCCGTGGCCAGGTCGGTCCCTGGCGGGCACGCGCCCAGGAAGACGAAGGCGCCGGGCACCTGCTGCAGCACGTACGAGAAATCCTCAGCGCCGGGGACCGGGTGGGCCAGCGTGGCCGCCCGTCCTGCGCCGAAAAGGTCCGCGGCGCATCCGCCGGCGAACGCGGCTTCTGACGCATTGTTGACCGTCACGGGGTAGCCGGGCACCCACTGCGCGTCGGCTACCAGCCCATGCCCCGCGGCGATATACGAAACGAGCCGGGCTGACTGTTCCTCCAGCCCCTTCCTCGCCTGATGGCTGAATGACCGTATGGTGGCCTCGAAGGTGGCCTCGTCCGGGATCACGTTGCTGACCGTGCCAGCGTGGAACGTGCCGACCGTGATCACGACCGGGTCGAAGATGTCGAACCGGCGGGTGACCAGCGTCTGCAGCGCCGTCACCATCTCGCAGGCCGCCGGGATCGGGTCGGCGCTGGCATGCGGCCGCGACGCGTGGCCGCCCCGGCCGCGGACCGTCACGCGCAGGGTGTCGACCGCCGCCATCATGGGGCCAGGCCGCGTGCTGAACACGCCCGCCGGATCCCGGTCCGACATGACGTGCAGCCCGTACGCCGCCACCGGCCGTTCGCCCGCCGCGTCCAGGACGCCCTCATCGATCATGATGCGGGCGCCGCCCTGGCCTTCCTCGCCCGGCTGGAACATGAAGATCACGTTGCCCGCGAGGCCTGCCTGCCGCGCGCTGAGCAGCCGGGCTGCCCCGGTGAGCATCGCGGTGTGCAGGTCGTGGCCGCACGCGTGCATGGCCCCGTCGATCCGTGACGCGAACTCCAGGCCGGTCGCCTCGGCTACCGGCAGGGCGTCCATGTCGCCGCGCAGCAGCACCGTCGGCCCGGGCTCGCCGCCGCGCAGCACCGCGGTCACTGAGGTCAGCGCCTTGCCGGCGCGGATCTCCAGCGGCAGGCCGTCCAGCGCGGCGAGCACCTTGCGCTGCGTTCTGGGCAGGTCCAGCCCGATCTCCGGCTCGCGGTGAACGGCATGCCGCAGCTCAGCGAGCTCCCCGGCAATAGCAGCCGCCTCATCCCGTACTGTCATCGCAATCCTTCCCCGGTTTGTCCGCGCCGAAGGCTTTTTCCATGCGAAGATTCGTCATCGAATACGATGACGAATCTTCGCGGTGCACGAAATCTTCAGGGTAATCGTCGGCAGTCACGCTAGCTGGCGGGCGGCGGGGGAAGGGACGGCGTCCAGGAACCCTGGCGCTTCCCAGGAGCGGCGCGCGAACTCGGCTGTGACCGCCGCGCGCACCCCGGGCACCGCGTCCACCGGGACCAGCGCAAGCACCGAGCCCCCGAAACCGCCGCCGATCATCTTCGCGCCCAGCGCTCCGGCCGCGACCAGCGTCGAGACCGTGACGTCGGCAGCCTCCCAGGAAACCTCGAAGTCGTCCCTCAGCGACGCGTGCCCCTCGGTCAGCAGCTCCCCGATGGGCCGGTAGGTGCCGAGCGTAGAAGGTGTTGGTGCTGGCGTGGATGTGGCGCGTGCGACACGGGCATGCGGTCCGACGGGACCTAGGCCGAGCCGATTTTCAGGATCTGGTGCGGTTAGCGGGTCGATAGACCCCTTAACCGCACCAGATCCTACGGATCCGGCCATGGCAACCCTCTCCGTGGCGGGGCCGGGCCTGTCCTCAGTGGCCGATAGCAGGTCGGCGATCGCGCGGGCACGAGCGCTGTCCATGAGCACGTGCCGCACGCGCCGGCGCAGCACAGGATCGGCCAGCCGGCGCAGCACGGCCTCGACTACGTCCGCAGCGGCGCTGGCGGTGCCCGCCGGCCGCGGATCGCTGCCCGCAGAGGCGGGGCCAGCCGGGATCAGGCTGCCCAGGGACAAGACGCCGAGCTGGCGGGCAGCTTCCTCGCACTCCGCCCGGCGCGCCGCATACTCGCCGGAGACCAGCGCGTGCGGGACTTGGGTGTCGACGACCAGCGCCACCATGCCCGAGCGGGCCGGGTCGAACGGCACCTGCCGGATCCGTCTCGTCCGGCAGTCCAGCAGCATCGCGTGCCCGGCCTGGCACAGCAGGGCGGCGGACTGGTCGATCATCCCGGTGGGCGCGCCGACGAAGTCGTTCTCCGCCCGCCGCGCGATCGCGGCCAGCTCCCGCCGCTCCACCGCGAAGCCGCCAAGCTCGCACAGCGCCAGCGCCACCGAGCACTCCAGCGCGGCCGATGAGGAGACTCCCGCGCCCACCGGCAGGTCGGAGTCGATGTCGATGTCGGCCCCGCCGACGGGGTAGCCCGCCGCCGCGAGCGCCCACGCGACCCCGGCCGGGTAAGCCGCCCAGCCGCGCACCGACCCTGGCGACAGCTCACCCACCGCGACGATGACCGGGTCGCCGGTCATCTGCTTGGACCGCAGCACGAGCAGCCCGTCCGCCCGGGCGGCAACCGTCGCGATCACGCCCTGGGCCAGCGCGAACGGGAGCACCAGGCCCTCGTTGTAGTCGGTGTGCTCGCCCATCAGGTTGGCCCTGCCGGGCGCGAACCAGGTACCCACAAAGCCGTCAATCTACCGCGCGGCGCCGGCTCGCGTGAACTGCCACGCGTCGGCGACCATGGTCCGCAGGTCAGCGGTCACCCGCCAGCCAAGGTCGGCCTGGATCCGCTGCGACGACGCGACGAGCACGGCGGGGTCGCCGGCCCGGGGCGGAGCGGTCCGCGCCGGGATGTCCTTGCCGGTGACCTCGCGGCAAACGTCGATCACCTCGCGTACCGAGGACCCGCTGCCGCTACCGAGGTTGTAGATCCGGTGCAGGCCTGAGGTACATGCGCCCAGCGCCAGCAGGTGCGCGTCCGCCAGGTCGCTCACGTGGATGTAGTCCCGCACGCAGGTCCCGTCCTGGGTGGGGTAATCGGTCCCCATCACCCGCACGAATCCCGGGTCCGCGGGCCCGTCCATCTCCCTCGCTATCTTTAGCACATTCGGGATCAGGTGGCTCTCCGGGTCGTGCCGCTCGCCCACCCAGTTCCCGTCCTGGGCGCGGAACGCGCCCGCCACGTTGAAGTAGCGGAGGCTGATGGCGCCGAGGCCGTGTATCCGGGCGTACTCGGAAAGCGTGGTGTCGACGGCTACCTTCGACGCGCCGTACGGGCTCGTCGGAAGGACGGGGGCCGTCTCGGGGATCGGGACCTGCTCGGCGTTGCCGTACGCGGCGGCAGTGGAGGAAAAGACGATCCGGGATGTCCCGGCCACGCGCATTGCCTCCAGCAGGGCCAGCGTCCCGCCGAGGTTGTTCGACCAGTACTTGGCGGGGTTCGCGACCGACTCGCCAACCTGCGAGTGGGCGGCGAAGTGCAGCACGGCGTCGGTGCCCTCGCCCAGCGCGGCCTTGGCGTCGGCGCGCAGCGTGCCCTGGATGAACGTGGCGCCAGGCGGAACGGCGTCGGCGAACCCGGTCGACAGGTCATCGAGGACCGACACCTGGTGCCCGGCCGCGACCAGCTTCGCGGCGACGACGCTGCCGATATACCCGGCGCCGCCGGTGACCAGCAGTTTCACTATGCCTCCGAGGGCGGACGGCGAGCAGGAGCGGCGCGTGGGCAACGACGCCTTAGGTTACCCTGGAATTCGCCGCCATGCGGATCCAGCCGCAGCGGCGGGTGGCCCCGCGCGGCGCAGGGCGCTTGCGCGCGACAGATCCGGCGTCGCCGGATTCTACGGCGGGAACCCGTGAAAGTGGGGGTCTGGGGGGTTGGTGTGTACCCCCTAGGAAAAACAGTGCTTAGACTGGCCGGACACGCAAGGCCCCCGGGGAGGAAGTCGGCGATCACGGCGTGAGCAAGGTCGTCTGGGACGTCATCATCGTTCTCATCATTGTGTCCATCGGCGGGTTCTTCGCCTCCGCGGAGATGGCACTGGTATCACTGCGCGAGGGCCAGGTGCGTAGCCTGGCGCGACGCGGCAAGCGCGGGGCGAAGGCCGCCAAGCTGGCGTCGGATCCCAACCGCTTCCTGTCCGCCGTGCAGATCGGCATGACGCTGGCGACGCTCGTATCCGGTGCGTTCGGCGCGGAAGCCCTGTCGGGCGTGCTGCGGTCCTGGTTTGTCCGCCAGCACATGAACGGCGCGCTGGCGACCACGCTGGCCTTCGCCATCGTGACGGGGTGCATCACGTTCGTCACCTTGGTGCTCGGCGAGCTAGCCCCCAAGCGACTGGCGCTGCAGCGGGCCGAACGACTGGCGATGCTGTCCGCACCGCTGCTGGACCGCATCGCGGCGCTGGCCCGGCCGGTCGTCTGGCTGCTGTCCATCTCGGTGAACCTAGTCGTCGCCTTGCTCGGCGGTGATCCGCGGGCCGGGCGCCAGGCGATGACCGAGCAAGAGGTGCGCGACCTGGTGACGGAGACCCAGGTGATCAGCGCCGACGAGCGGCACATCGTCGGCGAGGTCTTCGACGCTGGCAAGCGGCAGATCCGCGAGGTGCTGCTGCCGCGCACGGAGGTCGAGTTCCTTCCCGCCGGCACGACGATCCAGGAGGCCGCGAAGACCGCCGGGAGCGTGCCGTACTCGCGGCTCCCGGTGTTCCAGGGATCCTACGACAACGTGACCGGCTTCGTGCACATCCGGGACCTGTTCGGGCCGGGCGTTGACCGCGCGGCGCTGATCGACACCGTAGTGCGGCCGGTGAAGTTCCTGCCGATCAGTAAGACGGTGCTGGCCGCCCTGTCGGAGATGCGCCGCGAGCGCGCGCACCTGGCCATCGTCGCGGATGAGTACGGCGGGACGGCCGGGATCGTCACGCTGGAAGACCTCGTCGAAGAGCTCATCGGCGACATCAGGGACGAGTACGACACCGGGGAGTCCGCCGCGACACGGCTGCCGCGCGGCGAGGTAGACGTGGACGGGCTGCTCAACCTCGATGAGTTCGCCGAGCAGACCGGCATCGAGCTGCCTGAAGGCCCGTATGAGACGGTGGCGGGCTATGTGCTCGCGGCGCTGGGCGAGGTGCCCTCGCCCAGCGACTCGGTGCGAGTGCCGGGATTCGTCATCAGCGTCACCGAGATGGACGGCCGGCGAATCGCGCGGCTTCGGGTCACGCCATCCTTCCCGGGGGGTACAAACCAACCCCCCGGACCCCCCGCTTCCACGGTGTCCTCGCCGTTACATCCGGCTCCCCGGCAGGGTCCCAGGAAACCGCTGGGCCCCTGCACGGCTCGCCGGATCACCCCGGCAGGCCGCGCCCGGAGGAACCCTCGTTCCTCGGGTACCTCCGCGGCTCGCCCTGACCGCTCGAAGCTGCGCTCGCAGGCTCGCTCCGCCTCGCGGGGGCCACTCGTCGTACTCCTCTAGCCTGGCCGCACACTCCGCTGGCGTTCCGCTTCGCCTTCCTGGCAGCCGATACACTGGGAAACTCCCTGGTGGATAGGTGGTGAACGTGCCCGGAACCGGTACGTTTGACACGGTATTGGTCGTGGACTTCGGCGCGCAGTACGCACAACTGATCGCCCGCCGGGTCCGCGAGTGCCATGTCTACTCAGAAATCGTGCCATCCACGATGCCGGTCAGCGAGATGCTGGCCAGGCGGCCGAAAGCCATCATCTTGTCCGGCGGCCCGTCCTCCGTCTACGCGGCGGGCGCGCCAGCGGCCCCTAAGGGGCTGTTCGACGCGAGCATCCCGGTCTTCGGCATCTGCTACGGGCATCAGGTGATGGTCCAGGCGCTCGGCGGCATCGTCGAGCGAACCGGCGCCGCCGAGTACGGCGGCACGCCGCTCCAGGTCGTGCCCGACTCCGGGCGGCTGCTGGCGGGCCTGCCCGAGCAGTTCAGCGTCTGGATGTCGCACGGTGACACCTCAACCGTCGCGCCGCCCGGGTTCGCGGTAACCGCGCGGACGGCGGCGACCCCGGCCGCCGCGATCGAGTCGCCCGCCCGCGGGCTGTACGGCGTGCAGTTCCATCCCGAGGTCATGCACACCGAGCACGGGCACAAGATCCTGCGCCGGTTCCTGGAGGCCGCCGGATGCCGCCCGAACTGGACAATGGTGAACATCGTCGAGGAGCAGACCGAGCGGATCAGGGAGCAGGTCGGCGGCGGCCGCGCCATCTGCGGGCTGTCTGGCGGAGTCGATTCCGCAGTCGCCGCCGCGCTCGTGCAGCGGGCCATCGGTGACCAGCTGACCTGCGTCTTCGTTGACCACGGGCTGTTGCGCAAGGGTGAGGCGGAGCAGGTCGAGAAGGACTTCGTCGCCGCGACCGGTGTCCGGCTGCGGGTTGCCAGCGAGGCGGACGCGTTCCTCGGCGCGCTGGCCGGCGTCACCGAACCAGAGGCCAAGCGCAAGGTCATCGGCCGCGAGTTCATCCGCGCGTTCGAGCGCGCGGCCCGGGAGATCACCACCGAGGCGGGCGCGCACGGCGAGGCGACCGAGTTCCTCGTGCAGGGCACCCTCTACCCGGACGTCGTGGAGTCCGGCGGCGGGACCGGCACCGCCAACATCAAGTCGCACCACAACGTCGGCGGCCTGCCCGACGACCTGAAGTTCCAGCTCGTCGAGCCGCTGCGGTTGCTGTTCAAGGACGAGGTGCGCCGCGTTGGCGAGGAACTGGGGCTGCCCGCGGAGATCGTCTGGCGGCAGCCGTTCCCCGGGCCCGGGCTCGGGATCCGGATCATCGGAGAGGTCACCGCGCAGCGGCTGGCTATCTTGCGGGAGGCGGACGCGATCGCGCGCGCCGAGCTCACCGCGGCCGGCCTGGATGAGTCGATCTGGCAGTGCCCGGTCGTGCTACTGGCCGACGTGCGCTCCGTGGGCGTGCAAGGTGATGGGCGCACGTATGGGCATCCGGTGGTACTTCGGCCGGTGACCAGCGAGGACGCGATGACCGCGGACTGGGCACGGCTGCCCTACGACGTCCTGGCGCGGATCTCCACGCGGATCACCAACGAGGTTCCCGAGGTCAACCGCGTGGTCCTCGACGTCACGAGCAAGCCCCCCGGCACTATCGAGTGGGAGTAGGGATCGCGGCTGTGAACCGGGGTCCAGCTCCGCGCTGGCGAACCCGGCCAGCGCGTCAAGCTGGCGTGCCTGCTTTCCTGGGGGCGACCCCCAGACCCCCGGCAGTATCGAGTGGGAGTAGGGATCGCGGGAGGGCCACTGGCCTACTGCGCTTGGCCGGGTGCGGTGTGGCCGGGTGCGGGGCGAAGCAGGGCCTCGGCGAGGGTCAAGACGGTGTCCTCCAGGGACGACAGGCGGGTAGCCAGGTCGCCGTGAACGGCCTCGACGATCTTTGTGACCACGTCCTCGATCTCGGCCCTGCCCGGCCGGGCGCGCATCTCCTCCGCCAGCGGCGTCAGCGCCTCCGCGAACTGGCCGCCGAGCGCGGCGACGCGGGAGTCGGTCGCGGCGAGGCGGTTGTCGATGGACGAGACCCGGTCGTACTGGTCGTCAAGCCGCTCGTCGAGCCGCTCGAAGCGGGTGTCGAGCGCGCTGACCCGGCCCTCGGTGCTCGCGTGCTTGACGTCGTTGCTTGCCAGCCTGCTGTCAATGCCGGTCAGCCTGCCGTCGACTGCCGCCAGTTGCGTGCTGACCGTGGCCATGCCCGCCGACACCCCGTCGAGGGTGGCCGAAAGCCCGGCCAGCCGGTGGGCCTGCGGAGCGATCTGCTCGGCGACGCGGGCCGCGGTGTCCGGCTCGGCCCCGGCGCGGTCGCGCAGGTCGGCCACGACCCGCTCCAGGCCGGCCAGTCGCTGCTGGATGTCTTGCAGGGCAGTCGTAGTCGCCCGCTCGCTGGTGGCGTGGTCGGCGGTGCTGCGGGCCAGTAGCTCACGCATCCGGTCGGCGGCGCTGTTGTGCGGCCCGGCGCTGGCCTGGGCCGCCGCGCCGGGGTCGGTCGCGTCCTGGGCGGCCGCGATGCCGCCCTCGGCGGGCGCCCCGTCGTGGGCGGCCTGGTCGGCGGCGATGCCGTCCGCGCCGCATCCTTGCACGGCAGTTACCTCGGCGTAGTCCGCCGGGTACTCCGTGCCGCCGCCCTGGGCCTGCTGGCCGTCCAGCTGCTGGTCAGGGTGGCCCTGCTGGTCGTGCGGGCCACTGCCGGGCGCGGCGACGGAGCCGTTGTACCCGTTGGCGGCATGGCCGTTGCCGCTGTGCCCCGCGGCAAATTGGCCATTGGCAGCGTATCCGTTGCCCTCGTACCCCGCCCGCCCGTGGTAGCCACCCCGGCCGTTGAGGATCTGCTGGCTCATGTTCAGTGCAAAGTGGCCGTTGCCCGGCTGGTCCATGATGCTCCTCCAGGAATGGGGGTGACCGTGGGGGGGTCGAACTCGGAACACTCTAGTAGCTTCTTGTAACCGCGTGAGTGCAGAGGGAAAATTTCGCGCCTTCCATGGTGCTGCCGTGACCGGGGCCCCCGTGTTGACGGGCTAAACCTCGGCGGCTAGTGTTCGGGATTAGCACTCGCTGATGTAGAGTGCTAATGCGACGAGGCAAGGTCTGACACCCGCGACGGCAGGCCGTGGCCTTGGTCGCCCTCGCAAGCCACTCACAGTTAACCCTTTTTCCCGGAGGGGGAGGTCAGATCGTGACGACCGCCACCAAGGTTGTCCTCAAGCCGCTCGAGGACCGTATCGTGGTCAAGCCGCTGGAGGCAGAGCAGGTCACCGCATCCGGGCTAGTTATCCCGGACACCGCAAAGGAGAAGCCCCAGGAGGGCGAGGTCCTTGCGGTTGGCCCAGGCCGTGTTGACGACTCGGGCAAGCGTATCCCGCTCGATGTCAGCGTCGGCGACAAGGTGCTGTACAGCAAGTACGGCGGCACCGAAGTGAAGTACTCGGGCCAGGAGTACCTAGTGCTCTCGGCCCGCGACGTGCTCGCGATCATCGAGAAGTAGTTCGCCCCGCGCCCGGCGGCTAGGACCCCCCACCTGATCACGGGTGGGGGCTAGCCGGCGGGTGTCTCAGCGTTCCGTATCGCACACACCAAGCCTGATCCAACCGTAGGTTGAGGTAGTTCAATGCCCAAGATCCTGGAGTTCGACGAGGACGCCCGCCGCCACCTTGAGCGTGGCGTGGACAAGCTCGCCGACGCTGTCAAGGTGACGCTCGGCCCGCGCGGCCGTAACGTCGTCATCGACAAGAAGTGGGGTGCTCCCACCATCACCAACGACGGCGTGACCGTCGCCAAGGAGGTGGAGCTGGAGAACCCCTACGAGAACCTCGGCGCCCAGCTCGCCAAGGAAGTCGCCACCAAGACCAATGACGTAGCGGGCGACGGCACCACCACCGCCACCGTGCTCGCGCAGGCGATGGTGCACCTGGGCCTGCGCTCGGTCGCCGCCGGCGCTAACCCGATGGACCTCAAGCGCGGCATCGACGCGGCCGCCGCTGAGGTGTCCGACCGGCTGCTCAAGTCCGCCCGTGAGGTCACCGAGCAGGCCGAGATCGCGAACGTCGCGACCATCTCGGCGCAGGACAAGAAGATCGGCGACCTGATCGCCGAGGCGTTCAGCAAGGTCGGCAAGGACGGCGTTATCACCGTCGAGGAGTCCCCGACGCTGGGCCTGTCGCTGGAGTTCACCGAGGGCCTGCAGTTTGACAAGGGCTACATCTCGCCGTACTTCATCACCGACCAGGACCGCCTCGAGGCGGTGCTGGAGGACGCCTACGTCCTGGTGAACCAGGCCAAGATCTCCTCGATGGCGGAATTCCTGCCGATCCTGGAGAAGGTCGCGCAGACCAAGAAGCCGCTGCTGGTCATCGCCGAGGACGTGGAGGCCGAGGCACTGGCCACCATCGTCGTCAACAAGATCCGCGGGCTGCTGAACATCGCCGCGGTGAAGGCGCCTGGCTTTGGCGACCGCCGCAAGGCGATGCTGGCTGACATCGCGACGCTGACCGGCGCGACCGTCGTCAGCGAGGAGCTCGGCACCAAGCTGGAGCATCGACGGCGCCGGCGACAGCTCCGCGATCGAGGAGCGCATCCGGCAGATCCGCACCGAGATCGAGTCCACTGACTCGGACTGGGACCGCGAGAAGCTGCAGGAGCGGCTGGCCAAGCTGTCCGGCGGCGTGTGCGTGCTCCGCGCGGGCGCGGCCACTGAGGTCGAGCTCAAGGAGAAGAAGCACCGCCTTGAGGACGCGATCTCCGCGACCCGCGCCGCGATCGAGGAGGGCATCATCTCTGGCGGCGGCAGCGCGCTCGTGCACCTGGCCGCCGACCTGGACGACCTTGGTCGCACCGGCGACGTGGCGACGGGCGTGTCCATCGTGCGCAAGGCGCTGTCGGAGCCGGCCCGCTGGATCGCGCTGAACGCCGGCCAGGAGGGCTCGGTCGTGGTCGCCAAGATCGCAGGCCTGTCCAACGGCCACGGCTACAACGCCGCGACCGGCGAGTACGGCGACCTGATCGTCCAGGGCGTTATTGACCCGGTCAAGGTCACCCGCTCCGCGGTGCAGAATGCCGCCTCCATCGCCGGCATGCTGCTGACGACCGAGACGCTGGTCGTCGAGAAGCCGGAAGAGGAGAAGGCCTCCGCGGCCGACGGTCACGGGCACTCGCACGCGCACTAAGCGCTGGCGTAATCTCCCGAGCGCGGGGGCCGCGGCTACGCGGCCCCCGCGCTCGGTGTTTCGCGAGTCCGGCAGGGCGGGGAGTGGGGCATGCCACGGGGTGACCCTGAAGCAGCGCGGAAGGACTGAGGTTAAGTAGGATGAAGCGATATCCCACTGTCACCAGCTGCTCCGCCCGCAGCTACGAGCCGTGAGGGCATCATGACGCAACCACCGAAGTTCTCCCCGGTCGGCCTGACATTTGACGATGTGCTGCTGCTCCCGGCGCGTTCGGAGGTCCTGCCCAGCGAGGCCGACACGGGCACCCGGGTCACGCGCAAGCTGCGGCTGCGGATCCCGCTGGTGTCAAGCGCGATGGACACCGTCACCGAGGCGCGGATGGCGATCGCCATGGCCCGCCAGGGCGGCGTCGGCGTCCTGCACCGCAACCTGTCCATCGAGGAGCAGGCTCAGCAGGTCGACCTGGTCAAGCGCTCCGAGGCCGGCATGATCACCGATCCGGTTACCTGCTCGCCCGAGGCGACGATCGCCGACGTGGACCGGCTGTGCGCGCACTACCGGATCTCCGGCGTGCCCGTCACCAGCGACGACGGCGTCCTGCTCGGCATCGTGACCAACCGCGACATCCGCTTCGAGGCCGACCACTCGGTCCGGGTGGCGCACGTCATGACCCCGATGCCGCTAGTCACCGCCCCGGTCGGGGTCGCGCCGGACGAGGCGCTGCGGCTGCTGAAGCAGCACAAGGTGGAGAAGCTGCCGCTGGTCGACGATGCCGGGCGGCTCAAGGGCCTCATCACCGTCAAGGACTTCACCAAGAGCGAGAAGTTCCCGCTCGCGACCAAGGACCCTGGCGGGCGGCTGGTGGTGGGCGCGGCGATCGGCGTTGGCGAGGACGCCAAGACCAGGGCGCACGCCCTGGTCGAGGCGGGCGTGGACTTCCTCATCGTGGACACCGCGCACGGTCACGCGGCCTCGGTGCTCGACATGATCGCGCAGGTCAAGGCCAACACCGACGTCGAGGTCATCGGCGGCAACGTGGCGACCAGGGACGGGGCGCAGGCACTGATCGACGCCGGCGCGGACGGCGTGAAGGTCGGCGTGGGCCCGGGCTCCATCTGCACCACTCGCGTCGTCGCCGGGGTCGGCGTCCCGCAAGTCACCGCCATCTACGAGGCGTCGCTCGCCGCCCGCCCGGCAAACATCCCGCTCATCGGCGACGGCGGCCTCCAGTTCTCCGGCGACATCGCCAAGGCGATCGCCGCCGGGGCCGACACGGTGATGCTCGGCAGCCTGCTCGCCGGCTGCGAGGAAAGCCCCGGCGAGATGGTCTTCATCAACGGCAAGCAGTACAAGATGTACCGGGGCATGGGCTCGCTCGGCGCGATGCGTAACCGCGAGCGCGGCAAGTCCTACTCCAAGGACCGCTACTTCCAGGACGACGTGCTCCGCGAGGACAAGCTGGTCCCGGAGGGCATCGAGGGACAGGTCCCCTACCGCGGCCCGCTCGCCACGGTGGCCGATCAACTCGTCGGCGGGCTGCGCGCCGCGATGGGGTACTGCGGCACCCGGACGATCACCGACCTGCAGGATGCCCGGTTCGTGCAGATCACCGCTGCGGGCCTGAAGGAAAGCCACCCGCACGACGTCCAGATGACCGTCGCGGCGCCGAATTACTCGGGCCGCGGCTAGGCTGCGGCTCACTCGACGGCAGCGCCCTTACCCTAGGTACCATGGACACACGTGACTGACATTGAGATCGGGCGCGGCAAGACTGGCCGCCGCGCCTACGCCCTCGACGAGATCGGCATCGTCCCGGCCCGCCGGACCCGCGACCCCGAAGAGGTGTCCATCGCCTGGCAGATCGATGCGTACCGCTTCGACCTGCCGCTGATCGCCTGCCCGATGGACAGCGTGGTCTCGCCCGGCACGGCCATCGCCCTTGGCCGCCTCGGCGGTCTCGGCGTGCTGGACCTGGAGGGCCTGTGGACCCGGTTCGAGGACCCGGAGCCGCTGCTCGCGGAGGTCGCCGAGCTTCCGGAGGAGGCGGCCACCCGGCGCCTGCAGGAGATCTACGCCGAGCCGATCAAGGAGGAGCTGATCGGCCGCCGCATCGAGGAGATCTCAAGCGCTGGCGTGATCACGGCGGCCGCCTTGTCGCCGCAGCGCACCGCCCGTTATTACAAGGCCGTCGTTGACGCGGGCGCGGACATCTTCGTGATCCGCGGCACGACCGTGTCCGCCGAGCACGTGTCCGGCCGCGCCGAGCCGCTGAACCTCAAGCAGTTCATCTATGAGCTGGACATCCCGGTCATCGTTGGCGGCTGCGCCACCTACACGGCAGCGTTGCACCTGATGCGCACCGGCGCGGCAGGGGTGCTCGTCGGGTTCGGCGGGGGTTCCGGGCACACGACCGCCGCGGTGCTCGGCGTCGCCGTGCCGATGGCCACCGCGGTCGCCGACGTGGCCGCCGCCCGGCGCGAGTACCTGGATGAATCCGGTGGCCGGTACGTGCACGTGATCGCCGATGGCTCGATGACCCGCAGCGGCGACATGGCCAAGGCGCTGGCGCTCGGCGCGGACGCGGTGATGGTCGGCTCCCCGCTGGCCCGCGCGGAGCAGGCGCCGGGCCACGGCTACCACTGGGGGAGCGAGGCCAACCATCCCGAACTGCCCCGCGGCGCGCGGGTCGAGGTCGGCACGATCGGGACGCTGGAGCAGATCCTGCACGGCCCGTCGACTGTCCCGGACGGCTCGATGAACCTGATGGGGGCGCTGCGCCGCACGATGGCCACCGCGGGCTACACAGAGCTGAAGGAGTTCCAGCGGGTCGAGGTCGTCGTCACCCCGCCCGGCCAGCGCTCGCGGTAGCTCTGCTGCCCCCGGGGGGCGACCCCCTGTCGACCCCCGGCAACGGGGGGAAGACCCCCCTTTCACCCCCTCCCCAGGGGAACGAGCACAAACCGCTCGACGGAGTATCCCCCGGGCCTCCCGCCGTCTCCCTGGCCGGAAGGCCTGCCCAGGCCGATAAACTTCGGTGCCATGGCCACTCGTCGCGTCTTTTCCGGCATCCAGCCCACTGCTGACTCCTTCCACCTTGGTAATTACCTGGGGGCCGTGAAGCAGTGGGTTGACCTGCAGGAGACCCGCGACACCATTTACTGCGTGGTCGACATGCACGCGATCACGGTCCCGTATGACCCGGAGTTGCTGCGCCGCCGTACCCGGGTGGCCGCCGCCCAGTTGCTCGCCGCGGGCCTGGACCCGGAGCGCTGCATCCTGTTCGTGCAGAGCCAGGTGCCCGAGCACGCGGAGCTCAACTGGGTGCTCGGGTGCCTCACCGGCTTTGGCGAGGCGAACCGGATGACGCAGTTCAAGGACAAGTCCGCCAAGGGCGGCGCGGACCAGGCGAGCGTCGGGCTGTTCACGTACCCGATCTTGCAGGCCGCCGACATCTTGCTGTACAAGACGAACGAGGTGCCCGTCGGGGAGGATCAGCGCCAGCACCTGGAGCTGTCCCGGAACCTCGCCCAGCGCTTCAATCGCCGCTTCGGCGAGACGTTCGTGATTCCCGAGCCGTACATCCTGCCGACAGTGGCGAAGATCACCGACCTGCAGGACCCGACGAGCAAGATGAGCAAGTCGTCGTCCTCGCCGCAGGGCATCATCGACCTGCTCGATGAGCCGGAGGCGATTCGGCGCAAGATCGCCCGCGCCGTGACCGATGCCGAGGGAACGGTCCGCGCCGACGATGAGGCCAAGCCCGGCGTGACCAACCTGCTGCGGATCTTCGCGGCCCTGTCCGGCCAGGCAGTCAACGACCTTGAGGCAACCTACGCCGGCGCCGGGTACGGCACGTTCAAGAAGGACCTCGCCGAGGTCGTCGTGGGCAGCTTCGCCCCGATCCGCGAGCGGACCGGGAAATACCTGGCCGACCTCGATGCGCTGGACGCCGTCCTGCTCGACGGCGCCCGTCGCGCGCGCGTCATCACCGGCGAGACCATGTCCCAAGTCCGCGACCGGTGCGGTTTCCCTGGCGCGGCCTAATTTAAGCTCTCGGACGCTCCCGGGCACTGCTGACGTTAGGCTGAAGCGGGGCGGAGGCCCGCAGGCGCGGGGGCCGTGGCGGCACGGAAGGTCGCCGCAAAACGTGTTCTCCGTACTGCCACGGCTTGCGCCCACGATGCCTGGTGGCCCTGGAACGGCGCTGACGCGCGACTGAATTCAACCGGAATCGAATTGGTCGTGGCCGCAGGGCATGGAGCGGCGCTGAAATGCTGCTGAAACGGCCGGAAGCCCCGCGTCCGGTAACGAGCGGCGCGGCGGCGAAGGTTGCCTTCGCTGGCGCCGGGCGGCACGGAAAGGTCGCCGCAAGAGCGCGGTACTCGCCGCGCCTGCCAGCAGGGCAATCGCCCGCCGTCTGATGAATCCTCCTTGTTTCCTGGCGTTGAGGGCTGTCACTCGGTCGCGGTAAGCCGCTCCGCGGCGGGAGGGTCGTCCGTCTCCTGGCCACCGGCAAGGATGGCGTGCCGGGCGATCCGCTCGTAGCCGTCCGCGCGGCGCGACTCATAGAAGTAGAGAAATGCCAGCGCGATGAGGATCAGGTGGGCAGCGAACCAGTCTCCCCACGGCGGAGGCGTGCCGGTAACCCCCTGCCACACGAGGCCAGCCAGTGCGTAGGCGATGATGATGAATCCCACGGCGTTCGTCACCTGCCCACGGCGGCGACATGAGCTAATGACGCTCGGCGCCGCCGCGTGGGCTTCCCCTTCCTCGGTCCGATTAGCGTGCTGTGCCGGCCTACCCGCACCCCGTGCCGCACAGCCCTTCGGCTTACAGTGCCCTACTGGCCTGGAACGGCGCTGACGCGGGACTGAATCAGGGAGGCCCAGCTGCCGACCGGTCGGCAGCTGGGCCGAGGGGCTGCGGCGGCACGGGAATTGAAGGGCACCGCCGCGGCCAGGCAGATCGTGTCAGTCAGCCCTGAAACGGCGCTGATACGGTGCTGATCGGAAACTGGCCTAGCGCGCCCGGCGGGGGCGACGGCGTCGCGTCGCGCGCAGTCCCAGGCCGATCGCGACGGCGGCCGCGCTGGTGAAGCCGACGGCGACGAGAGTGGGGATGCCGGACGAAGGCCCCGCGGCCGCGGCGGCCGCGTGCCCATGGCTGCCACTGGTTGCTGGCCGGGTGCTGGAAAGCCGGGCAGCGGAGTAGTTACCCCGGGCCGGGCCGGGCGCGCCCGTGCCCTTGGCCCGGGGCGCGGCGCCAGGCCCGTGGCGGGGCGGGACAAGGGTGCCGACCGGTGTGACCTTCCCGTCCACCGCGAACCCCCAGTCCAGCAGTTTCTCGGCGCTGGTGATCTCGGTCTGCGCCGGGCAGTGCATGAGCGTCGCGATGAGGGTGACACCGCCCCTGCGGGCCAGGCCGATGTACGTGGCGCCGGCCGCGCTGGTCCAGCCGATCTTCCCGCCGATGCCGCCGGGGTACTTGGTGAGCAGGGTGTTCTGGTTGAAGATGGTCTCGGACTTGCCCGGCTTGATCTGGAACGGCGCGTACCGAACCTGGTCGTAGTGCATGAAGGCAGGCATGCTCAGCGCCTGCCTGCCGATGAGCGCCAGGTCGTAGGCGGAGGTGAGCTGGCCAGGCGCGTCAAGCCCGTTCGGGTCCACCGCTCGCGTGTCGCGGGCCTGCAGTCGCGCGGCCGTGGCGTTCATCAGCGCGATGCCCCGGGGATAGGAGCCGGGTGCCTCGGCCAAGGCGATGGCCGCGTCGTTTGCCGACATCGTCAGCAGCGCCGTGAACAGCTCAGAGATCTTGTACGCCTGCCCGGCGACCAGGCCCGCCACGTTAGGGACGGTTGACGTGGCATTGCGCGACGCGATCGTCACGGCATCCGGGTTGAGGGCCGGCAGCAGCGCCACCGCGGTCAGCACCTTGAGCGTGCTCGCCGGGAGGTAGCGGCCATGCGCGTCCTTGGCCGCCAGGACATGACCGGACCCGGCATCGGCGACGACGAACGAGGATGCCGTCACATTCGGTAGCCGAGGGACCGCGGCGGACGGATAGTTCACCACGGTGCCGCGTGCGCCAAGCGCAGGCCCGCCGATCACGCCGCCCGGGCCGGTGGCGCTAGCTCGGACAGTAGCGCTGGCCGAGACGTTCGCGCTGGCAGGACCGGTGGCGGCGGCCGGGGCGGTGGCGCTAGCCGGGCCAGTAGCGCTGGCCGGGCTGGTCGCTACGGCGGTGCAGCCTGTGGCGGCCAACGCCAGCAGCACGCGCCGCCAGATCGTGCGCGCCTTACTACTCTCCGTGATCAAGAGCACGAGGCAAGCATAGGGACTCCGGTGCCTGGGTGTAACGCAGGGGGTATCGCTCGCCCGACGTGTCGTAGCCCACCCCCGACACGGAATCTCCGGGGCAATCGGGGCGATTCAATCCCGGACAGCTGGAAATCGTTAGTTTGGCACCCAATCGCGGGCGATTCCCCGCGCCTGGAGTGCCCGTTCCCCTGACGCAATTGCCTGGAGTCCTAGCTGGAGGTCATCATGCCGACCATCGAGTGGAACTCGTCGAAGGGTACGACGCTGGGCGTCGAGTGGGAGGTCCAGCTGATCGACGCGCAGACGCGGTTGCTGCGCCAGGATGCCGGGCTGGTGCTGGCGGGCCTGCCGGGCCTGGCCGAGAATGGCGAGCACCCGCAGATGCGGTACGAGCTGATGCAGTCGACGAT
>WNEY01000758.1_pt1 | contig 21242 bp, 23 predicted proteins | sample 5400531 | NCBI WGS metagenome assembly WNEY01 (sample SAMN13153338, study PRJNA577476) | soil metagenome | isolation source: 200 cm saprolite under Douglas fir tree site 1 | place: USA:California | collected 2015-04-18
ATCGAACGGCTCTTCCCGAACCTCTCACACCGTCAGCGCGTCCTCCTCGACTGGGCGCTCACGATCGTCGGCGCGATCCTGATCGTCCTCGCGGTGAAGGCCTGGGTCGTCAACCCGTACCGCATCCCGTCCCCGTCGATGGAGCCGACACTGCACTGCGCCCGCCCCGAGCCGGACTGCGAGGCCGCACGTTCCGACCGTGTCCTCGCCAACCGCTTCATCTACCACTTCCGCGATCCGAGGCGCGGGGAGATCGTCGTCTTCCACGCGCCGGAAGCAGCCCGCCGCGAATGCGGGGGAGGAATCTTCGTCAAGCGGATCATCGGACTCCCCGGCGACGTGTGGGCCGAGCGCGACGGCTACACGTACATCAACGGACACCGTCTCGCCGAGCCCTACATCCGCCCGGAACGGCGCGACCGGGAGTCGAAGACCATGTTCGACATCCCGCCCACCGGCACCATGAAGCGCATTCCTCAGGGCATGTACCTGATGGAGGGGGACAACCGCGCGCACTCGTGCGACTCACGCGTCTGGGGACTCGTCTCGCGCCAGGACCTCATCGGCAAGGTCTTCCTGATCTACTGGCCGCTCGACCGGATCGGGATGCCCTGAAGCCGAGAGCCCCGCCGAAACGGGGCTCTCGAAACGGAGAAGGATGCCCCTGCGGCGATGAGGAGCAGGCTGATTCCGATACCCATGTGTCGACTCCTTTCGCTTGCTTGCACGGGAAAACGTGGAAGGGCGCTGCTTAGATACGGCGGTGCGGGAGGAGCTCGAGGAGCGGCGCGCATACCTCTGCAGGCTCACCTCCGATCGCGCCCTCGACTCGATCGACGAGGCCGAGGCGTTCCTCCGCGACCGCGGGATGCTCACGCGCACACCCGACTCCGCTCTGCCGAGCTTCTTCGAGGCGTGCCACGAGGAGCCCTATGCGGCCGGAAGCCGAGGCTTCGGATCCTGGCCGGCGACGAAGTATCCATGGTACTTCGAGCTCGCCGCCCGCCCCGACCTGCACGAGCTGAGGATCCACAACGGCAAGTCGATCCTCTTGACGGGCGACACGCTCGGGCTCGCCGACCCGATCTGCCGGTCCGAGCTGGCACGCATGGAGCGAGAGGAGGATTGGTCCCGCTTGCTCGGCCACCTCGCCGAGGCGGGGCCCTCGACGCTCGCCGACCTGCAGACGGAGCTCGGACTCAAGCCGAAGGAGCTCAAGGCGCTTCGCTCGCCGCTCGAGCGCTGCGGCGCCCTGGTCAGCCGCAGCCTCCGTGTCGAGCTGCCGGAAGGCGGTCACACGCACACGAGCGAGCTCCTGCGCTACGACCAGGCATATCCGCAGGCGGCGCACGACGGCGGAATCGAGGAGCTCGCCGTCGCTGCCGTGCGCGCAGCGGTCGTCGCGCCCGAGCGCGAGGTCACGCGCAAGTGGTTCAGCTGGCGCTGGCTCTTCCCGGACGACCTCGTCGACCGGCTCGTCAGCGACGGACGCCTCGTGCGGCCGGAGCCCGGCTGGGTGGCAGCTCCAGTGTCCGCGTAGCCCGAAAGCTGGAAATGAAGCGGCGGTCGTGCGTGACGAGCAGGACCGTGCCGTCGAACGCGTCGAGCGCGCGCTCGAGCTCCTCGATCGCGGGGACGTCCAAATGGTTCGTCGGCTCGTCGAGGACGAGACAATTGACGCCGCGGGCGGCAAGGAGCGCGATCAGCGCACGTGTCCGCTCACCCGGCGAGAGCGACGCGGCGTCGCGCAGCACATGGTCGGCACCGAGGCCGAACTTCGCCAGAAGCGTGCGAGCGCCTTCCTGCGTCAGACCCGCCGCCGCTGTGAATTCCGGAAGCAGCGTGCCATGCGGGAGCTCGCCGCGCTGCTGGGCGAGCTCGCCGAGTACAACGGCGGGACCGAGCCAGCGTCGACCTTCTGCGAGTGGGAGCCGACCGAGGATCGCGTCGAGGAGCGTGGTCTTGCCGCTGCCGTTCGGACCGAGGATCGCGAGCCGATCCGCCCACGCAAGCTCGAGGTCGAGCGGGCCGACCCGGAACGAACCACGCTCGGCGACCGCATCCTCGAGCCGGACGACGACGTCTCCACTTCGGCGCTCCGAGGCGAGGCTGAATCGAAGCTCCCACGGCTCGTAGGGCTTCTCGAACTGCCCCAGCCGCTCGATCCGGCCGCCGAAGGCCTTCTTGACGTCCTTCGTCTTCTTCTTCTTGCGACCCTGTCCATAGCCGCGCTCCTCCCAGCGCTGCATCCGCTGCAGCTGCTCCTCGATGCGCGCCCTCTCCCCTTCATATACCTCGTATGCCTCGCGCTGACGCCGCAGCGCGTGTGCATGCGCTCGTTCGTAGTCGCTCCACCCGCCCGAGAACTCCGTCACTTGGTGCGTCCACTCGTCGACCTCGACGATGCGAGCCACCGTGCGGTCGAGGAAGTCGCGATCGTGCGACACGAGGACGACCGACCCGGGAAGCGTGGCGATGAAACGCTCGAGGCGCGCCAGCCCCTCGAAGTCGAGGTCGTTCGTCGGCTCGTCCAACAGGAAGACGTCGAACCGTGCGAGCAGGATCGCGGCCAGCTGCGCGCGCGCGGCCTCGCCCCCCGACAGCGCGCCGAGCGGTGCGTCGAGCGAGACGTCGAGACCGAGCTCCGCGCAGACCGCGCCCGCACGCGCGTCGAGATCCGACCCGCGGAGGATTAGGAACCGTTCGAGCGCCGCGGCGTGCTGGTCGGCCAGCTTGGGGTCCTCGCCCAGACCCGCGGCGAACTCGTCCATCCGGGCTGCCGCCTCGGCCACGCCTGTGCGCCGCGCCAAATATGCGCGGAGCGTCTCGTCGGGATGGGCATCGGTCTCCTGTGGCAGGTAGCCCACTGCGAGTCCCGGGGGGTTCCGCCGGACGGTGCCCGTGTCCGGCTCCGCGAGTCCCGCGAGGATCCGGAGCAGCGTCGACTTCCCCGCGCCGTTCGGACCGACGAGGCCGATCCGGCTACCGGGAGGCACGACCAGCGTCACGTCGCGCAGGACGACCTGGGCTGCGTGGTACTTCGTGACGTTGGCTGCGGCGAGCGTGCCGCTCGAGCGCTGCAAGAGGACCTCCCTCGAAAGGCGGAATGGAACGGGTCTGTCTCGCCTAGGCCCTCATAGAGCGGCGCAGAGCGCCGGGCACGATGTTAACGAAGCGGGAGTGCTTTGCGGGCGAGCGCAGGCAGCACCTGCGAGGTAACCCACACAGGCGTGACGGCGTACCGCACGCTGTAGCGGTAGCTCCCGTCCGTTCGGTGGAGGCGTGCGAGATAGCCGAAGGCGGCGGCCGGCGGTGTTGCGCCGACAGACACGAACGCCTGGATAGCCACTCCCGTCGACTGTGCGTCAGAGCCGCGACCATGCGCGAGCTCGAAACCGCCGTCGCGGCGCTGGAAGGTGCGCAGGAAGGCAAGGGCACGCGCGACCGGCCTGCCTCGGATTCCCGCCGCTCGCAGCGCCTGCACCGCGAACGCCGTGTCGTTGGAGTCCGGACGGATGCCACGCGCCCAGCTGAAACCGCCGTTCGGCGCTTGCGACCTCAGCAGGTAGTTCACGATCGGCTTCGGCACGGTCCTCTCCGCCTGTCGCAGCGCGAGCACGTCCCAGACCGCTTCGTTCACGGCGCGGGGCCGTACGGGCAGACGCGCGAGCAGCGCGTCGGGATCGTGACCGAGCGTGGCCTCCGCGAGAGCCACGAGCGCAATCGAAGTCGGTGCCGTGAGCTCGCGCTCGTGGGCAAGGAGGTATGTGAGCGCGCCGCCGGTTCCGGCACCCGACGCGCGCAGGCCGAGCGTTGCCCACGCCGTTAGCTCCGGCGATGCGGCGCCGTTCCGCTCTGCGAAGCCGCCGTTCGGTTGCTGGTGCGACAACACGTACGACGCTGGGCTCACCGAGACGGCCGCAGCAGCGACGAGTGCAGCTATGCCCATACGACCTCGGTGCGCAGTCGCCGGCCGTAACGGTCGAGGAGCCGACGTAACTCCGGGCCCGCGACGAGCGCGATCGTGACGTTGCCGATCGCGTGCGAGAGGTCGAACGGCAGCCCGCGCGCGTGCACGGCGGCGAACGTCTGCCACGTGTGCTCGTCGTAGAACGCGAGCCAGTTCCAGACGTCCATGAACGCGCTGAAGCCCATCCCGAGCACGAAGCAGAAGGCAGCGAGCGCCAACCGGCGCTGGAGCAACGGCGCGGCCAGCGCCCCTGCGACGCCACATGCGCCCCACGCAAGCATCTGCCACGGCGTCCACACGCCCTGCCCCAGGAAGAAGTTCGAGACGAACGCCGCAACGGAGCCAACCGCGAAACCGCTGCGGGCGCCGAGCGCGGCTCCCGCGACGACCGTCATCACCGTCACCGGCTGAACGCCGGGAATCGCAGCGAAGAGGACGCGGCCCGCAGCCGCGGTGGCTCCCAGCGTCGCGATCAGCGCAAGCTCCTTGGCCGAGTCCGGCCCCCGTTCGAGCCATGCGACTCCGGCAGCGAGCAGCGCGAAGGCAACGAGCAGGAGCGACAAGCCGTCGTGCGAGCGGTCGAGCGCCATCCAAATCGCCGCTGCAAACGCGGCGGCGCCCGCTGCGAGGAGCATCGTCCTAGACATAGACCGCCTCCCGCCCGAGGACGACGGCCCGATCGGCGACCGCACGTGCGAAGTCCTCGTCATGCGTCACGACAAGCGTTGCGCGCCGTTCTGCCCCTTCGTGCAGGAGCGAAGCCAGCTCGGTCTTGCGCTCCGGATCGACCCCGCGCGTCGGCTCGTCCAGGACCAGCAGGTCAGGCTCGACGACGAGGACGGAGGCGAGGGCCAGCCGTTCGCGCTCGCCGCACGAAAGATCACGGGGGTGTCGCTCCTCAAACCCCCCGAGGCCGACTGAGGCGAGCATCGCACCTGCGCGCCCACGATCGCCGCGCACACCCAACGCCACCTCGTCGTCGGCGCGCTCCCGAATGCAGTAACGGCTCGGATCCTGGAGGAGCATCGCCGCGCGCCCCCTCCGCTCGACGACGCCCGAGTCGGGCTCGAGGAGTCCCGCCGCGAGCTTCGCGATGGTCGTCTTCCCCGAGCCGTTCGGTCCGAGCAGCGCAACGATCTCGCCGCGCGCCAGCTCGAGGTCGAGCCCGTCGACGACGGGTAGGCCTGCCGGGTAGCCGAACTGGACCTGCCGCAGCCGGCACACCGCCTCCCTCGGCTGTGAAACGTGGCCGTTGGCCGGGAGGTCCAGCCACCTCGGGCAGTTCTCCCTCAACCACTCCTGCGCGGTCGAGGCCGGCGCGTCGAGAAGTAGGCGGCCTCGCTCGAGGAAGAGGACGCGATCCGCGCGTTCGAGAACCCGGCGCGGGCGCTGCTCGGAAACGAGCACGGCAACATCGAGTTCGGCCACGAGCTCGAGAAATGCGTCGGCACCCTCGGGATCGAGCTGCGACGTCGGCTCGTCGAGCAGCAGCAGCTGCGGCTCGAGCGCGACCGCCGATGCGAGACAGACGCGCTGCAGCTCGCCGCCGGAGAGCTCCGCGACCGGGCGGTCGGCGAGATGTTCCGCTCCGACCGCGGCAAGCGCGTGGTGTGCGCGCGGCAGGATCTCGTTCGGCGCCGCCCCGAGGTTCTCGAGACCGAACGCGACCTCCCGTGCGACCTGCGTGAGCACGACCTGCTCCTCGGGATCCTGGAAGACGCTCGCGACGGTTCCGGCGAGCTCGGCAGGCCGAACGCAGCGCGTGTCGCGGCCTGCGACCTCGACGCACCCCTCGAAACGGCCGCCGTGGAAGTGCGGAACGAGCCCGGCGAAGGCGCGCAGCAGCGTCGACTTGCCGGAGCCGGAGGCGCCGAACACGGCGACCATCTCACCGGCTTCGATTTCCACCGAGACGTCGCGCAAGGCCGGAGCGGCCGACTCCGGATACGTGAACGTCAGGCACTCGGCGCGAGCTAGAGCCATAGCTTCCCCGTGATCACGATCGCCCCCGCCACAAGAAGCCCGGCGCTGTCGATCGCGCGCCAGGGAGGCCGTGGAACATTCGAACGGCCCGGCCTCCCGTACCCCCGCGCCTCCATCGCCTCGGCGAGATTCATGCCGCGCTCGAGCGAACTTGCCAGCAACGGAGAGAGCAGCGCCGCGCGCCCGCGCACGCCGCTCACTTCCATGCCCCTGCCGCGCAGCGCCTCCACGAATCCGGCCGCGTCACGCTCCAGTGTCGGCATCAACCTTGTGGCGAGCGCCGCCGGGCGTGCGAAGCGGACGGTTTGCAGCAGCCGATCGTGGTCGAGGAGGAGGGCATACGCCGCGAACGCGAATCCCACCGCGGCGAGGCGGAGTGCGTTGAGTGCGGCGCTCGTCACCTCTTCTCGCGTGACGTCGAGCTGACCCAACACGGGCACGATCGGACCCGTCCAGACGGGATGCGACCCGATGGTCTCGATGAAAGGCGTCAGCAGAAAGAGCGCCCCGGCCGAGACAGCAGTCCCGAGGAGGTAGAACCGCCGGCGGCCGCGCGGCGCGCGCAAACAGACCGCAAGGAGCACAGCGGTAACGACGGCGACCGCCCATACGTGCTCGGCGAGGAGAGCCGCGGCGGCGAGCGCGGCAAGCAACGCGACGGCGGCCGCCGGTCTCACCGTTCCACCTGAAAGCGGAAGCGTCCGAAAGGCACCCTCGTGAGCAACAGCTCGGGGTTCCCGCTAAAGGTGAACAGGACCGGATCTCCCGCCCCGCTGCCGCTGTCCTGCACGGCGAGAAAAGTGGGCTTCTCGAACCGGGAAGGCCGGAGCAGAAGCAGCACATTGAGATCGTTTCGTCGCAGCACCGCCCGACGGCTCGTTGCGTGTCCCCCGATGAGCCGTGCCAACCGCTCGGCGGAGGCTCGTTGCTCAGACGCCTGGTACACCACACGTGCCGGCAGCGTCTTTCCTCCGTAGCCGTGGAGGAAGGGCTCGGGAAACGCACCGACGACAACCGGCTGGCGCATCCGGGTCTTCCAGGAGCGAAAGTCCCACCACTCGACGTCGCCGTCGTACAGGCGATACTCCGCCGCGCTGCGATCCCCTTCGTATCCGTTGATGAAGTAGAACCAGTCGCGTCGCGCGGAAAGCGAGCCCTCGATCCCGTTGATCGCCTGGACGTAGCGGCCGGCGTAGCGCGTCTTGATGTCAGCGACGCGGTCGAGCGCCTGCATTGCGGTCAGCCCCGCAGGAACCTGCCGGTCGAGGATCAGGTGTGCGCCGCCGTCGCGGGTGATCCACAACGTCGCCTTGCCGCGCTCCCCGCCGCCGCAGCCTGCGAGGACTGCGACGGCGAGGACGAGGACGAACCGCTTCACGGCAGCGAGTTGGAGCGCACGGCACCGCCAAGCTCGGCACGGACGAGCAGCCCGAAGTGCGGGCCGATACAGGCCCGGCCGTTGCGTGTCGCGACGGTACGCCGCGACCCGACGCGGAGTACCGCGCCGGCCGCCGGAGAGTCGGCGCCCTTGTCGTCCTGCTGGAGCGCCGTGTAGCAGCGGCCTTTCCGCTGCAGCACGAGCGTCGCCGGGCCGCCGGCGACGCCGAACTGCGCCCAGTACCAGAGCACGGTGTCGCCTTCTTTGAGGCGCGCCTCGTTGGCGCCGACCGGCGGCGAGACGCCGTTGACCTTGTAGACCCACCCGGTCTGGCCGATCGCTGGATAGCGCCCGACCTGGTCGACGTACGGGCCGAAGCTCGTCGTCGCGACGTGGTAGTAGAACTCGCCCAGCGCGCCGGCGGACTCGAGCGCGTCGAGAGCGCTCTCCGGCAGCGGGTTCGCGCGAGGCGACGTGACCTCGATCAGCGGCGCGGTCGGGCCGAAGATCGTCCGCGTCTTGCCTTCGACACGCACGTGCACCTTGACCGCGAGCGCCGCGGGCACGACGACGAGCACGACCGCGAGGGCCGCGACGAGCATGGAGAGTCGGCGAAACACGAATCCTCCTTCCGCGAGGGGTTCGGGTTTGCCGGCGGCGGAGGTCTTCTGACTCGGGGCTCCCTCCCTCGCCGCCTTCCCGGCCCGTGGGCCAGTGGCACCTTGGCGCGGGAGCGTCTCCCCTCACAGCGGCGGGACCGTTCCGGACTTGCACCGGATTCCCTTGCCGCTCGCCGGTTTGTCGGCCGGAGACTAGCATCGGGACGCGATGGCCCGGTCACGCTTGCTCACGGTCTGGCTGCCCGTGGTCGCGTGGGCGGCGGTGATCTTTGCGCTCTCGTCCGTGCCGAGCCTGTCCACCGGCCTCGGGGTCTGGGACACGATCCTGCGCAAGGGCGCGCACGTGACGGAGTACGCGATTCTCGGTGCGCTCCTCTATCGCGCACTCGGGCGCGAAGCCGCAGCCCTCGCCGCAGGCATCGCCTACGCGGCGACGGACGAGTTCCACCAGCATTTCGTGCGCGGCCGGCACGCCTCGCCGGTGGATGTGGCGATCGATGCGGTCGGTGTCGCGTTCGGGATGCTCGTCTGGCTGCGCATGCGCGAGCGTTGAACGCCATCGCCGTCGACCTTGCGGCCCTCGGCGACACGGATCCGCTGTGGCGCGACTGGCTCGAGGATGCGCGCCGCCGCTTCCGAGTGGATGTCACCGCCCTGGACGAGGAGCTCCCAAACTGGCGGCAGCTGCTCGAGCGCTTCGCCGAGGAGCGTGCCCCGGTTTACTTCCGTCGAGACGCAGAAGTCAGCGGCGCCCTGCAGCGATTACGCGCAGCCGGGACGCGGATCGTCGTCTTCACCGACGTGCCCGAAGAGCTGGCTCGAGTCGCGCTTTCCCACCTTGGCGCGGAACGGCGTATCGAGGCGCTGGAGACGGGGGCCGATGCCCGCGAACGCGCACTTCGCCGGCTGGGCGACAACGCGACAGTCGTGTGCACACGCGACGAGCTCCTCGCCGTAACATGAGCTCCATGGAGCGAAAGGATGTCGGCGATCGCCAGCTGGACGCCTTGCTCGAGCGGCTTGACCGCCTCTGCGACGAAGTGCACACGCTGAACCGACGGCTCGACTCGAGCGAGCACCTGCTGCGCATCTCCCGGGAGCTCGCAACGCTGAACGAGTCACTGCAAGCGCTCGCTTACGCCGCGCTCGGCCAGCAAGGGCCCTCTGTGCGCCGTCGCCGAACCGGCTAGCGCGCGAGCTTCAAGATCCGGCCGGTCCCGGTGGCGAGGTAGAGCTCGCCCGCGACGTCCTCGCCGAACGAGGTCAGCAGCTGGACGCGAAACGGTTCCCGGCGGACGTCGACAGCTCGGCCGCCGTCGATACGCAGGCTCCAGACGACCCCGGAGCAGTAGTCGCCGAAGAAATAGCGACCTGTTGCCGTAGGGACCGCGCGCCCGCGGTACACGTAGCCGCCCGTCACGGAGCAGTTGCCATCGTTGTGGCCGTAGACGTAGACGGGCGCGATGAGCTGCCCCGGCCCCAGTGCGGTGTTCGAGAAACGCACCCGGCCCTCGAAGGCCTTCCAGCCGTAGTTGGCAAGCGTCCCGATTTGCGCCCGGGGCCGGTAGTCGATCTCCTCCCACGCGTTCTGACCGACGTCGGCGATGTAGAGGCCGCCGTTCGCGCGGTCGAAGGAGAAGCGCCAGGGATTGCGAAGGCCCAGCGCCACGATCGTCCAGCTCGTTGCGCGAACGAGCGGATCGATGCGCAGCAGTTTGCCGAGCTGCTCGTTCATCCGTTGAGCGCGGTTGCCGGGATCCCCCTCCGAGCCACCGTCACCCATGCCGACGTACAGGAGCCCGTCGCGGTCGAATTGAAGCTCGCCGCCGTTGTGATTTGCGAACGGCTGGCGCACGAAGAGCAGCTGGCGCGCGCTTGACTTGATCGCGCGGCCGTTGCGCGAGCGGAACTCGACGACCCGTGTGTCACCGTGCCGGTCCGTGTAGTTCACGTAGAAGCGATGGTTCTGCCGGTAGTTCGGATGGAACGCGACGGAGAGCAGTCCCTGCTCTCCCCCGCTAAGGACGCGCTCGCGGATGTCGAGGAATGTGCCGCCGAGCCGGCCGTTCACGAAGTAGCGGATCCGGCCGACCTGCTCGACCGCGTAGATGCGTCGCGGTTCGGCAGGCGTCGAGGCGATCGCCGTCAGGGCCGACAGACCGCGGGCGAACGGCTTCAGCGAGAGCTGCTGCTGCGACTGCGAAGCCGGGACGATCAACGAGGCGGCGGCGAGGATCGGCGCGATCATCTCAGCCAAAGTACCGACGGCCCGACGCCTTGGTTCGCGTCTTAGAGGACGGCCGCCCGGGCGAAGCCCGGTCGGCCTCTCTGCGGCGCCGCCAAGTCGGCTTAGAGGACGGCCGCCCGGGCGAAGCCCGGTCGGCCTCTCTGCGGCGCCGCCAAGTCGGCGCCTTGGGGCGAGGTCTTATCTACTTCTTAAGCAGGACCTGACGGAGCTCGTCTTCCTTGCCCGGCTGGAGGACGGCCAGCACCTGGTCCCCCGGCTTGAGCTCGGTCGAGCCGACTGCGATCTCTGCCTTGCCATCCCGCATGACGGAGATCAGGCGCGCGCCCTCCGGCAGCCGCAGCTTCTCAACCGTCTTTCCCGCGCACGGAGAGCCCTTGTCGATCTGCACCTCGACGATCTCGAGGTTCTCCTTGCGCAGCTCGAGCAGATGCACGAGCTGGTGCTCGGGAACCTCGTGCTCGACGAGACCGAGGATGCTCGACGTCGCGCAGACCGTCGGCGAGATCCCGAGCAGGTCGAAATGCGGTTGGTTGCGGGGATCGTTCACGCGCGCGATGACCTTCGGGACGCCGTACTTCTCCTTGGCGATCTGCGCGATCACCATGTTGTCCTCGTCGTCGCCCGTGAGCGCGAGCACGAGGTCGGGTGGCCGCTTGATCCCGGCTTTCTCCAGCACGAAGAGCTCCGTGCCGTCACCGTGCATCGCCTGGTGCTCGAACTCCGACTCCAGTCGTTCGAACCGCTCGCGGTCCTGCTCGATCAGTGTCGCCTCGTGGCCGTTGCGGAGGAGGGTGCGCATGACGTTCGCGCCCGCCTTGCCGCCGCCTGCGATCAGGACGTACATCTAGACAGGAGCCTCCTGGGGTCTTTGCGGGATGTCGCACGACCGGACCGCATCCGTTAGTGCGTCGATCGCGGTCGAGGTTGGGCAGATCGTGCGTAGTCCGCGCTCGCGATAGAAGTCGGAGCGGGCAGGGTCGAGGATCCGGACGACCGTGCAGGCGATCCCGAACCGCTTTTGCGCGACCTGGCCGATCACGAGATTCGTGTTGTCGCCGTCCGTGGAGACCACGACGGCGTCCGCCTCCTCGATCCCGGCCTCGCGCAGGACAGCCGTGTCCATGCCGTGGCCGACGATGAATCCGCCGGACCAATCCTCTCCCAGGCGGCTCAGTGCGGACTCCCTCTCGTCGATCGCCGTCACCTCCCAGCCTTCGGAGGCAAAGCGCTTCGCGATGGTCGAGCCCACCCGGCCGCAGCCGATGACGATGAGCTTCACACACTCAGCCTAGCTCGGCGGTCAACCTCATTGCGAGTCTCCGTCTTCTTCGAGGACGCCCTGGGGGAAGGCCACGATCAGCACCTCGCTGGGCGCCTTCTTGAGGACGTAGTCGACAGTCGGGGAGAAGAACCGGGACTGCCTCCGCCATCGTGGCGCGGAACCGAGGACGATCAGGTCGGCGCCCCGGTCCCGTGCCTCCTCCACGATCGCCTGGCCGATCGAGCGGGCCCGCACGGTCCGTCCCTCCACGGTGACGCCGTGATCGGCGCCGAGGAGCTTCGCCTCGGCCAGGGAGGCCTCGGCCCGCTCTTCCTCGTCAACGAGCTCGGCGTCGAGCGGCAGCTCCATCGGCACGCGGATCACGTGCAGCGCCTCGACCGAGGCGCCCCGCTCCTGCGCGAGCTTGACCGCGGTGGCCACCATCTCCTCGCCGATCTCGCCGAGCTTCATCGGCACGAGGATCCGCGAGAACTCCGCCTCGGCGAGCCCACGGTGCTCATCCGCGGAGACGACCCGCTCGAGCAGCCCTTCGCCGCGCGACTTGCGGACCGCGACGTAAATGACGAGACCGGCGCCGAGCCAGGCGGGACCCGCATACCGGGCACCCGGATGCGTCGCGATCGCCACGATCCAGACGGCGAACGTCAGCACGGCACCGACGAGAGACGGTATGGGGATTCGTCCGACCGTGAACGGGACGCGGTACGGCCGCCTCCGGCCGGGGTCGCTGAGCCGCAGCTTGATGACGGCGAGCTGCGCGGCCGTGAAGGCGAGGAGGACGCCGAAGCTGAAGAGGCTGGCGAGGAAGAACACCGGGTGCGGGAGCGGCGCCGTGCCGGCGAGGAGCGCGATCGCGATCACTGCGGCCGCGACGATCGACTGCGGCGCCACGAGCGTGCGCGCTCTGAGGAGGCCGAACTTGCGCGGCAGCTGGCCGTGCTCGCCCAGCGAGTATGCGAGCCGCCCGAAGCCCGAGATCGACGTGGTCGCAGCCGTGAGGAGGATGAGCGCACCCGAAAGGCCGACGAAGACCTGAAGCGGCGCGCCGATGACTTCCGGCACGTGCTCTCGGATCTGCGAGACGATCCCGACGAGCGGGGCTCGCAGCCAGTTGCTGCCGAGCAACGTTCCGTGCCTTGCGGGGAATGCGGACAGTCCGACCACCGCGATCACCACGTAGAGCAGGACGACGAGACCGATGGCGCTGAAGAGGCTCCGCGGGAGGTCGCGCCCAGGCCGGCGCGTCTCCTCCGCCAGGTTCGCCACGGTCTCGAGTCCTGTGTAGGCCAGCATCGCGAGCGGAAGCGCGAATGCGATCGAGTGCCAGGTCGGCGTCTCCCCGAGCGACGTCCCTGCGGTCAGCGCGTCCGGAGAGAAGAGCAGAGCCATCCCGAGCACGACGAGCAGCAGTTGCGTGGCGAGATCGACGAGCGCGACGATCAGCGCCCAGCGATGCAGGCGGGTGCGGTGGATGAGCCGTATGACGGCGATTCCCGCGATCACGCCGCAGCCGACGACGACGTCCCAGGGCCGGTAAATCTTCGTGAAGAACGCGCCGGCGACGTAGTGCGGCAAGAAGAGGGCCGACAGAGCGATAACGATCAGGTAGTCAAGGAAGAGGACCCAGCCGGTCACGAAGCCCCACAAGTCGTTGAAGGCGATGCGGACGAACGTCGCCGCCCCGCCTGTCTCACGGATCGCCGCCGTCCCTTCGGCGTACGAGAGCGAGACGACAAGGAAGAGCAGGCCGGTCGCCAGCAGGACGGCCGGCGTGAAGCCGAGGGCGCGCAGCGTGATGATCCCCAAGGCGAAGTAGATCGAGGAGGCGATCTCGCCGTACGCGATCGAGAAGAGCGCGGGAGCGTCGAGGACCCGCTGGAGCCGCGGTAGCTTGCGCGCCACGCGGTGAGGTTAACGCCGCGTCCGGAGCAGGAAGAGCCGGCCCAGCCCGAGCGCCACGAACAGGACGCCCATCAGATAGCCGAAGGTCGCGCCGCCTCGGGCGGCCGTGACCACCACCAGCGCGATCCCGATCCCGACGAACGCGACCGCGAAGGCGGCAACGCCGTACCGGTAGGCCTTCACGCAGCCCTCCGGCCCGCGGCGACCATGACGCGCTCCCTCGCCTGCGGCTCGGTCGCACGGGAGAAACCATGTTTCCCCCGTGCGCCCCCTTCTTCTGGAAAGGTCGCTTCGACGCCCGCGCCGCTGAGATCGCCGCGAACGTCGAAGAGACACAAGGGGGAAACCTCCCGGTTTCCCCCTTCCCCTTCCCCACCGCGTCTGCGCATTACGCTGCCTTCCGGCCCGCTGCGACCATGACGCGGGTCGGCGCGTGCTTGAGGACGAAGTCGACGGTGTCGCCGAAGACCGCGCCGCGCCGCTCCGAGCGCGGGGCACCCATGACGATGATCTCGCTCTGCCGGCGAATTGCCTCGTCGACGATCGCTCGCCCGGCATGCCTTGCCCGGATCAGACGCTGGGTGACGTCGACGCCGTAGAGCTCCGCGATCGCCGCGGCCGCCTCGAGGGCCTCGAGGGCGCGTTCTTCCTCTTCCTCCAACCGCGTATCGAGCGGCAGCTCAAGCGGCAGCTCCACGACGCTGACGGCGGCGATCGACGCGCCTCGATCCGCAGCGAGACGGCAGGCGAGATCGATCGCCTCCTCGGACGCCCGGCCCGGCTTCACGGGAACGAGAATGTTCCTGTACTCGAGCGCGATGGCCTTGCCGATGATGACCGGCGCGCGAAGCGTGGCCGTCAGCGGCTCGCGGATGACGAAGCGGCGGTACACGACGTAGACCACGAGCCCAAGGAGGAGCCAGCCCAGCCCCGCCCAGCGCGGCCCGGACTTCTGGACGACCACGACCACCCATGCGACTCCAGTTCCGAGGGCTCCGAACAGCGCGAAGAGCGGCCAGTCCACGCCGCGTAAGCGTAGGCTCGGCCGGACCTTGAAGGCCTCGGGGTCTCCTCGCGTTCGCACGCGCAACGCGATCACGGAGACATGCGCGATCGTGAACGAGAGCATCGCGCCGAACGCGTACATGTTGCCAAGGAAGGCGGTCTCGCCGGGCAGCAGCACCGCGATCGAGACGAGCCCGGCGAAGACGAGGAGCGACAGCCAAGGCGTCTTGAACTTCGGATGCAGGCGGCGGAAGACCTCCGGAAGCTGCCGGTAGCTCGCCATCGCGTAGGTGATCCGCGAGGCGCCGATCACGCCGGCGTTCGTGGCGATGAAGAGGATCGTCGCGGCGAGAACGCCGACGTAGATCTTCGCGGCATCCAATACGTGGCCGCGGAGGCCGAGGTGCTCCACGAGCCCGAGCACCGGGTCGTTCTCGAAGCCGCCCTTGTCGGGCGGAAGCCCGAGCACCGTCTGATAGCCGTCCTTCGTCTTCTCCACGGGCAACGCGGAGAGGGCGATCAGCGGCAGCGTGAAATAGATGGCGAACACCGCGCCCGCGACCCACTTGATCGACCGCGGGATGTCACGCGGCGGGTCGCGCGCTTCCTCCGCGAGGTTGGAGACGGTCTCGATCCCCGTGTAGGCGATCATCGCGATCGGGATCGCGAGGAAGAACGCCCCCCAGCTCGGCGCGACGCCCCAGTGCAGGTTCGACGAGAAGACGACGTGCGGGTGGAAGACGAGCGAGAACCCGATCAGAACGAGCAAGAGCTGCGTGCCGAAATCCACCACGGCAAGGAAGATGTTCAGCCGCGCCGCCTCCTTGATCCCGACGATGTTGAGGAGGACGAGGAACGCGACCACAGCCGCGCCGCCGACGATGTCCCAAGGGTTCTCCCGCAGCGGTCCCCAGAAGATCGAGAGGTAGTGCGGCACGAAGAACGCCGAGATGGCGATCGTGATGATGTAGTTGAGCATCTGTGCCCACGCCGCTCCGAACGACACGAGCTCGTTGAAGGCGTGCCGTGCGAAGCTCGAAGAGCCACCGGCCTCGGGGAAGCGGACCGTGCCCTCCGCGTAGGTCGCTGCGGTGGCCGCGAAGATGAGGCCGCTGATGACGAAGACGAGCGGCGTCAGCCCGAGCGCGATCCCAGCGACGAGGCCGAGCGCGTAATAAATGGAGGAACCGACGTTGCCGTACGCGGTCGCGAAGAGTGCAGGCGTGCCGAGGACGCGCTCGAGCCGCTGAGCCCGCCGCCGGCGCCCCCGCCGAAGCGGCGGGGCAGCGCCAATGTCCTGCGACGAGCTGGTCACGCGGGGAGGCTAGAGGTTTGCGTGGCCGGTGACTTCGAGGACGCGCTGGTCACACTCTCGTACCGGTGCCTGGCACCGGACATGTCCCGTAAGAAAGGCCGCTCGCTGCAGCGCGAACGCCGGCCACGTCACACTCCCGTGACAATCTCGCGACGCTTTCGTATCGGCGCCTGGCACCGGGACACGTCCCGAGCAGCCTCCGCCCCGCTCGTCGCGGCCTAGCCGCCGTGGATCGAGACGAGCAGGGGGATGATCAGGATGGCGACGATGTTCGCGATCTTGATCATGGGGTTGATGGCCGGGCCGGCCGTGTCCTTGTAGGGATCCCCGACGGTGTCGCCCGTCACCGAGGCCGCATGTGCCTCCGATCCTTTCCCGCCGTACGCGCCGTCCTCGATCAGCTTCTTCGCGTTGTCCCACGCACCGCCGCCGGACGTCATGGCGATCGCGAGGAAGAGCCCGGTCACGATCGTCCCGATCAAAAGCCCCCCGAGCATGCGCGCATTGATGATCCCGACGATGATCGGAAAGAGGATCGGAATCAGGGCGGGAAGCATCATCTCGCGGATCGCCGAGCCGGTCACGATGTCGATCGCGCGACCGTACTCTGGGCGCGCCGTTCCTTCCATGATGCCCGGGTTCTCGCGGAACTGGCGGCGCACCTCGGTGACGACCTCGCCGCCGACGCGTCCGACCGCCTGCATCGCGAGCGACGCGAAGAGGAAGGGCATCAGTCCGCCGATGAACAACCCGGCGATGACCCACGCATCACTCAGGTTGAACGTCGCCGGGAGACCTTGGTCGGCGAGCCCGGTCGTGTAGGAGTCGAAGAGGACGAGCGCGGCGAGCGCAGCCGAGCCGATGGCATAGCCCTTCGTGACAGCCGTCGTCGTGTTGCCGACTGCGTCGAGCGGATCGGTGATCGCGCGGACGGACTCGTCGAGGTCGGCCATCTCGGCAATCCCGCCCGCGTTGTCGGTCACGGGTCCGTACGCGTCGAGCGCGACGATCAGCCCGGTCATGGAGAGCTGCGCCATCACGGCGACGCCGATCCCGTACAAACCTGCGAAGTGGTGTGCGACGAGGATCCCGGCCGCGATCACGATCACCGGCAGCGCCGTCGCCTGCATTCCAACGGCCAGTCCCGAGATGATGTTCGTCGCGTGACCGGTCTGTGACGCCGACGAGATCGACTTCACCGGCCCCCAGCGCGTGCCGGTGTAGTACTCCGTGATCGCGACGAGCAGGAACGTGACCACCAGACCGACGATGGCGGACACGTAGAGATCAGTGAAGCTGAACTTCCCGTTGTCGTACGCCATCGTCACCGGGATGAATCCGATCGCCGAAAGGACTGTCGCGACGATCACGGCCTTGTACAGGGCGTTCATGATCGACCCGCTCCGCCCAATGCGCGCGAAGAAGCTTCCGATCACCGAGGCGAGAATCGACACTCCGCCGAGCGCGAGCGGATAGAGCGCAAGCTGGCTCGACGGGAATTGCGTCCCGAGGAGCATGACTGCAACGGCGGTGACCGCGTACGTCTCGAACAGGTCGGCGGCCATGCCCGCACAGTCACCGACGTTGTCGCCGACGTTGTCCGCGATGACCGCGGGGTTACGCGGGTCGTCCTCGGGAATGCCGGCCTCGATCTTTCCGACGAGATCGGCGCCGACGTCCGCGGCCTTCGTGTAGATCCCGCCGCCGAGACGGGCGAAGACGGAGATCAGGGACCCGCCGAAGGCTAGTCCGACGAGGTCTTTGATCGCGGAGTCCTGCGAGTGCCCGAGCCAGTCGGTGAGCGCCCAGTAGTAGCCGGAAACGCCGAGCAGCCCAAGCCCGACGACGAGCAGACCCGTGACCGAGCCCGCGCGAAAGGCGACGTTCAGGGCAGGCTTGAGCCCGTGCCGCGCCGCCTCCGCGGTCCGAACATTCGAACGAACTGCCACGTTCATCCCGATGAAGCCGGCGGCCGCGGAGAGACTCGCGCCGACGAGGAAGCCGACCGCCGTCCCCCAACCGAGCTTGTCGTAGAAGCCGAGTAGGAGGAACGGCACGATCGAGACCGCTGCGATCGTCGTGTACTGACGGCGGAGGTAGGCGGCGGCGCCTTCCTGGACGGCCCGCGCGATCTCGCGCATTCGCTCGTTGCCCTGCGGCCGGCGGAGAATCCAGATCGTCAGTCCGACGCCGTACGCAACGGCAACGCCGGAGCACGCGAGCGCGAACAACACGGGATGGTCGTTGAAGAAACCCCCGACGATCAGCCTTCGTACCCCCTCACAAAGTCCGCGCCGAGTGGCCTCGGCGCGGGCAGGTTTCTATCACATGGCGCGCTCAAAGGCCGTTTCTATTCAGTTCGAGTGCATCGACCGGTCGTTTCAGACGGACACACGGGCAGAGCCCGTGCGTCCTGACGGCGGCGCCGCAAGCGGCGCCGCGGGAGCGCGTCTGGAGAGGCTAGGCCGCTTCGTTCTCGACGGGTGGACGCGCGAGCTCGAGCGGAGAGAGCGTGCCGACGAGCTCGGGGTGGGCGATCCGCACGTGACGCTCGGCGTCCCGCAGGAGCTCCTCCTCGTCATTGCCCCAAAGCGCGTAGCCGCAACCACATCGCACGACGCTCGCGATATCAATTGCCATCTCGCCGACAAGACGGCGCGGCAGCGCGAGCTCTTCCCAGCCGAACTAGTCTCCGCCGTCCCCGCCCTTCGCAGCGTCGGCGTACGCGAGCTGGAGGTTCGCTGTCACCTGCTTGAAGTCGCGCACGATCTCCTCGCCGACCGAGCCTTCCAGCACCGGGAGGAGGGCGCGCAGCGCTTCGATCGACAGGCGCGCCTGGTCGAGATCGCGGTCCTCCTCTGAGAGCTTCCGGTATCCGAGTGAGGAGACCGTGTAGAGCGTCTGGACGAGCAGGTCGGAGATCTTGAGCTTCTTCAGCTCCTCCTCGAGCTGCCGAAGCAGTTCCTCGTCGGAGGGTTTTTCCGGCTGGCCCTCGGTCATGCGGGCTCCCAGAGCTCGAAGCGGACCTCAGCCACCGACGAGCTCCCGCGGCCGGCGCACGAGCTCCGCGAACACATCGCGGTGCGAGCCGAGCTCCTCGAGCCGGGCGTACTGGCGCTCGGCGGAGTTCGCGTCCGGCACGGCGAGGTACGGCGCCGCACCGATCTCTCCCGCGACCGGCAGGACCCACTCGATCAGCGCCTCGATGCGGGCGCGTGCCGGCACCACTTCTCCGCTCGCGAAGTCGATCAGCCCATCGGTGAGGCCGTACCGGATCGCGCGCCACAGGTTCTCCTCGACCAACCGGTGCGGAAGGTCGGCCAGAGGCTCCCCTTCGTCGATCGCCCGCGCGAAGCGTGCTGCGAGCGCATGCATCAGCGCGGCCAGCGACTGCGCCTGGCTCAGGTCGGGCTGCGCGTCGCAGATGCGGACCTCGACCGTCGGGAACGCGAGGTGCGGCCGCACGCTCCACCAGATCTGGGTGTGCTCGTCGATCGACTGCGTGGCGTAGAGGAAGCGGACGTACTCCTCGAAGCCTGCCCACCCCTTGTACGCGTCCGGAATGCCGGCGCGAGGAAAGAGCTTCGTGAAGATCTCGGTGCGCGCGGAGTGCAGCCCCGTGACGCAGTCCTCGACAAAGGGCGAGCTCGCCGAGAGCGCGAGGAGCTCCGGCAGGACGTTGCGGAAGGCGTTGCATACCGCGATGGCTCGGTCGGCGCCGCGAATGCCGATGTGTGCGTGAACGCCGAAGCTGTTGTTGCGCCAGACGACGTACTGGAGGATCTCGCTGTTGCGCCGGTAGTGCGGCGTGTCGATGATGCGCTGGTCCTGCCAGCGGCTCCAGGGATGCGTTCCCGTGCACGCCAGCCCGACGCCGAACTCATCGGCGAGCTCCGCAAGCTGCGCGCGCCGCTCGGCCATCCTTTCGGCCGCCTCGCCGAAGGTCGCGCAACGTCCGGTCTTCACCTCGATCTCGGACGCGATCAGCTCACCGACGAGATGCTCGTCGAGCTCGGTGGCCGCGGCACCCGCCTTCAGTTCCTCGAAGCGGTTCGTGAGCTCCAGCGTCTCGGGGTCGAGGAGCGCGAACTCCTCCTCAACCGCGATCGTGAAGTCCTGCCCGTTCTCGAACGCCTCTCGAGCGAAGCGAATCTGCTCGTCAGGGCTCAGTCGCTGCTGGTCGCCCACCGGGCGAAAGCTAGCGCTTTCGCCCGGTGTCAAGGTTCGCCCGCTTCGCGGGAAGACGTGCGCGGGCCGAGCCCGCGCACTCCTACGGGGTTTGTGACTTGCGCAAGGTCGCGGTCCGCGGGCGGTGGCGCTTCGCGTCCCCGCCCGCGTTAGTCCGGCCTCCGGTTAGTGCGGCTTCGCCTGCACTAACCTCCGGCCCCCTGCCTGTCTCTACGCCGAACAGGCTTCAGGCGGGCGCCGTGGTCTCCGCTGCCTTCCCCGAGACGATCCAGCCCGCCACGCCGGCAACTGCGAGACTCGCCGAGCCGAACATCGCAACGTAGATCCCCCAGCCCGGGTCGGCGATTTGTCCGAAGTCGAAACCGCCGGAGGTTCCTCCGAGATCGACGCGGTCGTAGATCGTCGTCGCCAGTCCGACTCCAGCGGCGAGCTCCGCGAAGATCAGCCACCATCGCGCCTTCGCCCAGAAGAGCAGGAGCGCGACTGCTCCCACCGCCGCCGAGACGATGACCACCCATCCGTCATGACCATCGTCCGTCCCGTTGACGGTGACGAATCCGAGTATCTTCGCCCACGGCCCGAACGAGCCTATGACCATCACCACGACGCTGGCGATGCCCCACCACAGCACGTGCACCCGCTTCATGCCTGCCATTTCGTTGCTACCCCTTTTCCGAATAGAGGACTCGGGCGATTATCCGGGCTGGAACGGCTCGAGCAAGCGTGCGGCCACGTTGCTCCAGCTCCAGCGTTCCACCGCGGCGCGGCGGGCCGCCCGGCCGAGCTCGGTCCGCGTTTGTGCGGGAAGGGACAGCAGCTCGTCGAGCTTGGCGGCAAGCTCACCGGCGTCTCCGGTAGCGAAGCTCGTCAGGTGCCGCTGGGCCTGCGGATACTCGGCTTCCAGGCCGAGCGCGATCTCGGCGAGGCCGGAGTGCCGCGCGACCAGCGGCGGCGTGCCGGCCGCAGCGGCTTCGGCCGCCACCATCCCGAACGCCTCCGGGAAGATCGACGGCACGACGGCCACGTCGGCGAGCGGCAGGAGGTGAACGAGGTGGCGGTGCTCGAGCGGCCCGGTGAAGAGCGTCCGCGGCGGCGGCGTGCGCTCCAGCTCTTTGCGGTAGTCGCCGAAGCCGACGATTACCGCCCGGGCGTCGACCTCCCGTAGCGCCTCCAGCAGGACATGGACGCCCTTGTTGTAGAGCAGCTTGCCGAAATAGACGACCGTCGGCTCGTCGGTCGAAAAGAACTCAGCCAAGCGCTCCGCGTTGCCCTCGTCCGCGAGACGCTCCTTCTCGTTGCCGGGATTCGGGGGATCGGCACACGCCTCCGCGAGCAGTTGCTCGAGCGGCCC
>WNEY01000759.1_pt1 | contig 21227 bp, 18 predicted proteins | sample 5400531 | NCBI WGS metagenome assembly WNEY01 (sample SAMN13153338, study PRJNA577476) | soil metagenome | isolation source: 200 cm saprolite under Douglas fir tree site 1 | place: USA:California | collected 2015-04-18
ACCACCTTGTCCACTGCACTGTAACCTCCATTTCGTCTAGTAGAGAGCGCGTATCTAGTCTATTCTTGCGAGACGGTGTTATGAGGCAGTTCTTTTCGAAATACTAAGCAGTACTGGTGTGAGCGGTTCCCGACCCAGGCGTTGTATATTCCAAGTGGAAGTAACCTCTTGTCATCGTGCAACCAGACCCTTTCGTCCTTGGGGACCCATGTCTTGGCCAAGGTTGTCAAAGTTTCAAACGCGAGCGGGTAAAGCCGACCCTCTGAGAAAACATTGTTCGTCACCACAACTAAGTACCCTCCGACCTTCATGACACCATATACCTCCTCAAAGATTCGTTCTTGGGTATCGAGAAACTCCTCGTAATTGCTAATGTTTCCAATATCCTCTGGATCGTCGCTATACTTTGTGTCGAGTCCATCTCTCCTGCGTTCGCGTTGTCGGAGGCTGGCGCGCTTCAGCTGATTCCAGTACGGTGGCGAGGTGATGCAGAAATCTACCTCACGAACATCAGCTCTCTCTAAGATCTTCCGCAGGTCCCGGGAATTCCCTTGGACTACCAGTTGTCGGGTTCCCGCGTACGGTGGAACCTCTTCGAGCCTCGACCTGGCCATCGAAGCATACCGGGGATTGATCTCGACCCCAACCGCGTTACGCCCAGCAGCTCTTGCTGCAAGGAGTGTACTTCCGGTTCCCAGGAAAGGGTCAAGGACCCACATCTGCGGTTTAGTGAAGAATTCGACAAACTCGCGGACAAGCGTTTCCGGAAAGCCGGCTGGATGAACCAGCTTCGTCTTATCTCGGGGCGGTGGGCTATGTTTGAACCAAGACTTTGTGAACTTCATCCATTCTTTTCCCGAGAGATCGTTAAGCCGGTTTACTGGTCTACGTTTCTTGCGAAGTTCGTCTTTTGACGACAAGAGCTTTATCGGCGTCCCGTTGTCAGAAACTAGGTTTATTAACGGGTTTCCAGCCGCCGTACTTTTTACCCGTGGTAGGTCGGACTCTAAGCCGTCCCCCGCTCCCGAGGTAGCTACTAATAATTGGTAAAGAAGCAAGACAAGGAGAAGGAACTCTCTTACGACGTATTCAAGCACGAACTTGTCCCCAAACACTTCCTTCTCAAGCCTGAAGAAGCAAAAGAAGTCCTGGGCCGCTTCCACATCAAGCCATTCCAGCTACCATACATCAAGTCAACCGACCCTGCCGCGCGGACGATTGGCGCGAAACCCGGCGATATCATCAAGGTCATCCGGAAGAGCGCGACCGCAGGAGAATCCGACTTTTACAGATATGTGGTGGAAGATTTTTGAAAAACAATATTTTGAGGGAAAATTGAATGGCTGTAACAGCCCAACAACTCTGGAATCTATCTAAGGAGTTCATCAAGGACAGCGGCCTGGTCCGTCAACACATCGACTCCTACAACGATTTCGTCGAGCGAGGACTACAAGCCATCGTTGACGAGGTCGGAGAACTACCAATAGAAATCGGAGACTATCCACTAAGGATCAAACTTGGCAAGATAGAGATTGGTGCGCCGCGAGTAATAGAAGTAGACGGCACAGAGAGGTCGATCTATCCGGCTGAAGCTAGAATTCGGAATCTAACCTACGCAGCTCCCCTCCACATGGAAATGATCCCCGTAATCGGGGAACGTGAAGGCCAGCCCGAAATGGTCTACATCGGTGACCTGCCCGTCATGCTCAAATCAAGAATCTGCCTCCTCTCCAAACTCTCATCCGATGATCTTGTAGGCGTTGGAGAAGATCCGCTTGACCCTGGTGGGTACTTCATAGTAAACGGGTCAGAGCGTGTCATAGTCGCGCTAGAAGACTTGGCGGCAAACCGGATACTCGTGGATGTAGAACACACGGGCGTCAATCCGACCTACAAGGCCAAGATATTCTCCACGACAGTTGGTTTTCGAGCTCGAATTGAGGTCGCTCTGAAAGGCGATGGTGGAATCTACGTGACAATGCCTGGGATTCCGAGCGACATTCCCATAATGATACTTATGCGAGCACTTGCGTTTGAAGAAGACGCCAAGATCGCGGAGCTAGTCAGCACAGATCCAGACATGCAAGACGAACTCGAAGCTTCGTACGAAAAATCATTGGAAGCTAACAACAGCCACGACGCCCTTCTCTATCTCGGTAACCGTCTGGCTCCAGGGCAGGTTGACGAGTACAGGCTAAAGAAAGCCGAGTCTGTCTTGGACAGAAACTTCCTGCCACACCTAGGCAGGCTCCCGTCCGAAAGAAGAGAAAAAGGCCTCTTTCTAACAGAAATCGCCGCTCGGATTATAGAGGTCAAACTTGGAAGAAGGACCCCAGATGACAAGGACCATTACGCTAACAAAAGGCTGAAACTGGCCGGCTCCCTCCTGGCAGAGCTTTTCCGAATATCCTTCCGAAACCTCACCCGGGATCTCAAGTACCAGCTTGAGCGGATAACTATCAGACGACACATAGAATTCTCCATCGCTAACGCCATCCGGCCGGGAATAATCACCGAAAGAGTTCAACACGCAATAGCAACAGGAAATTGGGTAAGAGGAAGAATCGGAGTAACACAGCTATTAGACCGCACAAACTTCGTAAGCACCCTAAGCCACCTCAGGAGGCTTCAGTCACCACTTAGCCGAAGCCAACCCAACCTCGAAGCCAGAGACCTCCACCCAACGCATTATGGAAGACTCTGCCCCGATGAGACGCCCGAAGGGTCGAACTGTGGGCTAGTGAAGAATCTCGCCCTTTCCAGCAGTATCTCAGTCGGAGTTGAACCCCATGAAATGGTCGACAAACTTCGTAGAATGGGCGTAATCACGATCGAGGAATCCGACAAGAAACTCAGGGCCACGGGGGGTAAGGCCATAGTCGACGGGATATTAGCGGGATATTCCAAAGATCCCGCAGCCCTCGCTGGAGAGCTAAGAGAATACCGGCGTGAAGGAAAACTGAGTTCTGAAGTAAATGTCGCGTTCCATCCCCCAGAAGCACAAGGCGGCCGACCAGACTTGCATGTTAACTGTGACGCGGGAAGGGTCCGACGTCCACTAATCGTAGTTAACGGTGGCAGACCACGGCTGACCGAGGATCATCTCATCCAACTCGAACAGGGACGAATCACTTGGCAGGACCTAGTCCGGTCAGGGGTGGTAGAGATGCTTGACGCAGACGAAGAAGAAAACGCGCTCGTTGCGATGTACGAACACGACCTTAGAAAAGATCACACCCATCTCGAAATCGCCCCCTATGTAATGCTTGGAATTGCGGCGAGCATGATCCCATTCCCAGAGCACAATCAGTCTCCGCGAAACGCGTACGAATCAGCTATGGCGAAACAGGCCCTTGGCGTTTTCTCAACCAACTTCTTCACTAGGGTGGACTCGCGTTCGCACCTCTTGCATTATCCACAGACTCCAATTGTCCAGACTAAGCCGATGGAAGTCTTCAACTATCTCGAACGTCCTTCCGGCCAAAATGTCGTCGTAGCCATTCTCTCCTTCCAAGGCTACAACATGGAAGACGCGATTATCATCAACAAATCCTCCGTTGACAGAGGCCTTTTCCGCTCCACATTTTACCGAATTTATGAGGCTGAAAGCAGACAGTACCTCGGAGGACTTCGGGACAAGTTCGAGATTCCAGAAGCAGGAATCAGAGGATACCGCGGCGACCGCTACTACCGACTCATCGAAGAAGACGGGATCATCTCGCCTGAGGCAGAAGCCACCGGGAACACAGTCCTAGTAGGAAGAACAAGCCCGCCAAGATTCATGGAAGAATACCGCGAGTTCGAAGCAAAAGGTCCGACGAAACGCGACTCCTCAGTAACGATGAGACCCTCGGAACAGGGAACCATCGATCAAGTCTTCGTAACCGAATCCATCGAAGGAAGCAAACTCGTCAAGGTCAAGGTACGAGACCTCCGCATCCCCGAACTAGGCGACAAGTTCGCGTCACGCCATGGACAAAAGGGTGTGATCGGACTCCTCGTACCCCAAGAAGACATGCCCTTCACCGTTGACGGAGTCGTCCCTGACGTTATCATCAATCCGCATGCCATCCCATCGAGAATGACCATCGGACAGTTCGTAGAAACACTTGGCGGAAAACTAGCATCGCAAATGGGAGAGGTCATGGACGGGACCGCCTTCGAAAACATGGGACCTCAAGCAATAGGTGACATGCTAACCAAGCTCGGCTTCGCGAAGAGCGGACGTGAACCCCTCTACAACGGGATCACCGGAGAACGGCTTGCCGCCGACCTATTCATCGGAGTTGTCTACTACCAGAAGCTCCACCACATGGTAGCTGACAAGATGCACGCCCGAGCCAGAGGCCAAGTCCAGATGCTCACCCGTCAACCTACCGAAGGGAGAGCCAGAGGAGGAGGATTACGATTCGGAGAAATGGAAAGAGACTGCCTTATCGGACACGGAGCATCAGCCCTACTCCGCGACAGGCTGCTAGAAGAATCTGACAAGTACATAGCCTACGTCTGCGAGACATGCGGCACTCTCGCCTATCACGATATCAAACAGAACAAGTACATCTGCCGGATCGACGCTGAGAAAGCGGTCATTTCTCCAGTGGCGATATCCTACGCGTTCAAACTTCTGGTTCAAGAGCTCATGTCTCTTGGAATCGCGCCCCGACTCAACCTAGAGGAGAGAGCATAACCATGGCACTCGCAACGATGGAAGAAGCTCACAAGATCATCCAGAGCATACGGTTCACTCTATTATCCCCCTCAGAACTTCGCAAACTGTCAGCCGTAGAAGTTCAAGCTGCGGACACGTACGATGAGGACGGCGTTCCAATTGTGTCCGGGTTGATGGATGGCAGACTCGGAACCCTCGAACCCCGTCAAAAATGCAAGACCTGTGGTAACACTGCCTCCGCATGCCCAGGACATTTTGGGCACATAGAACTCGCTGAGCCCGTAATCCACGTAAGCTTTGCTAAGCTCATTCACCGGCTTCTCTCAATTACCTGCAGAAATTGCGGTAGAATACTTCTAAGCGAAGAGAAGATCGAGAAATTCAAAGTTCGCCACGCCGACCTCAAACAACGACTCAACACTGTCCCGGACGCTTTTCTCGATGAGATCATCAAAGATGCCAAGAAGGCTCAGCAGTGCCCTCATTGCGGCCAGAAACAGTACCCAATCGAACATGGCAAACCTACAACCTTCCATGAGATCGTGGCAGAGGGAGGCGCGGTACGCCTAACCCCAAGTACGGTCCGGGAAAGGCTTGAGAGAATTCCTGACGATGACCTGATTCTTCTCGGAATGGATCCCAAGGCTGCAAGGCCAGAGTGGGCTGTCCTGCAGGTCATGCCTGTCCCTCCTGTCTCGGTCAGACCCTCCATTACTCTTGAGTCCGGCATCAGGTCGGAAGACGATCTCACCCACAAACTCGTCGATATCATTAGGATCAACCAGAAACTTCGAGAGGCCCTTGAATCCGGAGTTCCCATCAACATCATCCAAGAATTACACGAACTGTTGCAATACCACGTAACAACGTACTTCGACAACGAAGTCTCAGGTCTTCCCCCTGCGAGACACCGATCGGGACGAGCGTTGAAGACCCTCGTTCAACGATTGAAAGGGAAAGAGGGAAGATTCAGAGGTAATCTGTCGGGTAAGAGAGTTGACTTCTCAGCCCGAACAGTCGTATCCCCTGACCCGAACCTAGACATCAATGAGGTAGGAGTACCGCTCGATGTTGCTAGCCGACTGACTATTCCGGAAAAGGCTACCGATTATAATCTCGACGAGATGAAGAGACTCATCGCTAACGGCCCTGACACCTACCCTGGATCATTGTACATCGTTCGTCCCGATGGACGAAGGGTCCGACTGGAATTCGTCACCGACAGGAAGGTTGTCGCAGAAGCTCTGCAGCCAGGCTTCGTCGTCGAGCGACATCTCAGAGATGGCGATATTGTACTGTTCAACCGGCAACCGAGTCTACACCGAATGTCCATAATGGCACACCGAGTCCGGGTCCTCCCGTACAAGACCTTCAGGCTCAACCCCACCGTCTGTCCGCCGTACAATGCAGACTTTGACGGTGACGAGATGAACCTGCATGTTCCACAGGGAGAAGAAGCCCGCACCGAGGCGCGTCTGCTCATGCAAGTGCAGGACCAGATTCTCTCCCCAAGATATGGCGGGCCGATAATAGGAGCCATAAGGGACTCGCTGACCGCGGCTTTCCTTCTCACCCAGAAGTCAACGCTTCTAAATCGCCCAGATGTCTCGAAGCTACTGGCGGCCGCCGGCTTCGAGGGACCTATGCCAGAACCGGCGGTGACAAAGCCTGAAGAGAAGTGGACCGGAAAACAGATTTTCAGTATTGTCATGCCGAAGGGCTTCAATTTCGTGTCGAAATCCAACCTCTCAAGCTATTACAAGTGCGCGGACTGCGACAAAGGAGTTCTTCATGATTGTCCATATGACGCTTTCATCGTGATCAAAGACGGGGTTCTTGAGCAGGGCGTTATTGACAAGGCTTCAATCGGTGCTGAAAAATCAGAGAGCCTCTTCCACCGAATAGTCAAGGACTATGGGGCAGAGGAAGCGAGGACGTTTCTCAACGCGGTTACAAAACTTCTTGATCGGTACATGATGCTTAGAGGCTTCACATACGCGTTCGACGAGCTGGAGATCCCGCCGGCCACCAAGGATAAGATCGCGAAAGCTATTGCCAAGGCGGAAGAGAAAGTCAACGAATACATCGACAGCTACCGCAAAGAGACCCTGGAACGGTTGCCAGGGCAGTCACTCGAGGAATCATTGGAGCTCTACATCATGAACGAGCTCTCGAGGGCTAGGGATGTGGCCGGCGAGTTCGCTGACCAGTATTTCCAGATGGATAACAGCGGCGTGATAATGAGCAGGGCAGGAGCCCGAGGCTCAACACTCAACATATCGCAGATGACCGCAAGTGTAGGCCAACAATCAATCCGGGGAAAAAGAATCCTCAGAGGGTACCGTGGCAGAGCGTTGTCATTCTTCAAACCCGGAGACGCGGGAGCGGCGGCTCGGGGATTTGTCTACAACTCCTACCGGGACGGTCTTGATCCCATCGAATTCTTCTTCCATGCAATGGGAGGAAGAGAAGGGCTAGTGGATACAGCCGTCAGAACCCAGCAAAGTGGATACATGCAACGACGGCTCATCAATGCCCTGGAGCATCTTAGAGTCGAATACGATTCAACTGTCAGAGATTCCCGAGGTAACATAATCCAAGTCCGCTACGGAGAAGACGGTGTTGATACGGCGAAGAGCGATCACGGTAAGGCTGTAAACATTGATCGATTGATAGAACGCATCCGGCTTACGATGAAGAAGGGAACCGGTGCGACCAAGGAGTACGTCGAGGACGAAGTAGACAAGGCGAACAGTACTCTATCGCCTCTGATACTCAACAAGTTGCGGCAGAGCCTAGTAAACGCGAAGCTGCCTAAGGCGGCTGTGGACGAGACTGTGCTGGAGGCCATCGAGAACTACAAGCGCGCCCTAGTGGAACCTGGCGAAGCTGCAGGAATTGTCTCCGCTCAATCCATCGGCGAGCCCGGTACGCAGATGACACTTCGAACCTTCCACTTCGCAGGAGTCCGAGAACAAAACGTCACCTTGGGTCTCCCAAGACTCATTGAGATCGTGGACGCACGCAAGATCCCCTCGACTCCAAACATGACCGTGTACTTGGACGCGAAACACCGAGGTAGCAGAGAGAAGGCTCAGGAAGTAGCTACACTCCTTACTCATGCGACTTTGGGGGATATCGCCAGCACGTTCGAGTCTGATGTTACGCGGATGCGAGTCGATGTGAAGCTGAATCCCCAAGCGATGAGAGAAAGAGAGATCACAGTTCAAGACGTGCGGGACGCCGTGAAACCGCCAAACTGCGAGGTCAAAGTCGAAGGATACCATGTAGAGATCAAATCGAAAGAGCTTGAGATCCCTCAGTTCAGACGATTGGCCGGCAAACTGCTGGTCTATCATGTCAAAGGCTTGCCTGCAGTCCGAAGAGCTCTTGTCATCGAGGAGAAGGGTGAATGGATAGTCAGAACGGAAGGATCCAGCCTCGCCTTGGCCTTCGAAGTCCCAGGCGTTGACACAAGCCGGACAGTGAGCAACAACATCAACGAGACAGCCGTCGTTCTCGGGATCGAAGCAGCCCGCAACGTAATAATCAAAGAAGCGCTAGGGGTACTGGAAGAACAGGGACTCGACGTTGACATTCGACACGTGATGCTGGTAGCGGACATGATGACCTCGTCAGGCGAAGTTCTCCAAGTCGGACGCCACGGCGTCAGCGGAGAGAAAGCGAGCACACTTGCCAAGGCAGCCTTCGAGATCACAATTCCAACCATCGTAGACGCCGCCGTGAAAGGAATCGTAGATACGCTCAGGGGGGTTGCGGAGAACGTTATCGTTGGTCAACAAGTACCGATGGGCACAGGTCTCATAGAAGTTTCCATGTCCATGGCCCGGAAAGGGAGCAAGTAGACCCAGTTGGACGTGAACAAGCAGATCCGCATGGCGGTCAAGACTGGCAAAGTTGAGTTCGGAAGCAAAGCCGCACTTTCCAGCGCCTCTCTCGGAAAGGCCAAGCTGTTGGTTCTTGCGAGCAATTGTCCTGCAGATTTTCGCGAGAACATCATCTATGACGCGGAACAATCGGAAGTTCCCGTCTATGTCTTCCAGGGCAGCAGCCTCGACCTCGGTGCGCTCTGCGAGAAACCTTTCCCTGTTGCATCGATGGTCGTTAGAGAACCTGGTGATTCTGAGGTCTTGAAGCTGGCTGAGAACAAGTGATGCTTCAACCCAAGATCAAGCTAACCAGTGAAGAAATGAAATACATGGCCCTCTTCGAAAGCACCACAGGAGCGACCACACAGGACTGCGTGATCGACGAGAAACTGGGACGGATCATTTTCGTAGCCAAGCCAGGCGACATGGGACTCGCGATCGGCAAGGGCGGGAAGAACATCAACCAGTTGCGCCGCATGACAAGCCGCCAGATCGAGGTCGTGGAATACGCGGACACGCCTGAAGGCTTGATCCGGAACAGTCTATCGCCTGCGAGGATCAAGGAGATCCGGGTAACGGAGAGGCCGGACAAGAAAATCGTAGTGGTCGAGGTAGACCCTCAAGATAAGGCGATAGCGATTGGAAAGAACGGCAGGACAATTGACAAGACACGTTTACTCGTGAAGAGATACTTCGACATCGACCACGTAGTCGTCCAATAAACGGTCCTCCCGAATCATTTTTGGTCAATGGCAGTCTCATGCTCTCTTTTCTTATCTCCCACTCTTGCGCACGCAAGGGTCTGGGACTACTTTCACATGGGTCCGCGAGGACCCGCTCTTGCGAGGCGGGGTGTCCTAGGGAAGGTCTAGAGATTCTTTTTTCGAGGCCTGTTTCTGTCCGGGCCGTATTCTCGCCTTATTGGTCGAGAATGGGCGTATTATCGGCTTGTCGATCTTTTTCGATCCCTGCGGATTCCCCTAGGGATAAGCGTGGAAGATCATGTTCTAGAAATCGTGGGCTTAGATTCGGAATCAGGGCTGAAACTGGGCGATTTCTTTTTCCGACTTTGTTAGCGTCAATCTAAAAAGCAACCCAGCGACCCTGCTTGTCTACCAGAACACGGTGGATGAATGGCTAAGGCGTCAAGGGGGCTGTTCGCAGCCCAGAAACTTCGGAAGAGGCGTAAAGAGTTCAGGTGGGCCTATGCGCCTTACAAACGAAGAATGCTTGGCTTGGACTACAAGTCAGACCCTCTTCAAGGAGCGCCGCAGGGAAAAGCCATTGTCTTGGAGAAGGTTGGAGTGGAGTGCCGGCAGCCCAACAGCGCTGTTCGCAAGTGCGTCAGAGCCCAGATCATCAAGAACGGAAAGACCGTGACCGCGTTCCTCCCGGGCGATGGAGCGCTGAACTTCATAGACGAACACGACGAGGTAGAGATTGAGGGCATTGGAGGCGCCGAAGGAAAAGCCTATGGCGATCTTCCCGGAACACGATACCGCGTTTTCACGGTCAATGGTGTCAGCCTTGATGCCTTATTGAAGGGTAAGAAAGAGAAGCCCCGTCGCTAGTTTCATAAGTAAAGAAAGGTTACAGGTAATGTCCTTCTCCATTAGACTTGTCCCTGTCGGTCCGGTACCAATTTACTTATCTTTTTGAGTAGGAAATGTCCAAACGGCTTTAGTAACCATTGCTAATACGCCTAGAATTCCCGAGGACATGAACCAAGAATGGCACTCGTATGGGGAGCAGTCTGCACCGACTGCCAAATACTAGCAGTAGAGAACTGCCCCCACTGCAGCAGAGACCTGTGCGAAAAGCACAGCACGCAGCACGAATGCGACCGGCTCAAAGCCCGAAGCTTCGAAGTGGCCGGCTAACCCAGACCGCCTGCACGTTGAACATGAGCGAAGTTCTCCAGCCTGGAGAATAGCTCGCGTTGTTGACTCAATGGGTTGCGGTCGTAACTGTGGGCTGTTTTGACGAGCTATATTTTTTCCTGAAATCCTTCAGCCCTATCTCTTCTCCAAACACGACAACTTGATTCTCTGATCGTCGTTGGTAGAAGGGAAGCTTGACGACTTCAGCCCGAACCCTCCGGTCTCGGATTCCCACACTAATTGTCTCTCCGACTGCGGCTAGAGAAGGAGGGACATAGCCCATTCCAATTCCCACGCTGAGCGTGGGAGAAAATGTTCCACTCGACACCTTTCCAACTGCTTCAATATCCGCAAAAATGTCTTGGCCTTGCCGCGGAATTCCCTTCTCCTTCATCTTGAAACCAGCCCTCACCCGGCCAGGTCCTTTCTCCTTCAGGTGGATGATCGCATTCTTGCCCACAAAATCCGGCTTCTCCGGTCGGACCACCCAGTTGAGCTTCGCTTCGACCGGTGATGTGTTCTCGTCAATGTCATTTCCATAGAGACACATTCCTGCCTCAAGTCTCAAAACGTCTCTAGCACCCAGTCCGACCGGAGAGATCCCTAACTCTCTACCGCCCGACAGCATCTTCTCCCACACCTTCACCGCATTTGATGGTTCCTTCACGCTGGCATTCCAGACGTAGATCTCGAAACCATCCTCACCGGTGTAACCGCTGCGTGTGAGGAGGCACGGGATCCCGGCAACCTTCACATCTTTGGTGCCGTATCTTTCGACCTCTTCGAGCTTCGCGCCGGACACGTTCCAGAGGACTGTACCGGCTCTCGGACCTTGAACCGCGAACATAGCAACATCATCGGAGACATCAGAAATGGTCACTTCCCTTCCTGGTTTGTTCCTGAGAAGCCAGTTCCAGTTCTTGTCACGGTTACCCGCGTTGTAGACAACAAGATAGCGCATGTTACCGATTCTGAAAATAGTCAGATCGTCCATGATTCCACCTTTAGGATTACAGAAGAGTGAATACTGCCCCCTTCCGACGGCGAGCTTAGACACATCGTTTGTCGTGAGTTGGTTGAGGAATGACTCGGCGCATTTTCCTTCTGCTAGAACCCGTCCCATGTGGGAGACATCGAATATTCCACAGTTGTTTCTGACGCTGTGGCATTCCGGGATTATGCCTTCGAACCAGACGGGAAGGTCGAATCCCGCATAATCGACAATGTTACCGTGCTTCCTGTGGTACTCGTAGACATGGGTTCTTCTTGCCAAGGCCAACGACTCGTAAGCTGCCGATAGTTGAGTGCTGGTAGAAAAAAGAATACGAAGGAACTACGGACCAGGAATAGGGGTCTCAGGAATAATCTTCAAGTTCTCGGTATCAAATCCGAGCTTCTTGCCGCACTTCGGACAATAGCCTCCGTTGCGTTGGATGATCTCGCCAGGGGTCTCCAGTTCAAGGCCGGTGTAGAGAAGTTCGCCGCACTTGGAGCATAAGATTCTCTGCGGACACAAATCGGTGCGGAAGCCTCGTGGGGTTTCATGACCAAACGCGCTATAAAAACGGTTTCAAACTCGTGTATGCACTTGGGAAAGCAGGGCTTATAATCGGCGATGGCCCTTGCCCTCCTTAACGACGTGGACCAGCGATGGGTTTCAGAACAGGACTTTTCAAGCTGAAGAGGTCCCTCAACAACCTAGCATTCCGGATGAGTTTCGTTAAGCTCGCACCCGGATCCAGCAGACCGCTATTGCCTGTTGCATCCTTCCTTATCCTCGCCTTCACCGTCTTTGTCCTCGCAGGCGGACTGTTCATCCTAGTAGGCGCTGGTACCTCTGTGAGTCTCTTGAACGTCCAGCAAGGTCTCGGCTTCGTCTACCCGCACGACATCAACAACCAGACTCCCGCCGAAGGAGTGTTCGTAGCCCTGCTCTATGCACTGGGAATCGTAGGGTTGTACATGATGTTCACGAGCACACGGAACGCCTATCGGCCCAACCGAGCATACGGCTTTCTAGGATTCGGCATGCTACTAAGCTTCGTCTTCATGGCCACAGCATACTTCGTACTATACCAGAAACTGATGTAGTCAATCCGCGAACCTGAGAATACTTTTCCGTTCTGCAGGCGAACCTAACGGAAATTATTGTAAGAAATGTTGCCTGTTTGGATGAGAGCGAGGTTGAGTCTCAGAACATTCACGTATGGAGTCCCGAAGATCCCGAACGTGCCCTCCTCGTTCTGGTTGATGATTAGTTGTAGCGTGTCAACTGAAATGCCGGTGGCAGAACTTATCCTTGAGATCTGAGACTGCGCATCTTGGACAGTAATGTCCGGGTCAACCCCTGAAGCAGAATCGTTTCGAGGATGGAAAAAGATCGGCAGGCTGAAACTCTGCGCGATAAGACTTGAGCCTACTGTCTTGCCGTGAAACTGAACTAGGCTTCCATTTGCCTGGGATGGAAAGATTAGCTGGGCAAAGCCTGCTATGACGAAGGGAAATACCAGCCCACAGAGTATCAGCGATATTACTGCCAATCTTATCGCGGGGCCATAGTTTTGCTGGATTTTTCGCGTGATTTTCATACTGGTTTCCCTCCTAGAGCAACGATATTCCCACGTCGATCAGCTTGATTCCTACAAAGGGAATGGTAACTCCGCCAACTCCATAGATCACCGTGTTCTTCAGGAAAAGGGTCATGGTTCCCGAAGGCTTGAACGCGACCCCTCTCATCGCCAAGGGAATCAAGAGAGGGATGATAATGGCGTTGAAGATAAGGGCTGAGAGAACGGCAGTGTTCAGGCCGAGCCCGAGAACATTGAGCGCCTTCAACTCTGGAACAGTTGATGCAAACAAAACCGGCATGATCGCGAAATATTTCGCTACATCGTTCGCGATGCTAAATGTAGTCACAGCACCTCGGGTCATAAGCAATTGTTTTCCGAGCATCACAACTTCGATAATCTTCGCCGGGTTCGACTCGAGGCCGACCATGTTAGCGGCTTCCTTCGCTGCTTGGGTCCCAGAGTTCATTGCCAAACCCACATCGGCCATTGCCAGGGCAGGGGCGTCATTGGTCCCATCTCCTATCATTGCAACAATTCTCGTCTCGGCTTGTTCCCGCTTAACGATGTGGTACTTGTCCTCGGGCTTCGCCTCCGGCTGGTACTCGTCAATTCCAACCTCCGCCGCAATACTCTTGGCGGTGAGCGGTTGGTCACCGGTTATCATGACCGGTCTGATTCCCATCACCTTGACCGCCATGATCTTCTCCCTGATATCGGGTTTGAGAACGTCTCTCAACCTTACGATCCCGATTGCCTCTCGATTTCTCGAAAGCGCCATAGCCGTGTCTCCAGCGGCGGATATGTTCTGAACGATCTTGTCGTAGTCTGCGGGAACAGATCTGACAATTTTCTTGATGGCATCAGGAGCGCCTTTGATGATTTCTATCTCATCGGATCCGATGGGGACGCCGCCTTCCACGTGAGGTTCGAATTTTCTCCTGAGCCTTCCTCTCTCTCGGCCGGTCCCTCCGCTCTTTGGCAACATGAATCCGGTCCCTCCAGCCAGTTTGACACCACTAGTTCGGGTGCTGGCGCTGAACTCGTAGACCTCAGATGCGTCCAGAGAGTTCATTTCTTTTGGAACGAACCCATTCTCGTAAGCTAGCCTGATCAGGCTTCTACCCTCAGGAGTATCGTCATGCCACGAGGCCAGGAACGCAGCTTCACCAACGTCCTTCTCGATGAATCCAGGAAACGGTAGAAACTCGACCGCCTGTCTATTACCGACAGTGATAGTCCCGGTTTTGTCGAGAAGAATAACGTCAGTATCTCCTGCGGTCTCGACCGCCCGACCAGACTTTGCAACGATCTTTTCCTTGTAGAGCCTAGAAATGCCGGACAATCCTATCGATGGTAGAAGTGCTCCTATCGTAGTAGGCAAGAGGCATACGTAGAGCGCTATCAGGACCGAAAGGTCCGCGGCAAGACTCAGAACCAGAGAAACGCCTAGCAGAGCCCCGATGAGGATCGTGAAAATCGCCGTGAGTCCTCTCAGGACAATTGTTACGGCTTGCTCGTTCGGGGTCTTCGGCCTCTTGGAGGACTCCACCATTCTAATCATCTGGTTGATGAAAGTCTCCTCAGGGTTGACCGTAACCTTCGCTGTGAGCGTGTCGCTGAGAACTTGCGACCCCCCGATCACGTCATCTCCCGGCGCCTTTCGAACCGCAGTTGACTCTCCCGTTAGGAGGGACTCGTCAACCATGGCGATTCCTTCGAGGACCTGTGCGTCAATAGGAACAGTGTCGTTTTTCTCTAGAAGAATTAGGTCGCCTTTGCGAAGTTCTCTGGAAGGAGTTGGAACGATTCGTCTGGAGCCTGCTTCGGTCAGAATCTTCTTGCTGGATACCTCCATTTCGAGTCTTCGAAGGCTGTTCGCAGTGTTCTTCGCCTGACTCTCCGCGAGCGCGTCAGACAGAGTGCTGAACCAGACTGTTATCAGAAGAATCAAGGCAACCTCGACGTAGAATAATTGGAGGGCAGGGCTAGCGATCTTGGGGAATCCTTCTGGGTAGATTGCCATAGCTGCGACGGTGAAGAATGTGATCTCCACGATCAACATTACCGGGTTAGCGATTAGCCTAAACGGGTTCAGGCGAACCAGCGAGTCGATAAGCACCCTCCTCGAAACCAGCGTCGGTCGCCGGGCAAACATCATCTTGCTAATTCTTGTTGCCATGACTTTTTCCACTAGAATCCGGTTACGCGTCCTTGGAAGAATTCCAGAATCGGGCCTAGTGCGAGGAACGGGAAGAAAGTGAGGAGGACGAGGACGAGTATGTTTCCCACGAGGACGATTGAGAAGAGGAAGCTGTCTGTCCTCACGCCCGCCTCTGTCGTGAGTCTCTTTCTATTGATCATCGACCCGCCAAGGGCGAGCAACAGACCAATGGGTGCGAAGCGTCCCAGAAACATGACAATCCCTGTTGAGATGTTGAAGAATGGGGTATTGGCGGATGCGCCGAGAAAATCGCTTCCATTGTTGGCCGCGGCTGAGGTAAACTCGTAGAAAATCTGGGTGAACCCTGTGGAGTTGGTCCCGATGCCAATAGCGCTCGCAGCCCCGGTCGAAAAGGCGAGAACCGTTGGTATGAGAATAATGACCGGGTGGACGAGAAACGCGATCATCACCAGCTTAACGTCCCGGGCAGTTATTTTCATTCCCAAGTACTCTGGCGTCCGGCCCGACATGAGGCCGACAATGAAAACTGTGAGGATGATGAACATGACCATGTACATCAACCCAACTCCCTTCCCACCAGGAGTTGCTTGGATCAGCATTCCATTGAAGGTGGAAAGTATGACTAGGGGATTCATGCTTGATAGGGACGCGTTGACGGAGCCGGTGGTTACTGCTGTCGTGACAACAGTCCAGAAGACGGAGAAGAAGCCTCCGAAACGGACCTCCATTCCCGGACCCACAGCTGGAAAGCTAGGAGTAAAGGCGATCAAGAGATCTAGTGCAAACAGCGCATATGCCCCCCAGAGAATGGGACGACTTTCCCGTTTCTTGCCAATCAATCGGCCGAATACGAAACAAAGTGTTGTCGGAATGAGCAGCATGAGAAAGATCTGGAATATGTCGGACGCCGGGTTCGGATTCTGGAAAGGATAGGCCGAATTCGCCCCGTAGTATCCTCCTCCGTTCGTTCCAAGTTGCATAATGCTGACGAGGGAAGCGACGGGCCCGACCAGAATCGTCTGGGTCGTACCCTCGACCGTTTTCGCGATTTGGTACCCAGTAAGAGTCTGGGGAATTCCTAGGCCGACAAATACGAGCGAGGCCGCAAAGCACAGAGGGAACAGTATTCTTGTCAAAGTCCTTGTGAAGTCCACGTAGAAGTTACCCAAGTCCTTGGAGTGGGCGATGAAGCCTCGAATCATCGCAATAGCAACGCAGAGTCCTGTAGTTGCACTGGTAAACTGCAAGAACTGGACAGCCATCATCTGGCTGAAATAAGAAAGACCGGGAACGCCCGGCGTCAACGCGGTGCAGTTCGGCAATTGTATGCATTTCCCTTCACCGTTGTAGTGTTGCAGGTTTGTGTTGGTCGCAAAACTGATGACCTGCATGAACGCCAAGTCCCAGGAGAGTCCCGGAAAACCCTGAGGGTTCAAGGGAAGGATGCCTTGAAACGAGAATACTACGAATCCGAGTGCCATCTGGAAGATATTGACAATGAGTGCGGCGAGGAAGTATTCTTTCCAGCCCATGCCGCGAGCTGGATCTACGCCAATGAGTCGGTAGAGTCCCTTCTCGATGGGATTGAGGATCTTGTCCAGTCGGCTGGGGGCTAGGGCGAAAACTCTAGTGATGTAGGGAGCTAGCAGACGGCCCGAGATGATGGCTATGAGGAGAATCGTGATGAGTATGAATAGATTGCTCGGGTCGATCAGCCGCTAACAGCCTCCATAGAACGAACTCAGAGTTCAAGGGCGGTTAATCTATTTCCGGTGACTGTAGGAAGCCGCCACAGCATGGGTCGCGTTCAAGATATCGCCGTTCGACCCGGAGCCCTTATGGGTCTTTAGAACGATCGAGCTTACAGTACTCTTGACGCCCTTGACTTTCATTATCTTATTCTTGAGGACATCTCGAAACTCCTCAATATCTGAGGCCGATACAACAGTGACAATGTCAAACTCGCCAGTGACCTCGTAGAGGTCGACTACCTTGTCGAGACGGGATAGAGCCTGCACTACATCGTCCATATACGGCGACTCCACGAATATGCTAACGAATGCAATTAGCGGGCCCATGTTGACTCGTCCGGCTTCGCTCCCGCGGCTGTGGCGCTAATTTATGCATTTCTTGCTTGAAAAGCGAGCTATTCGCAGCTTACTTGAAATATCCCTCATGAGATACACGGGGACCCTATAACCAATCATTCAGGGCGCGTTGGCGCCTTTCTTTAGACGGCTCTAGATTATCATAGGAACCGTTGTGATTTCTAGTTTCTCCCTAGCTCGCAAGTCTCGGTCTTTCCAAGCTGTCAAAGTCTACGCCGTCAAGCCGGTTCTTGGGGATCAAATGGTTAGCGATAACTGCCTCCTTGAGGACAATCAATCGGTCTCGTAGAGAATCCTGGTAGGGAAAGTCGGCCTTTTAGGAATACTGACGAAACATCTCAACAAAAGTTCTATGAATGAGCACTCGGGAGGATGCGCCTAGGCTTTTGGTTAGCACCGTCACGGTGTCATCGAATCTGTTGCAAATCTCTCCCATGGGAATTCCGTTTCTCTAGGATCCGGTACACGGATTCGCAAGCGCCAGAGCTGTCAAGTCTTCACGCAATGGGCGAGAATGTTCTAACAACTAAAATCCCGAGGGCCAGGTTACAACGAGTTTATCCCCCGAGAGGTTCTCAACGAAACAAATGAGCAGGGGCCTAGCTCTAGCCATGAGTTCCTCCGTTTCAACTATGCCTCAGGACGACTTCCGAACAAACTGGAAGACAAGCAGGACTAACTCAAGGCTGGCTCAAGAGAAGACCTTCTCTTCGATGTTGCAGCTCAGCATCGGTGAAGGGGTTAGAGCGGCTCTGGGCCAAGCAATCCTCGGAGTTCTAAATGGCCAAGGCTTGTTCAATGAAGCAACTGACCCAAAGGAGTTCCACAGGAAACTACAATCGGTATTCGGCAACGGAGCGACGGTCCTCGAGAAAGTCATAGTCAAAGATCTATTCCGGAAGCTGAATGTTCCATATAATTCTCAAGAACGCTTCGACTATGGCGAAGCTCTTGAGAGAGCAAAAGAAGCCTGCGTAGTGGAGGCGCAACCAAAGTGAGCGCTGCGCAGATGCTGGAGACGCTTCTCGCTTCAGAGGTTACGGGAGACCTGCTGGTCTTGTTCCACCGCAATCCTGGACTCATCGACACGCTCGACAGCGTCGCGCGTCGCATTGGACGAACAGGGAATTCGATCGAAGAAGATGTCCGAGGTCTTGTGAACCTAGGTGTCCTGAAGACGCGGAGGGTCGGTCGCTCTGAAGTCTTGCTCTTAGACCGTGCGAGGGACCGGGAAGTCTTGGACGCTATCGCGAAACATCTCAGGAATCTGGAGGGCGTGGAGAAAATTGACAACGCCAAGTTCTAGGACCCTAGTCTCTGAAGTCAACCAGTTCTTCTCGGAAAGGTCGGGGAAGGTGGCAGGGTCCGGACTGGAATATCTGAGTTGGACGATATGTTGCATGGCGGATTCATGGAAGGAGACGCGGTGATGGTGGCCGGGAGGGCTGGCTGCGGAAAAACAAACCTAGCTCTCCAGTATTTGGTTAATGGGGTCAAGTTTGGAGAACCTGGGGTTTACGTGACCTTCGAAGAGATGCCAGACCAGATCTATCGGGACACGAAAAACCTCGAATGGGACCTTCGGAAGCTCGAAGATGAAAACGAGTTCAGAATCGCATGCACCTCACCAAATCTGCTGCTTGAGTCGGAGGGAGAGAGTCTACTTGACGAATCCTTCCGAGATATCCAACCCAGACGGATAGTTGTGGATTCGTTGAGGCATCTCGCTATGTTCGTAAGGAAAGCGAGCTGAGGCGAGAGGCGTACCGGTTGATCATGCACCTCAAGACTAAGGGGATAAGCTCACTTCTCGTCTGGGAGTCTCCCCAGATGACGAGGGGGTCGTTCGCAGTCACTGAAGTAGGATCGAGCTTCCTTGTCGACTGTATCGTTGCCCTCAAGCCGGTCGAGATAGAGTCCTCTACGCGAAAAGCCTTGGTGGTTCTGAAAATGAGGGGTAGCGATCATGACAAGCGGTTGAGAGAGTTCCAGATTACCTCGACGGGAATCAAGATAGAATCCGCGTTCACGAACTATGAAGGGGTTATCACTGGCTCGCCTAGGAGGGTTGCATCGGAGAAATTCATTGATCTCTTCCGCGGCGCCGCGGAGAAACGAAAGTGAGGCGACAGGAAGAATGCTAGATCCTATCGTTTTACCAACACTCTACTTCATAGCGGTCCTAGAGCTCATCTTTCAAGCCGGCGTAGTATTATACGCATACAAAGTGACGAGGATAACGGGGTCGTTTCGTGCTTGGACTATGATAATCGCAGCATTTTCGTTGCTGACGATTCAAAGCATCTTGGGCTTGGTTCTGACTCTTTCGTTGCCAACTGATCAAATAGCCAGTCTGATAAGTTCAGTGGGCGAGGTCACGACCATCCTCAGTTCGACTGTCACAGCAATAGCGGGAGCGCTTCTCTTCATTGGGGTCTTCGGGCTCGCAAAACGATTCGAAAAACAAGCAAAACCGTCAGCCTGAGCCTGACAAGAAAACTCCGCCAACTGGGCGGACAAATTCTTCGAATTATTCGTGAAGGCTGCCAATAAGAAATGAGTCGCGTCGAGACACGAGTCTGACGTAAAAGATCAGCGACCGTAATATGTTGATGGGGTGTGATAAGAGAGTCTTCTCAGACTGTCGGCCCAGCCTTGTTGCGACACTTGCTTGCGAGAGTCACAATCTCGGCCAGATTTCTACCTCTCGCCTCGGCGAGGGGGACCTCATTCGTTTCGACTAATCTAGCGATTACCAATTTCTCGATCACTCTTGCTCCGTATCCGAGTAGTGCGCGCAGAGCTTGGAGGAATTCGTCCATCCTCTGAGGTGTCTCTTCCAAGGAAATGGAATATCTCTTACGAAGATAGAGCAGAACCGAGTCTCTGGTACTAGTACCAAGAGCGCTGAGGGCGGCGTCGATGGATTCTATCAATGGCCGGTCTAACGACGTGTCCACTGTTGCGGCCATGCTAAGAAACCTGAACCAGTTCAATCTGAGCTTGGGCACCCTTGTCAGGGAGAGAGACGCCATAGTAGTCCGTCCTGGGCTTTACGCCCAAGAGACAAAGAACCCCTTCATACTGGGCAAGTCTCAAATGAACATCTGAGGCACTGGCAAGCTCCCTCAAGGTGTTGGAGAATGGCCGAGCTATTGATACGATGATGTCGCCCGCGTTTCTAACCTTGGCGATGGTCTCGATGATCAGACCCTGCATTGCCGGGAGATCCTTCGCGTATCTCGCCTCCAGCGCGTCGAAGCCGATTATGCTCAGCAAGCGGTTCTCTGGTTTCCTCAGCTTCTTGGCCGTCTTCCAGAACATGTCAAAAGGCTGCAAGACCGTTGCACCCCCGAGGTCCACGGTGTTCGGACCGCCCTTGCCCGTAATGTCGAAAATTTGCACTGACGCAAGTCCTTCTGGAACGGACTTTCTGAGGGATTCTTGCAACTCTTCAGGGTACATTCCGTTAACCGGGATACAGATCACTTGGTCGCCGGACTTGACAGTGTTTGATATCATAGGGGTGAGAAAACTCATCAGAGAGGTTGACGAGACGTCTTCTCCCACCTCCAGGAGAATGTGACTTCCCCGCTTGAGGCCTCCCCCGAGAATGACATCGAGACCCTTGATTCCCGTGGAGGAGTGTGATGCTGTATTCTTGATGACGGGATAAGAGTGTCCGTTGTTAGCTTGTGAAGAGTCGAAGGGGCTTAGCATCCGAAACCCGCCATCGAGGGTGAACATGTGCTCTCTTCTTCCTATCTTCGTGCCCCGAAGCTTGTGAATGACAAGACTTCTTATGACCCGCCCGTCGATCTCCTTCTGAGTGAACTTGAAGACTCCATCGGCCACGAACTCTTCAATCCCTAGGCCCAGCCTCGAAGTGCCCATGGGGACTTCTGAGATCAGGAGAGTCGTGCATTCA
>WNEY01000760.1_pt1 | contig 21227 bp, 17 predicted proteins | sample 5400531 | NCBI WGS metagenome assembly WNEY01 (sample SAMN13153338, study PRJNA577476) | soil metagenome | isolation source: 200 cm saprolite under Douglas fir tree site 1 | place: USA:California | collected 2015-04-18
CCGAAAGTAATGTGTTCAGCTCCGGCCGCGACCTGCCGCCGAATGTCTTCGAGGACCACTTCCTGTTGGACAATCCTGAACCGGCCTCCGTAAACCGGCACAATCGGACAATGGCGGCAGAGGTGCTTGCAGCCGCGACTGGCCTCGGTGTAACCAGCCGTGCGTCGATGCCCGTCACCGGCGGTGACGTGGGCGTACCGAATAAGCGGTGGCAGCCCGCCCCGCTCGGGCACAAGGAATTCTTGTCTGGCCAGTGAGATCAAGGGCTCGGGCTGGGGAGGGCGGCCGCCCACGGCCGGCGGTGTTTCCGTTGCCAGGCCGGCCTTCCCCGACGGCGCAGACTCCTGCCGGCGGGCACGGGCGCGCTCGAACGCCTGAACGAGACCTGATTCGAATTCGCCGCCGAGGACCGTCTCCGCGCCGAGCTCACGGAGGTAGCTTTCATTGACGGGCGCGTACAGGCCATAAAAGCACAGGGGAGCGCTCGGGTTCGACTTGCGAATCGAGGGCAGAAGGCTCACGGCGAGCCGCGTCGCCGTATGCATGGGAACGAAGAACGCGATGAAATCTGCGGAGCGCACGGGTTGCTCCTGCAAGGGCTCTCTTGAGAGGTCCATGCAACTGACCGAAGCACCGGCTCGGCGAAGCCAGGCGGCAGGAGAGGCCAGCCCGAAAGGCTGGCGGCCAAGTTCGTAAGTCGAAATCAGTACCGCGTTCACCGGCGACACTCGCGCAAATCACCTTTCTCTGCTCAACGGATTCAATACACATCTTACCAGAGGCGCAGGGTTGGCCCAACGACCAGCCGGCTGCTCCTGCGATGACCAGACCCTCGTCCCCCTCTGGGCCCCGGCCTTTTTCGCGGCGAGCCTGCCCGAGACCGAAACAGAAGATGGAGCGGCTTCCGAGCTTATTGGGTCGCGGGGCGATATCCCGTTTTCCCGGCTTTCTTCATGGCTTCAACGCCCTCCTCAACGGTTAACAGTGGCGTCGTCTTGACAGACTTACACGCCCCGCCCGCGGCAAAAGCCATGGCAATTCCTGCGGCGCTTACGTTGTCGGGCATCTGGACGACAACGACGATGTCATAGTCACCAAATGTAAACCATGCGCCCTCGATTTTCCCCCCAAGTTTTTCGATTGAGGGTCGGATCGCTTCCACGCGATTCTGCGGGGTCTTGACCAAGGCTGCCCAGCCCTCGGGTGTGTACGCTGCTTGAATCAAGTAGTGAGGCATAGGAGTCTCCCTCTTATTTTAGAGTTTCCGGTATCTGTCGAGCCCTTTCCGTCCTCGCGCCGCGAGGACGCGAGACTTTCGGTTATCAATTGGGCATCGAATCAACCGAAAGTTCAGCAAACCGATTGTCGGGACCTGAGATGTTGACGACGACTCGTATCGTTACAACTTCCCCCGGCCAAGTCAAGCAGGGCGCGGCGCTACGTCGGCACGTGGAAAGCTTGCCAAAATGGCCTCCCAGGGTTCCCATCAGATCCCGCCGGCGGTAGGGGCGCTTGATTTTTGTAAGGCCTGTCGCTAACATGCGTCTCTTTCGATCGCAGTTGCCGGGGGAATACCTTATGACCCGTTCAAAAGGGCCGCAGCACGAGGGCCGGCGCGGCGCGCTCAAGAAAATCGCTTTGGGCGCCAGCGGGATGGTTTCCCTTCCCATCTTGGGTCAAGGACTCTGAAGACATGCCCGGAGTCGAGTTCTTCCAGGAAACGAAGGACATGACGATTTTCGCGTATTGCACTTCCGAAATCGGTATGAACCAGGAGCTCGAATACGGCGGCGACGACTACCACGCCGATTATCCGGGAGCCTGTACGCATCCCGAACACCAGAGTTGAGGTCAAAAAACTTATGCGGTCTTATGTCCAAACTCTTCTGATCCTATTGCTGGCCGGTGGCAGCCTGCTGCCGGTCCCTCTGAAGTCTGCGGAAGGAGACCAGCCGGATGGCGCGGCCCTTTACAAGCAGAAGTGCTCGATGTGCCACGGCGCAGAGGGGAAGGGATTCTCCGCCCTGAAGACGCCGGACTTTACCGACCCGAAATGGCAGGAAGGCATTACGGACAAGGAAATCGTCGAGACCATCAAAAACGGGAAGAAAGGCACTCCCATGCCGGCCTTCGGCGACAAGCTGAAGGACGACGAGATTCAGGCCCTGGTGGCGTATATCCGGTCGCTGAACAGCAACAAGAAATAACCGCCCGATGGCGGGTTTAATTCGCGTTGCGGCCTGCCCTTTTTAGCAGTCCGAAAGTGGAGAGACCGATGGACCAGGTCCGGGTCGGAATCATTGGTTCCGCTTTCTCCTCGAATATCCACGCCGAGGCATTCCAGGAAGTCCCGGAAGCGGTCCTGGTTGCTGCCTGCTCACCCAACAAAAAACACGTCGAAGAATTTGCCGGCAGATGGAAGATCCCCAGTTTCTTCACGGACTACCGGAAAGTCTTCGACCGAAAAGATATTGACGTCGTCGTGGTCGGCATCCCCAACGACATGCACCGCGAAGTGGTGGAGGCTGCGGCCAAGGCCGGCAAGCACGTCATCATCGAAAAACCGCTCGCCCACACCCTCGAAGACGCGGACGCCATGGTCGCTGCCTGCAAGAAGCACAAAGTGAAGTTAATGTACGCGGAGACCATCTGCTTTTCGCCGAAATACGTTCGAGCGAAGAAGCTGGTGGACGAAGGCGCCATCGGAAAGCTCTACATGGTGAAGCAGGGCGAAAAGCACTCCGGGCCGCACTCGGACTGGTTTTACGACGTCCAGCGCTCCGGGGGAGGCTCGATCATGGATATGGGCTGCCACGGGATCGAGTGGGCCCGCTGGATGTACGGCAAACCCAGGCCCAAGAGCGTCGTGGCGCACTGCCAGCGCGTCCTCCATACCGGGCGCACCAGGGGCGAAGACAATTCGGTTGTCATTCTGGAATTCGAGGGCGGTGGGATTGCTGTGATCGAAGATAGCTGGGCGAAGCACGGCGGCATGGACGACCGCGTTGAACTCCACGGCACCGACGGCGTGGTCTATTGCGACCTGCTGCACGGAAGCTCGATGGAGACTTACAGCCAAAAGGGATACGGTTACGCCGTCGAGAAGGCCGGTGAGACCAGAGGCTGGACCTTTACCGTCTTCGAGGAAGCCCACCTCTATGGCTTTCCCCACGAAATGCGTCACTTCATCCAGTGCATTTTGAATGACGAGCCTCCCCAGGAGACCGGTGAGGACGGCCGCGCCACGCTCGAGATTATTTACGCCGCTTATGAGTCCGCGGGGACGGGCAGGAAAGTCACGTGGCCTTATAAGCCGAAAAAGCCCGGCGAGGTCCCGGTCAACGCATGGTTAAAAGCCTGAGCGGTCGCTCTTGTCGCGGCGTCTGAGCCGCGAGGGGACAAACCCGCTTCGGACAAGTCAGGCAAAGCTCGAGCGCCGGAAGAGCGAATTTGTCTGACTTAAGAAAGGGTTACTTCATGCCGCGCCAAGCAGCCACGCCAAACGAGAGCCTGGAAGCTCGCCGCGAGTTCCTCCGCAAGGCGGCGATGGGGCTGGGAGCCGTATTCGCTTTTGAAAACCGGGCGCCGGCCACGGGGACTCGACTGGAGGTGGCGGGAGGGCCCGCCGCCGCGAGTCAAGCCAAGGAAATACGCGATCCCAAGCCCGGGATCCGAATCGGCGTCTTCGACACGGCGTTTCGTGACCTTTCCGCCGAGCAGTTGGTGGAGTTAATCAAGGAGCTGAAGATTGAAGCCGTCGAAATCGGATCAGGGAACGACCCGGGGAATGCGCACTGCGACCGGGAGGGTCTGCTGGCCGACGACGCCAAGCGGCGCGCGTATGCCGCCCTCTTCGAGAAGAACAATATCTTGATCAGCGCGTTCAGTTGCCACGGGAACCCCGTCCACCCGGACCGCGAAAAGGCCCAGCGCGAAGACCGCGTCTATCGCCAGAGCATTGACCTCGCCGCCAGGATGGGCGTCAACCGTGTCGTTTGCTTTTCCGGTTGCCCGGGCGACGGGACGGGAAAACACCCCAACTGGATTCAATCCCTCGAGACACCCGAATACGACCAGATTCTCAAGTGGCAGTGGCGGGAGGTTCTGATCCCCTATTGGAAGGATTTGGGCGGCTACGCGCGGCAACGAAACGTCAAAATCGCGATTGAGCTGGACTCCGGGTACTCGGTCTTTAACGTGGGCACTCTGTTGAATCTGCGTCACGCGGCGGGAGATAACGTCGGGGTCAACCTCGACTTCAGCGGCATATTTCAACTGGGCATCGAACCCATAGCGGTCGTGAAGAGGTTGGGCGAAGAGGGATGCATCTACCACATGCACGGCAAAGACATCTTCATTGACCCGGAAAACACCGCCGTAAACGGCCTGACAGACCTCACTCCCTATAGCGATCTCGCTCACCGCTCCTGGTCTTACGCCGATATCGGATTCGGCCATGACCTGGCGGTTTGGAAAGGCATTGCGCAGACGCTCCGGGCCGTGGGCTATGACCACGTCATCAGCATCGAGCACGAGTCGCCCTTTACTTCCGAGCGGGTTGGCGTCGCGCGGAGCGCGCAGGCGCTCGAGCAGGTCCTGCTCGACCGCGCTCAAATCCTTTAGCCCCGACTCCCCAACCTTGTGGCAATATTGCTTTGCCCGCCCTGGGAGCGCACCCGGGCGCGCGGATGATCCCGGCGATGGACCACATCGTTGAGCTCCGGAACGTCAGCAAGCGCTACGGGAGCCACACGGCGCTTGAGAGCTTCTCACTGGCGGTCGGGCGCGGTGAATTCTTGACTCTGCTCGGGCCGAGCGGGAGCGGCAAGACGACGCTCCTCCGGCTGGTGGCGGGTTTTGAGCAGCCCGAGTCCGGCGAGGTCCTGATTGACGGGAAAGACGCCTCTTCCCTCCCTCCTTACCACCGCAACGTCAACACCGTCTTCCAGCATTACGCCCTGTTCCCCCATTTGACCGTTTACGGCAATGTGGCCTTCGGCCTCGAACAAAAAAAGCTTCCGAGGGCCGAGATTGACCGGCGCGTGCGTTCCATGCTCGACCTTGTGGAGTTGCCGGGAAAAGTGGACCGGTATCCCGATCAGCTCAGCGGAGGCGAAAAACAACGCGTGGCACTGGCGCGCGCCCTGGTCCTCGAGCCGGCGGTCCTGCTCCTCGACGAGCCCCTAGGCGCGCTCGACCAGAAGCTGCGCCAGCAGATGCAGGTCGAATTGAAGCGGTTGCGGGAGCGGTTGGGCATCACTTTCATCTTCGTAACTCACGACCAAAGTGAGGCGCTCGTAATGTCCGACCGGATCGCGGTCATCAACCGCGGGCACCTTGAGCAGGTGGGGAGCGGCGAAGAAATCTACGAGCGGCCTCGCACCCGCTTCGTCGCGGGCTTTATGGGGGTGGAAAATTTCTTTGAGGTCACCTGCACGGGTCTTGCGGATAAGGCTGCCCGCTTCGAGACTTCGGCGGGACTGACCCTCTGGGCGAAAAACGGATGTGACTTTGCAGAGCGGATTCAAGCCACCCTGGCCGTCCGGCCCGAGTGCGTTCGCCTGGCGCTCGACTTCCCCGGAACAACGAATGGACCGCTGAACCTGCTTCAAGGAGAAGTCGTCGAGGCCATCTACGAAGGAGGGAGCCGTCGCTGGTCCGTTCGACTGCCGAGCGGAGAACAATTGGTCGTCCGCGAGGCAAACGCAGGCGATTCCTCTGTGCTGGCCGGGACAGGGCGCGGCGCCCGGGTCTACCTGTTCTGGGAACCGGAGAAGAGTCTCGTGTATCCGTGCGAGGGCGCACGCTAGCCGGCGCGGGCACTGGCGCGCGAGCTACCGCTCCTCACACTCGACATTTCCTTGTAACTTGGCTCCGAAATACTCCGCCCGAATCCGAGACCGTTAAAATTGGGCTGTGATCGCCGAATCTTCTGGTTTCAACCAAAAAGCTTGAAAGGAATCTGGAGCTCACCTATCATTCGGCACCGATGGTAATATCAAAGCGAGGGATCTCAGCGAAGGCCCAAACAATGGGGCCCATCTGCAAGGCGTGAGGAGATCAATGGTCGCAATGGCGAAACAGGTCAAGGCACCTGCGAAAAGGCAGGCGGCAGCCCCTGAAAGCGGGCCCGGCCAAAAAGTAGTGATCCGATATACCGACGGACGCGTGCAGCGGGCCTTCCTGAGCAAAGGCGACGAGGCGTCGCTGATCGAAGGCAGGACGGACTCCTTAGTCGCGAAAGACTCGAACGGGAAGCCCGTGAAGGTCGAGGCCTCGGAAATCAAGGCCGTCTTCTTTGTGAAAAGTTTCGAGGGCAACCCCGACTATTCGGAATTCAAAGTCTTCAGCAGCCGGCCCGGCGGGAAGGGAATATGGGTTCGGGTCCATTTCAAAGATGGCGAAGTCATTGAGGGCGTGGCGCCGAACAATTTCGATACGTTCTCCAAACCAATTTTTTACATGACTCCACCTGATCCGGGGTCGAACAACCATGCTGTCATCGTCTCGAAGCTCTATCTTACGGAAATGCTGGTGCTCGGGCTTGCAGTAGACTAAAACCTCCTTGGCCCTCCCCTGTAAGATTACTGACCCCGCTTCAGACCGGGACCCGGGACGACCCGTATTGATTCGATGAGTGGCTACGGCGTGCGCTGGGGGCTTGCTCCCCAGTTCAAAGAGAGGTGGTCGTTGTTGACTACGACGTTGAGCGCCGGCAAGGACCCCTGAAGAGACGCAGCGGGGATGGTGCTGCTGAGATCCGTGGAGCCGTCGGGCGAAACGACGCGCACGGAGATCTCCTGTGCGCCGTCAGGCACGGTGAGGGCCCGGGCGAGCGTCCCTGAGTAAGAGCTTTTGATCCCGAAGACTCCTCCTCTTTTCTTGCCCCTCAGGTTCGCGATGAAAATGGTTTTCGTGCCGCTCGAGATAGTCAGGGTCGCCACTGCGAGGTCGTGCTTGCAAACAAGTTGAAACAGTTTTCGCATCGCTGGAGCTCTGATCGTGCGCGCCCGAGCTGTTGACGGCCGCCCTGAAGTGGAGACAGCGGCGGCTTCCACAGGCGGCGGGCTCTCCGGAACCTTAGTGGCGGGCACGACAGGCTCCTGAGCCCGCGGATTTCCTGGAGACGGAGGAGCGACAAGCGGTTCAACAGATTTGGCCTCACGGGCTGCATGCGCGGCCGCCCTCCAAATTCTTCGGTGGGCGCTCATCCAAATTTCCAGGGCGACCAGCCCGCAGAACGTGACCAGGACGGTGGCACCGATCAGCCGGGCATTCGTCGCACTGATCTCACGGCCAGCGCCGGCAGGCGGACCAACGCTCGGCTTGCCGGTTACGGCCGTGCGCTCGCCTGGCCGGAAATCGGCAGCGGCAGACAGAGTCTCGGAGCGGGGTGGCCGGCCATGCTGGAGGTCCTCCAGGTCATCCAGGAATGCGCTGGCGCTTCCGTACCGTTTGTCAGGGTCTTTGGCGAGGCAGCACAACACAATGTAATCGTGCGCTCTGCTGATTTGAGAATTCAGCCGACTGGGCGGGGGCGGGTCTTCATAAGCAATCTTAAACATGACCGCGGCTGTATCGCCCGCGAAGGGCTTCTGCCCCGTCAGCATGGTGTAGAGGATGATGCCCAGAGAGAACATGTCGCTGCGCGCGTCCACTTTGCCGCCGGTCACCTGCTCCGGAGACATATAGGAAGGGGTGCCAATGAGGGAGTCGGTGCGCACTGTTCCGACACGTCCGGCAAACTTGGCGATTCCGAAATCTGTGATCTTGACCCGGCCGTCGTCGGGCAGAAGAATGTTCGCCGGTTTGAGGTCCCGGTGAATCACGTTTTGATTGTGGGCATACTCGAGGGCTTCTGCGACCTGGCGGACGATGCTGAGCACATACGAAATATCCATGGGCGAGCCGGACTGCAGAACGTGCTCGAGCGTTCGGCCGGGAACGAATTCCATCACGATGTAATGCGCGTGGGTTTCGGGGTCCTCCAGTGCGTCGTGGATGGTGACGATGCCCGGATGGGAGAGGCGACCGGCAGCCCGCGCTTCCCGCATGAACATCTCAATCCCTCGCGACACATCCAACTGGGACGAGGGGTTTAAAGACAAGACTTTGATGGCGACCAGTCGTCCGATTTGGGGATCGGAAGCTTTGTACACAACCCCCATGGCGCCCCGCCCCAGCTCTTCGACGATGTCATATCGTCCGATCTTTTTCATGGACGCCAACGAGTCCCTGATATGGCTCAGGCGGTTTTCGGCCTATTAAAAATGGTCCCGAATTTTCAGGTTCGACTTGTTACGAGCAGAAAGCTTACGCCACACCCGCCGCCAGTTCAATGACCTTTCGGGCTTCTGGAGCCGGCGGGCGGGAACAGGATCTCATGTTGTTCGCGGTTCGAATTCGAAGCCGTGTGCCTGAAGTGGAATAGGGCCTCAAATTGTCTCTGGCGACCGCTCTCCGGCAGGTGTATCATGTTTGAAATCGTGCCCGTTCGATTGTAGAGAGTCATCCCAGACGAGAGGCTGATTGATGGACAGAAAGTACCGGCAAAAGGGGTATATGGATTCAAACAAAGAGCGGCCCGCAAGGGAGGGGCCTGGGAGGAGACCTGAAACGTTTGGACCGCGAACGCCGAACCTTCCGGGGAGTCGATCTGTCTTACGTTGTGCCTCCTGTGCAGCAGTCCTGCCCACCGACATAGACACCCGCGGAAATTGCCCGCGCTGCGGATTTGCACTCCATAGCTGCAAGCAATGCGCGAATTTTGACACTTCCGCCCGCTTCGAGTGTACCCAACCCATCCCGGAAAGAATCGTCAAAAAGGACGCGCGGAATGTTTGCTCCTTTTACGCCCCGCGACTGACGGTGGAACGAGAGACTTCGACATCCAGGCCGACGAATGCTCGCCAGGCCTTTGAGAACCTCTTCAAGAAGTGACCCAACCTCCAGCGTACCATCAAAGAACCCGTGTCAATAAGACCCGCCCGTAAAGAGCCTGCCCGAGGTTGACCGGCCGCCGCGTGTCGCAGGCGATACCGGAATAGCGAGCCCTTGAGCGTTCACGCCGCTCGAGGGCTGGCGACTGCCTTGCTCTCCCCCCAGCAACGCAGCCCTCTCTCTCCTCCGCTTCTCACTCACGCACTTCAACCCCACAGGGGGGATACGATGTGAGTAGGCTAAACCATTGAATTTGGCCGGTTGGCTCGATCCTTATGGATATGTTAATCTAGGCCGTGCGTCTCTCGGAGTCAGCCTGCTCCGTGGGGCCGCCGACATGGCCCCCCTATGGCATTAATCGCGCCCGCGCTACTTTCAGCCGACTTCGCACGTCTGGCTGAGGCACTGGGGGTCATCAAAGCTGCGGGCGGCTCCATGGTTCACGTGGACGTGATGGACGGCCACTTTGTGCCGGAGATCACGGTCGGCCAGCCTGTAATCGCAAGCCTGCGTCGCGCCACGGACTTGAGCCTGGACATCCATCTCCTGGTCGAGCGGCCCGAGCGCTACGTGGCAGACTTCGTCGACGCGGGCGCGGAACGAATTTCTATACATCCTGAGGCAACTCCCGATTTGCACCGGGCCCTGGACCTGGTCCGCCGCAAGGGCGCCAAGGTGGGGGTTGCCTTGAACCCGGCGACTCCGGTTGAGTCATTGTCAGACGCATTTGGCGAACTTGACTGTCTGACGGTTTTGACCGCCGACGCCGGGAATAGAGAAAGGGCATTCATCCCCGCGGCCGTACAGAAAGTCCGCCGGGCTTTCCGGCTTCGTGAGGACCGAGGCCTGGACTTCGCTCTTCAGGTGGAAGGCGGAGTTGACTTCCAAAATTTTGAAGAACTCGTCCGCGCGGGGGCAGACATCCTGGTGGTCGGTTCTGCCATCTTTCATAGCGATAACCCGAAAGCGCGGTTGACGGAATTGATGCGCTTGGCTACCGGCGCCAAACAGATTTCCAGGGTCTGACGAGCGCGACTTGGGGGCTGCAAGATTGAGCAAGGTTGAAGACACAGCAGGCCTGAAGATCACCGCAAAGGCACTGCCTTGTTTCCTGCTGCTGGTGATTTTTCTTCCCGGTTGTTTTCTGCGCCATCGCCAGCGGCAGGCCGACTTAGCTACTCCGGTCAATCCTGGTGACCAGCCGGACAAGATCCTTTACGAAAAGGCCGCCAATGAAATCCGCCATGGCCGCTATGACGTAGGTCGTCTCACCCTTCAAACTCTCATCAACACGTATCCCGACAGCGAATACCTGGCGAAAGCGAAGCTCGCTATCGCGGATTCCTACTATAATGAAGGCGGCGTGTCCGGCCTGACGCAGTCCGAAGCCGAGTACAAAGACTTCATCACATTTTTCCCTACCGCTCCGGAGGCGCCCGAAGCTCAGTTTCGCGCCGGCATGGCCCATTACCGACTGATGGCCAAGGCCGACCGTGACCGGACGGAAGCGAAGCTGGCCGAGGCCGAATTCAAGGAATTCCTGTTGAAATACCCGGATAACCCGCTGATGCCCCGCGTCAAGGGCCGGCTGCGCGCGGTCCAGGAAGTTCTGGCACAAGGGGACTTCAAGATCGCCAAGTTCTATTACATGAAAGGCGCGAACCTGGCGGCCCGATCGCGCTTCCAAGAAATCGTGGACTCGTATCCAAATTACAGCCGGGCGGACGCCGCGCTCTGGCACCTCGGACAATCGTTCGAGCGCCTGAAAAGACCTAAAGAAGCCCTCCCTTTCTACGCCCGCATTCTCACCGACCATCCCCTCAGCCCGGCCGCCAAGGACGCGAAACAGCGCCTCGTTGCCATGCACCAGCCGATTCCTCGTCCGACGCGGGCGACGCTTGCGCGCGCCCGGGCCGACGCTCTCAAGCCGCCTCGCCGGACCCTGCTCGGGAAGTTGGGAACGGCGATGTCCGGCGGGCCGGACGTTTCCGCCACCCGTCACGGCCCTGTGAGCCTAGGTTCGAAACCGGCATCAACCGTCGAGGTGGCAAAGGCGCCGGAGGGCGCTGCAAGGCCCGGAAACACCATCGTGGTACAGCCCGTGGGCGATGCCAGCCTGAACGGCGGAAAAGCAACCGATCCAAAGCCTGCCGGCAAAGACAGCAGCGCGACCGCGGGTAAGAACGGTGTGGACCCCCAGAAAGATCCAGCCATCGCCCCACCCGCCGAGTCCAGTGAACCTCCCGCCCCCGCCAAGAAGAAAGGGGCGCTAAACTTCTTTAAGAAACTCGTCAAACCTTTCTAAATGCTCTATTTGAAACCAGTTAAAGGACCGGCTTCCCCGGGTTCTTGAGAAAGCAGGCAGTCTGGGCTGCCAAGCACTCCACACCCGCGTCAAATCACAGCAAGATGAAGGTTTCCAAGCAGTTGCGCCTTGACTTCGGCAAAGCAAAGTGGTATTCGTCAGGCAGCGGGAAACTCTACTCGGAGCAGAAGAGGTTCTAGGTGCCCCTGACAGTCCTGGTCGCAGACGATAGCCCAACGATACAAAATAAGGCTAAAGGGATCCTGACTGGCGAAGGCTTGGAGGTGGTCACCGTGTCGAACGGCGTGGCCGCCATCAAAAAGCTGTCCCAAATCAAACCTCAATTGATCCTTGCAGACGTCGCGATGCCGGGAAGAGACGGTTACGAAGTGTGCGACTTTGTCAAGAACTCGCCGGATCATCGGGACGTGACAGTCCTGCTGATCTTCAGCGATGCGGACCCCTACAACGAAGAGCAAGGGGCTCGCGTCCGCGCCGATGGAACGATCAGAAAGATGGCAGCGGGGAAACCGTTCATCCCGGAAGAGCTGATTTCCGCTGTAACAAAGTACCTCTCCAAGGGCGGACGCCCTGCCCCGGCGGAGTCCACCGCACCCGCGCCGGAGCGCACGGTGGTCACGGAGCCCGTCGACGCAGAGCCCGAAGTGCGGACGAGGAAAAGCCTGGACCTGGGTTCGCTTCCGCCGGGGTCCGCCTTCTCTGAGCTGCAGGAGGAAGAACCACCCTCGTTCAATTCTGAACCCTCCCCGGCTGCCAGCGAGCCTGTGTGGCCAGTGGTATCGCCTCCCGAAGCGTCAACTCGGCTTGGGCCCGATGCCGGCGCCGATAGAGAACAAACCGCCGAGACACTTCCGGCAGAAGAGTTCCAGGTTGATTCCGAGCCGATGCTCATTGAGGAGCCCCCTGAGCCCCCGTCGGCGGCGCAGGATTTGCCCGAGTCTGAACGCACTATGTTGTTCAGCCGGCCGGTGGACATTGCTCAGCCTCGTTTCAACGACGAGCTTTCGCCCCCGGCGCCGCCTCCTGACATGCCGCCCGCCGACACCGGAGAAGAAGAGGGGCCGGTCGCCGCGACCACGCTCGAAAGCTTTTCTCTGAACGATGCCACTTCGGGTGAAGTCCGCTTTGCCTCCCACTACTCCGATTCATTTGATGGAGCCGCCGAAACGACCCCCGCCCTCGACCCAGCACTGGTTCAATCGATTGTTCAGAAAGTTGTCGCAAAGATGTCTCCCCCCGCGCTCTCTCCGCACGCTATCGAAGAGATGGCCCAAAGGCTTGCGGACGAGATCATTGCTGAAATCAACGCTGAACGCTCCTGAAACACGCGGTATCTTTTGATCGGGTCCGTGCGAGCGGACGAGTGTCCGGGGGAAACCCTACCCACACGGGCGCAATCAATTCGGCTGTGAGGTGGAGGCGAATCGTCGAGGGATTCGGTGTTTGACTCGACTCCCGACCAAAAGCTATAGTTAATTGATTCTAAGAAGTTTAGCGGCATCCCGGTAATGAGGATGTTTGTGGAAGCAGAAATCCCTAAAGTCTATTCCCCTGATACCATCGAACCGCGGTGGGCACGCTACTGGATTGAGCGGAAACTCTACCGTCCCGGTGAAGACCCCAGCCGTCCCCGCTTCTGTCTAGTCATCCCTCCGCCCAATATTACAGGTTCGCTTCATATCGGCCACATGCTCGAACATACTGAGATTGACATCCTGATGCGGTGGCACCGCATGCGGGGCGAAGACGTCCTCTGGCTCCCCGGCACCGACCATGCTTCCATCGCCACCCAGATGATCGTTGAGCTCGAGCTCGGGCGACAGGCCCTCCCCAATCTTCCACCCGGGCCGGAGGCGAGGAGCAACTGGAGGCGAGAAGGGCAGCGCCTGCGGCGGGAGATGGGCCCGGAAAAATTCCTGGAACGCTGCTGGAAGTGGAAGGAGGAGAACGGGAACACCATCCGCAAGCAGATGGAGCGCCTGGGCGCTTCGTGCGATTGGACGCGCGACCGATTCACGATGGACCCCGCGTACTCTCGCGCGGTGAAGGAAGTCTTCGTGCGCCTTTACGAAGAGGGGTTGATCTATCGCGGGAACTACATCGTCAACTGGTGCCCTCGCTGCGGCACGGCAGTTTCCGACCTCGAGGTTGAGCGCGCCGAGACGCAGGGGAAACTCTGGCACATCCGTTATCCCTTCGAAGACGGTTCAAGACTCTTGACTGTGGCCACCACTCGGCCTGAAACGATGCTGGGGGATACCGCCGTGGCCGTTCATCCGTTGGATAGCCGTTATCAAAAACTGATCGGTCGGAAGGTTGTCCTGCCTCTCCTCCGGCGCGTAATCCCGGTTATCGCCGACGATTTCGTTGACCCGAAATTTGGGACCGGCGCGGTAAAAGTAACCCCGGCCCACGACCCGAACGACTTTGAAATCGCGCTCCGCCATAAACTGCCGAGCCTCGTGGTGATCGACGAAGAAGGTCGCATGACCGAGGAGGCCGGCCCCTACAAGGGGCTTGACCGCTACGAGGCGCGCGCGGCCGTGGTGAAAGACCTCACCGAGCAAGGTCTGATCGAGAAGATTCAAGACCATTCATTCAGTGTCGGGACGTGCCAGCGGTGCAAGACGGTCGTCGAGCCCCGGCTTTCGACGCAGTGGTTCGTGAAGATGAAACCTCTTGCTGAACCGGCCGTCCGCGTGGTCGAAGTCGGAGCCATACGGATCATTCCTGAAAATTACAAGAAGATTTACCTCAATTGGATGGTCAATATCCACGACTGGTGCGTCTCGCGCCAGCTCTGGTGGGGACATCGAATTCCGGCTTGGTATTGCGATACCTGCGGTGAAGTGGTGGTCGCTCGCGAGACGCCCGCAAGCTGCCCGAAATGTCGCGGCCGCTCGCTTCGCGCAGACCCCGACGTCTTGGACACCTGGTTCAGCTCGGCGCTCTGGCCATTTGCGACTTTGGGTTGGCCCGACGACACCGAGGACCTCCGCCGCTTCTACCCCAATGACCTGATGATCATGGGCTTTGACATCCTGTTCTTCTGGGGCGCGCGAATGATCATGATGGGCCTGAAGTTCATGAAGGAAGTCCCCTTCCGCGAGCTCTACATCCACGCGCTGGTCCGGGACGCGGAAAAACAGAAGATGTCCAAGACCAAGGGGAATGTGATCGATCCCTTGGAAATTACGGAGAAATACGGGACGGATGCGGTCCGATTCGCCCTGGCCATCTGCGCGGCGCCGGGGACGGATATCGCGTTCAGCAACGAGAAGGTGGAGTCCTATCGGGCTTTTGCCAATAAGATCTGGAATGCCGGCAGATTCATTCTGCTGAACCTCAAGAAATCGCCGGAGCCTCTCAAAGACCAACTCGCCGCCGCGCTAGAGCCGATTCCCGGCGTGGGCCTTGAGCCCATGGCCGGCCCTGAACACCTCGCGCTGGCTGACCGCTGGATTTTTTCGCGCCTGCTGACCGTCACACAAGAGATCAATGAAGCTCTCGGAAGCTACCGTTTCCACGAAGCGGCCCATGCGGTTTACCACTTCTTCTGGCACGAGATCTGTGATTGGTACCTGGAATGGGTGAAGCCGGTCATCACGGCGGCTCCGACAACGGCCAAGGTCCCGGCGGCATGGGTCAACCTCGCCAGAGTCTTTGACTCCGCGCTCCATCTCCTTCACCCCTTCATGCCCTTTATCACCGAAGAACTCTGGCATCAGCTTCCTCGTCAAGCGCCGGGGCCTTCCATCTCGCTAAAAGACTTCAACCGGGTCAGCAGGCGGGCGGCGGACCCGGTGTCGGAAAAGGAATTCGATACCATTCGGGAATTAATTGTGGCGGTCCGGAATGCGAAGGCCGAGCGGGGACTGCAAACGCGACGGCCAAGCGCCCAGGTCGCAACTGAAGAACTTCGGCTGCTCGAACTTTTCAGGAAGCACGTCGAAGCCATCCTTCGATTGGCGGGCCTTCAAGCGTTGAACTTCCACCGCGGGCGCCTGGCCGCCGAGGGCGGCGTGATTCGCGTGAACGCGACCGTGGACCTTCGCCTGTTCCACGAAGCGCCCGTGGACCACGAGGCCGAGCGCGTCCGTTTGCAAAAACAAAAAGAAAAACTTGAACAGTCCCTCGCCCAGGTGAAAAAACAACTGGAGGACAAGATCTTCCTCAGTCGTGCGCCGCGTGAAGTGGTCCGAAACGTCGAGCACCGTCATTTGGAACTCACCGACCACTACCGGAAAGTGCTCGATTCACTCGAAAGGCTGGGCTGACCCGTGAGTCGCTCGCCTGCATCTGAATCCCAAGTCGTTCCGATTCCTCTGCCCGTTTCGAAAGAGGACTTGTCGGCCCTCGTCGGACGGGCGCTTGAAGAAGACCTCGGCCAGGGTGACTTGACGACCCGGTTAACCGTCCCTGAAAAGACGCTCGCGCGCGGCACTCTTTTTGCCCAGCAGACCCTCGTGGTCGCCGGTCTGCCAGTAGCTGCGGAAGTTTTTCGTGCCCTCGATCCTGGCTGCGTGTGGGAAGCTCGTGTCGAAGAAGGCGCAGAGGTCGGTTCAGGTTCCGCCCTGGCCGTTGTAGGCGGCACCGCTCGTTCCCTCCTGGCCGGCGAGCGAGTGGCGCTGAATTTTCTCCAGCATTTGAGCGGGATCGCCACCTTGACCCGGCAATTGAAGAGGAAGCTAGCCGGTCTGGAGGCGAGGTTACTGGACACTCGAAAAACGACGCCCGGCCTGAGGAGCCTTGAGAAGTACGCGGTCCTCGTGGGCGGCGGGCGCAACCACCGCCTGCGGCTGGATGACGGGATTCTGATCAAGAACAATCACGTGCGACTGGCTGGCAGCGTCCGAGCGGCAGTGCAGATTGCGTTGAATGGCCGCCCGAAGGGGTTTGAAATCGAAGTGGAAGTCTCAAGCCTGGCCGAACTCGACGAGGCGATCGCCGCGCGAGCCGACGCAGTCCTCTTGGACAACATGAGTCCCGCTCAGGTCAGCGAGTGCGTCGCCCGCGCCCGAGGACGCGTCCGGCTGGAAGTTTCGGGCGGCATCAATTCCGACAACATCCGGGCCTACGCAGAAACCGGTGTTGACGCCGTCTCGGCGGGTGTGTTGACTCATTCGGCGCCTGCTGTCCGAATCCATTTCCTCGTTGAACCCTAGTAGGGCCCACTGGCCCGTCGAAGAGAGGAAATCTACTCTGCGAGCGCGGACGCTCCCCGGCATCTGACGTGTGGGCTTAGGCCACTTTACCGGGCAACCAAAAGGAAGTTTAGAAGACACAGTTGACGCCGGAAGGGCGGTCCCTCCGGCCGACCGGACAAGAACGATGACGACAGCCAGCGGACGGTCGAGCGCAAAGCTTGGAATCATAACCGCAGGAGTCACCGACCGTAGAATCGATAAGTTAATCGCCCTCCTGGTGAAGAACGCGACGGTGGTCGTGCCCGGCCCGAAGATCGCCGCCGAAATAGGCGTTACGAGATCGACGGTCTGGGTGTGGATTCAAAAGCTGCGGTCGTTGGGTGTAAAGATTAAAGGCTACCCATCGAGCGGCTATCAACTCCAGAAACTTCCGGACATTTTGGCGCCGAGCTTGATCCGGCATGAACTGGGCGACAACGAAATCGGACGCAAGATTATCCACTATTTCAGAGTCGATTCGACCAACGGCGTCGCCCTGAAGCTCGTCGGAGAAGGCGCGCCCCACGGGACGGTCGTGGTCGCCGAGGAACAGACTGCGGGTCGAGGCCGTTTTGGCCGAACTTGGTATTCGGAGAAGTCCAGTGGCATCTATGTCTCGGTTATTTTGAGGCCCGCGCTCCCTCCCAGCACGGCCCCTGTTCTCACTCTAATGGCTGCCGTGGCCGCTCACCAGGCGATCAGTACCAGCACCGGCCTGCCGGTGGATATCCGCTGGCCCAACGACCTCCTCGTTGACGGCAAAAAAGTATGCGGGATTTTGACGGAAATGAATGCGGAGGTTGACCGACTCCATGCCGTTGTCCTCGGGATCGGCATCAACGTCAACCACTCCGAAATGCCTGCGGAGCTCAAAACGGTGGCGACTTCGCTGAAGATTGAAGGGGGAAGGCCGTATTCGCGCGCGCATATCCTGGTGGCCTTGCTGAAAGAACTGGAACGCAAGTACCACCTGCTGCTGGATGAAGGAGGAGTGGCCATCGCCCGCCGCTGGACGGCCGCTTCGACGTATGCTACGGGAAAACGAATCCGTGTGGCCTCGAACTCGGGCGGCTTCCAGGCAACGACTGTGTGCCTGGAACCGAATGGCGCCTTGCGAGTCCGCCGCGAAGACGGCCGGGAGGAGTGCTTGGTATCCGGGGAGATAATCGAAGTAAAATAGCTCCGAATAGCACCGGCGGCGGTTGATCGCCGAATCGAACCGTCAACCTGTGAGCGCTACCGGAAAATCCATGCTGCTGGTTATTGACGTCGGCAACACGAACACGGTGCTGGGGGTCTTCGAAAGCGAAAACCTGCGCGCCCAGTGGCGTCTGACGACCAATCGCGCGCAAACCGCCGATGAGTACGGCATCCTGATCCGAAATTTATTTACGTTGGATGGCGTCCAGTGCGGCCAGATCTCAGGGATCATGATCTCGAGCGTGGTGCCGCCGCTGAACGCAGTCCTGGAAGAAATGGCATCAAAGTATTTCAACCTGACTCCCCTTTTTCTCGGCCCCGGCGTCCGGACCGGAATGGCGATCCATTACGACAATCCCCAGGAGGTGGGCGCAGACCGCATTGCCGACAGCGTGGCGGCCTTCGAGAAATACGGCGGGCCGTGCATTGTGGTGGATTTCGGCACCGCCATCACCTTCGACGCGGTGTCTGAAAAAGGCGAGTACCTGGGGGGGGTCATTGCCCCCGGCATCGGGATTTCTGCCGAGGCGCTTTTTGAGCATGCGGCCCGGCTGCCGCGCGTGGAAATCCGGGAACCGCAGCGGTTGATCGGGACCAATACGGTGGGAAGCATGCAATCGGGCCTATTCTACGGAGCCGTGGGGATGGTGGACGGCATCCTGGACCGCCTCTGCGCTCTCCTGGGGGAGAACACGAAGGTCGTTGCCACCGGAGGGCAAGCGTCGTTGATCGCCGGGGCCTCCAAATACAAACCTCCTGTGGATGCATCCTTGACGCTCGAAGGCCTGAGGATTATTTACGAGCGCAACCAGCAGGGGGTTCACCACAAGTAGGTCTGTGGCGGTGGAAAACTATTTCAACTACTTCACTGAAATTGAAGAGTGCTTTCGCCGTTGCCGGGGAACTCCGAACCTTCTTTCAACCCTCGATTGGGCACTGATTGAATCCTGGAAGGAAGCCGGGCTCCCGCTTGAAGCTGTGCTCCTTGGCATCGAGCGCGCATTCGAAAAATTCGCGCGGCGCCCTGCCCGATTCAGGAGGGTCAATAGCCTCGCATATTGCACTCAGAATATCCTCCAAGCTGCCGAAGAATTAAGCGCCTCCCAAGGAGGAGGCCGGAGTCAAGGGGAGGAAAAATCGAGCCCAGCTCCGTTCCAGCCCGCGGATATCCGGGCCTACCTCGAGCGCAACGCCGGTCGGCTCGAAAAAGCCTCACGACTTGGCCAGCAAAACGGTGGCCAGGTCTTGGCAGAAGACCTGGCGGAGTCCGCTGGCGCTCTGAGGGGCATCGTAACGCAAGATTTCGAAAAATCCCTTGCCGACCTCGAAGAGCTTGAACGACGCCTTACCGCGGTGGAGGAAAAACTTACGGCTGCGCTGACGCGGGCATCCTCGGTCGAGTCGCTTACCGAATTCCGCCGGGAAATAGAGCGCGAGCTTGCGCGCTGCCGCCGAACGATGACCGCTGCACAGATTGAATCGCTCGAGCGGCAGTTCCTGAAAAAACGCCTGTTTGAACACTACCAGGTCCCACGATTAAGTTTGTTCTACCTCTAGGGCCTCTTTTCGACTTTCTGAGAGGTGTCGGGGCAACTTCAAGGTCTCTCGCTCCCCGCATGGAGCTGGGCGAGTTCGGGTCGCATTCCCTTGCCATTTGAATTCTCTCCGGAAAAACTGGTCTATGGAGGGGAGGCCCTCGGATATCACCAGGGTCGGCCGGTGCTCGTCCCGCGCGCGCTCCCCGGCGAACGGCTGGAGGTCGAGCCTGTCCGCGTGGCCAAAGGGGTGGTCCACGCGCGGCCGCTGCGGATTCTTGAGCCCGCCCCCGAGCGCGTTGTCCCTCCTTGTCCCTACTTCGGTCGGTGTGGCGGCTGCCAGCTCCAACACTTGAGCTCTGCCCATCAGGCATCCTGGAAAAAGGAAATCCTGCGCGATACGCTGCGCCGCATCGGGAAAATTCCGTGGGATGGCGAGGTCGAGCTTCACGCTGGCCCTCCGTGGAACTACAGGAACCAGGCCCGGCTGAAGGTCGCGCGCCAGGCCGACGGCCGAGTGGTGGTCGGTTTTTTCGAAGCTGAGTCCCACCGCCTCTGTCCTGTGGATGCATGCCCGATCCTTTCGCCGCGGCTCAACGCGATCATCAAAGACCTCTGCCGGAAAGAGTGGTCGGTCCCCCTGTCAGGGTGTCGAGAAATCGAGCTCCTTGCCGATGACGGGGACGAACGGGCGATGCTGACACTGCGAGGCAAAACGGAGGGTCAAGACGGTGAAACACTCGCCCGGATGTGTCTCGCCCGGTTGCCTGGCGTATCGAGTGTTGCCATCGAGCGGGGACAGGCGCACCAGGTTTTTGGCGAACCGGCCCTGAATTATCAAGTCGGCGAGTTTCGATATCGAATCAGCCCCGGGTCTTTCTTCCAGGCTTCCCGGCTCCTCCTACCCGAATTCGTCGCTCGTGTTACGGAAAGGCAGTCTGGGGACTTGGCGCTGGATTTGTTCGCCGGAGTCGGCCTGTTCACCCTGCCACTTGGCCAAAGGTTTACTCAAGTGATAGCCGTCGAAGGAAACTCGAAATCCGCCTCAGACCTAACTGCGAGCGCGCAGGTCCATGGGCTGGAGAATATTCGGATTGCTCGAGAACCAGTCTTCGATTTTCTGCGACGCTTTGCGCAAACGGACGCCGGGCTGGCGGTTCTGGACCCGCCGCGCGCGGGAGTCGACGTCGGCACATTGAAAATTCTCATTCGCTTGCGGCCCAGGCGCATTCATTACGTCTCCTGCAGCCCGCCCACTCTTGCCCGGGACCTCAGGTATCTTACAGAACGAGGCTACCGGCTGGATTCAATTGAATTGTTCGATTTTTTCCCGCAGACTTACCACATCGAATGCCTCGCCCGTCTGAGCCGCTCCGACCTTCCGAGTTCGAGCTGAGTCCTCTGGCTGCGGTGGCGGCCTGCTTTGCTCTTGGCATCGCGGTCACGCGCCCCGGGCCTGCGAAGCTCCCGGGGGTCGCGCTTCTTCTCGGCTGTTCGGGCTGCTTATTGCTGGGACTGATTGCGCTCCGGCGGGGCAAGAGGACCCTCTCCTTCCTGCTGGCTTTAGGCGGTTTCATTGCAGCCGGCGCTATCGCGGCGCAGCTCTTTGAGTTCCGTTTCCCCCCGAACCACGTCAGTCATCTTCCCCGCGAAGGGATTGACCTTTCGAGGCCTGTGCGCCTCGAAGGCGTCGTGGTGTCAACACCGGTCAACCTCCCATACGCTCTTCAGTTCGACCTCGAGGTGCTCCGGCTCGAGAGTGGAGGACGATTCCGGCCCGCGAGCGGACGAGTCCGTCTTCGGCTGAACACTACCGTGGATTCCGAGGATGCCGCGAGCCCGGACTCGCTTCGTCTTCAGTATGGCGATTCCGTGCGAGCGCTGGTCCAGCTCCGGAGGCCTCAGGTTTACCAAAACCCCGGCGCCTTTAATTTCCGCCGTTGGATGGAGTCCATCGAAGACCTTTACTGGGTCGGAACAATCAGGACACCGCTCCTGAAGGAAAGATTGCCTGCCACAGGCTCCTACCCAATCTCAACT